>Ga0209098_1002476_pt1 | contig 16259 bp, 37 predicted proteins | sample AD_JPNHW1_MetaG_FD_184429 | JGI IMG/M metagenome (GOLD analysis project Ga0209098, IMG submission 184429) | Active sludge microbial communities of municipal wastewater-treating anaerobic digesters from Japan - AD_JPNHW1_MetaG (SPAdes) (version 2) | ecosystem: Engineered > Bioreactor > Anaerobic... | reverse complement strand
TAACTTATGAGCGCAAATATTATTAACTTTCGAGAGCAGATATTTTTACAACGAGCGCAAATATTTTAATAAAACGCTTGACAAATAAAAATAGTAGAGTAGAATGTGAAACGTGCAGTAAAGATTATTAACAACCAGGAGTAATAAAAAATGAATGTAGCGCAAGAAATAGAAACAAAATTCACCCCAATGAACTTTACAATCAAAGGGATAGTTTTTTTTGAAGTGCGTCGAGATAAGGGATTAGTAAGATTTAAATGTTACGACTGTGATAAAACATTAGTACATGTCGTAGTTAAGATAGATTTTACATTTGAAGAATTGATAGAAGAGTTTTTAATCAGTCGAGCTGAAGGATATTAAAAAACGTGGTAAATTTTCCCACAACACAGTAAAAAACGTGGGAAATTATCACACACATGGACAAATGTTCAGAATAATAGGAAGATAATTAACATGAGAAATAAGACACATGATGTAGCAGTTGAATTACTATTATATGCTAATGATAATAATATTAAAGAATCTGATTATGTAGCCGCTATAACTGAATTATATGATGTTAGTGTGAGTTTAATAATCGATTCCGGAGTAGATAAGATAGAACGAATATCGAGATTTAGTGATTATAATTTAAAAATAACCGTGGAGAAAATAGAAAAATGTGCAGATTAGTTATTCAAGTACACGATAAACATGACGACCGTATAACTCGTACAATCGAATGTGAACGCGAGGAAATTGGTGAAGTAATAGAAGAAGAATTTTTACATCACAGTAAAGCTCAATTTTATTTAACTGTAGTACGTCCACCTTTAGATGGGATTTATCATCCTATTCAATAACTTAGGAGAGAAACTTAATGCGAACTATTAACATTTACAATAAAAAAACTAACGCGCTAGTATGTCGCTTAAGCGCAAATTCTATCTCGACAGCTACGGGATTATTTAAAGATCGGTTTGGGATGTTGGATTATTATGCGAAATATGTTAGCATTAAAAAAGGAGAGGAGGGAAAAGAAAAATTAATTACAAACGAAAACAGTTACACAGCAAGAATCGCGCCACAATCTGACAAACGAATTTAGGAGATATTAAAATGGATGCTTTTTTAATGATGATGCAAGAATGGTTTTTTAATTACTTTCAAAATATATATAATGTTTTTTTCTAAACTGTAGTATAAATAAGACAGTGTTGTAAAAATACAACGTTGCATAAATACAACACTGTTGTAAAAAGGAGACACACATGTATTATTTTTATAGCGATGTATTGACATACTACCCAGCATATAATAGCTACTTTATGCTACACCCCATGATCGATATATTTTTTTATAATATGTATTTAGTAAATATGTTGTATTAATACAACACTGTTGCAAAAAGGAGACATAAAATGGAGATGTTACTTGATGTTTTACTACACATTCAAGAAATGATAGTTCAAACCGCCCGATTTATTTATTTTACAATAGTGAGTTAATATCATGAACTTTATAGAAATTATAATAATGACCTGGGGTATTTGCTTAATACCGACACTTTATATTTCAGCTATAATCATATTTACAGATTATCGTAGGCTAAACATAATCATTAATGAATTAAATGACGAGATTACATTATTAAAGGTAGAAAACCGCCGTATAAAAGCTGCACGGTTTTTTGAGGAGGATTGATATCATGAAGTATATAAGAATATTTATAATTGAAAATAACGGTGTTTTAGAGCGTAGGCACAGCTTCGCTGATGATATTTTACAACTAGCAAGAAATGAAGTGTTAGTTGAATCTCGTACAGATTTCAAATACTGGACAAGCGATTGGTTTCAAGAACGTCGAATAGACTTTGATCAGAGAGCGCGAGCATGTTTGACTACTTAATTTTAACATACGGAATAATAATTTGTTGTATTATCATATATTTAGATAGCGAGGATAAAGAGAATGAAAGTAAGTGCCATGGGAATGACAATGATTATTAATTATGAAGGTATGCGTAATTCAACATACGACGATCGCACAGGTAAACCAATTTTTACTTGGAACAAGTTTGCGACCATAGGCATTGGCCATTTAATTCAAGAGGATGAATGGGATGAATATAAGAATGGCATATCTGATAAAGAGTGTATGCTCTTATTTTGCGACGATCTTACACGATATGAGCGTATTATAAATAAACTAGAAGCCGAGATTGGAATACCGGGAGGCTTCTTTCAACATCAATTTGATATGCTTGTTTCGCTGTGTTATAATATTGGCATAACCAATTTCGAAAAATCAAGTGTAAAGAAAATTTTACTTGGACAAAAAGCTAATTATAATACTTTAGAAGAGGCTTGGTTAGCTTTTAATAAACAAAAAGGTAGATTTATTCAAGGGATTATGAATCGCAGAAAAAAAGAATATGAAATTTTTACGCACGGATATTAGGCGAGCTGAAATGATTGCAAGTATGAAAGCTGCTGAAAGTAAATTTTTGCGCGACTGTCCGCAGTACAATGATTTTATTAATCGTCGATTATTTCGCTTGACGTATGAGTACAAATTTTTAATGAAGATAGGAGTTATATCAAATGAAACAAATCATTAGTTTAATCATGATGTTAGTGTTAGCAGCCTGTAATATTCAGCCGCAGCGTGTGTTAAACACGACATGTGAATTAATCAAAGAAGAACAAACGGTAGTTGATAATATGATAGCTCGTAAACAAACTGAGTTAGCAGCGAATCCAAAGAATAATACACTCGAAACAGAATTAAAAGTATTGTTTAAGTCATTGAAATTTATTAATAAAGTAAAGGGATATTGTGAATAATATCGTTTATTGCAGCTCTAATGATGAGCGAATTCAAAAAATGGAACTAACTAAACAAATGCTGAGTGCCGGATATGATTATTGTAAATTATCAGTTACAAATAATATCATATTTATCAAACGTTTAATTAGTGACAAAGAACGCCCAAAAGTCATTGAAACGAAAGAGCTTGTATTTAAAGTCAAGAGTTGATATTATTACTTATCGAGTTTGCTATTTTCATGCAAAATAGCTAAGGGGTTAAGCGTAGTGAAGAGCGTTTAACCCCTTTCCAATCTTCACAATTGGATTATAACATTATGAATTATAAAGATTTTAAACGCGTTCCAAAAACACATCCAAAATACAAACAGCGTTGGTATATCGATTCAAATGGTAATACCCTATCACATCGCGCATATCAACGACTCAGCAAAGGCGGATTAAAACCCGAATTCATAGCTCAAACCAGAAAACGCGTTGGAACAGAAGGCACTATCAAAGGTAATCGTTTCACAAAATTCATTACTGATTATAAAAAGAAAACAGCCGACAAACTCGGTATATCACCCAGTAAAGTCAAAGTGCGCGGGCAATCTGAGGAAGCTATTCTTTTTCGTGCAAGATTCCGGGAGCTTATGAATTACAACAAAAAAGTAAAAGATGGTAAAATTAAACCAGATTATAGTCCGCATGGAAAGTTGGCTAAGATGCTTGAAGATTTAAATTTTCGCGAAAAAGATTGGGACTTCCCTGTTAACGAATCTCCAACAGATAGATGATCATGGCTAGAACATATCAACGTAAATTTTTACAAGATGGAACGCCAAACCCAAAATTTAAACAGCGCAATTCGACTTGGAAAAAACAGCCTAAAGGCAAACCCAGAATGTATAGAACGGTTACGAAATGGGATCAAGCTATGTTTCTGGGAATTGATGGTGAAGGTGTGAACTTACCCGATGGCCGCCACGTTTATAATTTACTTATGCTTAGTAACGGCGCTAGCGTATATAAAGCTGATGGATTAAGCACAGATGAGATTTTAAATTTTTTATATAATGAACTCAATAAGGTACCGCGTGACGTTATCAATGTGGTATACGGCGGCTCATACGATGCGAATATGTGGATTCGTGATCTGCCGAAAGAGCTGGTAATCGATATACGTGACAAAGAAGGACGTGAGTTTACGCAATACAAAGATTATTTAATTCGTTACATGCCTAGAAAATACTTTTCTATCAAGAAGATAGGTGATAAGCACGCGCGCGTGATTTGGGATGTAATTGGTTTTTTTCAAGGAAGCTTTATCAATACAATAAACAGTTGGTTGCATGGTAGTGATAAACTTGACATTATCAAAAAAGGCAAAGCATTACGCTCACAATTCGACACTCAATCGATTGAATTTATCAAAGAATACTGCCAAGCAGAACTTGATTGCTTAGTTGAACTTATGCAGAAATTACGCGAAGCTGTCGGCGATCTTGATCTGGTTTTGCGCCGCTGGGACGGCGCTGGCGCAGTAGCGGCAGCTTTTTTAAAAAAATATCAAATAAAACAACATTTTGAAGATTTACCCGAAGCGGTGCAAGAAGCTAGCCAATTCGCTTATTTTGGTGGACGCATCGAAATGGGTATGCATGGCATAACACGCGATAATGTTTATCATTATGACATTAATAGCGCTTATCCGAGCAAACAAAAAGAACTGCCCGCTTTAAAAGGTGGCCGCTGGCAATATCACGGTGCAGGATACGATCCTCGTAATTCATTGAATACAATGATAATTTGCCGCGTTCGCTGGGATTTAATGCGCGACCCCGTACACTACTATCCTTTTCCGTGGCGGCAACATGGGACAAATTGTGTTATTTTTCAAGGTATTGGTGAGAATTGGCTTTGGAACCCGGAAGTAACAGCGGCTCTAAACGAGCGTGACGCTAAACATCGAGAGTGGGATATTGAGATATTAGAAGCGTGGGAATTTATTCCACAAGATGACACAAAACCTTTTGCATGGATTCAAGAAAACTTTGATCGCCGTAAAACGCTTGTAGCTGAGTCAAAAAGGACTGGTATACCCAACGGTATGGAAAAAGTAATTAAACTCGGGCTGAACTCGCTATACGGGAAAACGGTGCAACAAAAAGGCTATCAAGCGCCACAAAAAGAAGGTGAAAAACTCAGAATCCCTCCGTTTCACAATTTGGCTTATGGGGGGTGGATTACATCATCAACCCGTGCGCAACTGTGGAGTGCCGCGATGCAAGCCGATGGTGATATCATATGCCTGGCGACTGACGGTATTTATTCTCGCAAGCCGCTTGATCTATACTGTCCGAAAGATAAAATACTGGGCGCCTGGGAATTTCAAAAGCACGATATGATGGCGATGGTACAAAGTGGGATTTATTGGCTTAAAGATGGAGACAAATTGACTAGTTATTCTCGCGGTTTTGATAAAATGTCATCTCCGGAAGATGTGCAAGAAACGCTTGACAAAGTGATAAAAGCTTGGAAGCAAAAACAAAAATCGATTCTTTTACCGTGCACTCGATTTATTACTCTCAGAACCGCTTTAATAACGGACGAGTGGTTTGAAAGATGGTGCTCATGGCACGAAATGGTGAATAAAGAAACGGGTGAGAAAGGTCGCGAATTAAAAATTACGGGTACGTCAGCAAAACGTGAGAAACTAAGTTATAGTTATGGTTTCCCTCATAAAGACATGATCTTATCAATACCAATTATTGACGGATTAACGTTAGTCAGTGGCGCTATCATGTCGCAAAAATATGCCATCGAGTGGATAGATAATTTTGACAATCTACTTTCTGATATATTGATTGATCAAGAACATTCAGAATCAAATTTTTGACATAGTATTGTATTTTCTCTATACTGTTGTTTTTCAACAAATAGAGAGAATATTATGTTTAATATTACGGAGTTAATGAAACTCACTTCAGAAATACAAAATCCGGATTCAAAAATAGGTCAAGCCGTTCAAGGGCTTATAGACATACCGAAAAATCAAGCGCATCTTAAAGAATTAATCAACGAAGTGTTACAAGATAACGTAACGCTTCGCGCTGATATTATAGAATTAAAAATGCTATTGGAGAAATCATGCACGACGAAGAACTCATAACTGCTGACGAAGAAAAAAGAATAAACGAATCATTTGAGAAAGAGATAAAAGAAGATTTAAAAATCGAAGAAAAAGCGGAAGAAAAAGCAGAAGAAAAAGCGGAAGAAAAAGCGGAAGAAAAAGCGGAAGATAAACAAAAAATCGATCAAAATGGAGATGAAAATGGAGATGAAAAATGGCTAAAGCAAACGACACAGTTAAAAACGGAAGTGAACCAAGCGCTGGAGAAACTATATCAGACACAAGCGCAGGAATTGAAAACTTTCCAGACCGCGATGATCGAGCAACTAGCACAATTGACCGAGGAAGTCAAGAAGCTGCAATCTCAGCCCCAAGCCCCGGAAATAACGCCGCAGCAGAACCTCCCATCACAAGAACCCGAAAACAAAGAACCGCAGAAGCAGGAAAGCGTACGACAAAGGAAAAGAAACTGGATTTAAATCCCGATGCCCGAGCGCAGATTGTCAAGAATGTTGTCGCTATTCATGCAATAGCCGATAATTGGTTAGCACCTAAAATTGGCGTGCGTGGATGCTTAACAATCGATGAACGTGAATCTAAATCGCTAGTTGATGCGACTGCAGCGGTATTGGATCAATATGACGTATCCGTTTCTCCAAAGACAGCAGCTTGGCTGAATTTAGGAGCTGTTATGGCGGCTGTATACGGAATGCGAATTGCTTTAGTTAAAGCCGCTATTGCGGAGGCTAAACAATCACAGCAAATTAATCAACCCGTGATTAAAACGCCTGAAGCCGCTCAAACTGGTGCGATGAAATTTCAATAAAAAAGGTAAAATATGCTTAATTATCAGGCACATGTCGCTGGTGGACACTACGCGATTGAAACGATAGCTGCGAATAGTGAAACTCCTATCGATTTGATAGCTAGTAGTTATAACAGTTATAATATTGTGCCTGAACGCATTCATGTAATTAATAATAACAACTCCGGTAACGTTGAAATTTATATCGCTGGAAATCTGGCATCGGCCGTACCGCCGTATTCATCAAAAGACATACAAATCAAAGGCTTACTTAATACAGTTATTAAAAATTTAGGTACTACTGATTGTAAGATAGTTGTTGTTGATAAGCTGATGATTGAATTTGCTCAAGATATTTATGCAAGTTTGACTATCAGTGGTAGTGATAGCGATAGTGCTATAGTCAATAATTTCGAGCAAAAATCTCTCTCAGATGTCGTAAATGAAGGGTATTTAAAAAATATATCATATTCATTTACAAACGCGCGATTAATCGGAGGAGCTAAGTTCGGCGCTAAGTGTTTAGAACTATCATCACAAACGTTACCAGCTCGAAGTAATTTAACTATCTATAATCCTGATTTATTTGATTTTTCAAAAGATTTTACAATTACGGGATTTGTAAAAGGAACGTGGAGTAGTGTGAATACGTCAGCGTTCACTTTTTATAATAAAGACACGGCTATAGTTACTGATAGTCTATCTGTCAAAACGTTATCAGGTGTGACTCCGCTCAAAATTGTACATAATAATATTCTGTTAGTTCAAAATGGGACATACTCAATTTCACCTGGCGCTAATTATTCTTATTTTGCAATTACGTTAGACAAAAGCATTTTTTGGATGTCTCTAATATCTTCGACTTTGGCGGTTACGACAGTATTTAATTATACTATAGTTCCAGCTTTAGCGGCTTCAAAATATGATACTTTATCACTCGGTATGCCCGTTTTTGACATTCCGGCATGTACAGGTAATCAAGCGCCAACGTTCGATGCGCTCGCATATTACAAAGATTTTGTATTATATCCGGCGGCTACTTTAAACGCATATCCGTCAACTCCACCAGCTTAACGTTATGATTTCAATGAAAATAAATACTATTGATATAGACTTAAAAAGCAAATGAGTATACTACTAGAACGCGGCCAACGTGGAATAATTATAGGACAAACCGGCAGCGGAAAGACTGTCGGAGCTATCGTGCAACTTCAAAGTACCCATTTATTTCCTGTTATTATTTTTGATACGAAAGGAGAGCCTGCTTTTGATTCTATTGCGCTGGATGATGAAGAAAGTATAGTGTATGACTCCGCGGCAGATTTTTTAAAAAACTGGCCTAAAAAATCACAGCCGGATTATATTATAGTTAGACCGGATATGCATGAATTAAGCGACATCGAAGCGCTGGATGGGGTTTTGCAAGCTATTATGCACATTGGTAAGAAGTGCTTAATCTACATTGATGAGGCGTATCAATTTCACATCCAGGGGCGTGCTGGCGCTGGATTAGTGGGATTGTTAACCCGTGGGCGCTCGAAAGGAATGAGCGTTTTGATGTCAACACAGCGTCCAGCTTGGTTATCACGTTTTTGTTTTACAGAAGCACAGAAATTTTACATTTATCGTTTGACTGATGAACGCGATCATAAAATTATTTCTGCATATATTCCAGGATTTTTGCAAAAAAGTGTTGCAAAAAAACATCACTTCTATTATTATGATAATAGTCAGGATGAATCAGGAATCAAATATTTTAAACCAGTTCAAATACTTACAAAGTCAATCGACCCTAATAAGGGTGTTGTGGAAAAAAAGAGACACTGGATTTAAGCGGCTTAATTTTTAAAACTCCGGAGGTGTGAAATGGTAGAACTAAATGTGATGAATTTTATAACAATTGGTATTATAGCGATGATTTTTGCTTGGGCTTTAAAATTAGCCATCGCTAAAGCGGGGATATAAAATGATTAATTGGAAACTTTTAAACCCGCGTGATTTTATTGTGATTGGGCTAATGTCGTTGATTTTTACGATACTAGCAGATCGTATTTTTAAATCATTCGCACCACAAACTAATCAAAATTCTTAATTAAATCAAGGGGATAACTATGGCAACAGCTCGAGATGTGAGTAACAATGTGGGAGAAAATTTAGCGCTTCGCAATGCGCTTTTAGCAACAGCGCCACGTATGCGTAAAAAATTAGGCAGCTTTTCAGCTACACAGGGTAATACAACACGTGTAAAATTATTTAATGTTGGCGTCATTCAAAAATTAGTAGGCGTTGTTACAGCGTCAGTTACTATCGCTGGTAATGCTTTAGTCGCTGGTAAGCGCGGAGCGCATGCACTTTTAAGTCAAGTAAAAGTAGTAGATTTTGAAGGTACTGATCGCGTAAATGCTTCCGGTTATCAGCTTTGGGTATTAAACTCTGTACGTAACCGCACCCCAGCTTTCTTGAATAACGAAAGTATGACTGCAGTTTCTAGTATGCCAACCGTCCCAACCGCTGTAGGTACCGCAAATATTCAGTATTACTTTGAAATACCAATCGCTTACGATCCTGAGCGCGACTTGCGTGGAGCTATTCTAGCACAAACCGCTGTAGGCGAAATGTTTGTTAATTTAACTGTAGGAACGCTGTTAACTGACGGAAGTGATGAGGGTGTTTATAATAGCAAAGGCGCGGCAGGTACTTTGACTGTAAATAGTATCAATATCGATCTTTATCAAGACTATTTATTCCCGCAAGCTATAGGCGGACAATTGCCGCTGCCAATGCAGGATTTGCTGACCGTTTATGAAATTAATGGTAATTTCAGATTAACCGATAATATCAGTAATGGACAAGAGCGATTGATTCCTTATCCAAATGTCCGCAGCGTTTTAGCGTCATACACAAACTGGATGAATGCTGGTGCTATGTCAAATGCTATCAATAAGTTTACGTTGATTGCAAACGGAAACAATATCTTAACTGAAAATTCGTTAGATACGCAACTAATGGAACAGCGTAACTGGTTTAACGGTGACTTGCAAATCGGTACATTCTTTTATAATCATAGAAATAGACCTGTTGAAACGGCAATGTACGGTAATGTTCAAGCTGGTATTACGTTCAATGCGGCACCTAGCGGTGTTTACTATATAGAACAAATGTTTGAAAGTTTCTATCCGAAAGGCGCTTTGTTGCCAGGTATGACGAACGGTTAATAGATAGCCAATAGGCGGGGTGGTGTCTTATAATATAAATAGGCCACCCCATTTATTCAATTAAATCAAGGTGATATTAGATGTTCGATAAAATTCTAGGATGGCAGTTTTTAAACGAACCAGCGTCAAAATGGTTTTTATTTTTCGGATTACTGATTGTTATAGCGTTTCTGTGGCGTGTAATTTTAAACGCTGTTGATTAAAAATGGAAAAGATGGCTTTTGCAATTATTATCGTGCTTTTTGTAATTTGGATTGCAGCAAGTGGGCGATTAATGACATATATTAATCTTGCGCGAGGACAAAAGAAAGAATCTTCAGTTACTCCGGTTTCTGATGATTTTTTCTCTAACATGATGAAACAATTCCAAAAATGATAAATGGTGGTGTAGCTTCACTTGTGGCGTTATATTTAATACTTGTACTTTATACAGGTAATGAAAACGCTTTACTCGATGAAATTAAACAAGAAACCGGATTTATCAAATGGATAGCCGCTTTATTCATTTTGATATTTATCTACAAACTGACGGGTGGTAAGGTTGGTGAAATTGTTAGACAAATAACACTAGTTGCTTTGGCAGCTTTATTTTTAAGCAAAGGTGGATATATTTTCGAGCAATTTGGGCTTAGTTTAAAGGACGAATAAAAATGGGTAAGTCATTGACTGAAATCGCTATTTTATTGATAAGTGTCGCTACAGTCGCGCTTATTTTGAACAAAAGCGCAAAAACTGTCGAAGTCATTCAGACAGGCGGCGGCGTATTTAATTCGATTTTAAAAACCGTTACACTTCAAGGAGATAACTAACATGGGACAAAATTTAACAGAAATTGCTGTATTGTTGATCGGGGTAGCATTGGTTGCTTTAATACTGAATCCACGGGCTAATACAGTTCCGGTAATCGGAACTGGCGGGCAAGTATTTAACGAATTGCTGCGCACTGTTACACTTCAAAATAGCGGTATGGGGATGCGTAATTATTAATTTAATCAAGAGGTTAACATGAAAAATACTGGATATCCGCTTGATTTAAATGCTGCATTAAATTATACCCGCTTTGCTGCATACGGTGAAATGCATCCGTACCCTAGCATGATCGGCTCAGTAAGTGGTATTCTACCGCTAATGGACGTGCTTAAAATTTCGCCCGTCAGCGATTATGCTTGGGGAAATAATGTAAATAGTATTTCAAATCCTCAGTTTATGCCTGGTTATCAGCAAATTTTACAGCCAAATTTACAAAAAGTCAGGGGGTAGTATGTTTGATAAAGTTATTGCAACACTAAAAGAATACCCCCTTTTTGCCGTTGGCGGGGTAATTTTTCTTTTATTTATCATGCGAATAGGTGGAAGTAAGCAGCCACGCAATGCTTATGATCCTAGCGTCACACTTGAAAGTATGCGTATTGCAAGCGATGCGAATGTTAAGCTATCGGCAATTGGTGTTGACTATCAAAAAGTTGCTGCAAGTCAAAATCTAGCTGCTATGGACGTTATGCGCGATATCAGTTTAGGTGCTCAAGAATTGGCTAAAGCTGATAAAGTTGGACGCACACAGCAAAACTTAGCTACCATAGCGTCGATGGATAATGCTATGCAAGTAAATGCTGGTTTAACATCTAACTTATTAAATGTGCTAAGCGGAACATATATTGCTGATAAAGAGTATAAATTTCGTTCTGAATCGATTCAAAGTGACGCTATGCTTAATTTAGCCGCGCTTAATTTTTCTGGTCAAGCCGCTAAATTAGATTATGATAGACAAGTTAATAAAGATAATCTTACTCATAATCAACAAGTTAATAAAGATAATCTTGATTATAATTTAAGTAGATATTCGCTCGATACGACTTTTGCTAAAGCGCAACTAGATCAAACGTCATATCTCGCAACATTGCCTGTTGAAATGCATATAGCTGGTGAGCGTGAAGCTACTATCAGAAATTTGGCTTGGAGACAAAAGCAAATAGCGCAAGGAAATGTATTTGGGGGCCTAATGGGTAGCTTGATGGGCACAGTCGGTCAAGTCGCTAGTACAGCAATGAAATTTATTTAAGAGGATAATATGTTGAATTTTATAACTAATTTGCCTTGGATGAAAATTTTGTTGTGGGGCGGTGGTGGACTTGTCGCGACCTATGCCGCAACGAAAGTTATTCCGGCTGTTGTTAATACGCGACCAACTGGTAAAGATAATTCAGAAGATGGGGCAGCTATTCCACCTGCTCAGATGATGCCCATGTTTATGCAATCTGGCGGTGGATTAAACCCAGCTTCTGCACCCGCAACTGTTTTACCGCTCGGTGGAGAAAGCTGGAAACCTGCGGACGTACCGCTCGCTAATAATCCCGACGTTGAGATAGCTAAGATTAATAGAGAGGTTTATTTAGCTCAGATCGCTGCACAGAAGGAAATAGCTAATAAAGGGTTGTCTTACTTATCACCGCAAACTGGAAGCCTTGGTGGACAGGCTGGAACGCCTTATAACCAACTGCCAGGAATGGGGCAAAAACAATTCCAATCAGTTGATCAAGGATTTAGTGGAAAACCACCAGCTGGTTTCGCTCCACCGCCTGCTTCACGATATCAAAAAGTTAGTGACACTGACGCTGTGGCATTTATAAAAGAACAGCTACAGAGTAGCGGAGGTATAAAAGGTATGGGCACTGCTTATAGAACGATTCAGCAAGAAGGGATTAAGCGTGGATATACACAACAAGAAATTAACGCGCTAATTATGAAAGCGGGACAATAATGAGCGTAGATTTATATGGTACTACTGCCGATCATTATGCACAAACATATAATATCCCAACGCATATTTTTAGAGGATTGGTGCAGCGCGAAAGTGGATGGAACCCCGCGGCTGAAGGACGTCATGGTGATAAAGGATTAACACAACTAACACCTAGAATTTATAATTATTATAAAGTCGATCCGTGGAAACCCGAGGAAAACTTGCGTGGAGGTGCCCAATTTTTAAGCGATAATTTTAAGCGGTATGGAAACTGGCGTGATGCGCTTGCGCATTATAACGCCGGATTTAATATAAAAGCTGGGTATAATTATGCTGATAAAGTGCTTGCAATAGCTGAAAAATTAAAAAACGGAGAATCCGTTACTAGCGACGTTATTAATAAAGCGCAAGATAAAAACCACGTATGGGATTTTATTAAACAAACTGTAGGTGGTGGTGCGGTACGTGATGCTATGGTTAATAAAGCGGATGAGGTGGCGAGTGATGCGATTCAAACGTTTTGGGAGAAATTAGGTGTTAAAACAGTTATAATTGTATTAATTGGGCTTTTATTACTTTTAGCTATAACGAGATTGATAAAATAATGACTAACGAATATAAGTCACTTTGTAAGCGTTTTCAGGGGCTTAGTATAAATCCCGTTAATAGCTATCAAATACTATTGACAATGGCATCTGGTAGAGTGGCTACTGTGGCAATGCCTGATGGCGCTCGAATGATGCGTTTCATTAATTTTACAAATAACTCATCAAAGGCTTTTGCATTTAATTTTAATGGTAAACCACAAGTAACTGTTAAGGATATATCTGGCGGGGCTTCAATTATGTTTACAAATCAACGATATACAAGCGCACCGCTTATCAATGGGCGCTCAACAAACGGATGGTATTCATGCTTAGGAAAGCGAAGTGTTGATGTATTAAATAGCGATCCATCAGTTAAAATAATCGGTATAGAATTTATTGTTTAAAAATAGGGGGTTACAATGGCTGCGCAGTCTGGATATGAATCAATTACTGAACAAGAACAAAATGATCTTTTAGAACAGGACGTTAACTTAGGACTTATGCAACAATGCAATGCTGATGTTGGGCATGTAGTCGATAATATTGGGTTTGACTCTGATTATGATCGGTTGCATATAGATCACCCGTTTTTAGAAATCAACCCGCCAGTTGGCGCTGTTAATCTATTATTTTTTCCGGCAGCTAACGCTTCGGATGTAATGCCAGTACCGAATGGAGCTCAGCTTGTACGTTTTAAGTCTACAAGTAATTATTATTTATCCGCTTCTACTATGACGACACCGTCAGCGGACATTCTTGACGGAAGCGCACCGATATTGAATCCTGAGGGGTGGTATTACTGCAAAGGAAAAAAATCATACTCAGTGCGATCAACAGCCGCAAATCAGGTAGTTACTGCTGAATTTTTCATACAGCTTTAATTAACATAATAAGGGGATTAAGATATGAGTGATGAACGGCGTACAAGCGATGTGGTGCTTCGAGCAGTAGAGGGAAGGCTTGGGGTATATGGAAAATATATTATTGCATTCTTGCTCGTTCTAGCGGGATTTAAAGGTGTTGATGTTTTTAACGACCCAATTGGGGCGATTGGTAGATCAGTTGCGGAACTTTCAGACAAACTTAATAAAATAGATGAAATTGAAGGCCATATCAAGGGATTAACACAAGCTACTGAATCAATAGCTCAGCAAGGCGCGCAGATAGCTGACGTGTCAAAGAGAGTTGATGTTATTGAAGCGAAAATATTTAGATATCAACGAGTTAAGTAAGTGGTGGTGCTTTCCCGCGGGGTTTACTCTCTATTTTCCCCGCGGGTTTTTTATTATTTACCGAACATTCCGATTCTAATTTCATCAAGAATTTTTTGATCTTCTTCCGATAGTTCTATTTCATCCATCAATACTTTATGATATTTTTTACCTTCGACACTCATTAATTCAATTCGGAATGCCTTACCGACATATCCATCATTTGGGTAATGTTCATCAAGTAAAGAGCGTGTTACTTTACTTAAAATCATCTCACTTTCTTCAGAACTTTCTAAATTGATAACGTGTCCGATTTGAGCTGGCTCTTTATCTTCGTCACGGACGCGTTTACCCTCGGCATACGGCGCTAAAAAGTATACGTGAATGGGTAGACCTGAGCGTTGCTTAATAAATGGCAGGGTGACTCGTTTAGCGACTTTTGATGATGCTGGGGTAAATGTTAATTTTGTCATTTTGTAAATTCCTTTGTAAGTTAATGGTTTATGATTTAAGCTGCTTAAATATTACTGTAGTCATTTATATCATCGAATAATTCCTCCGTATTTGGTGGTTGTATACTATCATCTTCACTCCAATATTCATCTACCCAAAATTTAAAATTCTCATTATCTTGAATCATTTCTTCGACATGCTCTATTGATAGTTCATTCTCTACGTATGCAATGTTTAAAATTTCATCACCGTTCTCATTTACTGAAATATATTGTCTATAAAACATAATTTATTTTCCGAATAGTATTTTGATTTCATTGATCATATCGTGTAAATCTTTACGCGTTATTTCAGCTTGATGTATTTTCATGCCGACTGCTAAAGAAAAATACACGATTAATAAAATTAATAAACTTGCTACTAAAGCTGACATTTTCTGCTCTCCTTTTTTAATAATATATGCTCATTATAAAACATTATTTACTATACATCTATTAAAATTTACTCACATATTACAATCTTTTCCACACTCTGTTGTATGAATGTGACGTGTTGTAGAAATGAGACATGTAGCTGGAAATAAATAATTTTTATCATTTAAAGGTATTGATGGTGTAAGTCCTTGTTTTAAATCAGTATTGCCTTGTCCTATTACATGTAAAATCCATAATCTTGATTGTTCTCTGTTGTTTTCATGCAACAATTTTTGAATATATACTTGACTTTTTTCTGAATCTAATGTACACATCGTAATGCTATTTATCATTTTATAATACTCCTATTCTTCATAAAAAATCGCTTTTATTTCTTCGTAAATTAAACAAGGTAATTTTCTCGCTATACGTTCATTTATATCGACAAGAATATTTATTTTTTCTACTTCGGTTAGATAACAATCATGTGTTTCTAAATATAAATTTAGAACAATGTCTATTTCTTTATCAATTTTCATAATAATTCGCTCTATTTATATAAACATTATTCGCTCTATTTATATAAACATTATCAGAGAAACTGATAATATCGCTGTGATTACTCCCCACAAAAATATTCCAGCTCCAATTCCTAAAACTACAGCTACACTGTTTAAAAAATATGCTTTCATTTTAATCCTCCTGGTTGTTAATAATCTTTACTCCACGTTTCACATTCTACTCTACTATTTTTATTTGTCAAGCGTTTTATTAAAATATTTGCGCTCGTTGTAAAAATATCTGCTCTCGAAAGTTAATAATATTTGCGCTCATAAGTTAATAATATTTGCGCTCACGTAAGTTGAAAATATTTGCGCTATGGGGTGGCGACCAAATAGCAAGCTTTT
>Ga0209098_1002475_pt1 | contig 16265 bp, 16 predicted proteins | sample AD_JPNHW1_MetaG_FD_184429 | JGI IMG/M metagenome (GOLD analysis project Ga0209098, IMG submission 184429) | Active sludge microbial communities of municipal wastewater-treating anaerobic digesters from Japan - AD_JPNHW1_MetaG (SPAdes) (version 2) | ecosystem: Engineered > Bioreactor > Anaerobic... | reverse complement strand
TTCCATGGTCAACGGTTTCTTTCAATCCACGCGCGAGCTGTGAGGCCCGCGCGACGCTACCAGCCTACGAGAATCAGCGACTACGGGGTTCTTTCAATCCACGCGCGAGCTGTGAGGCCCGCGCGACGGCAGCAGACCGTGATACCGCCATCACCCTCCTCTTTCAATCCACGCGCGAGCTGTGATGGACGTGAAGGGCACCGCGACGATGACGCGCCGGAGATCCTGCCGGAGCGCATGCTGGATGGAGAAGGCTAGGCTGCCGAGGGTCTTGGCGCCTCCGGTGGGAACGGTGAGACTGAAGAGCCCGGGAGGAAGGCTGGCCGCCTCCAGGCAGGCAGAACGCACATGGCGGCGCAGGGCGTTCACGGCCCGGGCGGCGTCGTGTTCCTCTCCCGCGGTCCTGGCGTCGAGAGCCGCGAGCCTGGCTTCGAGGTATTCCCAGGCCTCCTGGAGGGCGGGCGCGGGAATTGCCCTGGCGCGGGCGCTGGCCTCGGCCTCCTTGCTGCCGGTCCGCGCGAAGTATCGTTCCGTGTCCAGGAAATCCGCGTCCACGAGGGCGCTGTACATCATCCTCACAAAGAATTCGTAGCTGCGCGCGAAGGCTTCCCTCGAGGATGCGTTCCGGAGCCAGCCGGGAAGGCCCGGAAGGACTCCAGGCAGTTCGGTCGCAGCACAGAAGGCCTCCGCCCCCGCGTCCCGGATCCAGGCATCCGCCGCCTCGCCGAGGCAGGACTTCAGCGTCTCCCGGTCCTTCAGTCCGCCGTGGTGTCCCTGGATCACCCAGGCAAGGAGCATGGCCGGGGGATACTTCATGCCATTCCGGACATCCCCCTCGCCAGCCTGCCACAACACGCGCAGGGCTCCCTCGGGACTGTGCGGCGGGCCGTGCCGCCTGCTCGAACGCGCTTCCTCGACATGGGCCTCGCAGGCCTCCTTCCCTGCCTCGCGGATGAACCGCTGCCAGGGCTGCCTCGCCTTGCCGGCGTCATGGCGCATGCCTATGTGGGTTCCCCAGATCGGGGCGACCCCCGGGGGCAGGAAGTCCTCGGCCAGGCGGGCGGTGCCGAAGAGATGCTCGTCCAGGTAGTGAGGTTCTTCCCCATCGGTGGTGGGTGCATGCGCCCATGGACGATCGGTCCGGAAGTCCGGAGTCGGGGGTTCACGCATGGGATCGGCCTATTTGAATAGAATATGAATAAAATATAATGTATCAGTCTGATGATTTATTCAGTCTGCTCCCTCCAGTACCCTGAAGCAAATTGATGGACAAAAAATGTCCATATCGGACCGGCGATGCAGATCTCCATGGCTTCCGGCATGGTTCGTTCCCGGCTCCGAACCATTGAAGGCCTGTCGAGGCTCGCTCGCGCCGGCTCCCCGCCCTACCTTCCCCTCGGGGGGATATGCTCAGGTCATGACCCGCCTCTATTTCGACGCCAACGCCACGGTCCCGCCGCTGCCCTCGGTGGTGGAGACGGTCGCCAGGACGCTGGCCGAGGACTGGGCGAACCCCACCAGCGTCCATCGGGAGGGACAGCGGGCACGCCACCTGCTCGAGACGGCGAGGGAGGCGGTCGCCCGCTGCCTGGGCGTTCCCGCCGGGGAGCTGGTCTTCTGCTCCTGCGCGACGGAGGCGCTCCACCTGCTGATCCGGGGGCTGCGGCCCGCGCTGGGCGACAAGCCGGCTGCGGTCTTTCCCGGGGAGCACAGCGCCTGCCTGGATCCCCTGAAGGACTGGGCGGACGTCCGCTGGCTGCCCTGCGCCCTGGAGAACGCGGCGACGATCGTCCAGATGGCCGCCAACAACGAGACCGGGATCCTCTACGGGATGCCCCAGGCGCCCGGAGCGATCCGGCTGAAGGACTGCGCCCAGGCCTGGGGCAAGGTTCCCGTGGGCCTCTCGGACTGTGACGCGGCGGTCTTCTCGGGCCACAAGATGGGCGGCCCCCGGGGCGCCGCGGTGCTCTGGATGCGGCCGGACCTGCCCTGGGAGCCGACGATGGAGGGCCCCCAGGAACATCGTCGCCGGGGCGGCACGGAGGACCTGCCCGCGATCCTGGGCCTCGCCGAGGCCGTGCGCTTCCTGCCGGAACGGCTCGACCGGAACGCGCGGCTGGCGCCCCTCCGGGACCGGCTGGAGGCGGAGGTCCTGTCCTGGTCCGGGGACTATTCCGTCCTCGGGCGGGGACTGCCCAGGCTGCCCAACACCAGCGCGCTCCTGCTCAGGGGACACCCCGGGGAGACGGTCCAGATCGCCCTGGACCTGGCGGGATTCGCCGTCTCGACCGGCTCCGCCTGCCACAGCGGGGCGACAGAACCCAGTCACGCGGTCACGGCGCTGGGATTCACCAGGGAGGAGGCCAGGCGCGTCATCCGCGTGAGCCTCCTGCCCGGAACCCGGGAATCCGACGTGGAGGACTTCCTGCGGGCTCTGAAGCGCATCCTGAAGCGTGGATGACCCTCCCGTTTGCGTCATCATGGACTTCATGAATCCCGCCCGCTGGCCCTATCCCCTCCTGCGCCTCAAGCCCGGCAAGGACGTCCTGCTCTCGAAGCAGCACCCCTGGGTCTACTCGGGCGCCCTTTCCGAGCCCCCGTCCTCGCCCCTGGTCCGCCTCGCGGACGACGCCGGCAACGTCCTGGCGGTGGGCACGGCCTCGGGGACGAATCCTCTGGCGGTGAGGCTCTTCCGCTTCGAGGACGCCCCCCTGGACGAGGCGTTCTTCCGCGATCGTTTCCGGCAGGCCCTCGAGCTGCGCCGGACCCTGGGTCTGGATGGCCCGGAGGCGGGCTGCCGCTGGATCTTCGGGGAGGGGGATCTCCTGCCGGGCCTCGTGGTGGACCGCTACGCCCACGCCCTGGTGCTGCAGGTGGGCACGACCGGGCTCGAAGCCCTGCGCGAGACCTGGTGGCCCGAGCTCCTGGTCCAGGCCAAGGCCCAGGGCGTCTCCGTCTTCGTGGAGCGCAGCCAGTCCGGGCGGAAGGAGGAGGACCTGCTGGTCGTGAACCGCCTCCTCAAGGGCAGCCTGGCCGGACCCGTCGCCATCCGCGAGGGGTCCGCCCGCCTCTCCGTGGACCTCCTGAAAGGCCAGAAGACGGGGTTCTTCCTGGACCAGCGGGAGCATCGCCTGACCCTGGGCCGCGTCTCCCAGGGCTGCCGCGTGCTGAACGCCTTCGGCTACACGGGCGGCTTTTCCATCCATGCGGGCCTGGGCGGCGCCTCCGAGGTGGCGACCCTGGACATCTCCGCCCCCGCCCTGGACCAGGCGGAACGGGACTGGGCCATGAACGGCCTGGAACCCGACCGGCACGTCCGCATGGAGGGCGACGCCTTCGAGCTCATGCGGGCCCTGGAGCCGGAGGGCTGGGACCGGGTCGTCGTGGATCCGCCCGCCTTCGCCAAGCAGCGCAAGGACGTGGACAAGGCCTTCAAGGCCTACAAGGACGTGTTCCGGCTCGGCGCCAGGGCCACGGCGCGGGGCGGCATGCTCTGGTGCTTCTCCTGCTCCCAGCACCTGGACCGCGCCCGGTTCCAGGAGGCCGTCTGGACCGCCCTGCTGGAGGCGGGACGGGAAGCCCAGGTCCTCGCCCATGTGGGGCAGCCGGCCGATCATCCCTACGCCCTCAACCACCCCGAAGGCTTCTACCTCAAGGGGCTCTGGCTGCGGGTGCTCTGAACCCGGGTCGTGCATTCCAGCCTCGCAGGAAGAAGACGGAACCGCGAAATTCGCGGAAGGACGTGCAATGAGGCGAGGGTGTGTGCTCGCGCCTGCCGCCATTCATTCGCGCAAGCGCAGCGCGCATTCGCTTCATTCGTGGCTCCAGACGCTGTGTCCCGGCCGGCTCAGAGGATGTTCTGGGCGCGCAGGAAGGCCTCGTCCCCGATGACCTCCTGGTAGGGCCCGATCCGGACGACGCGGTGCTCCTCGCCGATCACCAGGGCCGTCCGGAACACGCCGTCGATGTAGTGGAAGTCATGGGTCGAGCAGAGGATCGTCTTGCCGGCCTCGTTCAGGGACAGGAGGATCCCGCGCAGGAAGCGCTTCATCCGCGGATCGAGCCCGTTCATGGGTTCGTCCAGGACGAGCACCTCCGGGTTCAGGGCCAGGACCGAGGCCAGCGCCACCTTCCGCTTCTCGCCCTCGCTGAGGTGGTAGGGCACCCGCGACCGGAGCTTCCCGATCCCGAGGAGCTGGAGGCAGTCCTCCACGCGCCGGGCGACCTCCTCCTCGCCCAGGCCCATCTGTCGCGGCCCGAAGGCGATCTCGTCCTGGACGGCCGGGCAGAAGAGCTGGGCATCCGGGTTCTGGAACAGGAAGCCGACCCGCTGGTGGAAGCGCTTCGCGAAGCGCGGGTCCTTCAGCCGGGCCGCCGAGATCTCCTCGCCGTCGAAGCGGTAGGTCCCCTGGCGGGGCAGGACGAGTCCGTTGAGGAGCTTGAGCAGGGTCGACTTCCCGCACCCGTTCGGGCCGATGACGGCCATCGCCTCCCCGCGCGGGATCGAGGCGTCCACGCAGGACAGGACATCGCCCTCGCCGTAGGAACAAGAGACGCCGGCCAGTTCGATCATTCAGGCCCCCAGGAAGAAGAATGCCGCGGCAAGCAGGGCCACCGCCGCCCCCAGGGCGGCCTCCCGGAGGCCCAGGGACGGCCTCCCGGCGGCGGGGTATTCCCCCGTGAAGCCCCGGCACTCCATGGCCTCGTACATGTCCTCGGCCATCTCCTTCGACTTCAGGAAGAGGGTCCCGGCGATGCCCGAAAGCGAGGCGGCCTTCCCTGGATTCCTCCCCACGGACCGCAGCTTCAGCGCATAGAGCATGGCGAGGGCGAACTCGCCGAGCAGATGGATGTACTTGAGGGTCACCTCGAAGACGAGGAGGAAGAGGTCGGGGACGCCCAGGCGCTTGAAGGCCCCCGGAACGGTGGCCCAGACGGTCGTCGTGGAGACGAGCCTCACCGAGGCCACGGAGAGGAGCACCTTCACCGTGATCAGGGCCGGATGCCCTCCCCGCCCCCAGAAGACCGAAGGCAGCAGGACGAGGATCGTGAACGCCCCTGCCGCCAGGGTGGTCTTCAGGACCTGGGCGATCCGACCCGCCGGCTGGAGGGCCAGGATCGCCAGGAGGCCGGTTCCGGCCACCCCCAGGAAGAAGGGGCTCCGGGTCAGGGAAACCAGCAGCAGGACGACGAAGACCGAGACGAGCTTCACCAGGGGCTCCGTCCGGCGGCCTTCCTCCCCTGTCCCGCCGTGGGACCTGGCCTTCGACAGGACCGCCAGGAGGGAGAGGATGCTCCGGTCGACGAAGATCTCCCTGTCCGCGCGCGGAAGGTAGGCCTCGTCCTTCAGGAGCCACGCCGGCACGGGCATGCGCTAGACCTTGCCCGGTTCGGACTTCCACAGGAGCCCGGCGAGCTTGAAGGCGATGACGAGGAGCGCGACGCCCGCGACGGCCGAGAGGACGTAGCCCAGCCACTCGGAGAGGCCGGGCATCGCGTAGTCCGGGAAGAGCGCCTCGAGGCTGAAGCCGGTCCTCATTCCGGCGGGCACGAAGCCCAGCGGCCTCCCGGCCGTGACGATCCCCTTGATCTCCCCGGCGCCCCACTCGCCCCAGGCCGTTCCGGAGGCCAGGAGCCCGATGGGGGAGAGGCCGGCCAGGAGCGCGACGAGGCCGTAGACGGCAGGGATGCGGGTCTTCGCGCCCTCGTGGAGGCTGCCCGGGGAGACCCGCTTGAGGAAGGCGAAGACGCCCACCGTGAAGAGGACTTCGACGAATCCCGCGACCAGCAGGTGCGGAATCATCATGGCGGGCACCGAGACCGCCAGGGGATAGGGGCAGTAGAGCGGCAGGCCGGCCGCGTCCCGGGCGAGGGCCGGCTGGAGGCCGAACTCGACGGCGGCGCAGAAGGCGGCCGTGTCGAGGGCCAGGTAGGCGGCGACGCCGAGCGCCACCAGCTCTCCCCGCCCGCCCCGCAGCCGGTCCTTGAGGAACCGGTAGGCGAAGGAGCCCAGGAAGGGCATCACGAAGGCCATGTTGAAGCAGTTCGCGCCGAAGGCGAGCACGCCTCCGTCGCCGAACAGGAGGGCCTGGATGAGCAGGGCCACGCTCACGGCGATGCAGGCCGCCCAGGGGCCGAGCAGGGCCGCGACGAGGACCGCGCCCACGGCATGGCCCGTGGTTCCCCCCGGCAGCGGGACGTTGAACATCATGACGAGGAAGGAGAAGGCGGCGCCGATGCCGAGCAGGGGCATCTTCGCGCGCGGAAGCCCGGACCGGACCCGTCTCGCCGAGAGGGTCCAGACCGGGACCATGGCCGCGCCGAGCACGGCGCAGGTCGCAGGACTGAGATAGTTGTCGGGGATGTGCATGCCCGCTCCTCCTCCAAGATACTGTTTGCGTACGCAGAAAATAAGGAATCGGAACCACCGCGCCTTCCAGCCTCGCCGCTCCGGGTGCCGCAAAACATCATGGTTTTGCGGCGGGCCGCGGACTAGGCTCGTAGTCATGGACAGTCGCCGCCAGGAGCCGCTTCGAGCCGCCGTCTATGCCCGGATCCGCATGGAGGACGCCCTCGACCTGCCCATGCAGGGCCACGCCCTGGTCTCCTTCGCCGAACAGAAAGGCTGGCGGGTGGTCCGCAAGGAGCTCGAACGGGCGGCCGAGAACGCCCGCCGGCTGCCGGCCCGGGAGCGCCTCCTGGCGGCGGCCCGCCGCGGCGAGCTGGACGTCGTCGTGGCCTGGAAGCTGGACCGCATCGCGCGGAGCCTCCCGGAGCTGGTGTCCCTCCTGGACCGCCTGAGCGGCCGGGGCGTCGGGCTGGCGACCTTGGCCGACGACTTCGACTTCACCTCCGAGGAGGGCCCGCGGCTGATGCGGATCGTGCGCGTCCTCTCGACCCTCCAGCGCGTGACCCACCGGGACCAGGTTCGGTCCGGCCTGGCCAGGTCCGGGAACCCCGTGGGCCGGCCTCCTTCCGCGGGCGTGCACCTCCCGAAGGTGCTCGAGTGGACCGCCCAGGGTTGCAGCCAGCGCGAGATCGCCCGGCGCCTCGGGATCCATCCCCGGACCGTGGCCCGGCTCCTGGCGGGCGCGAAGCCGTGAAGGCGCTCCTGCTGGACCTGGACGACACCCTCGTCGACGAGCAGCGCGCGGTGCGGCAGGCCTTTTCCGCCCTCCTGGACCGGCACCGGGACCAGCTGCCGGACCTCCCGGAGGCGGCCCTGCTGGCGAGATGGCGGGAGATCACCCTGCGGCATTGGGTGCGCTACGAGCGCGGCGAGATCTCCTTCCTCGGCCAGCGGCGCGACCGGCTGCGGGAATTCCTGGGCAGGCCCTTCACGGATGCCGAGGCCGACGCTGCCGTCGCGGTCTACCCCGCCACCTACCTCGCCTCCGTGAGGCTCTTCGCGGATGTCCCGGAGTTCCTGGCTCGCACCGAAGGCGTGCCCCGGATCATCGTCACCAACGGAGAGACGGACCTGCAGCGCAGGAAGCTGGAACTCACGGGCCTGTCGGCCCGGGTGGCCGGCCTGGTCACGCCGATGGAGTGCCGTTCCTGGAAGCCCGATCCCGGGATCTTCCTCGCCGCCGCCGCCAGGCTCTGCGTCGACGCCGGCCAGTGCGCCATGCTCGGCGACCAGGAAGAGATGGACATCCTGCCGGCCCGGAAGCTCGGCATGGCGGCCTTCCGGGTGGCCGCGGGGGATCCGGGCCGCACCTTGCTGAAAGCCCTGGACTTCCTCAGGCTCTGAGCCCCTTCACGTCGCCGACGCTGAGCAGTTCGACGCCGCGACCGGTGCGAACCTGCAGCCGCCCGTCCGCGGCCCAGCCCAGGCAGAGTCCCTGCCCGTCCTCCCAGCGGATCTCGTCCCCATCCTCGGGCCAGCGGAAGGGAGGCTCGGGGGCGGATTCCAGGTCCTGCCAGCGGGACAGGATCTCCTCCGCCAGGGCGGGCCGGTCCGGAACCCGTTCGGCGCCCAGCTCCGCCAGGGAGGCGGGCGGGATGGCCCGGTCCGGGATCGACGGCGCGGCCGTGAGGTTCACCCCCACGCCCAGGACCATGTGCCCCTTGTTCAGCTCGCCGATGATCCCGCCGAGCTTCACGAGGCGGCCGTCCCGCCAGGCCACCAGGTCGTTGGGCCACTTGAGTCCCAGGACCAGTCCACAGGGTTCCAGGGCTTCGGCGACCGCCGCCATGGCGCGCTGCAGCATGACGCCCGGCGCCAGCGCCGGGACCGGCAGCCGTGCCGAGAGCCACAGTCCCTGGCCGGCCCGGCTTTCCCAGGCGTTCCCCCCCCTTCCCCTCCCCGCGGTCTGCGCGTCCGCCAGCACGCCGCAGAGCCCCAGCTCCGGGTGACGCGCGAGGAAGGACTGCGTGGAATCGGTTTCGGCGAGCTGGATCAGGGGCAGGGTCACGGGCACACCGGGCGAGGCGTCACCGCCGGTTCTTCAGCCAGAGGATCTTGAGGCCTTCCAGGGTCAGGTCCGGCTCCAGGTGGGCGATGTGCCTGCTCTCCGCGGCCAGGGCCTTGGCCAGGCCGCCGGTGGCCACGATGTTGGCGCCGGGCTGCTCCTTGCCCAGCCTCTCCAGGATCCCGTCCACCTGCCCGACGTAGCCGTAGAAGAGGCCCGACTGCATGGCCTGGATCGTGTTCCTGCCGATCAGCCGCTCGGGCTTGGCGATCTCGACCCTGGGCAGCCGGGAGGCGCGCGTGGAGAGGACTTCCGCAGCGATCTTGATGCCCGGCAGGATGAGCCCGCCCAGGTACTCCCGCTTGCCGTTCACCACGTCGAAGGTCGTGGCGGTGCCGAAGTCGATGGCGATGAGCGGAGCGCCGTACTTCTCCAGGCCCGCGACCACGTTGACGATGCGGTCCGCGCCGATCTCGAGCGGGTTGTCCAGGAGGATCTTGAGGCCCGTCTTGATGCCCACTTCGATCCAGAGGGGCTCCGCCTTGAAGTAGCGCCGGGCCCAGGCCTCCAGCACCGGATGCAGGGGCGGCACCACGTTGGAGATGGCGAGGTTGTGGATCTCGGCCGGGTCCAGGTTCACGTGGCGAAGCATCTCGAGGGTGGCCATGCCGAACTCGTCCGCCGTGCGTTCGCGCGTGGTGGCCAGTCGCCAGGAATGCAGGATGGGCGCGCCCGGTCCCCTCGAGAGATCGAAGACCCCCATCACGATATTGGTGTTCCCGACGTCGATGGCGAGGAGAAGATTCATGACACGCTCCGCTAAACAGCATGGCCAAAGCGGAGGCCGGGATCAATGAGGCCCGGGTTCAGGCGCGCATCCGCTCCATGTAGACGCCGGGATCCGCGAGGGGCTTGAAGCCGTACTTGGCGTAGAGGCCGTGGGCGTCCCGCGTGGCGAGCATGAACCGCCTGAGGCCCTGCAGGTCGGGATGGGCATCCACCGCCTCCATGATCCATTTCGACAGGCCGCGGCCCCGCCAGTCGGGGTGCACGAACACGTCGGCGAGGAGGGCGAAGACGGCCTTGTCCGTGACCACCCGGGCGAAGGCGACCTGGACGCCGTCCTTGAACACGCCGAAGCAGATGGAGTTCTCCATGGCGCGGCGCTGGACTTCCTTCGGGCGTTCGCGGCCCCAGTAGCTCTGGGAGATGAATCCGTACACCGCGTCCAGGTCCATCCGTGCGGGGTCGGTCGTCAGTTCGAAACCATCGCGCGTCCAGTGCAGCATGGGAGGCTCCGGTTGCCGAGTATAGCCCGGAAAGCCTACGCCTGCGCCTCCTCCAGGGCCGTCTGGGCCTCCTCCCACTCGGTCATGGCGTAGGCGAGCTCCGTCTCCAGGGTCTTCTGGGCCTCCAGCTTCTCGTTGAAGGCCTTCCAGTCCGTGGGATCCATGGCCGCCAGTTCCTGGGCCAGGGCCTCCAGCCTGGCCTCCAGGTCCGTCACGGCCGTTTCGGCCTCGCCCACCTTGCGTTCCCACCGGCGGATGGTCTTCTGCTTCTCCTTGTCGATGGGCGCCGACTTGGCGGGGGCATGGGGCTTCTGGGCATCCCTGGGCTTCTGGGGCTCCTTGGCCTTGGGCTTCTCCTCGTCCTTCCTCGACGAGGCCTCCGGCTCCTGGCCGATGTCCAGGTCCACCCAGGCCTGGTGCTCCTCGTAGCCGCCCTCGCGGAATTCCGCCTTGTCGTCGTGGATGCGCAGGAGGCTGTCGGCCACCCGGCCCAGGAGGTAGCGGTCGTGGGTCACGATGATGGCCGCGCCGGTGAAGCTGAGGATCGTGTCCTCCATCGCCTCCATGGAGTGGATGTCCATGTGGTTGGTGGGCTCGTCCAGGAGCAGCAGGTTCACGCCCTCGCGGATGAGCGTCGCCACGGACAGCCGCGCGCGCTCGCCCCCGGACAGCACCGTGACGGGCTTGTCCACGTCGTCCCCGCGGAACTGGAACTTGGCCAGGAATCCCAGCACGTCCTGCTTGGGGGCCATGGGGACCACTGCCTGGATCTGCTGGAAGACCGTGTTGCGGGCGTCCAGGTTCTTGTGGTGCTGGTCGAAGTAGCCCAGCTTCACCTGGCTGCCCAGCCGCGCGCCGCCCGTGATGAAGGGGATCTCCTCGGCGACGGCCTTCAGCAGCGTGGACTTCCCCGTGCCGTTGAGGCCCACGATGGCCAGCTTCTGGCCGCGCTTGACCTGGAAGTGCTCGATGGCCTCGAAGAGGGGCTTGCCGTCCCATCCCACGCTCGCGTTCTCCAGGACCAGCGCCGTGTCCCCGCTGCGCTGCGTCTCCGGGAACACGAACTTGACCTTCCGGCGGTCCCGGAGGGGCTTCTCCAGCCGCTGCAGCTTCTGGAGGTGCGTGCGCCGCCCCTGGGCCATCTTCGTGTTCTGCCCGGCGATGTTGCGGCGGATGTACTCCTCCTGCCGCTTGATGTAGTCCTGCTGTCGCTCGTAGTGCCGCTCGGCGATCTCGAGCTCCTGCTCCTTCTTCTCGATGAACTGGGTGTAGTTGCCCTCGTAGGCGCGGGAGCGCCCCAGCTCGATCTCCAGGATGCTGGAGGCGACGTTGTCGAGGAAGTAGCGGTCGTGGCTGATGACCGCCACCGTCGCCGTCGTGTCGTTCAGGAAGCTCTCCAGCCAGCGCAGGCTGGGGAGGTCCAGGTGGTTGGTGGGCTCGTCCAGCAGGAGCAGGTCCTGGCCCTGCAGGATGGCCTTGGCGAGCATCACGCGGCTCTTCTGGCCCCCGGAGAGGGCGTGGATGTTCTGCTCCAGCATCTCGGGGGGGAATCCGAGGGCGAACAGGATGCCCTCGGCCCTGGCGCGGATGGTGAACCCGTCCAGGCGGTCGAAGGCCTCCTGGACCCGCTGGTAGCGGTCCATGACCTCCTCGAGCTCCGCGCCGGGCTCGGCCATCTTCAGCTCCAGCTCGCGCATCTCGCGCTGGAGGGCGTCCACTTCCCCGAAGGCGGCAAGGGTCTCCTCCAGCACGTTGCCGTCGGTCTCGGGCTCCAGGTCCTGGGCGTAGTAGCCCATGCGGACGCCGCGCTCGGGCGTGGGACGCACCACGGAGCCTTCGTCCAGCTCCAGCTCCCCGAGCAGCACCTTGAAGAGCGTGCTCTTGCCCGCGCCGTTCCGGCCGATCACGCCCCAGCACTCGTCCTCCTGCAGGGCCCAGGTGACGTCCCGCAGGACTTCCTGGGTGCCGAAGCGGAGATGGGCGTGGTTGAGCGATGCGAGCATGTCGTGGCGTTCCGCGTCAAACAGAACGGCCACCTCGCGGTGGCCGTTTTTGGTGGAGCTAAGCGGGATCGAACCGCTGACCTCTTGCATGCCATGCAAGCGCTCTCCCAGCTGAGCTATAGCCCCATGGGGAACCTCAAGTGTCCTATGGATTGGCGAAGAAGGCAAGCCTAAAAAACAGGCAGCATCCAGGCCCGCGCGGAGGACCGCGCCGGGACGCCGCTACGGCACGCGCAGCTTCAGCTTCTGGCCCGCAGTGATCCGGTTGCGCTTGATCTTGTTCCACTTCGCCAGGTCCTTCGCGCTGATCCCGTAGCGCTCCCCGATGGAGTAGAGCGTCTCGCCCCGCTTGACCGTGTGGGTGGCAGGCTTCGCGTTCGCGGCGGCTTCCGGAGCCTTTTCCGGCACCTTGTGCGCCTTGGGGGCGCGAAGCTCCACGCTGACCGTCTTCGGAGGCTGTCCGGCCCCTTCCGGAAGCGCCGATTCGGCGGGTTCCGGAGGAATGACCGGCAGGCTGGCCAGGGGCCGTTCGATCAGGCTGCGATCCTTCGCCGCCATGGGCTTCAGGTCGCGGTCGTCGATCGGGACCATGGAGGGGGGCGGGACCTGGATGCGCTTGCCCGCCCTGAACTGCGTCTTCGCGAGGTTGTTGGCCTCGAGCAGATCATCGGGGCTCACCTTGAAGCGGGCCGCCACCTTGGCGAGGGTATCCCCCCTGCGGATGACGTAGGCCTGGAAATCGAGGCGCTGGGCCGTGGGAATGCTCGCGAGGGCCCGGTAGGTCGCCCCGCTGGCGCCGGGAGGCACGCGGAGGGTGTAGTGGCCGGGCGGCGTGGTGGCCCTGAGGAGTTCGGGGTTGAGCTCCTTGATCGCCTCCACGTCCGTGTCGGCGTACTTCGCCAGGACCGAGAGGCTCGTCATCTTGTCCACCTCGACCAGCTCGTAGGCGTAGGGCGTCATCTGGACGATGTTCAGGCCGTAGCGCTCGGGGAACCGGCCGACGAGGATGGCCGCCATCAGCTTGGGCACGTAGTGCTTCGTCTCGTCGCGCAGGTAGCGGCTGCGGGCCATGTCCCAGAAATTCCGCGTCCCGAGCGCGTTCCCTGCCCGCTCCAGGGTGAGGGGCCCGGCGTTGTAGCCGGCCAGGGCGAGGTACCAGTCCCCGCTGGCCTCGAAGAGGTGGCGGAGGTAGCGCGCGGAGGCCCGGCAGGACTTGACGGGGTCGCGGCGCTCCTCGATCCAGGCGTTGCCGGTCAATCCGAACAGCCGCCCGGTCGAACGGATGAACTGCCACATGCCGACGGCCTTGGCCGGGCTGTTGGCGGTGTTCCTGAAACCTGACTCGATGAGCGCGAGATAGACGAGATCCTGGGGGATCCCCTCCTCCTGGAAGATCTGCTTGACCATGGGCAGGTACTGCGTCGCCCGGGACAGGGCCCCTTCCACGAAGCCGCGCTTCGCGTGCGTGAACTCGTACACCCAGGCCAGGACCTTGTCGTTGAGGTCGATGGGGAAATCGAACACCACGTCCTGCTCGGCGGCCTTCACCTGGGCCAGCTGGGTGCGCAGGTCCTCGCCCGTCAGGGCGACGGTCTCCTCGGCCACCTTGAGGCCGTCCTGCCCCTCGCTCGCGGTCTCCTCGTCCAGGCGGTTCTCCACGACCCTGAGGCGTTCCAGGAGGGCCGCCTCCTCGGGCTTCCGGAGCTTCTCCGCGGACCAGGTGGCGGTGAGCGCCTCGGCCTCGTCCACGCGGTCCGAGACGGCCTCCCATTCCGCGGCCTGGACCGCCCCCTCGGCGGCCTCGACCAGCGCCTGCAGCTGGCGGAGTCCCCCCTCCAGGGACGGGGCGGTCCCGTAGGCCTTCACGGAGGGGACCGTCGCGGCCTGCTGGGCGCAAAGACCTGCTCCTGCCCTCATCATCGCGCCGGCGACGAGGAGGAGCAGGAGCCTGTTCTTACTTGACTTCACTCAGTGGCTCTCGGAAGCGACGTGGGCCTCGTAGGCCGCGGCATCCAGGAGTTCGGGGTTCAGGGCGCCGTCCAGGCGGATCTTGATCATCCAGCCCTTCGCGACGGGGTCCTCGTTGACGTATTCGGGATGGGCTTCGAGGTCGGCGTTGAGCTCGACCACTTCGCCCGCGGCCGGCATGTAGCACTCGGAGACGGTCTTCACGGATTCGACGGTGCCGAACTCATCGCCGGCGGCGAACTTCGCGCCCACCTCGGGGAGATCGACGAAGACCACATCGCCCAGCGCCTCCTGGGCATAGTTCGTGATGCCGACGAGGGCGGTACCGTCGCCCAGGGGCTTCACGAACTCGTGGTTCTTGGTGTATTTGCAATCGGCGGGGAACATGAGTCCTCCAAAGGGGATGGAATGATTGTAGTAGAACTTGGGGCAGCGGTGCCTGTCACATGAACGTCTTCAGCGCCTTCCGCGCGGTGCGGGCGGGCCTGACGTCGGTCTCGACCACGACCTGGATCGCGCGCTTGGCGTCCTTGATCTCCACCGCGGTGCCGGGCGCGAGCCTCGACCCGACCTTGATGAAGCCGCAGCAGAGGCCCTTGACGACGAGATCGGCCGGCTTGTCCGGGGACGCGAGGCTGTAGATCCTGCCTTCGTGGCGCCCGATGGCCATGTCGGTGACGCAGGTCAGGACGGTCCCGATCTCCTTGCCCTCGAGATACACCTTGGCGTCGTGCGCTTCGATCTTGCGGAGATCGTGCCCGACGAAGGTCAGGGTCCAGGCCGCGCCGGGGGCCTCCTTCTCGAGCGCCTCGGAGCCCAGGAACTTCTTCGTGAAGCCCGCGCCGGCGGCGTTGAAGGGCAGCGCGAAGGGCCAGGGATTGTTGATGCAGGGCCAGTGCCCAATGTCCTGGTGCGAGAGCGGCAGGACCGCCCCGGTGCGCAACGAGTCGCGGGCCGCGAGGCCGCACGCCGTCAGGCCGAATTCCTGCCCGGCCGCCATGATCATTTCCCACACCTTCACGGTCTGGGCCCGCTCGACGAACAGCTCGAAGCCCACCTCGCCGGTGTAGCCCGAGCGGGACAGCAGCAGCGGGGTGCCGTCGAGCAGCTGCACCTGCCCGGCCAGGGTCGACTCGGGATCGAAGTGCCCCTTCGCCGAGAAGTAGGGAAGCTTGTCGAAGACCACCTCGGGGTTCTTCAGGAGTTTCGCCATCGTCTTGACCGAGGCCGGCCCCTGGATGTCGATCTTGCCGAGCTTGTCGGTGAGGTCGACCACCTTCACGTCGCGCCCTTTCGCCTGCTCGGCCAGGTGCCTGGCGACGGGGCCGCCCATGCTCGCGTTGACTTCGACCATGTATTCCCCGTCCTTGATCTTGTAGACGAGGCTGTCGTCGATCGCGTGGCCGTGCTCGTCGAGGAACAGGCCGTAGACGCACTTGCCGTCGGCGAGGGGTGCGTTGTCCTTGCCCACGCAGGCGTCCAGGTTGCGCGTGAAGCACCACTGCAGCAGATCGTAGGCGTCCTTCCCGAACACGCGGAGGGTCGCCATGTGGCTCGTGTCGAACAGGCCGGCCTGGGACACGACCGCCAGATGCTCGTTGCGGGCGCTGGCGTACCAGACGGGCATGAGGTAGTCGCCGAACTCGACGATGTTGGCTCCGTGGGCCTTGTGCCAGTCGAACAGCGGGGTCTGCTTCTTCGCGGTCGTCATCGTGTCCTCCGAGTTGGAATCTGCTACGAAATGCTTTGATTCTAGTCCATCGGGATAACAAACCACCTAATGCGATTGGTCACAACCTGTCCATTTGTCAGGACCTTCTCACCCACGGCAGCAGGCCGGTCAAGTCCCAGGCCAGGGACCATCCACCTGTTTTTTCCTCTTGCGCCTCAAGCCGGGCCTGGACCGGGAGTGGGATCACGCCGCAAGCGGCCGCCCGATCCAGTTCCTCGGCGTAGGCCGGATCGATCTCGCGGGCCGCGTCGAAGCTCCGCACGTCGCCCCGGTTGATGAGAAAAACGAGGGCGGCCCGGTGGCCCTCCCGCACCATGCCCTGGAGTTCCCGGAGATGCTTGGCCCCCCGCGCCGTCACCGCGTCCGGGAAGCAGGCCGCGTCGCCCACCCGCAGCGTGGTGTTCTTCACCTCGAGGTAGACCAGGCGCCCTTCTCCGTCCCGCGCCAGGACGTCGACGCGGCTGGACTCGGCGCCGTACCGGACCTCGGTGCGCACGTCCCGGAGTCCCGCGAGACCGGGGAGCCGGTCGAGCCTGGCGGCCTCGGCCACGACCTTGTTGGGGACGCCGGTGTCGACCCCGATCCAGGTCCCGCCGCGCCGGCAGGCGATCCAGGTGTACTTCAGCTTCCGCGCCGAATTGTCGGAGGGGGCGAGGAGCACCAAGTCGCCCGGCTCCCAGCAGGTCTTCATCGCCCCCGTGTTGGTGCAGTGGGCGGTCACGACTCCGCCGTCCGCGAGCTCGACGTCGGCCAGGAAGCGCTTGTAGCGCTCGAGGATCCGGCCCGGAACCAGGCCCTGCATGCTGATCATGGCAACTCCCGCCAGCAGTATGCGATCGATCGCGGGGAGCGGTCGAAC
>Ga0209098_1002472_pt1 | contig 16277 bp, 21 predicted proteins | sample AD_JPNHW1_MetaG_FD_184429 | JGI IMG/M metagenome (GOLD analysis project Ga0209098, IMG submission 184429) | Active sludge microbial communities of municipal wastewater-treating anaerobic digesters from Japan - AD_JPNHW1_MetaG (SPAdes) (version 2) | ecosystem: Engineered > Bioreactor > Anaerobic... | reverse complement strand
GTGTGAGGGTAGACGATGTCACTGAGTACGGGGAACGCTCGTGTGCAAAAGGCGGTCTCTGCCGGATCACCGGCGCCGGCCTCTTACCGACCGCAATAGACCTGATAAACCAGGCGCACAAGTACGGGGCATGACACGGATGAGGGAGCCGGCGGGGGATCGATGAGCGGGGATTCAGTGAAGAACTGGCATAAGCACTGTCTCCTCCCCGATGGGACGGAACTCCAGGAGCACAGCATCAAGACCGACCGGGACATCATGGTCGGCGAGTTCTGCCAGATCGATTACGGCCTGCGGGGCAAGGATATCTACGTGGGCGAATCGACAACGATCCGCGAGTATGTCTGGGCAAGCGGCGACGCACGGATCGGAAACCTCTGCGAGATCGGGAGCGACGTAATCGCAAAACAGGACGCGTACATCGGCGAGGGCGTCAAAATTGCCGGGAAACTGGTCGTGAGCGGGGCGCTCGATATCGGCGAGAAGGTGGAGATCGCCCAGGGGTTCGAGGCGACCGGCGAGATTGCGGTGCGAAACCCGATGCCGGTGCTGGTCTTTATCCTCATCTACCTCATGACGATGCTCAGGATAGAAAACGAGAAGGAACTCGACCGGATCCTCGACAACCTCTTTACCGAGGACGACGGGAAGGTGGAAGTCCCGCTCATGATCCCGGCCCGGTCAAAGCTGAACATGAAGGTCTTCTCGGTCCCGTCCTCAATGAAGATCGGGAAGAAGTGCCGGCTGCACGGCAACATCCGGGCCGGTTCGATCGATGTCCTTGAAGATACCGTGATCTTCGGCAGCCTCCGGGCACGGAGCACGATCCGCGTCGCCGGCGGGGTGACCGTGCACGGGAACGTCGAAGGTAACGGCAAGGTGTTCGTGAAAAAAGGCGCCCATATCCTCGGCGACGTGATCGCAAAGGAACTCTTCCTGCACGAAGAGGCAAGGATTGACGGGACCATCGAGGCCCCGCACGGGATGCACATCGAGCGGGGAGCTCCATGAAGGCCGCCACAGTCTTCGAAGTGGACACCCTCGCGTTTATCGAACCCTCGTTTGCTGCTCTTACCGACCCGCTGTACACGGATATGCTTGCCGCAGATAACGGGGACGAGGGCAGGATGCTCGTGGACGAGCACGACGACCCGATCGCGATCGCTTTCCACGAGAAGGCCGGCTGGATCGCAGGATCGTTTCTCTGCCGGCACCCGAGCATCGATCTGATCGATGCCTTCGAGCAGGTGAACGGCGAGATCTACCAGGAGGACCGGGCCGTCTGGGCGGCGGCAGTCCGGGAATATTTCTCCCTGCTGCTTGCCCATGAGGTGCCACCTGCCATGGAGGACTTAAACCCGGTCCGGAAGGGTATTATCGCGGACGTGATCGCAGGAGTCTGGGGAAAGGGAAACGGCGAGACCTGCATCGACTGCGGCTGCGGTTCTGGCGTCGGCTCGCTCGTGCTCCGCGAACTGGGCTATACCCCTCTGTCATACGACAACGACCCGGCGCTCCTCTCGCTTGGCATCGAGAAGGGCCGGCTGCTCCCGGAGGAGACGATGTGCCTCGATGCGACGCAGGTCGCCGCGTATACCGAACCGGTGCCCAAGGCCATCGGGATCATGATGGGCGAGATCAACATGTTTTCCGCCGATATGTGGCACCAGATCGCGGCCGGGCTCTTTTCCGTAAGTAAAGAGACGCTCGTCACGGTCGGAACCGAACCGGAAACGCACCTGATCCGGGAATGGGGAGAAGAAGCGGGGCGGTCGGTCGAGGTACGCGAGAGTCCCGGCGATGCGTTCTACGATCACTGGGTCTGCGTGGCGCGGGCGAATGGGAAGGAGTCATCTTCTTTTAAATGATACACCCTCTTTGGGGTGTATTTTTATGGAAAGTTGCAGTCAAAAGTGACTGTGCGCAAAAATGAAGTGCACCCGTTTCATCAGCTCCGCGACCGACCGGCTTGCACGTCAACTTCAGAGCAGCCTTGAATGAGCCTCTTTTCCTTTGCCAGTCGTCAACATCTTGACAACTATTACCCGGAACACCGCTTTACCTTCATTTATCCAGGTGTGCGCAATCATGGCTTTCGGGTTCTTTCTCTTGTCATCCTTTGCAGTCACGATTGCGATGGCCCACGAGCTCATGCCCACGCAGATTGGACTGGTTTCGGGCCTCTTCCTTGGGATCGCCATGGGAGCGGGCGGGATTGGCGTTTCAATATCGGGAGTTATTGCAGACCGGGTTGGGTTTAATACAAGCCTGTTCCTGTTTCCGGTGCTCATCCTTGCTACGGGGTTACTGTTCTGGATGGTAAAATATTCCCCGGATACAGAAAAATGTTGATTCACCTGATGAAAGGTGATTTTTCAGGGAGACACCACAATGAGCGGGAAAACCCGGCAGGATATTCATATCACTGCTTCATTTTTTCCCTTATTCAATCAGCAAAATCCGCTCCACGGAATCGATCCATATCTTCTTTGACACATCGGAATCCCTCCCCAGCAAGAGCGATCCGAGCCGCAAACCCATGGTCATCGCAATGATCGTTGTCGAAGCGGTTTCGGGATCCACACAATTCGACAATTTTCCTTCCGCCTTCTTCCGGGCAAGACAATCCCGTATGAGAATCCGGTTACCATCAAAAATGCGGGTAAATTCCTCCCGGCACCGCGGATCCTGCGGGAGCCGGGTGGGTAGCTGGTAGAAGATAGTCACATAAGGTTTCTGTTGATCGAAGATCAGATCGGCAAGGTTCAGGATCATAGTATCTAAATCATCGGTAGTCCCAAGTGTTGTTTCAATCCCGATCCGGATGTTTTTGAACACTTCGAAAAGCACCTCGTGCCACAGGGCATCGCGATTCTCGAAGTACGCGTAGAGTGCTCCTTTGGTTACGCCGACTTTCTGTGCGATTGCCTCAAGCGTCACTGCATCCCAGCCTTTCTCAACCGCGATCTCAAGTGCCGCTCCGATAATCTTCTTCTTTGCGTCTTCGCGGTATTCAGCATTGATCCGTGGCATAATCCCGTATCTCCATTGGGCGGGCGCCTATATTCACCTTGTGTTTGTAAAATAAAACACAGTTCTATAAACTAAACATAAGTTTATTTAAGTGAACGCTTGTATACCATACAGGGACAAGAAACCCACAATGCATCACAAATACAGGGGGAGATGAGGATTTTTCTCGAAGAAAAAAGACGACAACAATTCAGGAAGCGCGAGCAGGAAACCGGGAATGAAACAGGACTCACCAGGAACCGGGCCATAGTGCTTATCATACTTGTGTTCCTGCTCTCATTCATCATTGCACCAGCAACGGCGACTGACCCAACCGTCCTCATCACGAATTACGAAGTGACTCCCGCGGTCCTCATGCCCGGGGACATGGGGATGGTCACGCTCACGATTAAGAATACTGCAGAGTCAGCGTCCGAGAAGGAGAACACCGGGATTGTTTCGGGGGGGACATTTGCTTCCTCTAAAAGCACCGACATCAATGTGTTTATAGAGAACGTGCATCTGGAAGACAATGGCATAGAAGTTTTGACGGATGACTTTGACCGGCTCGGAGAACTCGGTCCCGGCCAGTCTGTCCCGGTCACTTTTGTTATCAGGGCTCCCGCAACGAGCGGGATCTATTTCCCGGAGGTATGGATCGATGTCAAGGACGGGCGGAGCACCCGCTATCCGGTCACAGTCAACGTGAACATGGACATTGCGACCCAGAAGAAACCGTCGCTCTTTGTCACTCAGGAACTGCCGGACCGTGTCGCGCCCGGTGAGAACTGTTCTGTCGGGATTACTGTCGCGAATGCCGGCCTGACACGAGCAAGTGATATTTCGATGACGGTGAATTCAACGGTAAAATCCCTGTTTCTTACGACAACTGGCAGGTATTACATCGAGCATCTTGACCCCGGGGAGAACAGATTGCTTTCCCTGCACTTTGCCACAGATAAGAATACCCCCATAGGGATCGACCCGGTCATACTCACCATCACTTACCGGAACCCTGACGGTACGATAGAGCGGCAAATGGAAACAGTCGGTATACCGGTCAAGGGCAAGGCCGAAATCGCGGTTTCGTCTGTCACTACCGATCCGGTGAGGCCGGTTCCGGGCGGCATGTTTATACTCATTATTCGTGTGGAGAATACCGGTACCGATCAAGCCACTTCCGTGCGGGCCACACTCGACAGCCCCTTTACCGGCACTAAAACCTCGTTCATTGGCTCCATCGACAAGAATAGTGATGCCCCAGCCATTTTCTACCTTCAAGCAGTAAAGGACGGTACGGTTCCAGCCAACCTAACAATCAGTTACAACGATGATTTTGGATCCCACACTGTCAGCGAAAAGGCTTCGATCATGACCGCCCCGGTATCCGTTATACCGGCTACGTTCGTGGCCATTTCGATCTGCATCATCGCAGGAGTCGCCTACTGGTACTTCCGGATACGGAAGGGGAAAGAGAATGCGTAACGCAGGGTACGGTGTTTCACTCTATCTCGCGGTGCGGGCAATACGGCGCGGCAACAAGGGAACGCTTGCCCTCACCATCCTGATCATTGCGCTTGTGGTTGTACTGATGAACTTCCTCGCTATGATCATCGGCGGGGTTGTAATTATCTACAACCAGCAGATGATTGATTACCAGTACGGCCATGTGACCATCGAACCAAAAGACAAGGAGGCATTCATCGCCAATGCTGACAGCCTTGTCCGGCAGTTACAGCGGGTCCCGGGCGTCACCGGTGTCACCGCCCATGTCAGCACCGGTACTACTATTACGAACACGAAGAACGGGAAGTTTCAGACAAAAGCCCTCACGGCCTTCGACCCGGTGGATGAGCCGGGTGTCACACGGTACCAGAGGGTGATCAAGGAAGGCAACTACCTTTCCAAGGGAGACACGGACCAGATCCTGATCGGCAGCCTCCTCGCTGGTAATGAGGATGAGTCGCAGGACAAAATGCCCTCACTCGGTGGCGTGAAGGTTGGCGACCTGGTCGAAGTTGCCTACAGTAATGGAGTGGTGAAGAGTTACCGGGTGAAAGGGATTTTCGAGACCGATGGCTCGACTATCGACTCCCAGGCATTCGTCACCCGGACAGAAATGGACACTATCATGCACACGGAAGGAGAAGCAACCGAGATCCTTGTGCGGGGTGCATCTGCCGATGAGGCAGACACGCTCAAGTACACGATTATGAATTATGGCGTGGAAGAGAAGGTAAAAACGTGGCACGATAAGGGTAAGGGTATATTGGGAGATGCCATCGCCAGTTTCAACCTCCTGAATAATATCATGACCTTCGTCAGCCTCATTGTCGCAAGTGTCGTTGTTTTCATTGTAACTTACATCAACATCATAAACCGGAGAAAACAGATTGGGATCTTAAAAGCGATCGGCATCCCAAAACGGGTGATTGTCGGAGATTACCTCCTCCAGGTACTTTTCCTCTGCACCTGCGGCGTGATCGCTGGCATCCTGATTCTGAATGCCATCAATCTGGTCCTTTCGATCAACCAGATCCATTTCCCCATGGGTTACATTACACCGGTGATCGATTATAATGGGCTGGCAATCAGTATCGTGCTGCTCTTTATGGTATCCGTTATCTCAGGATATATCCCGGCCCGTCAGGTAGCCAATGAGGAGATTCTCGATGCGATGAGGGGATAAGGATGATCGAAGTATCGAACCTGAAAAAGATTTACCGGTTGGGGAACGTCGAAGTTGCTGCGCTTAAGGGGGTCTCCATTTCCATACAGAAAGGCGAGTTTGTCGGGATCATGGGCCCGAGCGGGAGTGGGAAGTCTACGCTACTCCACCAAATCGGGCTGCTTGACACCCCGTCTGAAGGGCATATCCTGATCGATGGCACAGATGTCTCGCAACTGAATGACGAGGAGCGAACCCGGTTCCGGCTTATGCATCTCGGGTACGTCTTCCAGGATTATGCACTCGTTACCGAGCTGACTGTGATGGAGAATGTGGCAATCCCGTCGATCATGCAGGGTAAACCCTTAGCCGAATGTTACGCTGCAGCCACACAGGTACTTGAGAAGGTGGGCCTTAAAAAACGGCTGGATCATCTTGTCTTTGAGCTTTCCGGCGGTGAGCAGCAGCGGGTCTCCATTGCCCGGGCACTTGTCAACACGCCTTCGATTCTCTTTGCGGACGAGCCCTGTGCAAACCTCGACACGGAGAATTCCCGTACCATTCTTGAACTTTTCCGGACCGTAAACCGCGAGTTCAATCAGACGATCGTGATGGTCTCGCATGAACCGTCGCACATGGTTTATTTCGACCGTATCATCTTTATCCGGGACGGGCTCCTTGACGAGGAAAGGATCTTTATGGAGGGGAAAGGGACGGATGGCCATGGCCATAGCGGTCCAACCGAATACAGCGTAAGGTAACGAGATGCTTTCAAGCGGTGAGTTTGAGCCCCTGGTGCAGGTCCGGGACTTATAACCCGGGGGTCCGGCACGATCCGGTTATCCGATAACGACCGGACACTCCCATTTGATGACAGAAATTCTCAACTATGAATACGGGCGGACATCTATCTCCATCCGACTGATCTTTTCATAGAACTTTTTTTGTTTGACAATTGGCCAGAGCTGGTAGAGATGAACGGTGATCGGTTCCCACATGGCCACCCAGCCTGCGACATCAAGAGTGGTCGCAATGAGCTGGGCGAACGTAGAATTGTGAAAGGTTGCTGCTATTATCCGGCCGGCAGACATTGCGATTATGAGAAACGAAATCCCGACCAGTATCGTGAATTTCCCATAGACCCATTTTTGACGGAATTTCCGTTCCTGTACCATAACCCGGTATCTGAAATAATTGCTGATGGCCCGGGGAATTTTTTGTGCATCTTGTGTGCCCGCGATATCTGCCGGCAGATAGACGATGATCCTGATCTGTGTTTTAAGAGAAAAATCTCTCACGGCATCGATAATATACTGGACTGCATCATGATCCAGTTCCCTTTCATAGAACGGGGCGGGATCAAATGTGTTGAAGATCTGGACTGGCGATGATAATTTAATCTCAACCAGAACCTGGCCATTCTCTTTCCGGTAGATCGAATCCAGACTCGTCATAGGTTATTCAACTGGATATCATCAGTGAACAGGCTTGTTGACCGGGTCTTCCCGTTCCCGCGTCGCACGAGCTCCGCTATGTTCGCTTCGCCCCGCTATTAACTTGCATGGGATTTTTCAGAGCAGCCGGGAATGAGCCTCTTTTCCTTTGCCGGTCGTTAACATCTTGACAACTATCACCCGGAACACCGCTTTGCTCTCATTTATCCAGGTGTGCGCAATCATGGCGGGACTCTCTACCACGGAATCCTTGCTGGCGCTTTGTCGTTCATCGCCGATCTCGATGATTCCGGTTCCTTCAAGGACATAGAAAAATACATCTACAGGGGTTACATGTTTCTTGAGTGATTCACCGGGTTGGAGGGTTATAACAACAGCAGATGTATCCGGGGATTCGAAAATCTTACGCACATCAACATTGTGCGGATTTTTGCTCGACGCTATTTTTGCAACTTCAGTAATTTTCATCTTCATTTCACCTGTTCTAGAGGAATATACGGAATCAGTGATAATAATTCCGATTTCAGCGTTTCAATACCGGTGCGTTCCATAAACCGGGCAGTCCGTTCGTGCGGTTGTGCATGACTGCGGTAATACGCGGCCAGGCGCAGGGCACAATCAACCGCTTCTTCTGCCGTGAGATCCCGTGCAATGAGATCCCCAAACCGTGGCCGGGTACCGGCGTTGCCTCCAAAGAAGAGAGTCCACCCGGTGGGGGTTGCAACGAGCCCGATATCCCGGGTATGACTTTCGCTGCAACACCGCGGGCAACCCGAGACCCCGACCTTGATCTTGGCCGGGAATGCCTGGTCTTTGAACCGCTCATCGATGATACGGGCAAGTCCGATCGAGTCCTGTTTGCCATACCGGCACGTATCGGTGCCCACGCACGCCTGGACGAATTTTACACAGGGCTCGGTCTCGGGCTTTGCAAGGGGGCCGAGATCGGTAATGACACTCTGCACATCTTCCGGTTTGAGACCGGCGAACAAAACCCGCTGGCCCGAGGTAATCTTCAGGATCGGTACCTGGTACGTTCTCCCTACCCGGGCAATTGTTTCTAACTGGTCGGGCGTTATGATACCTGCAGGTATCCGCGTAGTAACGGCATACGTCTTTCCGTCCCGCTGGAGAACTGCTCCCTCTGTCTGCATCGTCATGGTTTTCTCACGACTCCTGGGGTGTGCGTTTGTGATGACTTTTTTTCACGGGTTTACTCGTACGTTCACTGGTGCTCTTCTCATTGCCGGAAATCTCCTGTGCATGTTCGATCATTTGGGAGAACAACCGGTTCTGGACGCAGGTGATGAACGGCAGTATGATAATGACTGCCATCCGCTGGCCATTATGGGAGTAGATGAGCATGGATTCCCGGTCATCCGCGATGAGAATACATTCAAGCCTGAAGACTGCATCCTTCCGGTGAATTGGCGCAGCGAATATTTTTTCAAAAATTGTCTCCCCAAAAAAATCACCGTGGGTACCGGCTTTGAAGTACCGGATGCCCCCTTTTGGAACAATCCCCTCTGCACCGCCTTCAGGAAACAGGATTTTTACCGCACGATCCTGGGCAACAGAAACGATCGGCTCCTGGAATTTTTCTAAGGTTTCCTTGTTGAAACATAGCACAATCAGTTCGGAAGTGACGCTTTCAGCCAGCATCTCCAGGTTCCGCTGGATGGTCCAGTCGGAATGAACGTACCATATGGGTGAATAATTCTGCTGGGTATCTACTGACAGAGCCTCCAGGGTCTTCACACTTTCCAAGGCAGCGGTATCGAGATCTTTTTTTAAGAAGGATACAACGACGTCCGGCCGGACTGCATAATACATCAGCGGGCTTCCCTGCCGTATCTCAATAAATCCCTTTTTTGCAAGTTCATTGAGCACATCATAAACCCGGGGGCGGGGAACACCACTGACTTCATGGATCCTGCGGACATTTGTTTCCCCAAGTCCTACGAGAGCGACATAGACCTTCGCCTCATATTCCTTAAGTCCCAGCCGGGCAAGATTTTCAATTGCAGAATCCATCTGTTACTTTGTTAGGGACAACAAAATTAAATAGTTATCTGCCAAGCATATTTCATGACACAGACCCCTGATGAACAGGCAAATATCGCACTTGTCCGGAAATTTTTCGAGGTGGGACCATCAAAAGGCGATCTTGCGGCAGCCGATGCCCTGCTGCACCCTGCATTTTCCCTGCACACCCCCTTACCCACACCCGGGCCCGGGATTGCAGCGATGAATAACGTGATCACCACCTGCCGGGCAGCCTTTCATGGCCTGCACGTGACCATCGATGACATGATGGCAGACGGGGAGATGGTGACTGCCCGGTTCACCGCACGGGGCACCCACAATGGAGGATTTATGGGCCTTTCCCCCACGGGAAAAGCGATCACGATGACCGGTATTGAAATTTTCCGTATAGAGGACGGAAAGATCGCCGAGTTATGGGGCGAAGCAAACCTGATGGGGCTCATGCAGCAACTGGGTATGATACCCGGTTCTGCGTAACCCTTATCACGGGAGGGTCAGGTTCTCATGGTTTTTTCCCAGGTACCAAAATTTGTCGGGTTCATCTACGCAATCATAATGATCGCAGTCATTGCGTATCTCTGGTATTCCGGACGATGGCAGAAGAAGACCGGCTGGCTGTTCCTCCTCCTTTCAGCAGCACTGGGTTTTCTCATCTTTTCACCCGTTGCACCTTACCAGTTTCAGCAACTCGCGTTACAGGATGCAGAGGGTCTCGGTGCCCCGCTCATTCTCGGCGTCATCGGGCTCTCGGTGGTTTTGCTGCTGACGTTTGCGTTTGGCAGATTTTTCTGCGGGTATCTCTGCCCGGTCGGGGTCCTGCAGGAGATTGCTTCCCATGCACCGGTTCCCAAAATTAATCTGCGGCAGAAGCAGGCGTTTATGGCGGTAAGATGGGCGTTTTTTATCGTATTTTTGCTCATGGCATTCGTATTTTCGGCTTCGTTACTGGGCTGGTTTGGCATCCGGGATTTCTTTTACCTTTCCCTGACGGTCGGCACCGGGGTATTTGTTGTCGTGCTGGTGCTGTCCATGACCCTGTACCGGCCGTTCTGCCGCCTTTTCTGCCCATACGGAGCCCTGTTGTCACTCGGAGCGTGGAAGAGCCAGTTCAGATTGCAGAGAACTGATGCCTGTATCTCTTGTAAAAAATGTGAACGGGCGTGCCCTACCGATGAAGCAAAACGGGATGACGGGAAAGCGGAATGCTATCTCTGCGGGCGGTGTACGGCAGTCTGTCCGGTTGCCGGGGCTTTGATCTATAAACGACGGAATAGTGAAGGAAAAAAATGAGTGATGAATCAAAAATACATTCGCATGGAGGATAATATGGTGGAATTTAAACTGGAAAACCCGGATAAGCACGACAAAAAGCGGGAAGAGTTGTTAGGAAAAGCTCTCGATCTCAAAGAGTTGGTTTCCTATCAGGATGGGACAGTTGCAAGCCGGATGATCGTCAACAATAAGGCCGGGAGTATCACCGTCTTTTCCTTCGACGAGAATGAGGGCCTCTCCGAGCACACCGCCCCGTATGACGCGGTTGTTACAATTCTTGATGGTGAGTGCGAGGTATGGGTCGCCGGTACGACCATCAGGATAAAATCGGGCCAGACCATCATCTTTCCGGCTAACGTTCCCCACGCGCTTAGTGCCATCACGAAATTCAAGATGACGCTGACCATGATCCGGGGGTAAATCAATGGGCGGGGATAATAAGGACGGGTACTATTGCACCATCTGCGGAGGTATCCCTCCGGACAAAATTTCGATCAAACGGATTCTCGTTGATGGCAAAGAGACCGGAATTGACCAGCTGGACTGGATCATCGCGGAGGTGAAGAAGCTGAACCTTTCCGATGACACCGAGATTACGCGGGAACTGCTCAAACGAACAAAGGTACTCAACTATGTTCCCACCAAAAAGACACCAGACTATGGTGAGGCGTTATTGCTGGAATATAAAAAAACGGGGGAGTAACCGGTGCTTGATCATTGTCCCGGTTCAGCGAACCTCAGGACCCCCACACTCACCATAAAAAAGTGCCCGCAGTGTGGGGAGGAAGTGGAACTCTTCTCAAACGACGTTAAAGTGGCGTGTGGCAATTGCGGTTTTATTATCTATAACGATATTCTGTCGTGTGTCCAGTGGTGCAAGTATGCCAGGGAATGCGTGGGTGAGGAGACGTATCGAAAACTTGTCGAGAAGAAAGAGGGATAATGGGAAGTTCCCCTCGCATTAACGTACCTCACCCTCGATCGTGATCGTTTTGTCAGTCACCGGGATCTTCTTTCCCGATTGTTCCAGTGCCTTATCGACAACATATCGCACACCACTACAGCACGGGACCTCCATGTGGACGACCGTGATCGATTTGATCGGGTGGCGGGAGAAAATCTCCGCCAGTTTTGTGACATATCCGTCAATATCTGAATCCAATTTGGGGCAGAAGATGATCACGATCCGACCCTTCAGGAACTCAGCATGAAACCCTGCGTACGCAATGGGTACACAGTCAGCAGCGATCAGCAAATCGGCATTATCAAAATACGTCGCTTGTGAGTTGAGAAGTTTGAGCTGGACCGGCCACTGCCGAAGCTCGGATGATGTTAAACCACCTGTTGGCTGGTGCGATTTTCCTCCTGATCCATCACCGCGTGGGATACTCCGGGCTGCGGAGCCCGGGCATGATGCAAAGGGATGGTGTGCATCCGGGCCGGATGGACAGGTGCCTGCGGCATTCCCCGGTACCGGCTGCTTTGGTGCCGGTTTTTCGTTTCGTGCCGGTGTTTGGGGGGACGCAGTCGTGTTGTGGTCGGGAATGGCGATCGTGTTCCCGATGAGGTACTCGATTGCCGTGTTGTAGAGTGCCTTCTGCCCGTGACTGATGAGATGTTCAAGATGGGCTTTTATCACTGCAGCTCCTTGCGGGACAATAGTTGCCATCACTGCATTCTCATCGTACGCCTCTGCCTCCCGCTCGATAACAGAGATTGCTCCCTCGGGGCAGGTGCCCATGCAGGCTCCGAGGCCATCGCAGAAGAGATCGCTTACCAGCCGGGCTTTTCCTTCAATAATCTGGAGGGCTCCCTCCGGACAGTCCGGGATGCACTGCCCGCATCCCGTGCATTTTTTCTCGTCGATACTGATGATCTTTCGTTTCATACACTCACTCCCTGATGCCGGGTGATTACAACCGCGATCACGTTTAATGCAGGATCCATCCGGCGTTTACTCCCGTAATAAGTGTCTGGCCCTGACGCGGCTTGTGCAAATCCAGTAATTTTCATCATTTTTTCCTCAATCTTCAGCGTGTCCCAGCTCACAGCACACAATTCTTACAGTCCTGTTCACCGCAAGGGATGTTGTCGATCTTCCATTTCAGGGCCCAGCGCTTGATGCCCCGGATCACATCCACGATCTCAAGCCCGCTCGCGCTGAGTGTATACTCGGCCTTGACCGGAAATGCCGTGGCATCTACAGTCCGTGTGAGAATCCCTTCATCTTCAAGTTCCTTCAACCGCTCCGAGAGGACTTTTGGGGTAATGCCATCCAGGGAATCCCTGAGATCGGAGAACCTGCGGGTATAGTCATTGCCTTTGTAAAGTTCAAGGATGATCAGGAGCATCCATTTTTTGGTGAGATACCGTACAGTCAGGTTGACTGTGCATGCGTCATCCATGGTATACTTTTAGAAACTCCCAACTACTTATAGTCTGGTATATAATTGATACCTTGTATCAAAAGCATATCAAAGGAGTGAATGATGTTCTGTAACCAGTGCGAAGAAACAGCAAAAGGGACCGGATGTACCATAAAGGGCGTCTGCGGCAAGGAAGATGAGATCGCAGCCTATCAGGATGTTCTGATTTTTCTTTGCAAAGGAATTTCAGTCAGGAATCTTGCGGCAATGGAGAAAGGGAAAGGAAGTCCGGATGCAGGACTGTTCATAGCTGAAGCACTCTTTTCCACGCTGACCAATGTGAATTTCGATAAGAAACGGTTCGCTGACCAGATCGCCAGGGCCATTTCAATCCGCGACGCCCTACCCTCAAGCGGTAGTGCAGAACCGGATGCCTGCACGTGGAAGCCGAAGGGTGACAACGATATCCTGGAAAAGGCAAAGACGGTCGGGATTCTCGCAACCACAAACGAGGATGTCCGCTCGCTCCGCGCCACGCTCCTCTATGGGCTCAAAGGCGTTGCGGCGTATTATACGCATGCCGAAGTGCTCAAAAAGACCGATGCAGGGATCGAGACATTTCTCCAGAAAGGGCTCGCCTCAACACTGAAGGATCTCACGGTCCCCGAGATGGTTGCGCTTGTACTGGAATGCGGGAGTGTCGGTGTCACCACCCTTGCCCTGCTGGACGGGGCAAACACGTTGTCGTATGGCAACCCGCAGATTACTAGTGTCAAAACCACGGTGGGGACCCGCCCAGGTATCCTGATCACCGGCCATGACTTAAAGGACATGGCGCAACTGCTGGAGCAATCGAAGAATGCCGGGGTGGATGTGTATACCCACGGCGAGATGCTGCCGTGCCATGCCTACCCGGCATTCAAAAAATATGCTCACCTGTATGGCAACTACGGCGGTTCATGGCCCCACCAGCGGGAGGAGTTCGAGAAATTCAATGGCCCGGTACTGGTCACGACCAACTGTATTGTGCCGCCGAAAGATTCCTATAAAGACCATATCTTCACCACCGGGCTTACCGGATACCCGGGCGTGAAGCATATCGCTGCATCTGCGAACGGCGAAAAAGATTTCTCTGCCGTTATTGCAATGGCAAAATTGTCAAAGCCCCCGCAGGATCTCGGGCAGGGCGGGGCAAACCTGACAACCGGTTGTGCTCATGGTGCTGTGCTTGCGATTGCGGACAAGGTCGTTGCTGCGGTAAAGAGAGGCGACATCAAACGGTTCATCGTCATGGCAGGGTGCGATGGCAGGCAGAAGGAGCGGGAGTATTACACGCAGTTCGCAAAAGCACTCCCAAAGGATACGGTGATCCTCACCGCAGGCTGCGCCAAGTACCGCTACAACTCTCTTGATCTCGGCACAATCGACGGGATCCCAAGGGTGATCGATGCAGGACAGTGCAATGACTGCTACTCGCTGGTCGTGATCGCCCAGGCGCTCGCCAAGGCATTCGGTGTTGGCATCAACGAACTGCCAATTTCGTACAATATCGCGTGGTACGAACAGAAGGCGGTGCTCGTCCTGTTGTCATTGCTGTCCCTTGGTGTCAAAGACATCACGCTCGGTCCGAAACTCCCGGCGTTTGTGTCACCCACTGTGCTCGATGTGCTGGTGAAAAATTTCGATCTCAAACCAAACACCACCGTGGAAGCCGACCTTGCCCGGATGGTACCGGCCCGGTGACTGCAATCGGGTAACTATACAGATCCGCACCTGCATTTAAGGAAATAAGAATCAATCATTCACAACCGGTTCCTTTTTTTTACAAATGATCACAATAAGTGCGTAGCGCAAAACCCCACATGCGTTTTTCGCGTCTGGCATTGCTTTAAAAAAATAATTTGCAGAAATAAATACGGAATTTCCCCAACAATCCGTGATACTCGAAAAGTGCGTATCCCACTATCAAGGAGGGAAACTCAAAATCCGGTACGATCCCCCCTTCAAATCCGGGCCCAATTTGAGCCCCATTTACCTTTTGATCACCCCAAAAGAAACCCGTATCGGGCTCCGTTTCTAAATACCCTCAAATCAGCCGTATTTTGCCAATCGGACGAAATAAAAAGGACCTGATATTGCGGTTCTTTAGGCAGATCTCATGGGAAATTGCCACTTGGACGATCCGGAAAATGACCGCTGCCAGAACGCGAATATGGGGCACTAATGGGCATTATATGGGGCTCAATCTGGGCATTTTTCGGCAAAAAGAGACACATACGCCGCCAGATTTTTACTGTCTCAAATCGGACGGTATTACGGGCTTGAATTTGCCGGCAAAAAGGAATTTGAGGGGAAATCCTGCTACGACGGCGAATGCGAGACCGGGCGCTTTTCAGACATAGATAACCTCCCGCATCACATCATCGCGGATGAGCGGGTGCAGGCCATCTGGAGTAACCAGATCGACTTTCATCCCAAGGCGTTCTGCAAGCAGATTTTTGAGATGGACAAAGGCCAGCATCCCGATGGGACGTTCGAACTCTACCATCAGATCGAGATCGCTTTTTTTTGTCTGGCAACCCTGCGAGTACGAACCAAAGATACCGATCCTGCTCACATGATACTGGTCATGGAGTTCCTGGCGCATCTCGTCAAGCTGCCGGATGATCCCACGCGTGGTATGCATATTCCTGAATTGTCTATTGGAAGTACGGGTATATGAGGGATGTGTAAAACAAGAATTCTAAAAAAACTCACAGGGTTACCGGGATCCAGCGAGCCCGGGGATAAGCCGCCGGGTGATCCTCCAGAACACCCATGTCCCGATGGATCCGGCAATGAGGCACAACACCGCCCGGAAACGGTATTCGATCTCCATTTTACCGGTGACGACAAAGAGCAGGAGACTGATGGCAAGCATGACGGTAAAAAGGGCAACAGCGATGATGCAGGCCTCGGCAAGCGTCCTCTCCTGCGGGGGAAGATACCCGCAGAAATGGCAGCGTGTACTCCCTTCGGGCAGCCGGGTTCCACAGTTCGGACAGATCATATTTCGTATCTCGTTTCACCGTATAATCAGTTAAAACCGTAGGATTGCTGCTACCGGTATTGCCCGTCACCGTCTCCCGTGCCCCTTTTTGCCGCCCCCATGATGCTGCTTCTGTGACTTTGAAGAGGTCTCCTTCTCCATCCCTTCGCTCTCCAGCTCCGCGATTATATCGAGCGGCTCGTCCATCTTCTGGCTAAGCCGTACAATCTCGAGCAGACGCTCGATGCCGATGAAATGCTCGGACATCACACGGGCAAGCGGGGTAAGCTCGATCTTTGATCCCTTCTTCTGCACGAGCCGGTGGGCAACGAGCTCCGGCAGCACCGGCTCCATGCTGCCGACCATTGTTGCATTGATCCGGGCAAGGTCTGCCTCGTCGCCCCCGCAGGCGACCGCGTTTGCCACGTACT
>Ga0209098_1002471_pt1 | contig 16282 bp, 9 predicted proteins | sample AD_JPNHW1_MetaG_FD_184429 | JGI IMG/M metagenome (GOLD analysis project Ga0209098, IMG submission 184429) | Active sludge microbial communities of municipal wastewater-treating anaerobic digesters from Japan - AD_JPNHW1_MetaG (SPAdes) (version 2) | ecosystem: Engineered > Bioreactor > Anaerobic >... | reverse complement strand
GACGCCGAATGCTTCGGTGACTTTTATGCTCAGGCTGAAAGCGTCGTCGTAAGTTCCGTCAACAGGGACAATGGTGGCGCCGTACATGACAATCTGGGTGAGTTTGGCCAGCGGCGCGGTTGCCGGTACAAAGATCACTGACTTTTGTCCCTGTGCTGCGCAGATGCCGGCCAGCGACGAGCCTGCATTGCCTGTGGATGCGGTGATGATGGTGCCGATCCCGTTCTCCTTAGCCCAGGCCGAGACCAGGGCAGAAGCGCGATCCTTGAAAGAAAAGGTCGGGTTTTGGGAATCATCCTTTAGCAGGAGGTCAAACGGTAACTCTTCCCCATCAAAGTGTTCGATATGATAAAGAGGTGTATTCCCGATCTTCAGTTTTGGCAGGCTGGCGCATCCGTTGATGGGGAGCAGGGGTAGAAAATTCTGTTCTTCAAGTTTCCCGAAAAGGCTGTTCCTGTATGTCTCCTTTATCTCTTTGTAGTTATAAACGGCGCTTAAAACGCCTTTCTTCGGTTGCCCGGGCTGGTTTTGCCCCGAGCATACGGGGCACAGGTAAATAACCTTATTACCGGGGTATTCGGCCCCGCAGTTGCAACAGCAGTAATGGAATTTTTCTTTCATCCGGTGTACGGGTGTTTTATTGAAAGGAGATCATTTCAATAGTCTTGTCTGTTCGTTGAATTCATGGATAAGTTCATCCCAGCGGGCTGGCTGGCTGAAAAGCTGCGGCCAGATTTGTCTGTCGTCCCACAACTGCCGCAGGTCGTCCACATCCTTGCCTTGCTGTTCCACCCAGGTAAAGTATTTCAGGTTGTGGATGGCTTTCCGGTCATTGTAAGAGAGTTCCTTCATATAACCGACAGATGCCCCGATCATACATTTTTCGTGATCTTTGGCCGCCTGCATCACCGAATAATTTCCGCGTTCATCGTTCAGCTCTTTAAGGCGGGAACGGTACATTTCGGAGGAGTCGGTCGCAATGGTCAGCAAAATGTCGTCGGATGTCATCCCGAAATATTTGGCCGTTTTAATCGCCGAGAGAATATTGGCGATTCCTGAAATGCCTATCATCCATAGTTTTGCCGTGAATTCCGCATCAACTCCGTTTCCCGTAAGGTATTCATGTCCGGCTTTTTCGTTAAACAGCCGCAACAGCCGCATGCAGTCTTCATCGTCGATGGCGGTGACCACATCGGTATTTTTCACGTTATGGATCCATGGGATATGCTTGTCGCCGATGCCTTCGATGCGATGTCCGCCGAAACCGTTCATGAGCAGGGTAGGGCATTGCAGGGCTTCGGAAGCGACAACCTTAAGGAGGGGAAATCGTGTCCGGAGGTAATCGCCGGCGGCAATTGTTCCGGCAGAACCTGTCGCCGAAATGTAAGCCGCCAGTTGTGAATTTTTCCCGGCAAGGTTCAGGTATACTTCTTCGAGGGCGTGGCCGGTTATTTCATAATGCCAGCAACTGTTGCCAAACTCATCAAACTGGTTGAAGATAATACAATCGGGGCGGGTGCAACTGATTTCGCGGCACTTGTCGTATATTTCCTTTACGTTCGATTCGCAGCCGGGGGTGGCGATCACCTCGGCGCCGATTTCCCTGAGCCAGGTGAAACGTTCGCGGCTCATCTCCTCGGGGAGGATCGCGACAGCCCCGACATCCATGAGGTAGGAATCGAAAGCGCCGCCGCGGCAAAAATTTCCCGTCGATGGCCAGACTGCTTTATGAAAAGTTGGGTCGAACTGCCCGGTAATGATGCGGGGAGCCAGACAACCGTATGCAGCACCCACTTTGTGTGCGCCCGTCGGGAACCATTTACCCAATAATACGATGATCCGGGCATCGATGCCGGTCAGCGACCGGGGCAATTCGATGTAATTCGGGCTGCCGTATAACCCGCCGGAATCTTTGGGCTCATTTTTCCAGGTGATGCGGAAAAGGTTCAGCGGATGAAGCTCCCACAGGCCGATTCTTTTCAATTGATCTTTAACCTTGTCCGGTACCAGTTCGGGATCCCGCATCTGGGCAAATGTCGGCAGGATGATGCCCTTTTCACGGTATCGGCTGATAGCTTTCTGAAGAATTTCCCGGTTTATGACTTTATCGGTGATTTGTATCATGTTTTCCAGAGCGTTTATTGGGTTTATACTGAGTGGCCGCTGACCGGCCGGATGGCATGGCTGATTTTTTTGATTTTACCGGTTTCAGGAACTTTTTTCAAAGGCTATCATACCGTAATTTGATATTTCAACTGCATTGCCCCCTGCATGATAACGCTCATTTCGGCGGCAAAGGTGAACCTGCATTCCCTGACGCAGGGAGTAAGGAACCGGACTTCTTTCAGGCTAAAATCGCCGGGGTTGATAACCGCCCAGACCTGATCGGTTTCAAAGATATAGTGATTATCCTGCAAAGTCAGCGTTTTGACATGCTCATGGTGCTTGTAAATCAGTACATCCCTGCCGGGGAGCCGGCTCAGCAAATAGCCTTCCTCCTCACTCACGAGCGTTGGGGCCGAAAGGCAGAGTCCGGGTTTATGGCGGTACGGACTTCCGCTGGCCGGGCAAAATGTATCGCAATTGCCGCATTCGTTGCAGAAGTCGCGGATGTTCAGCACCTGCCGGCGCTGACTTACCGTAAATACTTCATCGGCTTCAATCCTGATCTGCCCGTCATGATGCAGTACCGCTTTTTGTAAGTAGAAGTGAACCGGTTCGATGCTGTAACTGAAATTGGCCAGATTAGGGCACACGCTTACACAGGTATTGCACAATTCGTCGCATTGCAGGCATCTTGATGCTTCCGTCATAGCTTCGGACGGCGTCAGGGAACCGATCACCGGCTTGAAGTTCTTTCTATCATCCGTCGGAATTTCTTTGGGCGAAATGCCGTAAATCCTGGTGGCTTTTTTTCTGACGAGGTCATCGAAACCGGAACTACGGACGGATGCGGATTCAACCCGGACCGGCGTGAGGCCGAGACTGTCCAGAATTTCAGCAGCCGCTTTCCTGCCGTCGGCAATGGCGTTTATAACCGTTGAAGCGCCTCGTATCGCATCACCGCCAATAAAGACCCCTTCGAGGGAAGTTTTGCAGCTTCCGGGGAATGTCTTGAGATTGGCAGTCTGGAGAAACCGGATATCCGGTTGTTGTCCGATAGCCGGTATTACGGTGTCGCAGGGAACTTCGAATTCCGATCCCGGGACTTTGATCGGCACCGGACGTCCGTCGACGCCTTTCATGGCAGGAATATTTCTGGAACAGATAATGGATGTTACCCTTCCGTCATGCGAAATGATACGTTCCGGGTTTGCAAGTTCCATTATTTCAATACCTTCCTCAAGGGCAGCCCTGATTTCACTTTTGTCGGCAGGCATTTCCTTCCTGGTGCGGCGGTACAGGATGGTGACTTTGCCATCACGGCCGGTGAGCCTGAAAGCCGTGCGCGCTGTATCCATGGCAGTGTTGCCGCCCCCTATGATCACAATGTTTTTGCCGATGCCGGTCGGAATACTTTCTTTTACTTCGGCCAGAAATTTTAACGGATCAAGGACTCCTCCGGAATCAATACCTTCGATATTGAGTTTTGCGGATGTCTGTGCCCCGACGGCCAGGAAGACGGCATCATGGCTTTTGCGGATAGCATCGAAATTATTTATACCTACGGTATGATTGTCGTGTAGCTGAACTCCTGATGCCAGGATCCGTTGTATATCCCGTTCAACGGCTTCGCCGGTTAGCCTGAATGACGGGATCGCCGCGGAAACCATGCCTCCCGGCACTTTTTTCTGTTCGAAGATATCGACATCACAGCCGGCCAGCCTGAGATACCAGGCGCAGGATAATCCGGCCGGTCCGGCCCCGATAACGGCGACCTTTTTGCCCGATGGTATTATCTTTCCGGAATCCGGTTCCCCGTGGTGGCTTTCGGCAATAAAACGTTTTATATCCCTGATCGCCAGCGGCTCGTCATAATTGACACGGGTGCATTTCACCCGGCAGGGTTGGTCGCAGATCATACCAGTCACCGAAGGAAAAGGATTTGTACGGAAGATAGTATCAAATGCTTCTGGAAAAGAGCCTGATGCCGTGTGAGCCATATATTCCGGGATGTCCTGGCTTGCCGGGCACGTATCGGTACAGGGCGCATGAATGCAATCAAAGAAATCGAGCTGACGGCCTGTTTTTACTGAGAAATCAGTCCATGTGTTTTTATGATAGGCAGGTGCGTCTGCTACCCGGCCGGCATACCGCTCAAGGTTCAGCAGGGCTGATTCGTCCACCGAAAGATCATCCCGTCCGGCAATATTCCTGATATAATCCCCGATGGTTCCGGCTTTGGCTTCTTCAAACGCTGTCCGCAAATTAGTAAAATATTGCCGCAGCCTTCCGTATCCGCCGGGTTTGAGCAGGTCGCTGCAAACGGTAACCGGCTTTAGCCCGCATGACAATACTTCAGCGATGTTGAAACAATCCACGCCCCCCGAAAAGGATATATCCAGCTTTCCGTTGAAGTCGTTCTGAAGTTTTTCGGCCAGTTTCACACTGATCGGATGCAGAGCCCGTCCGCTCATATATATCATGCTTTCCTTTTCATCGAAACCAGGCTTGTTGTTGATGCACTCGAGGGTGTTGGTCAACTTTACGCCGAATTGCAGCCCGCCGGCATCAGCGGTGGCCTGCAGGTTTTTCAGGATGGTGAGCGCCTCGGGATATTTCAGGTCATGATCAAAGGCGGCATCGGGAACTTCGGCAGTAAATCCAAGTTGGTCGTTTAGCAGGTTCCGGATATCCTCTTTCCCCAGTAGGGTGGGGTTGAGTTTGATGGTAGTATGCAGTTTCTTTTCCCGGAGGAGGTATGAACCGATTTTTTCAATTTCGTCAGGGGGACAGCCATGCATCGTGCTTAGCGTGATGCTGCCGGATATGCACGAAGGAATTTCGATGTGGCCGATGGCGGGATAAACCTGCCTGATGGAATGAATGGCTTTGGTTAGTTCGGGACTGCAATCCTGCATCTTCGAAAGGAACCACTGGACGTTATCCTTTTTGATGCCTTCGAGATTGTATCCCGCACTCATATTGAAGATGGTGCCCAAAGGAGCGGTAAAGCCCATTTCATGGCGAAGGATATGAATGATGATCCAGGCATTCAGGTACTCGCTGAACGATTGTCTGATTCCCAGTTCCTGCGACCACTCGCAGTTATACCCTTCGTCCTGCATGTCGATGCAGGGTTTTGCCACACAGAGGTCATCGAGCGTCTGGACGGTTTTCAGCTCGATATAGCGTGCGCCGCAAAGCCAGGCGGCTATGATATTCTGCGCCAGCTGGGTATGAGGGCCGGCAGCGACGCCCACAGGCGTCTCAAGCCACTGCCCGTAACGTTCCATACGGAAAGGATCGGCCTGGCCGGGAATAAAAAACAGGTTTTCGGGCAATCCAAGGAAACGATGGCAACGTATCTCCGAAAGAGTAAGAGATAAAAGACTGGGAAGAGGAAGCGGTGAAAATTTGTCCGACACAGTAAACTTTTTAGGAATAAGTTTTTATGTGTATCAAATTTAGGACAAATTACATAGGGAAAACAGATTTGTACAGTTATTATTGAATATTTGGTTTAACAGAACTGATTCTGCAATTCCATAACGGGAGATAAGGTTCCGGAGTTCTCCCAAGATCAACAGGCGTTGAGATGGCAGGCCCTTTTCACACTCGGCCTGAAGCCGGTATGTGGCTTGAAGGGTATAAGGTTGACAGGTAACGTATTACCGTTATTTTATAAGTTCTATCTCGTAACCGGCTTTTTTTATACCTGCGAGGATATCAGCGGCCTTTTCCGGATCGCATTCCACCGTAAGAAGCCGTTCAGGGGCTGCCAGATCAACTTTCCATGATGCGATACCTTGGATGTTGTTCATGGTTGGGGTTATCGCGCTGATACATCCGTTGCATTTAAGGTTTGTCTTGAATTTCAGGGTTTCCATTTTCTTTCAGGGTTTAAAATCAGGTGTTTTGTGATCGGGCTGCAGGCTGTTAGGTTAAGGTTTCAGAGTTTCAGTGTTTCAGAGTTTCAGTCCTGCCTGCCTTGCGCAAGGCTGTGGGAGGGGGCAGGGTTCCAGAGTTCTGCGTTTTGTGTTTTGAGTTTTGAGTTTTGCGTTTCGTTGTTCGTGGGCAAAGTTTCAGTGTTTCAGTGTTTCAGAGTTTCAGTGTTCCAGGGTTCTGCGTTTTGAGTTTTGCGTTTTGAGTTTTGCGTTTCGTTGTTCGTGGGCAAAGTTTCAGTGTTGCAGAGTTTCAGTGTTCCAGAGTTCTGCGTTTTGTGTTTTGAGTTTCGTGATTCGTTTTTCGTGATTCGTAATTTGTAATTTGTGGAAGTTGTGATTGACATTCGTGGAATTCGTGATTATTTTTTATCCACGAATGGACGCGAATGAAGCACGAATGGACACGAATAAATGTTGTGAGGATAACGGATTTCGTGGAATTCGTGGCTCGTGATTTGTTGTTCTGCGTTCTGCGTTTTGTGTTTTGTGTTTTGCGTTTCGTTGTTCGTGGGCAGTGTTTCAGTGTTTCAGTGTTTCAGTGTTCCAGGGTTCTGCGTTTTGAGTTTTGCGTTATGAGTTTTGCGTTTCGTTGTTTGTGGGCAAAGTTTCAGTGTTTCAGTGTTCCAGAGTTCTGCGTTTTGCGTTTTGCGTTTCGTGTTTCGTTGTTCGTAGGCAAAGTTTCAGTGTTTCAGTGTTTCAGGGTTTCAGGGTTTCAGTGTTCAGCGTTTTGTGTTTAGTGTTTTGTGTTTTAAGTGGAATTCGCGATGGCATTCGTGGAATTCGTGTTTCGTGATTCGTTGTTCGTGTTTCGTGACTAGTAATTCGTGGTATTCGCGATTGCATTCGTGAAATTCGTGGCTCGTGATTCGTGTTCTGCGTCCTCCCCTGCCTACCTCTCACACAAAACCATACACCGGCAGGTAAAGTTCTCCGTTCACCGTTCTCCGTTCACCGTTCTCCGTTTCCTTATTCAATTTTAACATATTTCAGCCTGAGGCTGTTGGTGACGACAGTGAGTGAACTCATCGCCATGGCCGCCCCGGCAACCATCGGGCTGAGGAGGAATCCGTTCACAGGATAAAGCAGACCTGCCGCCAACGGGATGGCAATCACATTGTAAAAAAATGCCCAGAACAGGTTCTGGCGAATCAGCCGGACCACCCATTTTGAAAGACGGATTGCGCTCACGGCTAATGGTAGTTCCGGTTTCATCAGGATGATGCCGGCGCTTTCGATGGCTACGTCGGTGCCGTTGCCCATGGCAATACCCAGGTCAGCTTGTGCCAGGGCATAGGCATCATTAATACCATCGCCGATCATGGCTACTTTATGCCCTTCTGATTGCAACTCTTTGATGATTTCTCCTTTTCTATCAGGGAGAATACTGTGATATACTTTGTCAACACCTGCTTCAGAGGCAATGGTTTGGGCGGGTTTCGCTGAATCGCCTGAAGCCAGCACGGTATGAATGCCGAGCGCTCTGAGCCTTTCCACGGCTTTCTTTGACGAAGGTTTGAGTTTATCGGTAATTTCGACAGTTGCTGCCGGCTGGCTTTCAATAGCCACATAAATGGCTGGATTTGATTTTCCGGAGTCTTCGGTTCCGTTCTCAATTTTTACATTTTCCGATAACAGGTACTGTTCACTTCCGATAAGGAATTTCGTGCCATTCCAGACCACTGCAATGCCTTTCCCCGCTGTTTCCCGGAATGATTCAAACACCAACGGAGGCCGGCCCCATAATTCGAATGAAGATTCAAGATAATTGCATATTGCGGCCGCCAGTGGATGGGCCGATTGTTTTTCGGCGCAGTAAAGTAAAAATGGCAGGTCACCGGTTTCCGTCAGCCACCGGATGGATACGGAAGGCTTTCCGCTGGTGATGGTGCCGGTTTTATCCAGGACGACAACGTCAATTCCTGCTGCATCTTCAAGAGACCGTGCGTTGCGGATAATCATTCCCCGGGAAGCGCCGCGCCCTATACCGGCAATCAGCGCCATCGGCGTAGCCAGCCCAAGCGCACAGGGACAGGCAATCACGAGTACGCTGATGGTGGTTACGAAAGCATGGCTGATGGAATGGCCGATGAACAACCAGGATAAAAAAGTAATGGCTGCAATGATAAAAACCGCAGGAACAAAAACCCCGGCAATTCGGTCTACGTATTGCTGGATAGGCGGTTTCGACGATTGCGCTTCATCCACGAGGCTGATGATTTGAGAAAGGATGGTTTCATTACCGGGTTTTCGGGCTTCTACTTCTATCAGCCCCTGTATGTTCATTGTCCCTGCATAAACCTGGCTGGCAGGTTGCTTGGCGACCGGCATGGGCTCGCCGGTGAGCGCGCTTTCGTCCACCGAAGCCGAACCTGTTACAACGGTTCCATCAACCGGAATCCGGTCGCCTAACCGGACGGTCACTACATCGCCGGGAATTACATGTACTGCCGGGATTTCAAACAGTTCGCCTTCGCGCCGGATCATTATTTTTTTGGGTTGCAGGCCTGTCAGTTTTCGGATAGCCGACGATGCTCGTGCTTTTACATTTTCCTCAATATATCGGCCTGTAAGGATGAACGTGATAATGATGACGGCTGATTCATAATACACATAAGCCTCCATTCCCTGCGATTGCAGCACTTCAGGAAACAAAGTGTTGAAAATACTCAGCAGGAAAGCCGCTCCTGTTCCGGTGGAAACCAGCGAATCCATGGTAAATATTCCGTGCTTGGCCTGTCGGATAGCAGCGGGATAAAATTCAGCGCCGGAATACAGGATGACCGGCAGCGATAGAATCAAGAGAATGTAATGCTGATAGGGGAGAATGTTGTGAAAGAACATGGAGAGGAGAAATACGGGGACGCTGAATAAGGCTGCAATAATGAGTCTGTTCCGTAAAATCAGCTTCCTCTTATGCTCGACTATTTCAAGTTTCCCGGAGCGGTTTTCCTCTTCGGTGATCATGTCATAACCGATGCTTTGAACCAGGTTGCGAAGTTCTCCGATCGCTACTATCGAAGGGTCGTATTCCAGCCTGACGGTCCTGTTGCCGTAATTTACCCGGGCTGATACCACGCCTTTCCGGGATCCGAGCATTGACTGCACACTGACGGCGCAGGCTGCACAGGCCATCCCGGTAACCGGGAATGATTCTTTTTTAATTTCAGACATATACTGTTAATCTGACAAAACTAACATTTAAGTTGCTGAATTGTTGATTAAACAGGCGGAATTCCCGAAGAAAATCTTGTCTCGTGAGGGTTGTTAAAATTTTTCGGTGACAGGTCACAAAAAGCATCCGGCGGAATTCACGGAAATGCTCCGGCGGCTTCGGCGTTTTGATTCGTGCTTTTTGTTCCTGCTTACCTATAAAACAGGTGATTCGCTGTGTAATCCGTCGGTACAGGCTTCGTGTAATTCGTGGTCATGATTTTTCGGTGACAGGTCACAAAAAGCATCCGGCGGAATTCGCTGAAATGAACCGGCGACTTCGGTGTTTTGATTCTTGCTTTTTGTGGCTGCTCCCTTAAAAAACAGGCGGTTCGCTGTGTAATCCGTCGGTACAGGCTTCGTGTAATTCGTGGTTATAATTTTTCGGTGACAGGTCACAAAAAGCATCCGGCGGAATTCACAGTAATGAACCGGCGGCTTCGGCGTTTTGCTTCGTGCTTTTTGTGGCTGCTTACCTATAAAACAGGTGGTTCGCTATGTAATCCGTCGGTACCGGCTTCGTGTAATTCGTGGTTAAAACCGATTCTGACGGCATTGAATTCTCCTTTTCATAGCAGCCATGTTTGATGAACATTTAAAAATACCGGAACGAGATCATTTCACCGGCGTCAACCGTATCAGTATCACATCATGAGGCTGAAGCACCGGTTTGAATGGTTCGGCGGTCGTGCCGGTATCCTTCTTTTGCCAGCAGTCATGGATTTTAAACTTTGTCTTTACAAAATCATAGCCTTTTCCGGAGATGCCGTCATATATCGGATAATTTTTCCAGTTGAAATCGATATTCCAGGGTGTTTCGCCACGGTTCAGGAAACAAAGCGCCAGTTCGTTGTTGCTCAGTGGTTTGGCGTAGATTTCGTAATTGCCCATGTCCAGCATTTTATAGCATTGCACTCCCAGTTCATCCTGGTTTATGGCGATGGCATCCTTGTTGGTGAGGATATCAAGGGTTTCCTTCGGCATGTTCCGGAGGTCGTTGCCGGATATGAGCGGAGCGGCCAGCATGCACCATAACGAAAAATGGGCCCGGTCTTCGGTATAGCTCATGCCGTTGCCGACTTCGAGCATGTCGGGATCGTTCCAATGGCCGGGGCCGGCATATTTTCTCAGATCATTCTGTTTATCCAGGATGCTTAATACTCCCAGCTTTGACCAGGTGCCGAAACCCATTTCGCAATCCCAGCAATTGTGAATGTCCCCGGTCGTCCGCCACAGATGTCCCACCTCTTTTGCCCAGGTCCATGGCTTGTTCGAGCCCCATTCGCAGATACTGAAAACCATCGGCCTTCCGGCGGCATGAATGGCATCCCTCATCGTGATATATGCTTCTTTGGCGTTCAGTTCGCCGGTACTGCACCAGTCATATTTGAGGTAATCGATGCCCCAGTTGGCATACGTAACCGCGTCCTGGTACTCATGGCCCCGGCTCCCCGGTCTGCCGCCGCAGGTTTGTGTGCCGGCATCGCTGTAAATGCCTATTTTAAGACCTTTTGAATGCACGTAATCGGCAAGCGCCTTCATGCCCGAAGGAAAACGCACCGGGTCTTCGTGGATGAAACCCAGACTGTCGCGTTCACCATGCCAGCAATCGTCGAGGTTGATATAAACGTACCCGGCGTCTTTCATGCCGTTGGCAACCATGGCATCGGCAGTCTGGCGGATCAGGTTTTCATCGATGTTACAATCAAAAGTATTCCAGCTATTCCATCCCATCGGCGGGGTTTTGGCCAGGTCGAATTTCTGGCAGTAGGCAGACTGGACTGCAATCACAAAAGCAAGAAAGAGGAGTTTTTTCATACAGGTTATTTTACGAGTTGGATATTTTCGGTAGCAGACTGAAGGCCATCGGATACGGCTGTTATTTTAACCGTTCCTTCCTTATTGCCGGCTTTCACCACGAGGAGGCATCTGCCGTAAAAAGCACGTTTTTCATGCGATTTGAACGATTCCATACTGGTGGGGTCGCCGTTATCCGTACCTGCTATCGCAGCATCACCTTCCACTGAAAAATATATCCGGTTGCCGGCATCCGGAACGGGTATATTATTTTGATCCGCGACCTGCACCGTGATGTAGGAAAGATCCTGCCCGTCGGCATGGATCGAGGAGCGGTCGGGGGTAAGGATGATCCTGGCAGGGAGCCCGGCAGTCCTGACTTCATCGGTAAGGACCTGCTTTCCGTTTGTCCGGCCGATGGCCCTGAGAGTTCCCGGTTCAAAAGGCACTTTCCAGGCAAAATGGATCTGGTCGCCGGTTTTTTTCTGCGTTCCCAGTGAACGGCCGTTCAGGAACAGTTCCACTTCCTCACAGTTTGAATAGGCCCAGACGTCAACATCCTGCCCGGCTTTCCAGTTCCAATGCGGAAGCAAATGTAGAACAGGAGTGCTTGTCCATTCGCTCTTATACATATAAAAGGCGTCTTTCGGGAAACCGCACAGGTCAAGGATTCCGAAGTATGAACTGCGTGCCGGCCACGGATAAGGGGTGGGTTCGCCGATGTAATCGAAACCGGTCCAGATGAAGAGCCCTGACAGATAATCATATTTTTTAATGATTTTCCAGGTTTCCTCGTGTGTCGATCCCCAGGGTACACGGCAATTGTCATAGGCGGAACAACTCAGGTCGGCATTGCCGTCGGTAAATGGTTTGTCCCAATATCTGGGCCAGACCCTGACAGAGTCGGCAGGCATATCATAGCTGCCGCGGGTTGCAATAGCGGAAGTAGTCTCGCTGGCAATGAATTTCTTGCCGGGGTATATGGTCGGGAAATTGGCGAAAGTGCCGTGATGGTAATTCTGGCCGATCAGGTCCAAAACGCCCGATTTAATGATGTAATTTGAAGTGTCGGGATTGTTGCAGGCCGAGGTGATCGGGCGGGTTTTATCGAGTTCGCGGACGAGGCCGGCCAGTTCCCTGGCAAGCCGGAAACCTGTGCTGTCCCATTGTTCAGGGATTTCGTTGCCGATGCTCCATATGAAAACCGAAGGATGATTTCTGTCGCGGTACACCATATCCTGGATATCGCGTTGGTGCCATTCATCAAAATCGCGGCTATAGTCACAGGGAGTCTTTTCCATTTTCCACATATCGAAAGCTTCGTCCATCACAATGAAACCCATGCGGTCGCATAGATCCAGCAGTTCGGGAGCCGGCGGATTATGCGAAGTGCGTATGCCGTTGCAGCCCATTTCTTTCAGCAGTTCAAGCTGGCGCTCAAGGCCGCGTTTATTGATGGCGGCGCCCAGGCATCCCAGGTCATGATGGTTGCATACTCCTTTTATCTTCACTGGTCTGCCGTTCAGGATAAAGCCTCTGACGGCATCAAATTCAAACGTCCTGATCCCGAAAGGCGTTTCATATTCATCCAGTATTCCCGATTTGGTGTAAAGTGTTGTGACCAAACGGTACATTTCAGGCTTTTCATCCGACCAGAGCACAGGATTTTTTACAACGAGTTTTTGCTGTATTTCAGTATTGCCTTTCTCCAGTTTCACTTTTGGAGTGATAACCTCTGCAACCAGTTCATTCTGCTGGTTATAGATTCCGGATTTGATGCTTATCGCAGGCATTGTTCCCGGGGAGTTTCTGACTCTTATTTTTACAAAAACTTCGGCGCCTTTCTGATCGATTTTCGGGGTGGTGACATAGGTTCCCCAATGATCAACAGCGATTTTACCGGTTTTCACAAGCCAGACATTCCTGTAAATGCCTGATCCGGAATACCACCGGGAGTTTGGCTGTTGCGAGTTGTCGACCTTAACCGCGATCACATTGGGTTTGTCGCCGAAATTCAGGTAGGGGGTCAGCTCATACCTAAACGAAGAATAACCATAAGGCCGTTTGCCGAGGCAGGTCCCGTTGATCCATACTTTGCTGTTGCGGTATACGCCGTCAAATTCGATGTAAATTAGTTTTTGACTGTCGGCGGCAGGAATTTTGAAAGTCTTGCGGTACCAGCCGATACCTCCGGGCAACGCCCCTCCTCCGGGTGTGGCGGGGTTTTGGTCGCTGAAATCGCCTTCGATGCTCCAGTCGTGCGGCAAATCAAGCTGCCGCCATTGTGAATCGTCGAAATTATAATTCCTGGCTTCCGGCATGTCGCCAGGATAAAACCTCCAACCCTGATTGAAATTATCACGGGCTCTTACATCCGATGCCGCCATCGAATGCGAAAATATCATTGTCATGATGATCGTCAGCAGCAGCTGACCTGATTTGCCAAAATGCATGTTTTAAATTTTTGGTTAAAGATGAAATTCCGTGAACACTATTTCAATCCGAAATGCGACCGGATCCAGTCCATTTTCCGGAAGTGGAAGTCTTCGGGAAGCCCGTGTCCGGAAAGCGGATAAACGATATAGTGTTTCCCGGATTTCACCTGGTTGTAAGCAGCAAAGTTAATATGCGGAGGGCAAACATCATCAACCAAACCTGCTCCCATCAGCATTGGCGCTTTGATCCAGCCAGCCAGGTTTTTTATATCGATGTAACTCAATGTGTTATAAACCTGTTCCCAGGTCATTTTCTTTTCTTTTTCCACATAATTAATGAATTCATTTCCGGGCCAGGATGCAACCCTGAAGTAATGCTCAAAGTCGGAAAGGAATGGTACCTGTGGCACACAGACCTTTATACGGGTATTGTTCAGAGCGGCGGTGGCAAAAGTAAGGGCTCCTCCCTGGCTGGCGCCTTCCACGGCAACGCGGGTGGTATCCACTTCGGGACGTGAAAACAGGAAGTCGATTCCACGCACGCAGTCCATGTGTGTCCAGCGGCAGATGTAAAGTTCTTCGTCATTCAAAAACTAATCCTGATTCCCAGGTTATTAATCCCTGTATATAAAGCCCATTTCATCTCATGTTTTCCTGAGAGGGCCGTTTTTTCAGGCAGATAATCTTTTTGATACCTGATCAGACCATTCCGGGCAGTCATGGGCTGGCTCCAGATCTGGGCTTCGGTTATTGCAGTATTGAGTGCAAAGTTTAAAAGGCCGTCCTTCCAGCTTCGTTTGAAACCCAGCCAGGTAACAAGTCCGCTGCCAAGGTTCACTGCGCCCGAAGCGGCATGCATCTGCCATTGTCTTCCTTTAATTTCCGACCATGACCGTTTCTGAAGGAATTCTTCAGCGGCAGCCAGTTTCTCCTTTTTCTCAGCAAGAGTTCTTTCCGGCATTTCCAGTATTCTCAGTTGTGCTTTTGAAGGTGAAACGGGAGTAATGAACTGTCCGGCAGCGCCAACCAGGGTTGTTGCCGCGCCGAGAAACATGTCCTGCCGCGTATTCAATTTTTCGGCTGAAACGCCGATAATGACCTGTCCAATGGTTGCGGCGCTGTATCCTCCCAGCCAGCCCCACCACCAGGCGTTGGTCCTGTTGGCATCTTTCTGCAACAGAAGCCCGGCGGCATCAAGCTTTTTCCGGATGGTGGTGTCATATTCTGTATCCTGCGCTGATAGCCGGGACATCAGGATAAGAAAACCCAGTATAAGGACAATGGTTTTTACGGCTATGCCAAAGGCCGGGTGATTCTTCAGCAGGATATGTCGGAGCGAAGGATACATCAACACCTGAAATTATTCATTTTTATCATGCTGCTGCTTCATCAGGACCGATTCTTTCAGTTTCAGGGATATGAGAATTCTCATAAACATGATGATGATCAGGAATATCATGGGCCTGAACATGGAACCGTTGACCGGCGACTTAAACATATCCATGCCCAGGATCATGGCAATGCCCGAAATTTGTCCCATCAGAAGAAGCAATCCATTCGAAGTGCCTTCCGAAGCAGGGTATGTGATTTCGGCGCCATACTGGAAGCCGATGGGGCCGGAACTCAGGAGGAAAAAACCCAGGGCGGCGCCTGAAAGTAAAAGGATATAATAATTATGGGCGAAGGTAATTCCGGCCAGTCCAAGGGTGGCGCCGGTCAGTGCAAAGATGATGAAAGGCGTCCTTCTGCGGTAATGATCCGAAAGAAGCGGTATTACCAGGGCGCCTATGATTCCTCCTGCTATCATCAGTCCGCCGGTAATACCGGCCTGGGCTGTTGTGAACCCGCGGGGGCTGAGGATGTTTTCGATCCAGGTTGTCACGCAGTTGAAAACGCCCAGGCCGATGAAAAATATCAGCATCAGCCAGTTAAAATCCCTTGTTTTCAACGTTTGTTTCAGCCCGTCATACACCAGGGCGCGTTCTTCCTGTCCGGAAAGGCATGGAGGGGAAGGGGGGGCTTCTTTGGCGAAGATCATAAACAGGACGGCGGAAATCAGGGAAATAATACCGTATATATATAAGGCTGATGCCATGCCGGATCCCATCACCAGGTAGGGCGTCGCAATCATACCGGCCAGAATCCCGATATACATCGACAAGGTTCCCAATCCGGCGGCTGTTGCTCTTTCTGCCATAGGAAACCAACGGGCTGCAATTTTGGTGGTGGCGTTCAGCAGGAAAGGCTGCCCAACCGCTATCCCGATCTGGGCAACCAGGAGGATGTTATAATGTGGGCCGGCAAAACCACGGATGAGCCCGAAGGCTCCTGTTAAGGCTGCGCCGATGCCTACGCCGGTGCGGATACCGTAGGAGTCAATAATCCATGAGGCAGGTATGGAAACGAGGATGAATACAACCATGAAACACATGGATAGCATCCCTATCTGTAAATCGCCTACCTGATAATATCGGGCAGCTTCGGAGGTGACAGGGGCGAAAGTAATCCAAAGCAGTTGGTTCATAGCCACAATCAGCATGTATATCGCCAGCATAACCCAGCGATAGCCATACACTTTATACTGTATTTGTTGCATTGTGTTTGTTTTGTCAGGATGACACAAATCAGGAAGCAGGTTTCTGCTATCACATTTTATCAAGGAAGATGGATTGTCCTTGACAGGTGCGAAAATAGATTTTTTTTCAGATAATATTTTGCCGGACAGGAGCAGATGCTGTAAAATATTGTCCGGGAATTGTAAAAAACGATACCCTGTGACCCCGGTAGGATTCG
>Ga0209098_1002468_pt1 | contig 16295 bp, 26 predicted proteins | sample AD_JPNHW1_MetaG_FD_184429 | JGI IMG/M metagenome (GOLD analysis project Ga0209098, IMG submission 184429) | Active sludge microbial communities of municipal wastewater-treating anaerobic digesters from Japan - AD_JPNHW1_MetaG (SPAdes) (version 2) | ecosystem: Engineered > Bioreactor > Anaerobic... | reverse complement strand
CTGGCATATCCTGCCCTTCACATTCGGTGTAATCACAGTATCCGCAGAGATGAACGGAAATATTCGGCTCTCCTGGGACAAATCCACTCCATTGTCCGGTGTTACAATTGAATTCAAATCGCGGAGTAAAAGGATCTCCAAAATTCCGAGTGCTAACACTAGTAGAATCGTTGTTCTGCGACATCAGGATCGCCACCCGTCAATAATTTTGCAATGCTGATAACAGGAGTTTCTACCTTCAAACCTCTTGCAACAGATTGTGATATCTTCCTGGCAGCTGTTCCGCCCTACTTCTTCACATTCGGAAACAAAGGATTCACATTGATTTTTCTGACAGGGTACGAAGTCAGCAAAGAGATCTTGGTATTTTCCTTTGTTCCGTCCAAGAAGTGACCCGATCAAACTGTTGGGTATTGATGTTGGCCGAGACATAATCGGACAGATTTTTTCATGAGAATCATTGTTCTGCGAAGTGCCGGTCATGATACACTCCCGCATATGATCCGATCCGTCTTACCCTGTAGCCGTTCGATTTCCGGCGGAACAACAGTGCCGAGTGTGGTTTGCCCGTCAGGAATACCGAGATAGACACGCCACATATGTTCAAGAGCTGCCCTTTCCGATCCGTGGATCTCGATCTCTCTTGGCATGAAGAAGAGTGCCGGATTATGCCAGCACCGATCGCAGACTTCCCGGATCGTTCCTGTGGCATCGGGAATCTCTCCTACCTTATGGGCCGGTGGTGCATCCATAATCGGGAAACCGCATGATGAGCAGGTACCGGGTGTATATTGGCAGGACATCACACACCGCCCGCCGCCGCTCTCTGTTGTTCCCGATTCAGCGCGAAGAGGTTAAACCAGTAATCGATCTCCGGTATTGACCGGGCCGCTTTGTACTGGTCCCACAGCCAGCGGATCGCCTGATCATCTGTGATCATGCCGAGCACCCCGCTAGAGATCCAGCAATCGCCCCGGCAAGCTCGGCCGGCATCGCGTTGGCGATCATTTGTGCGATCTGTGATTCCTTCCCGACCGGGCATCGGGTGCAGATTACACCTTTGAGGGCTGCGACTGCATCCCCGGCCGTGGGTGCAAAACCCTTTCTGAATTTAGGCATCAGTAAGCCATCCCCGGCAAACGTGGGAGGGGTCCATGAAAAAGATTCTCGATCCCTCCATGATGGATCACGTTCTCGCAATACTTCCCGGTTCGTGATGTGTTCCAGAGAGCTCCGGAAAGATTGGACGCCCTACGGAGATTTGTTCTGTACCTTTCGTCGGGGTTATTCACCGGAGTGTTGAGAGCGGCCCCTGTGTGAGGGTCCCGGGCAATTTGCGCCGGAACCGTCGGCAAATGGTTATTCTGTGTATTCTGGTTCATGAGATCAGATCCCTCCATGAAAACTCATCCGGCAGATCATCATCGATCCACTCTTCCGGCACGAGCAGGACCGGGATCAGGAATGCGATCAGTGATACGACCAGGGAGAATATCAGGGCCGCGAATAAATCAGCGCCGAGAACTCCGAACCCCCACGCAAAGGAGAGGAGCACCGAGAATACCCCCGCCGCCTTCATCACATGACCGCCCCGCGCCTGTGAGGTGATCAGACGCATAAGAGCACCCCTCCGATCATGATCAGCCCGAATACGACAAGAGCGGCGATCAGGAGTCCGACTGAGAAGATCAGGCCTAGTGAATACCCGGTCATGCCGATCGCTCCCGAACCGGTAACACCGGATCCATGAGTCCCGATTGGATCTCGTTGATCTCTGATGACCGGACCCGGCACGAATAGATCGCGCCTTCCATTACGATCGCATGAGGGCAGGTTAACGGCGTTAAACATTTCCAGCACATCCCGATCCTGTCGCTGAAGATTCGAAAAGAGGTTCCGATCTCGCTGGGTGAGACGGGTTGAACGTGATCGCAGAACGGTATGAGCACTGGATCGTTGGCGAGTTGTACCGGTTCCGCTGCCGGTTCCTGACTCCCCGGCATTGTCTCTTCCACAACGGACAGCCGGCGCATGCCCGAGGGATGCCGATCTTTTCCGGCGCGAAATCTGATAATAACCTTTTTCTCCTTTTGGGTTGAATCTGTGGTATCGGTTGACACAATCGGGTCAGTTTGCTGCTGCCGTGTCAATCCCTCTTCTTCATTCACGCTTTGCACGATGCCGCCCCCTCATCCGGGATCATCTTGAATTCGCCACGGGCGACCTGCTGATCGAACCAGTCTGGATCCGGGATCATGTTTAGAAACATTTCACGGGAGGTTGGCGTCTGTTCCAGCGGTTCGGTTTTCATGCAGGTACCGCCTCTGTCAGTTTTCGCACCGCCGCCCGGATCGCTTCGGAGCGGTTCGGGTATTCTCCTACTTCAACCAGTTTGTCAACCTTCTTTAGCTGCTGTTCTGGGAAGGCGACGCTTGTATGTTCCATTTTCTGTTCTTGAACGGGCATTGTAATACCTTGGTGATTCTGTGGTGCTTCAAAGATATTTAAAGATGGTGATTTGAAGCACCACCTATGCCTCAAAACTAATTTAATCACCCACTATGATTCATAGATAATGCCTCGAAAAATCGGAGAGAAAGTACCAACTCGGATGAGTTTTACCTTCACTCCACAAAATCGAAATGATATGGAAAAAGCGATGCAAAATAAAGAATTTGCGAGCGTAGCGGGTGGAATCAATACAGCTATTCGGAATTATTTCGATAATCGCAATAAAACTACTATTACTAAAGAGTGGCTTTTATCGGAAGAGGGCCGCGAATTTATCAAAGGAATTGCGCGTGATGAGATTGGGGATCGTTAATCCCGATCTCTCTTTTTTTAAACTACCGTGATCCGGCCTTGCATTGATGGATAGAGATTGCAGGAATAATCGTAAGTTCCCGGACGATTGAATTGCTGACTGCTCGACTGCTCCGGGCCCAAAAGGAACGTGGTATACTGTTGATTTTGAAACATGATTCGGTGCGCGTGATCATCGTTGTTCGTCCATCTGACTTGTGATCCTGCTCTGATAATAAGGGCATTCGGGACAAATGCATTATTCGCGATATTAACCGTGGAATCCCCCGATACGGTTTGTAAAATGGTCCCAGTAGGGACCGCCGAAGATATAGGTATTGTTTCCGTTGCTGACATCGGCCTTTCTCTGATTGCTGTAGGCGATGGGCTGGCCGTAGTCGTTATAATAGGCGATCCATTATTCACCTGATCGCCGGGCTTCTCAATTTTCACTTCAGGCGCTCCAAAAAAACCCAAGAAAAAATTAAAAAATTTCGCCCATGGATCTGCATTGGCAGATAAAGCCCCTTGATATTTATCCATCGATTCTTTAGATCCCGTTACCGTATTATCATCCTGCGATGCCGCCATTACCGGAACACACGCCACGGAAACAATGATCAAAACGAGAACGAACTCCTGAATATTTTTCATATTATCGATCCGGATTATCCCGGTATAACTTATTAAATCATATGAATTGATTTGGGATGAAAAATAATCCCTCTTTTCTCCTGACGTGATCAAATGCATGACCTTGTTGATGATGAAACCAGAGAGATCATTGCCCGGTATATCCGGGAAGTAAAGGAAGAAAAGATCCGCGCTACGATGTTCAATATCTCATATGATTTTGAGGGAATGCAGGACCGGCTGATCGCCCTCAAAGCAATTGGTTAAATGGATTTACCCAGGTGTTCCTCCATATATTTCCGTGCCGCTTTCTGGGATCGTTCCATGTCCTTGATCTTCTTCTCTAGTTTTGACAGCCTATCGTTTTCCTCATCGTCAATTAACGGCGATTCCTGGTTGTTATTCTTCCGATGCTGATCCGCCTGGATGCGGCCGCTGTCCGGCTTCATGTAGATATTGATCATTTTGTTGTATGTGACACCCCATCCACGGAGGCACATATAAGAAACTGGCATACCTTGATCGGCATCATGCTTAAGGGCAGAATTGCGGAGAACAGACGGGATCAGATGCCCGATCCCGGTTTTCTCCCGTAGCCGCTCGCAGAGATTAACCAGAGGCTCTATGGTGTGATAGTGATCGCCCGTGAGCGATGAGGGAAAGACCGGGCCTTCCGATTCTCCGATCTTCGCTCCGCATTCCCGCGCCCATGCCTTCAGGATCTTGGTTGTCCATTCCTTTTGAACGATGGTGCGCGGGATCCCGGTCTTGAACTTGATCACGTACTGGATCGATCCGTCTTTTTGGATCTTCAGGTCCGACCATTTTAGGATCAGGATCTCCATCGGACGATGGTACCCATCATAGAGCATGGCGACCATCGCCTTGTCCCGGGCCGGCATCGGTGTATTGATCAGCCGGTGCCATTCGTCCAGGGTGATCAAGTCTTTGGTATCTGATTCGGCAGTACCGGCTTTTACATCCTGGGTGAGAAGATCGAGGTTTGGGATCTCGTGGTGGAACCGGTGAATGTACCGAGCAAGAACTTTTAAGATCATGATCTTGGTCTGCCGGGAGTTCTTGGTATAATTGCCAGAGCTCGCCGCGCCGGCAGCCTTTAGGAGATCATGAACGGTGCACGATGAGAGGGCCGCACCATCTAGGTTCTGTGCGATCCATACGCATTCGTATGCCTGCTTTCCTTTTGTCCTGGTTGCGGTTGGCTTTACGGCGTTTCGCTGCTCGATGAATCCCGCGATGATTTCCCGGTCCTCTTTTGGTAAGCTGCATCCATCCAGGTATACCCGATGCCCTTCTTCTGATCTCATCGGGTTTCTGGTGCACCGTCATTGTATAAAAGTTAGGATGAAGTTAATTTCACTTTATCTTTGGTAAGGATGGTTGTATTGTGCCGCGCCTCCCTGCATGGGTTACGCCGAAAACAAAAATAGAAAGATGCCTGTGTGACACAGCCCGGCAGTGTGCTTCCTTGGTAAGGAAGAAGTCGCGAGTTCAAATCTCGCCACAGGCTTAAATTTTTTGATTTATTAACTGTTTTATCATTTTTGCGATAAGCAACGGGCCAGCAATCAAAAAACCGAATGCTCCGAAAAAATCCAGTTTTAACGCGGCTCGATCTTCCTCAGCTTCTTTTCGGATCTGGTCAAACATGCAGGCAACCACGATCACGACCACGGTCCCACACGCCACCCACTCGATCCATGAGGTCATCGTATCACCATTGTTGGTGTGGGTTTTACTCCTCGGGGCAATGCGGCCGGCTGCTCCTGGGTTTTGTTTGCTACCAGCGTGATCGGTTTTGCCTGTTTAAGTCCCTGATGAGGCGCAAGATACCAGACCCCGTAGCCATACCATGAGGATGCAAAAACCCTGATATCATTCTCCGTTGCCGCTGCCGGGATCTGATACATGATGAATCCGTCCCAGGCATTTGACGGGCCGGGTTCCTGCCGGATCAGTTCGATCTCGTCTTTCCATCCGTACCATTCACGGGACAATAATTTTTTATCTGATCTGCCGTTGAGGTTTTGAAGCTCCGCGATCACTACGGGCCTATACTGATCGCTCTTATACTCGATCGGGAGATCATGAAGATGGGCCGTTTCGTTGTGGATGGTTGTATTGTCCCATACCCACAGCCTGAACCGATCCGGCCCCCATCCGTACCAGCTTGATCCGCCTTCCATCCAGACTCGCACCCAGAGAGCCAGATATTTTTTTTCGTGGTCTGCGTACTGGGTGAACCACTGACCCCAATTATTTGAATAATAGGAGTATGATCGGCCAAGGATCCGGTAATCGTAGACCGACCAGTGATAGGTTACATCCGATCCCCTCAAAGACTGATCCGGTGTTGTGACATTATGGACGGTGAATTTATACTCCTGTCCTAGATTGCGATCCCCTGATAGTTCAGGGCTGAACGCATTTGCCGGCACCATCAGGATGAGCAGGACCGCACCGATGAGAATCAACCGGGGGATCATTCGCCACCATCCCCGGCCGGAATCATTGACATGGACAGGGCCGGCTCGATCATTTCCCGGGGTATGGCGAGCGCCGCATATCTTCCGAGGTTTGGCAATTCTTCCGTGATCTCGTCCTCTTCCGTTTTCATGTCGTGTTTGCCAACATATCTCACCCTCATATGGTTGATCCGTTCCTGGTCATCCGGATCGAGGGGATACTTTCGGAACTTCCATGGCCGGTCTTTCGGCCATGAATCCCCGTTCTCAAAGATAAACCGGCCATGATATTTTTTGAATTGTGCCGGTGATGGGGGATCCCGGTTCGTGGTGTATTTGCACCACTCGGCGAGGGATGAGTTTTCATCGCTGGATACTTCCGCACCTTTGCAGAGCAGATGAAAGAGCATGTTCTCACGGGCCGGCGGCGGGATGTTGTTATGTCCCTGCGCGTAAATGGCGAGCCGCCACAATGCGGATCGCAACTCTAAAGCGTTCTCGGTGATGATCTCGGATGCCTTCATCCGCTCCGGCTCATTGCTGATCCGTTTCCCCGCGATCGCCCACTGTGATTCATCGATGTGAACGGTGACCGGCGCGATCTCTGATAACTCGCCATCCCGTAACATCTCGGCGAGATTCTGGAACATCTCGGCGATCCAGAGTACGGCCTTTTTTGAATCCTTGAATGCGGTTCTCACTTCAAGGATATTGATCGTATCCCGTACCCGGTGCCGGCCTTTTGACCAGGAGCCGGCCGATATCGAATTGAGCATGGCCCGGGGGGATTCGACCTGAATCACGGCCGGGTGATCTTCGATCCGGCTCCACCTGCCGCCCGACAACTCTTCAATGATCACATCGGTCCCTGAAGGTACAATGATCTGAACCTTTCGATCCATGAACAATAACGGGAGGGTTTCTGATGTTTTGCCGGAAGAGATCCATACCTGTGTTTCAAGGTGTTTGAGCCAGTCCATCAGCCAGTACCCTTTATTGGTTTTCCCGGATCCTGTGGTCCCTACGGTGAAGATATGGTACCCGTGCTGACAAAGAAACTCATCATAGAAGCGCCTTCCAACGGCGCGGAGTATGAACGCTTTTTGTTTCTCATCCAGTTTTGCGAGGAATCCCGGAGAGATTCCGACGGTCCGGCTCATACTTCCATTTCCTCCGAGAGTGATACTTTATCAATGATCTGGGTGATCGCTGTGATCGCGTCGAGCCGTTCAAACACGCCCCGCATGATACACAGAAATTTTTTCTCCTGGGTTGAATTGGTGATCCCTTCAAATGTGCCGTCGTAATTTTCTTCCATGGCGTTGATCTCGGCTGATACATCGTTGATGAGATCCTGAAGAGAGGCCGGGCCGGGTTCACTCCCTGAAGGGTGAGGGTATTTCTTTTCCTGAAATTCTGTCTCCCTGCCGGTATAGAGGATTGGGAGATACGATCGGAGATGGGAATACCATTTTTCAAGGATCACCATCTTCTCTTTGAGTTCCTGGGTTCCCCTGCCATACGCCGTCATTTCGTAATAGATCCGTGCTGGATAACCGGTATATCCAGGGTTTGAAGCGCTCCTACTTGATCTCGCCATATTTGACCACCTGAACACGGATCAGATACCCGATCACCAATCCGAACACAAGCCCCACGGCCAGCCCGATCAGCTCTCCGGTATAACATGCCCCCGCGATATCGTTTTGCAGCGTGAGGTACTGCGAGGCATTATAGCAGATATCCGGGTTGATCTCCTGAATGGGAGGGACCACAAAAAGCACGGGATCAATGGCCGCCATTGTTCGCCGCCTGGGGATCTGGTTTCTTACCGGTGATCATCCCCACAAACCGGGATGCCAGAGAGGGCCGTTCTTCTTCCATTGCATTTACTCCGTACGGAGTCCCGGAGATCACATATTTGGGTTTCATCAGGTACGCCCAGATCCGTTCAAAGTATCGGCCGTCGATGTTAACGGAATCGGCCGCGATGTTATCCCAGAGCCGTTCACGGAGGCTGGTATCATATCCCGTGGGGTTCCCGGGATTGTCGCCGGTTGCCGGCTGATGGTTAAGGGTTTTGGCAATGCCCCGGTACACGGCGATCTTTTTGCTGATGATCGTTGGTGTCCCGAGCGCCTCCGCTGTTCGTTGTGCGAGGAGCGCCGCTGCCATCTCTGGGTTATATTCCTCGGGCCTCAACTCGGTTTTGGTGTGCTGTGCGGAGGGTGAGGCCGGCTGATTGATCGGTGTCATGATGCGAGGCCTAATATCTTGAACACGATCCACCATAACGGCGCACCTACCATGATCCCGATCAGGACATTCTTCATGCTCTTTCCGAGATCCAGCCCGTCCGTAATATCATCAAGGGTTGCGGCCGCACCGATCACCCGTTCAAGGTTCGGATGCGTGGAAGGAGCGGCATGAAGATCGGTTGTTTCGATCTTCGGGATAACCCGGATCGGTTTATGGCTGACATCGACGGTTTCCCCGGATTCACTGACAATAAAACCGACTTCCTGTATTCCCTTCTCATTGACGATGGTTACCGGGTGCGATTTTTTATCAATCTCCCATGCGGTAGCGTCCCAGGTATTAACCAGGGAGTTAGGGCGCTTTTTGACGTGCCCCAAAAACTGGATCATACCGATCCGCCCGTTCTCATCAATGTTCGATACGCGTACCACCGGGACCGAGATCCCACGGACCTTAAACAATAACTGTTCGATAAATTTGATCTTCATGATGTCACAACCACTTCATTAATGCGTCAACGAGCCGGGCCAGCATCTCGATCAGTTTGCTCCATACGAAGATGAAGCCCTTAATCATGCCGACCTGATATGAAAAGAACGTCACAATAATATTGATCGGATTTGGACGGCGTTTCAATCCCTCCATAGCTACCGCCGCCCCAAGGGTTCCCATGATGTAGAGAACAACGACCATTACCAGATTATCGATCAGGAAGAATTTGATCCAGTAGAAGATCGCCCCGATCGCGTTTTGGATCGATCCGCCGTATTGCAGGAGGTTGGTTAAGGCGTTGGTTGCTCCCTGTTCCCGGGCCTGTGATGTTGTCAGGGTGACGTATCCTGCCAGCATATCCGTATAATCGTTTGATACGGTCAGGAAGATCGGTTCATCGGATGTAAAACTCACCTGGTTCACGAGGTTTGAAGGGAGATTGTTTACCGGGTAAAAGGCGATCTGGTTTGAATAGACCCCGTAGCCCTGCGCGTACAGGGTGAATCCTGATTGTGGGGGATCGGTTGATGTGTTCTGGCCGTATGAGCTGAATTTGATCTGTTTGTCCAGGCAGACAGCGCTTGCCATGCAGCCAACCGCCACGCCGGTATCTGTGAATGTTTCGCTGTACGTGCTGCCGCCTAAATGCACCTCCGAATAGGCCTGCATAAATCCGGGAGCATCTTCGTAGATGATCCAGCCGTCAACGGTGTTACCGTTGCCATACGTGAGGGTAAAATTTGTATGACTCCCTAGCGGAACATCAAACTCCATGATGCCGATGCTCTGATCCGGGGGTGGCGAGTATATGTAATCGGTTGCCCAGCCGCTCGTCTCCCAGGTTGCCAGATTGATATTGCCACCGGTGACAACGATCGAAGCTGAGGCCGGCGCTATGCAGAGCAGGATCGCTGTGATTACTGCGAGGATACCAAAAAATTTCATTTTTGGACCTCAAACCAGATTGAACATCTTCAGCAATATTCCGAGAGATCCAAGGATTATGAAGAAATAGAAGAAATCCAGGAGCTCTATTGATCGGGTTCTCATCCATCCCGCTATAACATCATCATTTGCCGGCGGTGATGTCTCACCCGGGAGCGGTGTTTGTGTCGTGGTTACGGTTGGATTGGTTGATAGTTTCGACATCGGAACATCAACCGATACGATCCCCGTAGACCAGCCGGTGATCGTTTTTGTTGCCGTGGTATAGCCGGATTTTGAGGCCGTCAGGGTATATGAATCATCACTGATGAGGCCGGTGAATGTGGCGCTGCCGGACGATGTAGTAGTTTTTGACCATCGGGATGTTGCGTTTTTGAGCTGGATTGAGACACCGGACAAGGCCGCTGTTGAATCGTCATCGTATGCCAGTAATACGGCCGTCCATTCTCCGGTTGTTGCCTGGTATGATGAGGGTACGAGGCTCACAAATTGCGTTACTCCTGAATTGTGAGAATCGACACCGAGAGCAAAACCGCCCCTGATGTATCCAGAAGCGTTACCTTCGATCGTGATCGTATCGCCGTTTTCGAAGGGGAATAATCCCATCATGCCTTTTCCGGTCATGTTGAATTTGCCGGTTGCGCTGGTCTTGTTGATCCAGTATAGATCGTCCGTGACCTGATAGTTCAGACTACTTCCTGAGATCGCGTTCCCAGTTACGGAATCAACGATTGTTACCGGGTACCAGAAAAACGATCCATTAGTGATATCGAGAGGATCAACTATATCGGATTTTGTTAATTTTAATGATGTGCGTGTCACCGGGGCGAGGATGCTGACCGGATCGGTATGGCCTGCCGAATACGACCCGGATTTATACCCGGCAAATTCTACGACCTGACCAACCGCTAAATCGTTTGTTCCATCCGTGGTGAAGGCGATCGTTGAATCTTCATAGGTGTTGTAATACCAGGGATTGATCTCATTCGTGGTATTTTTGATTCCGATCGTTGCTCCTGATATTGCGGCGCTCGTTGATTCGTCTATGATATCTAGGTATACGACTGCCTTTGTGCCGGATGTGTCCCATGGGGCATCATCCAAATATACAGAGATCTGTGTATTTTCGGTCAGGTTTACTGATGTAACAGATGTATTGTATCCTACTTTTGATGCGGTTATCGTTTTGTTGGAATTTTCAGAGGTTGATGCAACCATCCCAAATGTGATTTCCCCGTTAAGATCGGTTTTACCGGATAATGTAGACGTCGAAGTAACCCGCACGGTGACATCTGCTCTTGGGATTGTTATCCCGGTTGACGTGGAAAATATTTTGATGGTTAAATTTGGATAATTATAATCGATTGGGCTGGACCCTGCATGATATACGTATGTTGGACCTGAACGTACAAGTGTATCTGTTGAATTTATCCTGCAATATATAAAATCTTGAAAAGCGGCCCCATCAACATAAGCCCAATTAGACGTAGATCCATTATTTTGTCCTACTCTGAACAAACTATACTTCCCTGCTGCTGGGTACATTACATAATACGCTGCTGGATCTTGTGCTGAAGTAAGCGAATATATATAACCCATATAATGACCGTTACCCCCTGTTTGGTCAATGCCTCTTATTTCAGAGCCCCAATATGTTAGTACTGTACCTCCTTTAGCCGCACATACAGCACCCATCGTTGGTCCAATAATTGGAGATGAATCACTATACACATGCTGGATTCCTGATGGTGATACACCGGCTGAAGGAGTGGATGCTATGGGTCCAACGATAAAATGACTGTCCCAGAAGGAATAATCTACCGCCGATACTGCCGGCACGAGTACCAGCATTGCGATCACGAGGAGGACCGCGAAGAAATATCTTTTTTGCATGATCACCACTTCCTGAACGCGAGCACGATACCGCCGATGAAGAACACGATCACGTACCAGTATTGCGTGATCCAGGTCATTGCATCAGAGAGGTTTGCGCCCATGTTCCGGTTTTTTACTTCCGGCTTGATGATGATCTGAAAATCAGTATCCGGGAGCGGGATGCTATCGGCTGATGTGTTGTACGTTCCGACAAGTGCGCCGCCTTCATAGATCAGGATCGTTTGCGGTCCTGTGAATCCGAGCTCTGACATACTGAACTGCGTTGCGTTGACGGCTTGTACGGGAACTGTAATGATCGAGACTGTGAGCACGATCAGACAGATAAGAGCAATTTTGTTTTTTGTCAAGATTTACACCATCCTCCCCAAAAAGACAGGATAGGGGAGGAGGGGGATCGGTTCCTTGGCCGGATCAACGGAGTTTCATCATCGTCAGGATCTTGTCGAGGAATGCGACGATGAACCCTACGACGGCGAGCACGATGATTGCCGGGACAACTGCCACGATCAGGTTTACGATATCCGGGATGAGGGCTGCGACACCCTGAAGGATCGGGCCGACTGTTTCATTGATGTTGAAGGATGCTGCTGATGCAGGAGGCGCGATCTGTGAGACTGCCGCGAGAGTTGCGAGCGGGGCCGCAACTGCTGCCACGATCTTTTCTTTTGCCGATACGACCTTTGCCTTCACGTTTCCGAGAAGGTCTTTTGCACGAGTCATGAATGACATACTTTCCTGTCTTTTTGGGTCAGTATATTAACCTTTTTGTCCATTTGTATTAAGTGTTTTGATACAAATGTGTAAATCTTTCAAACATGCGACCCATGACCCGCGTTATTCTGGATCGGTCATTGTGGGAAATGTTCGATCCTGATGATGCCTGTTTTTATCTCTGTGGGTGAGGGTTGCGCCCCTTTTCTATTGTACTGGATGTGCGATCCTGTGGTCTGGTTAGGAGCCCCACGGCCCGATCAGCCGTATCGCGCAGAATTTTTATCCAAAAGTAGAATCGATTTGCCGGACCTGCCGCACTATTGATGCCATTTTATTTGTTAAAACGCATAATTCGGCGCCATCCATTACAATTTTATTTAACGTATTTACAAAGTCGTTAATTTCATTGCTCGTCATTATTTTTGATAAATCCTTGAATTCGTCTTTATCAACCACGATTATCTGACCTCCCCTGTTCGCTAAATGAATGTTCTCCACCGTTATCGTTCAACCGTAGCCTGATCGCTTCATCATGTAATTCCTTCGCGGTCCTGGGTGGCCGGTCCTGCCGGGCCATCCTGATCGCTTCCTTGCCATCGCCACACATCTTAATCATCCGCTGAACATGCCGGGATTACCTGCCGGCGCTTTCGTCCATTCGCCTTTCCTGTACCGTTGTAATGGTTCTGCATTCGCTCCCTGCCGGTCTCGGTCCACTGGGAGATCTCATCATTCACGATCTCGAGATCTGCGGGCCGTGTCATTGCAGCACTTCCAAAGCCTGATCGAGCGGCAGATATTGCACCTGGGGGAGCTCTCCTTTCTTCCGGGCCTGATACCGTTTCTGCGATTCACTGGCAGATACCGATGAGGTAGAGGATCGCCGGTTTGCAGGAGTGTGCCCCTTTGGTTGATGGCTTCGCGTCATGCCAGAGCTCCCCCGCCGGGATCTCCGGCTCCCCATCCGAGAGGATCGAGACCTCCGGCCCATACCTTCTTTCGATCCTTATGCAAGTTCCGGAGCCATACGGGGATCTCATCGTTGCGAGTGGTCCCGATGTATTCATAGGACGTGATCTTCTCGGTGCAGTCCGGCAGTTCCCGATCATCATCGAGCGCCCTGCTGTTCGTGAAAAACCGTTTATTGATGGTGAAGTACATTCCGTGACCGCCACGGATTTTCACACCCTTACCGAGATACTTACCGAGATAATCAACCGGCTGCCGGTTACGGGCATCCTTCGGTTGTTCCTTCAGCCATACCCACTTCTCGCCCTCTTTCTGGATTCCGTAGACGTAGATGCGTTCTCCCTGTCCGGTTTTCATCCAGTCCATCGCGATATCTTCCCAGTACGCCAGATACGATCTTCCGAAAATGGCAACGTGGGAATGGAGCAGGCCGTTTTTCTGGAACTCATAGACGGATAGGTACTGAGGCCGGAAGCTTGCCGGGGCGATTGCAGCGGCCGTTTCTTCTTCCGTCAGTTCGATCCGGTCTGGCTCGGTCTTGATGATCTCCGCGAGCTTCTGATCGATCAGATATTTTTTCGACATCGGGAGAAGTGCGGCGGTCCTCTCCTCTTTAGTCAGTCCGATCTTCATCAGATGCCCTTTACCTTTGCACCGTGGACACGTCCGGATCCTTGTTGCCCTGGTAACTCCGGGTACGGTACCGGTTCCGCTGCAATGCCAGCACCGTTCCTTTTTGAGAGATATCGGCCGGGTGCGTTCTACCTCCATCCGTTTCAGGTCCAGCAGCTCATCGCGCCGGATCGCACGGTTGCGCTTTGTCAGCTTCGACATGAACGCATTCCAGGCAGGGCCGAAATGCCGATCCACATGCAGCAAAGATTTTCGGTGAAAATGTTTCGGTATTTCTGATGGTGGATATGACGTGAGGGTAAGGAGTACACCGGTGTTATGTCCGGTCCCTGCTTTGTTCCATACCCGATGATACCGGGCTATGGTCCCATCCTGCCGTGTCTCATCGGTAAACCGGGTCTGGTATGGGATGAACTTCAGCGCACCGGTTTCTTTGTGCTGAAGCGTGATCTGCTTCCCGTCAATATCATCGATCCAGTTTTCAAAACTGGACTGTACAGAATCGAGTTGCCGGGTGAGCTCTTCGTTTACCTTTGACTTGTCCCGCCGCTTGAACATCGAATGTTTCCGGATCCCGCGAAGCCGGAAAATTGCGTCCATGCGGTCCCGCTTCGTACGGGCCGAAACATAGTACGGGCAGTGCCTCCGCTTTTGCAATTTCAGCTTTGCAAAATTTATGCCGGCTTTTTCCCGTACGTCCTGCATTTCACGTCGGCCCTTTGCACCCCGCAAAAACTGGTTTGAATTTTGCACCCGGCTTATCAAGGCAAATAGTTGTTCTGTTGGCACGACGGTGAAGGCTGAATCCTTGACTTTTACAGTGGAAATACCAGAATCGGGCTCCGTCGAGAGCGTTCCACTGGAAACTATAGGGGGGGTGTCTTTCCGCACCGCAGCGGCAAAGATCTCCCGTACGCTGTCTTCCTGCTGTTTTTCCTGTAGATCGAACGTCTCTTCGGTTTTGATGTATTCGCGCCGTTCCAGCGTGACATACCCGCATCTGACAAGCCCTTTGCAATGTTTGTACACCTGGGAATACAGAGTCCCGGGTATCGGTGCGTCCGGATCGAACTTCCGGACCATATCAACAAGCCGGATTGATCCACGGTTGATCAGTGGATACATCCAGTACGAACAGTTTTTCTCTCGGTCATTGACCAGAAGAAGTTTGATATCCTTGAGAGGATACCCTAAAGTAGCCGGTGACATTCTCCTTTTCCCTCCGTGGCCCTGGTAAGTTACGCAGAGAGAGCGGGATTGTCCCGGCGCTGTTCTTCAGTACGGTTCAGATGGTTGAAGTAATCCAGAACCTGATCGTCTGGATACTGATCCCCGAGCTTTGCAGGATAGAGCAGCTGTTCAATTTCTGAACGGATCTGCGTGTAGGGATTCGTGGAACTTGTCTTATCCGACATCACGACCGCCCCGCTGCATGGTTCGCTTCTTCTTCCTGGGTGAGCGGCCGCACGGACATGATGCAGTATCCGTCAGGAAGGCCGAATCCTTCACGGAGGATATAGATCACTTTTCGGAGGGCATACTGTCCGGTGAATGCCATGAGTGGGTGATACTCCCGGAGGATCAGGATATCACCGATCGCAAAGTTCCGATCCGCTTTCCTGAACTCAAAAGTTTTTGTGCGATCCTGAATCGCCCCGAATGGCTCCGGGTGGATCTTCAGTTCATGCAGGGTCATCGTGATCGCCCCCGGGCCTTCTTCGGTTTTACTGCATCGGGGCACGTAGTAATGTGATCGCATCCATCGCACGTCTCACCCGTGATCTTTTCGCCTTCATTTAGATCAGAGAGACAAGAGATCTGATCGTCCCATTCGAAGTTATCAACCACATAATCGGCGAGGTTGATCGCTTTCCGCCTGCATACGAGCCGGACATAATCGGTGGTTTCCTTGTCTTTGAAGGTGAGGAGGATCTGGTTTGGCTGCAAAGGCAGATTTTCCGACATTACGCTTTTCCCCCTTCGAGAGTCGAATAGTCAAATCCCTGATCCCCGGTATTGATGTGAATGAGATCGCCCTTACGGAATCCGGTAAGCTCGATCACGATCTCCTCTTTCGAGATCTTCTTAATGACTGCTCCGATGAGATTTTTCATTCCGAACCGGAAATTTTTCATTTCGCAGTCTTCATCATCAGTTCCTACATGGACCATGGAATAATCAGTGATGATCATCGGAGCCCCCTTTCGATTTTGTTCATGCAATCTACGTACCGGAGAGCTGCATATGGGAAGGCCCCTTTTGGCCTGATGCCTGCACCCATCAAGACCGCCTCCGGTACTCTGGTTTAGCTGAAAAATCCCCACACCCAAGACAAGGAGCTGGCATATCCTGCCCTTCACATTCGGTGTAATCACAGTATCCGCAGAGATGAACGGAAATATTCGGCTCTCCTGGGACAAATCCACTCCATTGTCCGGTGTTACAATTGAATTCAAATCGCGGAGT
>Ga0209098_1002467_pt1 | contig 16296 bp, 11 predicted proteins | sample AD_JPNHW1_MetaG_FD_184429 | JGI IMG/M metagenome (GOLD analysis project Ga0209098, IMG submission 184429) | Active sludge microbial communities of municipal wastewater-treating anaerobic digesters from Japan - AD_JPNHW1_MetaG (SPAdes) (version 2) | ecosystem: Engineered > Bioreactor > Anaerobic... | reverse complement strand
GGGGACGCCGAGCGACGGCATCTGGGTGCCCCAGCGGCCGGGGCCGATGGCCAGCACGCCGACTTCGACGGCGCCGAGCGCGCGGTTGACGGCACCGACGGCGCGCGCGACGGCATGGCGGTCGCGCTCGGGCAGCGGCCCGTAGACTTCGGGCACGACGAGCACCAGCCAGTCGAGCCGTTCCACGCGGCTGTGGCCTACCACGGCGCCCCGCCCCGCCAGCAGCACTCCATCGGCGGGGCATTCCACCGCCGGCACCTCGGGATGGTGCGTACCCTGCACCTGGAGCGGCCGGCATTGCAGGAGATTGATCGAGTAGTTCCGGCCGTCGGGCAGGAAATTGACGGCGAATTCGACGTCCACCGGCTTGCCGTAAACGCGTTCCAGGGTACCCAGCAGCTTCCGGAAGTCCGCCACGAAATCCGTGCGCGTGAGCAGGCCGTCGAAGGTCAGGAAGCGGCCGCCGCCGTCGGTTTCGGTGGTGAACAGGTCGATCGGCACGCCCTCGGCGCGGGCGACCAGGTCGGCGAAATCGCCGGCGGCGAGGTGGCCGCCTTCGAGATCGACGTAATCCACGCGCCGCTGGGTGTGGCGGACGATTTCGTCGAGGGAGCCCTCAGGGCGGCGCAGGGGGGCGTTGAGCGCCACCACGCGGGTGTAGTCGTCGTCCACGCGGTCCACGGCGCGGGTGCCGAGGCCGTAGACCAGCCGGAGCACGCCGGCCTGCGGATCGATTTCCGGGCCCCAGACGAAGGGATTGTAGGAAAAGCCGACGCCGGCGAGGTGCGGATAGAAAGCGCTGCCATGCAGTTCGCCCGTCACGCGCATGACCAGCAGGGCCATCTGTTCGTCGCGCTTCAGCAGGCCGTGGCGTTCGCGGTAGGCCAGCGCCTCGCGGCTCATGCTGCTGGCGTAGACGGCGCGGATCGCGTCGAGAAACGCCCGCAGGCGTTCCTCGAGCGGGCCTTGGTTCGCGCAGAACACGCTGTCGTACTTGCCGGCGAAGGAATTGCCGTAGGCGTCCTCCAGCAGGGAGCTGGAGCGCACGATCACGGGATACTGCCCGAAATAATCCAGCATCTTCTCGAACAGCGAAATCTCGTAGGTCGAGAACTTGCCGTTGAGGATGCGTTCCTGCGCCTCGTCCACGCCGTCGAGGAAGGTGTCCGGCGAATGCTGTTTTTCGCGGATTTCCCAGAGGCCGTTGCGGACCAGGAAGCTGTAGAAGACGTCGGAGCCGATGTAGAACGAGTCGTGGGCCTCGAGCTTCGCGCCCAGTTCGGGGCTTTCGCGCTCGGCGATCTTGCGCGCCACGAGCATGCCCACCGCCTTGCCGCCGACGAGCCCGGTGCCGAACATGCGCCAGCGCACCTCCAGCACGTCTTCCAGCGTCAAGTAGCGGTCCACGAGCGGCAGGATCGATTCGTCGCGCGTGATCAGCATGTCCACGAGCTGCGCCTTGAGTTCCCGGCCTTCGGGCGCGTCGCCGCGGCCTTCGCGGAGGCATTCCTCCGCGCGCCGGACCACGTCGTCGCCGTAGGTCTCGATGTGCGCCGAATTCGGCGGCACCCGCCCCATCACCTGCGTGAGCACCGCGCTGGAGCGCACGCGGACGAAGGATTCGGCGCCGTCCCATTCCAGCATCAGATGGATCGTCGGGGAATGCCGGAACTGCGTCTTGATGGGCAGGACGTAGAGCCGGTCGGCGTGGCCGTAGACTTCCAGGAAGAGTTGCGTGGTGTTGCGCACCGGCTCCACGGCGTGCCGCGAATGCCGGCCGCGCAGCAGGCCGAAATAGGCGATCGTTTCGAGCCGGTAGAGATAGGGGCACGTCAGCCGGAAGAAGTTGCCGAGCATCGCGTCGGAGCACCAGTTCGAGGCCAGGTCCGACAGGCAGTCGAAGAGGTAATAGGCGCCGAGGCCGTGGGCGCCGACGACCTCGTGGATCTTGTGCAGGAACACCTCGAAGCCCGCCTCGGGTTCCAGCCGGCATTCCTCGCAGAAGCCCTCCGGCACCAAGCGCTCGTGCCGCGCGAAGCGGAAATAGACCAGCTTGCGACCGTCGCGCTTGGCCGCCTCCGCGTAGGGCACGGCCAATTTCCGGTACTGGCCGACGTCTTCGACGTTCCAGACGACGTTGTCGCCCGCCAGGATCCCGGTCAGCGCCGCATCCAGCTGCGGCAGGCCGGTGGTGTCGATCGGGACGTTGTTTTTAGGCATGAATGACCTGGCGTTCCACGTTCACGGTTCGGTACTTCGCTCGCGCTGGGAGCGAATGTAGCTCTTTTGTCCGGCGCCGTTCAATCCCGAAACCCGGCGCGGCCGGCGCCGGCCGGGAGCGGGTTTCAATTTTTTCTGGCGAAACGCTTTCCATTCTGCCATATGCTGTTGGTCTTTCGGAGCAACCCCCGCCGGTGCGCGGGCAGAAGGATTTCAACATGTCAAACTGGACCATCCCAACCGCGCGCCTGCTGTTGGCGGGACTGCTCGCCGCCGGGCTCGCCGCCTGCGGCGCCAAGACCGCCCGGACGGGCGCTGCCGCCACGCTGATCGGCGAAGGCTGGACCAAATATCGGCTCAGCGAATTCCAAGACGCCCAACTGGCGTTCGAAGCCGCCCGCGCCGGCGCCGAAAAGGGCTCCGACGATTGGGCCATGGCCACCTATGGCCTCGCCACGACCTGGGACCTGCGCCGCCCCGGCGAAGATCCGAAGAAAGCCACCGGGCTCTACCAGGAAATCCTGGCGGCGGCGCCCGACAGCCCGATGATGCCGTGGACCGAGCTGGCCCTCGCGCGGCAAAAGCACCTCGTGCCCGTCGGGCAGGAGCCAGACTACGACGCCGTGAACGCGGCCTATCGGCACATTCTCGACCGCTATCCCGGTCATCTCGCCGCCAAGGAGGCGTTCCTCTATCTGCAGAGCATCCTATTGGCCAAGCTGGACCCCAAGTCCACGCGCGAAGCGGAACGGAAACTGCGGGAATTCGTCGCGGACGGCTCCCAGGAATTCGCGGGCCCCGCGTGGTCGCTGCTGGCCGTGGCTTACAACACGCTCGGCGAGCCGGAAAAGCGGTTGGAAGCCGAAGAAAAATCCTTCGAGCTCACGGAAGTGGATCCCGCCGACCCCTTCGTGGAATTCGCCTGGGCCTATTGGAACCTCGCCACCATCGCCGAATTCGAGGTCGGCGACTTCGAACTGGCGCGCCATTATTACAATCTCCTGCTCGAAAAATATCCCAAGGACATTCGCGTCTACGGCTGCAAGCAGGCCCTCGCGCGCATGGACGCGCTGGAAGCGAAAATCCGCGCCGAGGAGGGCATCTAGCCATGCCGAACTTCCTCAAAGCCGCGTTCGCGTTCGTCCGCACCTATTTCGCCCTGCTGGTGATCTTCGCGGTCTTCCTGTGGTCGGCGTGGGTCATCGCCACCTTCCGCGCGCAGCAGACGCCGCCCGGTTCCATCGTCATCCGCCTCGGCCACTGGCAGCTCGAGGCCAGCGTGCGCGAAGGCATCGACGAGATGGCGCGCGAATACCAGAAGACGCATCCCAACGTGGTCGTCGTCCAGGACGCGATTCCCGAAGGCACCTACGGCCAGTGGGTCAGCACGCAGCTCATGGGCGGCACGGCGCCGGACATCATGCAGGTCGGCGCGATGCTGCCGGACAACATCTGGCTGTCCTACTACAACCGCTACTTCGCCCCGCTCTCCCGCTACGTCAACACCCCCAATCCGCACAACGCGGGCACCGACATCGCCGACCTGCCCCTGCGCCAGACGTTCAAGGACGGCATGAAGACCGCCTACGTCACGGAAATGCAGGAATACATGTCGGTGCCGCTGTCGCAGTTCGGCGTGCGCATCTTCTACAACAAGGACCTGCTGCGGAAGATCACCGGCAGCGACGTCGCGCCGCTCGACTACCGCCAGTTCCTCGCCACGTGCGAAAAGATCCGCGGCACGACCAATCCCGCCAGCGGCCAGGCCTACATCCCCATCGCCGGGTCGGCCTACCACTTCGGCCACTGGGACAGCATGATGTTCTCGCCGGTCACGTACGGCGCCTTCCGCCGCGCCGACTTCAACCGCGACGGCTTTGTCGGCAACGACGAGACCTTCGTGGCGTTCAAGACCGGCCTGCTGGACTTCACCTATCCGTCCTACGCCTGCTGGCTCAAGATGCTCCGCGAAGTCACCGACTATTTCCAGGTCGGCTACACGGGCCTCGGCCGCGACGAAGCGGTCTTCCTCTTCGCGCAGCAGCGCGCCGTGTTCATGACCACCGGCACGTGGGACGCCCGCTCGCTGCAGGAACAGGCCAAGGGCCAGTTCGAGGTCGGCATCATGGACTTCCCCATTCCGTCGCGCGATGATCCGGTCTACGGCAACGTCGTCGAAGGCCGCATCTACGAATCCCCCGGCGCGGGATTCCGCTTCGGCATCAGCCGCGACTCCAAGCATCTCGACGTCGCGCTCGACTTCCTGCTCTTCCTCGCCTCGCAGAAGGGCAACGAAAAGCTCAACGCCATCATCGGCTGGATCCCGGCCATCGTCGGGACCGAACTCGACCCGCTGCTGCGGGCCTTCGAGCCGCATCTCGAAGGCATCTACGGCAACGTCAACTTCAACCTCGGCGGCAATACGGCCGTCACCTGGGGACAGATCTATTCCCTCTACCAGGTCAACCAGATCTCCCTCGGCGAATTCGCCCAGCGCTTCACCGCCTACTACCTGAAGAACGGCCTGACCGATTTCATGGAGCAGCAGCGCGACTGGCGCCGCGGCATGCAGCGCAACGAGCAGTACCTGGCCGGCATCCGCGGCCGCGCGATCCTGGCCGACGAAGCCACCGCGGCCGCGGCGACGCCCGAGGAAAAAGCCGCCGGCGCGCGCGACGCCGAATCTGTCTGGGTCCGCTACCGCGCCATCACGTCGTCGCGCCAGATCTGGGGCGAACTCAACCACGCGCGCCAGATGGACCTCGTGAAGCGCGACAAGCTGCCCGAGGGGTACGTCGGCCCCTACGAATATTCGTCCAACGTCCTCGCCAAGATCCGCGCCCGCCTCCGCGAAGAGGCCCGGCCATGAAGGCGTTCCGCCCCCCATATCCCGTCTTCATTTCTCTCCCCTTGAACTCCGACCTCTGACCTCCGGAAACTTTTTATGCAACCCAAAGAAGTCCAGCCCAACCAGCTCCGCCACCACTGGGAAATCTACTTTTTCATCATTCCCACGCTGATCCTGATCGGCCTGCTCCAATACTATCCGGCCAGCTCGGGCATCTTCCACTCCCTGTTCCGCTGGAACGGGTCCGACATCTCCGAATTCGTCGGCTTCGAGAACTACGTCGATCTGCTCAAGAACCTCGAATTCTGGAACTCCTTCAAGCTCGCGTTCATCCTCGGCTTCTGGAACGTGATCAAGATGATCCCGGCGCTGCTCGTCGCCGTGTGCATCCACCGGTGCACGTCCGAGAAGATGCAGTTCTTCTACCGCACGCTCTTCGTCGTGCCGATGGTCATTCCGGGCCTGATCACGGTGCTGATCTGGCGTTCGTTCTTCTTCGAAGCCACCTCCGGCTACCTCAATCAATTCCTCGACTGGACCGGCCTGATGGGCCTCCTGCAGCACGGCGGGGCCTACGTGTCCGCCAAGCTGGGCGATCCCGCCACGACCGGCCTCGCGAAGTCGTTCCTCGAATCCTTCGACTGGCTCACCGCCTTCAAGGCCGGCACCGCGCCGGCGTGGCTGGGCGATCCGAAGATCATCATCATCGCCTGCGTCGTCTGGGGCTTCCCGTGGGTCGGTTCCTTCGCCGTGCTCACCCACCTCGCCAAGCTGCAGAACATTTCCAAGGACATCTACGAAGCCGCCGACATCGACGGCGCCACGTGGTGGTCGCGCTTCACCAAGATCGAGTTGCCGCTGCTGATGGGATCCATCTACCTGCTGCTCGTCTTCGCCATCATCGACACCATCAAGGACGCCGGCATGATCCTGGCCCTGGCCGGCATCACGGGCGGTCCCGGCGGCAAGGCGACGGTGCCCGCGCTGTTCATGCTGCGGAAGGCGTTCATGGACCAGCAAATGGGCTACGCCTGCGCCGTCGGCATCGTGTTGACCGTCGTGGTGCTGCTGCTCCAGAAGATCTGCAACATGCTGCTGCAGCCGGAGCCCGAAGGCGGCGCCAAGCCAGGCAAGTCCGCGTGGTTCGGCATCCTGGCGCTCTTCGCTTTCGCGGAAGCCTATCTGTTCTTCAAGGGCCACCTGCTGCCGAAGACCGCCACGCTGCCGATCTTCGCCGCGTTCGTCGGCGGCCTCGTCCTCAAGCTGGCGGTGCTGATCTCCGTGCCCCTCGCGCATCGCAAATACGGCAACGCCTTCCGCAACGGCGCCTACGTCGTCGCCGCCGGCTGCCTCCTCGAATCGTTCCTGCAGATGCCGGCCTCACATGCCCTTCAATTCATGATCTTCGGCTTTGCCTTGGCGCTGATGGTTTCCCGGCAGATCTTCAAGACCGCCATCGGCGTCGCCGGCGCCATCCTGATCGGCTACGGCGCGACGGGCAACGCGCTGAACATGATCGTGACCGGCGCGATCTTCATCATCCTAGCCACGCCGTGGGACGCGCTCGCCGCGCGCCTCGACAAGGCCTATCTCGCCCGCTGCATGAAGCACCCGGAATCAAACACCGACAACTCGGTGCCCTATTGGGTGCTTCTGGTACTTTTCGCCGCAGCCAGTTTATCGCCGCTGAAGCTGTTCCATCTTTTCGGCACAGCCGGCGCCACGCTCGCCCTGCGCTATGCCGGTTGGATTCTCGTGCAATGCGCCTTGTTGTACGGGATATATTCCATCTCCAAAATCGCCTCGCTCCAGAAGCTCAAGAAACCGCTTGGGGCTCTCGGCGCTGCCTTGATCATCTGGGGATACTGTTCAGCCAATATCGGGTTGATCATCTTCGGTTCTGCGGCCATGTGCATGCTGACTACCATGCCCTTGCGGACGGCCGCGATGCTGCTGGGCGGCCATCTCGTGGCCTTCGGCGCCATTGGCGGTTCGTTCCCCCTCATGGCCTGCGGTGCCGTTCTTTTCCTAGCCGCGGCCCCCTGGGCCGATTTGTTGCTGAAATTCACACGATTCAAAGCCGAGGGGTTCCAGTCCATGGGGGATCTGTACACGGCGCGCTCGTTCGCCCTCCAGCAGCAGACGCTTTACAAGGCCGCCGCCGTGACCGGCGACTGGGGCCTGCGCTTTTCCAAGCACGCGTTCATTTGGTTCGTCTTGGCCTTCGCCTTCCTGCCGCTCTACCTGATGCTGATCGTGTCGCTGAAGGACAACAACCAGTTCTACCTGAACCCCACCACCCTCACCCAACCCACCCATTGGGAGAACTGGAGCACCGCGTGGGCCATGGTGTCGCCCACCGTCGCCAACTCGATTTTCCTCTCCACGACCGCGACGTTCCTGATCGTCATCTTCGGCTTGGCCGGCGCGTATTTCTTCGCGCGGTTGAAGGTGCCGCTGTCGTCGTTCCTGTGGAACGCGCTGCTGCTGCTGATGATGATGCCCATGATCGCCAACCTCGTGCCGCTGTTCATCCTCTTGCGCGACATGAGCCTGCTGAACACCCTCACCGCCCTCATCCTCGTCGGCGCGTCCGGCGGGCAGGCGTTCGCGATCTTCGTGTTCCGCAATTTCATCGCCGACATTCCGCAGGACCTCTTCGAGGCCGCCGAAATCGACGGCGCCAACCACTTCCAGCAGCTCAAGCTGGTCGTCATTCCGCTGTCCGGGCCGATCATGGGCACCGTGGCCGTCATGCAATTCCTCGGCCAGTGGAACGAATTCGTCATGCCGCTGATCGTCATGCGCGAACAGGCGCGTCTGCCCGTCACCGTCCAACTCATCCGCATGGCCGGCGAATACATCAAGCTCTGGGGCCCGCTGATGGCCGGCTACGCCATCGCCTCCATCCCCGTCATCATCCTCTTCACCTTCTCGATGAAGCTCTTCGTCAAGGGGCTCACCGAAGGCGCCGTGAAGGGTTGAAGCCGCTTCGCCGTCCAGAACGGATGGCGCGCTTTCGCGGTTGTCGGGCCCCGCCCGCGGGGGTATCTTGAGCTTGGAGGTTGCGCCGCCATGCCTTCGCCCGCGTATTTCAACGACGATCTGCCCCTGGATTCGCACATCATAGAAGTCCGGGTGAAAAACCTGCAGGATCTTTTCGATTCGCTCGATCCGTCGCCGTTCATCGCGCTCGATCTCGACGACGACGCCCATCAGTACATCGTCGTCAGCGCCCGGGAACTCCACACCCGCCTGCCGCTCGCGCTCGTCGTCCATGTGACCGAAACAGCCCCTTCCACCGAGGCCGCGCGCGACGCCGGCGAAGCCATCCGCGAACATTTCACCCGCCAGTCCGGACTCGCGGACATGCGGCTCAGCCAACTGGTGCGCGACGGCTTGACCACCTTGGCCATCGGCCTGGCGTTCCTCAGCCTGACCCTCACGACGGCCGCCACCCTCGGCCGCTGGGCGGAGACATACCGCACGGCGGCCCTCGTCCGCGAAGGCGTCATCATCTGCGGCTGGGTCGCCATGTGGCGCCCCCTGCAGACGTTCCTGTACGACTGGTGGCCCATCCTCGGCGAACGCCGGCTCTACGACCGTCTCCGCCGCATGCCGGTGCAGATCGTCTGCGACGACCCGCCGGCATGACGTCGGTTTTCACAACTTCTTAACAGTTCGGCGCTTGCGCCGAGAGGTCGGCATTTCCTATCCTGAGACCGTGGGTTGTGCCGCATGCATGATTTTCCTAGGAGTCCTGCGATGATGCCGTACCTTCGCCTTGTTTTTCTCGCGGCATTCCTGCCCGCCGCTCTCGCCATGGCGCAAACGACGCGCTACGCGTGGACCAACAGTCCTGCGCCCGGCGCGCCGTTCACCAATTGGACGACCGCCGCGCGCTCGCTGCAGGCGGCGATCGACGTTTGCGCGGCCGGCGACGTGGTCGTCGCCACCGATGGCGTCTATGCCGTCGGCGGGGCCGCCGCGCCGGGCCTGGCGCTTTCGAATCGCGTCTGCCTGACCAACGCCATCGTCGTGCGCTCCGTCAACGGCCCCGCCGCCACGATCATCCGCGGCCAAGGCCCGCTCGGTTTTGGCGCGGTGCGCGGCGCGTTCCTGACCAACGGCGCGACCTTGAGCGGGTTTCGTCTCGAAAACGGCGCCACCTTCGATTGCGTCTATCCGGGCGACGAGGACCGCTCCGGCGGCGGCGCCTTCGTGTGTCCCAACGGCGTGCTCACCAATTGCCGGATCGTTGGCAACGAATCCGCCATTATCGCCGGCGGCGTCTATGGCCGCGACGCCGTCGTGGCGAATTGCGATCTCGCGATCAACCACTCGTCGGACGGCGGCGGCGCCTATCTCGACGGCGGCGCGCTGCGCCAGTGCATCTTGAGCGGCAACGTGGCGTCGCCCGGCTACGGCGGCGGGGCCCGCGTCGTCGATGGGCTCGTGTCCGGCTGCACGTTTGTTTCCAACAACGGCTATTGGGGCGGCGGGCTCATGCTCGAAGGCGGCTCGGCCAGCGACGTCGTCGCCGTCAGCAACATGGCCGCCGCCGGCGCGGGCCTCGCCGCCGCCGAAGCCGTGATTTCGCAAGTCCGCCTGGCCCACAACACCGCCTACGATCGCGGCGGCGGGGCCTATCTCGAAATGTGCTGGCTGACCGATTCCGTCGTCAGCAACAACGATCTCGCCTGGCAGGAGCTCACCAACCAACCCGCCTATGGCGCCGGCATCGCCAGCACCGTTTCCCGCATCGAAAACTGCGTTCTCGCCGACAACCGGGGCTTCGACGCGGACGATCGCGGCGGCGGCCTCGCCTGCTCTCCGGCCGGCACCTGGACGAACCTGATCGTCAATTGTTCCATCCGCGGCAATTCCGCCGGCGACGGCGGCGGCATCTTCGTCCAACCGGCCGCCATCTGCGACCTCTCCGCCACCGGCACCAACGCCTGCGAGCTGCGGGACAACGTCGCCACCAACTACGGCGGCGGCATCTGCACCAGCACCCAGGCCGTTCTGCGCGCCCGAGGCAACGTCCTCGTTTCCGCCAACCAGGCCGGCAACGGCGGCGGGCTGGCCGTCCGCGCCGGTTCGCAGGTCGTCGTCGAAGAGGCCGGCGGCTTCGCGTCCGCGTTTTCCGGCAATGCCGCCACGAATTCCGGCGGCGGCCTGTTTGCGGCCGAAACCACCACGCGGTTGGCGCTGCGCGCGGTCCAGTTCCAAGGCAACGTGGCCCGCGGCGATGCGAGCTTCGCCGGCGGCGGCGGCCTCGCGCTCTATGGCGGCTCCGCGCTCATCGGCACCAACCTCGTCTTCGCCTACAACCAATGTCCGCACGGATTCGGCGGCGCTGTGCTGGCGCACAATGCCCTGGCGGTCTTCTGCTCCACGCCGCCCGACCGCCCCGCCGGCGCCGCGCCCCGGACGCAATTCCTCGACAATCTCGCCACCAACCAAAACGGCGGGGCCGTCTACGCCTATGCCAGCCAATTGTCGCTCCAGTCGGTCGCCCTGCTGGGCAACCAAGCCGCCCGCGGCGGGGCCGTCCACGTCGATGCCGTCAGCACGGGGCGCTTCGGCAATGTGATCATGGCGGGCAACGCGGCCACCTTGGCCGGCGGCGGCCTGCGCGCCTTCGGATCTGTCTGCGACCTGCGCCATTGCACCCTGCATGGCAACGAACCCGACGGCGCCAGCCTCGGCGACGGCGCGACCGCCTCCCTCACCAACTGCATCGCGTTCGGCAACGCGGGCACCAACATCGGGCCCGGATTCGCCGTCGCCTACAGCGACGTCGCCGGTGGCTACGGCGGCACCGGCAACATCGACGTCGATCCGGCTTTCCGCGACGTCGCCACACTCGATTTCCATCTCACCGCCGCGTCCGTCGGCGCCGTCGTCGATGCCGGCAGCGACGCCGGCCTGACCAACGACTGCGTCTTCCGCGCGCGCCCCCTCGGCGATGGCTTCGACCTGGGCGCCTGCGAATACCGCCCCGAATACGACGACTCCGACGGCGACGGCATGCCCGACGCTTGGGAAAGCGATCACGGTCTGGATCCACTCAACGACGCCGACCGCATCGAACCCGATGACGGCGACGGCCTGGCCAACTTCGACGAATACCTCGCCGACACCGATCCGCAGGATTCCAACGACTTCTTCCGCCTGACCGACTGCGCCTACAATCCCGTGCGGCCCGACCGCGGCATCTTCGTGGGATTCATTTCCTCCTCCAATCGCCTGTATGGTCTGCAATCCGCCGACGTGCCGGCCGACGATTCCGAGTGGCGCGCCATGCCCGGCAAAACCAATTACCTCGGCGTCGGCAGCTACGACGGCTTCAACGACACCAACGCGCCGTTCGACGCCACCGCGCGCGTCTATCGCGTCGTCGTTGCCCCCATCCCGGAATAGCTGCGGCTTCAGGCCTTGGGACGGTCCAAAACGATGCCGCACCACTCGCCGTCGCCGTCGCGAAGGACTTCGCGCGCGCCTTGCGCCACGAAGACGTCCGCCACGGAGTCGCCCTCGAATTCGCGGATGCCGGTCAGGATGAGCCGTTTTTTCGTCGCCTGCCAGAGCCCCGGGGCGGCCTGGATCAGAATATGGGTCAAAATGTTCGCGCAAACGACGTCCGCCGGACGCTTGCACCAGCCGGGCTTGAGGACATCGCCGAAATAAAACCGGATCCGCCCCTTGCCCAACCGGTTCAAGGCGGCATTTTCGGCGCATTTTTCGACGCAAACGGGGTCGAAATCGAAGGCGTCGATGGTTTTCACGCCCATTTTGGCCGCCGCGATGGCCAAGATGCCGCTGCCGGTGCCGGCATCGAGCATGGATCGGGGTTTGAGGTCGGCGCAGGCCCGCTCGAGCTCTTCCAGGCAAAACCGGGTGGTGAAATGCCCTCCGGTCCCGAAGCTGAGCCCCGGATCGATTTTCAGGTTGATCCGCTTGCGATCCGGGGCCTTTTCCCAAACCGGCACCGTCCGCAACCGCCGGCCGATGTCTTGGACGTGAAAATGATGCCGCCAGAAGGTGGTCCACTGCTCTTCGTGGCAGGCCATGGTCTGGACCGAGGAAAGGTTCACCGTCCGGGGCAGTTTCCGGCGGTGGGCTTCGGCTTCCGCCAAGGTGTCGAAATAGATTTTCACCACCGCCTGGTCGCCGTGAGGCTGCTCGAGGGAAACCGGCTCCACCCCCCAACTGTCCCGAATCCAGTCGCAGAAACCGTCCGCATCTTCCTTGGCTAAAACGAGTTCCAACTGACCGCAGGATTTCATGGCCAACGGTTATACCCCCTCCATCCCGGCCGAACAAGACGAAAGGCATGTCTTCGATTTGACTTTTCTGGATCCTCGGATATTTTCACTTGCCAATTTCCGGGTTTAGTATATCGTTTTACCTCCATTATCGATGAAACGGAAGACATCCATTCGAAGCTGGTTCGTCCTCGGCAGCGCCCTCCTGCTGCCGCTGGGCGTGACCGCCTTCCCGCCGCGGCCTGAAAGCGCCGGCTTGGACCGTTTCCCGCTCCCCCCCGCCCCGGCGGCGGCGACCGCCGAGGCCGCCTTGGATGCCGAACAAAACGCTTCCCGCCTCGTGGACGCCATCATCCAGATCGAATCCAACGGCGACCCCCGCAAGGTGGGCCGGCACGGCGAACGCGGCCTGATGCAGCTCAAGTCCGGCACGTGGCGCGACATGACCGTCCGCTTGTTTGGCCAGCCGCTGTCCTTCGACCAGGCGTTCGACCCCGCCATGAACCGCCGCGTTGGCGTCGCCTACCTCGCTTTCCTGCAGGAAAATCTCCTGCCCCGCCAGAACGAATGGAAAGCCGATGAACGCTCCCTCCTGCTGGCCGCCTACAACGCCGGCCCGGGCCGGTTGCGCGATTCGGGCTTCGATCTCGCGCGGTTGCCCAGCCAGACCCAGAGCTACGTCGAGCGGGCCAGCGCCTTGCACGACGCCTATCTCGGCGACGTCGCGGAGGTCTGGGCCGAACGCGTCCCGGCCGCACTGTGAGGCGCGCCGCGCCTTTTTCTCGTTGTCTGCTCCGCGATGCCATCCTATAGTGTGCGGATTGCGGGAGATCGAACCATGAAAAACGAGCTGGAAGACAATTTCGGCCACGCCTTGCAGCTGCTGGTCACGCATTTGATCAAGAACGCCGCCAAGATCGCCAAGCCCGTGCTGCAGGGCGCGCTCGATTTCGAGAATTTCAGCTGGCGCAGCCTGGACGACGACGCCAAGCGCAGCCGCCTGCGCGAAATCGCCGAACTGACGGAGGCGCCGTCCGACGTCCATCGGCATTTCGAAGCCTATCCCCACAAGTTCAGTCAGGCCGGCTATGCCCGCTACCTGACCGCGCTGCGCCTGTACAAGGAGTCGCTGGGCGCCTAGGCGCCCACCGGTCTCGCCGCCGCATGGAACTGAACCTCCCAGATCCGATCACCGACTACAATCGCCAGATCGCCCGCCAGCGCTACCAGCGCCGCGAAGAATACGTGCTCGGCCACCATCCCGGGTTCAATCTCGTCTATTGGCGGCGCATCGTGCGCGCCCCGGGCCGCGTGGATCGGCTGGGCCACCGCTGGGGCTGGTCCGACGACCAGATCCGCCTCACCAAGGCGCTGCTCGTCAGCCGCATGGCGTGCGTCTTCATCGACCATCTCATCCGGCGCATGGCGCAGACCGGCCTGGTGGCCCCCGCCGGCGCCGCGCCGCATCTGGAATGGGAACGCCAATACCGGAATTTCCTGCTGCAGTTCCTGCGCACGCCCGAGATTTCGGGGCGCCGGGACATCGTCAAATGGATGCAGCGCCTGCACCGCTACACGGTGCCCCCCGCCTCGCTGACCGCGTTCCGGCGCCGCCATTGGCGCTGGATCGAACGCGTCATGCCGACGCTGCTGACGCCATCTGGCGCCGCGACGCTGTTCATCCGCCGCCAGTTCAACCTGTACGGCGCGCCGCGCGGCGCGGCGCACAAGATCTGTTTCACGGCCGCGCTCTACTCGGACATCCAGGAACGCCTCTACGGCCAGCAATGGATGTACGCCTACAGCGCCTGCATGCTCCGGCTCTACGAACGCCTGCGCCGCGCGCCCGACGTCCTGGCGGCCATCATCGAACTGGAATAACCGCCGCCGCCGATCCGCAGGCCGGCGACCGGGGCTCAATACATGTCCTTGCCCACGCTGTCCGTCGCGCGGCCTTTCGGCTTCCGCAGCGCTTGGACGATGCCGCGCAGCCACCCCAACACGAACCACGCCAGCACGGCGATGGAGATCACGCCCATGACCGTCAACATCGTTTCCATGACATCACCCTTCCGTCGTTGCTTCGATCTGTTGGCCGAGCATCCTACGCCGCGCCCGCGCGCCCGTCAATCGACCGCGCCCCGGCGCCTCACCATTCCCGCGCGACCAGCGCCTGCCAGTTCCGGACGTGGTTGTTGTCCCAGAGATTCCGGCCTGGATCGACGAAGCAAAACGCCAGGTTCCACTTGGGCGAATCCGGCACCGTGAACGTGGCCCGCCAGCGCCCTGTGGCGGCGTCCCGCGCCATCGGCACGTCCAGCAGCAGGTCGTTGAATTCGTCGCGCCCCAGGTGCAGTTGGACCCGCGCCGCATCCGCCAGCGGCCCGCCGGCCGGATCGTATTCGATCGTGCACGGCGCGCCGCGCGCCGGGAAAACCGGCGCCACCCGCACGCGGCGCCGCGCCCGGTATTCCGCGCGATCGAACGTCGTCCCATCCGGCGTCTTCGCCTCGAGCCGGAGAACATCCCCGGCCACCCAGAACTGGACGAAATGGCAGGCGCTCGTGGCGCAAGCGACGCGGGGATGCCGAGGATCGACCTGGTAGAGCCAGCCGCCGCCGCCGCCGCTGACCACGTAGGGCACGCCGTCGATCGGCTGCATCCGCTGGTAGCCGTGCGCATGCCCGTTCAGCACCAGATTGGCTTCGTACTTCGTGAACAGCGGCACCCACCACTGCCGCAGGCTTTCGTCGCCGCCGCGCTCGCCTTCGGAAAACGGCGGCCGGTGGAAGGCCGGGATCGTCCACGTCACCACCGGATCGAACGCCGCCTTCTGGAGTTCGCGCGTCAGCCAGGCCGTGCGGCCGGGGCCTTCGGATTCCGTCGAATCCAGCAGGATGAAGCGGATGGGCCCCACGTCCAACACGTAGTCGTGCGCGTCCGGCAGCTCGAACAGGCGATGCCAAAACGAATCCGGATTTTCCGGCTCGTCGTGGTTGCCCGACACCGGCTGGAACGTGAACGCCGCCAATTCGTCCCGCAAACATTTGAAAAACAGGTTCCAAGAGCCGATCGTCCCCGCGTAATCCCCCGCATACCGCGAATCGGCCAGATCGCCCGTCGACAGCACGAAATCCGGATTCGCCGCCACGATGCCGGCCGCCACGGCCTTTGCCGCTGCGACGTCGATCCCGCCCTGGAGGTCGTTGTGCAGCACGAACGTGAACGGCGCCTGCGGATCCGCCGGCGCCGTCCAGAACTTTCCCTGCGCCTGGTAGCCGTCGGAAGACGATACTTCGTACTCGTAATGCGTGCCCGGCTGCAGGTCGCGCAAGGTGAACACGTGCCGGCGCGAGGGCGCCGTTTGCTCGGCGGATTGGATCATCAACTCGGTTTCCGTTTGGAACAATGCGCGGTATTCCACCCGCGCCGCCCCCGCCTCATGCCGTTCCCACGCCAGCGTGATCGTCGTGCGCGGGTCTTCCGTCCACGTCGCCATCACCGGCGTTTCCCAAGTGCGCGCCGCGCAGGGCAACGCCAGCAGCGCCAGCGCCAGGCCGATTCCGCAACGAATTCCACGTGTCATGCCGGCCACCATCCGTTCAGCGCTTGGCGGAGAGGTTTCGCCACACGTCGGGGTCCTTGCGCTCCAGCGCGACCACCCAGTGGGACCGGTCCCGATGGGGCGGCAGATGGATTTCGTATTGCTGCACGAAACCGTCCGGCTGGATCACCACCATGATGCTCTTGTCCGGATCGACCGTGTCCAGCACCAGATAGAAATCCGGCGTCACCCCCATGCCCATGAAGTTGACGGACACGTAGCCGTCGGTGTTGACGCGCGCCGAAAACGGCATGGGCAGCGCGATCGTCTGCCCGCCCACCGGCGTGAAACGGCTCTCCATCAGGTCGCCGTGGATGATCTGCCGCTTGACCAAGCCCGTCTTCACCGCCTCG
>Ga0209098_1002465_pt1 | contig 16298 bp, 11 predicted proteins | sample AD_JPNHW1_MetaG_FD_184429 | JGI IMG/M metagenome (GOLD analysis project Ga0209098, IMG submission 184429) | Active sludge microbial communities of municipal wastewater-treating anaerobic digesters from Japan - AD_JPNHW1_MetaG (SPAdes) (version 2) | ecosystem: Engineered > Bioreactor > Anaerobic... | reverse complement strand
CGAACATCACGCCGATCTTCTCGCGGATCTGGTTGGTGAAGATGCAGACGGTCTTGGACTTGTCGAGGATGCCGGTCATCTTGCGCATGGCCTGGCTCATCAGGCGCGCCTGGAGGCCGACGTGCGAGTCGCCGATCTGGCCTTCGAGCTCGGCGCGCGGGGCGAGGGCGGCGACGGAATCCACGACGATCACGTCGAGGGAATTGGAGCGGATGAGCTGGTCGGCGATGATGAGGGCCTCTTCGCCGGAGTCGGGCTGGGAAACGAGCAGGTTGTCGATGTCCACGCCGATCTTCTTCGCGTAGCCGGGGTCGAGGGCGTGCTCGGTGTCGATGAACGCGCACATGCCGCCGTTTTTCTGGGCCTCGGCGATGATGTGGAGGACGAGGGTGGTCTTGCCGGAGGATTCGGGGCCGAAGACCTCGACGACGCGGCCGCGGGGCACGCCGCCGATGCCGAGGGCCATGTCGAGGGTCAGCGCACTGGTGGAGATGGCCGGAATCTTGGCGACGGCGCCTTCGTTGCCGAGGCGCATGATGGCGCCTTCGCCGAATTCCTTCTGGATCTGCGCGAGAACGGCGGACAGGGCGGGGGGCAGATTGCTGTTGGGGTCTTTTTTGGCGGCGGCGGGGGTCTTGGGGGCCATGGTGTTTCTCCTGTATATGAACGAATGTTCAGCAATCTAGCACGGGGGTCCCGAAAACGTCAACGGAGGAATTTTTCTCATAAAACCGCGGGCGGTTCAAGCGCGCCCGGCCAGCCCGGCCGGCTGCGGAGCCGCGCGCGCAACGAACGCCAAGTGGTTCGCCGGAGCTGATGGTCCAAATTCGCCCCGCCGGGACTGGTTTTCCGGTAGGGACGCCTCTCCGAGGCGTCCGAAATTTCCATTCAACAGCCCGGACGGCTCGGAGAGCCGTCCCTACCTTGGATGCCAATCGCATTTCCCCGGAAAAATCGCCTGCCTTCTGCGCAACGAAATCGGCGGCAGGGAGTTGGCGGAAGCGGCCCCGTTCTGGTAGGGTAGTGCCGCACAACCAAGGAAAGAGGAGGAAACATGAAGCGGACGTGGATCGTTTTGGGTTTGGCGGCGTGCGTGGCGGCGGCGGGCTGCGGCAAGAAGGCCGAAGACAAACTGTCGGAAAAGCTGACGGAAAAGCTGCTCGAAAAGAGCCTGTCCCAGGACGGCGTGAAGGCCAAGGTGGATCTCTCGGGCGACACGATGTCGTTCACGACGACGGACGCCGAAGGCAAGCAGTCCAACGTGAAGATGGACGGCGATTCGCTGGTCGTCGAAGGCCCGGACGGCGTGGAAACCTTCCGCGCGGGCGGCGCCGGCGCCATGCCCAAGGATTTCCCGACGGACGTCTACGTGATCTCCGGCGCGGAAGTCGTGTCCTCGATCAGCGCGCCCGGCGGGATCAATCTGGCGCTGAAGAGCGCCAGTTCCAAGGCCGACGTCGTAGCCAAGTACGCCGCGGAAATGAAGGCCCAAGGCTGGACGACCCAGTCCACGATGGACATGGGCGAAACCGCCATGCTCTCCTTCGAGAAGGGCGACCGCCAGGCCAGCGTGATCGTGCAGGTCGAAGACGGCGCCACCTCCATCAACCTGACGGTGGGTTCGAAATAACAAGGCGCCGTTCGCTCGGACGCCTCGGAGAGGCGTCCCTACCTTTCGATCGTTTCCCCTGGTAGGGACCGCTCTCCGAGCGGTCCGAAAAAATACATTCCGGCGCTTGCGGACTTTTGCGTCCCTTGCGCCTTTTGCGTTAACGGGTTTCCTTCGTCTCAGTTCTCAGCTCGACCCGTTGCGCCCTTTGCGTTGAAGGGCTTTCCGGCTCTTCAGTGCAAAAAATGCCGGCAGCCGGTGAAGACCATGGCGATGCCGGCGGCGTCGGCCGCCGCAATGCACTCGGGGTCCTTCTTGGACCCGCCCGGCTCGACGACGTACTGGATCCCGAACGCCGCCGCCGCTTCGATGTTGTCCGGGAACGGGAAAAAGGCGTCGGAAATCAGCACCGTCTGGGCGAGGACTTGCGCCGGATCCAGGCCGCGGCGGGCGATGTTCTCGCGCGCCTTTTCGATGGCCAGCTTGCGCATGGAATCCACGCGGTTGGGCTGGCCCGCGCCCATCCCGAGCACGGCGTGCTGCCCCGGCGCGCATTCCCACGCCAGCAAGATCGCGTTCGATTTGAGATGCTTGCAGACCCGGATGCCGAAGTCGGCGAGCGGCCGCAGGGAATCGGGAATAGCCGCCTTCGTGACGGGCTTCCAGGCCTCGGGCGCGTTGAGATCGGCGTCCTGCGTCAGCGTGCCGCCGTTGATGCGGCGCGTCAGCTTGCGCGGCAACGGCGCGGCCAAGGGGCGGTCGAGGGAAATCAGCCGGATGTCCTTGGATTTGGCCTTCAGGAATTCGAGGGCGTCGGGTTCGAACGCCGGCGCGATGAGCGCTTCGACGAAGCGGCCCTTGAGCACTTGCGCCGTCGCGAGATCCACGGGGCGGGTCAGGGCGATGACGGAACCGAACGACGACACGACGTCGCCCTCCCAGGCGGCGGCGAGCGCTTCGGCGAGCGTGGCGCCGGTGGCCGCGCCGCAGGGATTGGTATGCTTGATGATGACCGCGGCGGGGAACTCGTGCAGCTCGCGCGCGGCTTCCAGCGCCGCGTCGCCGTCGACGTAGTTGTTGTAGGACATCTCCTTGCCGTGCAGGATCCGGGCGGCGGCGAGGTTCGCCTCCGCCGGCAGCGGCGAGTCGGCGCGGAACGTGGCGGCCTGGTGCGGATTCTCGCCGTAGCGCAGCGGGATTTCCGCGGTGGCCCCGCCGGCGAACCAGGCGGCGATCGCGGCGTCGTAGGCCGACGTGCGGGCGAACGTCTTCTGCGCGAGGGCGTGGCGGCGGTTCAAGGGCAGATCGCCGTTGGCGCGCAGCGCGGCCAGGACGGGGGCGTAGTCGGCCGGATCGGTCAGCACGATCACGTCCGCGTGGTTCTTGGCCGCGGAACGGAGCATCGACGGCCCGCCGATGTCGATGTTCTCGATGGAGGGGCTTTGCTCGAAGGGGTAGAGGTTCACGCAGACGAGATCGATGGGCAGCAGGCCCAGCTTTTGGCAGGTCTCCACGTCGGCGGGATTGCCGCGCCGCTGGAGGATGCCGCCGTGGACCTTGGGGTGCAGGGTCTTGACCCGGCCGTCGAGGATTTCGGGGTGGCCGGTGAAGGCGGAGACGTCGACGACGGCCAAACCGGCGTCGCGCAGGGCGGCGGCGGTGCCGCCGGTGGACAGGATTTCGACGCCGAGCGCGGCGAGGCCGCGGGCGAAGTCGATCAGGCCCGTCTTGTCGGATACGCTGAGCAATGCACGCTGTACTTTCATGACGGGGCCGCATTCTGCCACGGGTGCGGGGGAATGGGAAGCCGAAGAAGACGGGAACAGCCGTTTTCAACCACGAAATACACGAAAGGCACGAAAGCCGACCACGGATTACACGGATCACACGGATTTATCCCGAAAAATTCTTCCATCCGTGCCATCGGTGAAATCCGTGGTGGGGTTGGATCCGACTGCATGTCCTGCGGGCGGCGGGCGCTCGATTTCCTTGGACCCGCCTCCAATGCGGAAAGGCGCGGCTTGAGGCTGCGAGAGGCTCCAAGCGGCCGAAAATCGACTGATTGTGGATCGGTTGTAGCCCGGGGCGTTGACCCTGGGGCTGTTGGACGGAACAGCCGGTTCAACTACGAATCACGCGAATGGCGCGAATGGGGAGGGGATTCTTCCGGAAAAATCCAGGGTCCGGATTCCGTTTCCCATTCGCGATATTCGTTTCATTCGTAGTGCAGGCTGTTCTGTCCTTTTCCCCCTCCCATCCTTGCCATCGGTGAAATCCGTGGTGGTTTTGGGCCCGAAAACGGCGTTTCCGGACAATTTTTCACCTGCGCGGCCCGTTGCGGCTCGTTTCCGTTGACGATTTTTTGCCCGAAGCCTATGGTCGGACCGACCAAGCTCAATTTCTTGTGCAAGGCGTGAAGGTGGGCAGCTATGACGCGCATCATGTTAACGGGAATATTCGTATGGGTCGCAACGATTTCGTGGGGACAAATTATTTCAAAAGTCGGTCCCGATGATTCGCAAGTCAGCACCATGGTGGATACGGATTTAAATTACGACCACACCGATCTCCCTCACAACTCCGCCAGAACAATCCAAGCGGAATTGAGAGATGAGAGCATATTGCATGCAATCGGGTTATTCAGCGGCCTCAAAGAGGAAGATCGCGCGCGTCTTTATATTTTCTACGACAAGAAATACAAATGGACTCGGCTATATGGGACCAGCGCCGATCATGAGCCTTTTGAGAAGCTATCGGAAGCAGTTCGCACGTACGTTCGGGCCCGAAGCGAAGGCCACACGAAACAGTTTATGCTGGATGGAATGGCCTATCCGGCCAACGCGCTTACCGTTACCAACCCCGCCATTCGCGCGATCATCGAACTGCACCCATATATCCCGGTCGATCGGCTTCATTTGTCGGATTCTGGAGCGTTCACGAAAAAAGCGGGGGAAGAGGCAAGCCACGTCACGACGATTACCGCCTCCAATGGAGTAGGTGTGACCAACGTGAATATTTATATTCCTCAGGTCGACGAATCGTGGCCCTGGGAGGCGTACACGCTTGTGGATGGCGACGTCGGCTGGCGATATTTCGTGATGTTCAGAAGCGACGGCACGTTGGAATCCGTTTCTTTCGATAAAGGCGATGCCAAGGATTACGACCCCCAATACACGGATTTGATGGAGGAGGTCGATGATCTGGTGCATGAAAAAATGAAAATTATGGGGATCTATCGCCAGTGGGGTTCCGTCCACTCTTTCTGGAGCATGAAAAAGAAAGAGCTGAAAAGGCGGGGCGTCCATTGGCGCTCGCCGTCGGAACTGAATCCGTCGACGTGCTATGACTAGCCTCGATATCGGCCGCTAGCGACGGGTTTGGTTTCTTGAAATGACCTTTCCGATCCGCCCGGCTCACCGCGCCGGGCTACAGCGGGAAAAATCCCCATCCGTGTCTATCCGTGTTCATCCGTGGTTAAAACGGGCTGAAAAGCCGAAACTTGTCACGCGGAAGGCGTGAAAGGCCGGTTTTGGGCCGAAAATCGCGATTTTTGGCCCGAAACGGCCCCAAACGGCGTTTTCAGGCGTTTTTTCACCATTTTTCACCTGCGCGGTCCGTTGCGGCCCGTTTCCGTTGACGATTTTTTGTCGGAAGCTTATTCTCGGACCGGCAAAGCGCGAATTTTATGCAAGGCGTGAAGGAAAACGAAGGGGACTGGCCTGCCAGGGCAACCGCACGGCGAGAGTTTCCTCGGCATAAAGCCAACTTGAAGTTAGGTGAATAAAAGCTGTTCGTCGAAGGCCCGGTGATGAATTCAATAACCGAATTTAATCTGCCAGAATTGCCGGTTTTTTCCGCTGAACGATGGGAAAAATGCCGAGGGAAAATGGACTTCAGCCCCATTCTTTACGAACTCTACAAGTACACTGGCATCCTAGCCGTCAACTGTGCTCAGATCCATCCGTCGTCGCCGGATATACGGACCTTTGATCCGCCCCACTTTGCACTGCTTGCCGGCTTACTTAACCGTTGCGCTCGCCTGATGCTTTCGACCATCAAACTCACGAATACGGGACTCTATGCCGAGACTTCACGGATACTCGACCGTTGCATTACAGAATCGGCATTCAAACTTCGATGGCTCTGCAAGCATAACGCAGCAGAAGCGTTCCAACGCTTCATCGCAGACGGCATGAAGCCAGAGGTTGAATTGAGGAACCGAATAAGATCTGCGATTGCAGCTAGAGGTAACCACGGGCCAAATGTAATCGAGGCACGAATACTTAAATCGACAGACCGATTGCTCAAAGCCGCAGGAATGACCGAGCAAGATGTAATTTCTTCGCCTCGCATGCCGTGGTTTAACAAAATATGCGAGGATCTTGGTCTTTCCGACGACTTGTATTTGGCCGTACAGAAGGTCGGGTCACACCCAGTTCATGGGACTTGGTCTGACCTGATGTCGTTCTACCTTGAGTGGGATGAAGCAACCGGGTTTCGCATAGCTGACCAAAACGCGCGCCCGCACGACAACCAGTACATCTTTACCTCAATTTTCGTGCTTGATGCAATTGAGGCGTATTTGGGCTTTATTACTGACTCTCGGTGGGCGATTGAGCAACTGGCTCCTCAGGTGCCCGCGACTCGTAAGACTGTTTGGAGCATTAATGAAATACTTTGCAAAGGGGATGTGAAACCCGCAAGTTCAATAAACAAGCCTAAGGCTCATCTTAAGGGTTGCGCCGGGCGGTCGCCAACTAAACGAATATGACTTCCTTACGAATTGGTGATAAGACTCACGATTTTCCCATGGGCTACGGTTATTGTCAGTGCGGCTGCGGCAAACGTACAAAACCGTATTACAACTCATTCCGGAAATATTTTCATTCCACCCATAACCCTCTTCGCGGTAGTCAGAATCCATTAGAAATATCTTTAGACCAACGCACCACTGGGTTGTTAGGCGAAATTCTAAAGGGATATGAAAAAGGATGGGGATATTGTCAGTGTGGATGCGGAGAAAGGACAAAGGTCATAAATGGCATTGCAAATCGCTATATCATTGGTCACAAAAGCAAAACGCCTGAGTTCCGTGCTGCCCAAAGCCTTCGCGCATCAGAGCAAATTCGTTGCCGAGACAACGGTCCTTTCATGCGCTATGGGAACTCAATAAACGGAGTCCATTTCAGTCCAAAGCTTGGCAGGCCTGTAAGTTATATGTCTCTATATGAGAAGAAATTATTTGAGATTCTCGACTCAATGGAGTCTGTCGCATCATATTCAGAACAACCAATTACGATCCCCTACAAATACAAAGACCAAATTTTCAATTACACCCCTGATGTTCTAGTGGATCTGATTGATGGCGGCAGGGCTCTGCTTGAAGTAAAACCAGTAAAAATGGTCAAATTTCCCCGCACTGAGGCAAAACACGAAGCCGCCAGATCCTTTTGCCGAGAGAAAAGCATGCCATTTATTATCGTTACAGAAGAAGAGCTTTTCAGACAAAATCGGATTATTTTTCCATGAATTACTACTAGTGTGAAGGGGTCAGTGTGAAGGGGTCAGTTTCATAAATTGATCTTTTCGAGCCGCGAATAAGCCGCAACTAACCGCATCGGGGGCAAGAAAAACGGCCGCGCCATTTTGAGGACGCGGCCGTTTCGTTGAGGGTGGATCCCGATCAGCCGGCGATGGCTTTCAGATCCTCGTCGGCGGTGGTGATGGGGGTCAGGCCGAACTTCTCGACGAGGACGTTGAGGACCGTGGGGGAGACGAACGCGGGGAGGGTGGGTCCGATGCGGATGTTCTTGATGCCGAGGGAGAGGAGCGTCAGCAGGATGCAGACGGCTTTCTGCTCGTACCAGGAGAGGACCAGCGAGAGGGGCAGGTCGTTGACGCCGCAGTTGAAGACCTTGGCGAGAGCGACGGCGACCTGGATGGCGGAGTAGGCGTCGTTGCACTGGCCCATGTCGAGCAGGCGCGGGATCCCGCCGATGTCGCCGAGCTGGTCCTGCAGGTGGTTGAAGCGGAACTTGCCGCAGGCAAGCGTCAGGACGAGGGTGTCCTTGGGGGTCTTTTCGACGAACTCGGTGTAGTAGTCGCGGCCGAGCTTGGCGCCGTCGCAGCCGCCGACGAGGTAGATGTGCTTGAGGGCGCCGCTCTTGACGGCGTCCACGACCTTGTCGGCGACGGAGAGGACGGCGTTGTGGGCGAAGCCGGTCATCAGTTCGTAGGCGCCGGGCTTGGTTTCGGTCCAGCCGCCGAGGGCGATGGCCTGGGCGATGATGCCGGAGAAGTCCTTGCGGCCCTGTTCATCGGCGGCGATATGCTGGACGCCGGGCCAGCCGACCTCGGCGGTGGTGGCGAGGTGCTGGATGTAGGTCGGGCGCGGGGGCATGATGCAGTTGGTGGTGAACAGCACGACGCCGGGGAGGTTCGCGAATTCCTTCTGCTGGTTCTGCCACGCGGTGCCGAAGTGGCCCTTGAGGTGCTTGTGCTTCTTCAGCTCGGGGTAGCCGAACGCGGGGAGCATTTCGCCGTGGGTGTAGATATTGACGCCCTTGCCCTCGGACTGTTCGAGCAGCATCTTCAGGTCGTGCAGGTCGTGGCCGGTCACGACGATGAACGGGCCCTTGTCTTGCGCGGTGGACACCTTGGTGGGGACGGGGTTGCCGTAGGCGCCGGTATTGGCGGCGTCGAGCAGGGCCATGCAGGCGAGGTTGATCTGGCCGAATTCCATGATCAGGCCGAGCCAGCCTTCGACGGAGTGGTCGTCGCCGAGGGCCTTCATGCCCTTCTGGAACCAGGCGGAGACGGCCGGATCGGTCTTGCCGAGGACGCGCGCGTGGTGGGCGTAGGCCGCCATGCCGCGCAGGCCGAAGAGGAGGGTGGAGCGCAGGGAGACGACGTCGGCGTCGCCGTGGAAGAGGTCTTCGGGCCGGTAGGAATTTGCGCCGCCGGCGGCGACGGCCGCGTGCAGGATGCGGTCGCGCATCGCGGTCAGGTCCTTGGGATCGAAATTGACGTTGGTGACGCACATGAACAGCGCGTCCATGAACAGCGCCTCGATCTTGGCGTCGGCGGGCTTGCCGTCCACGGCGCGGGCGAGGGTGATCATCGCCGCGGTGATGTCGTCCTGCAGGTTGGCGACTTCGGGCAATTTGCCGCAGACGCCTTGCCGGGTGCAGCCGGTGCCGCCGGCGGTTTGTTCGCATTGGAAACAGAACATGCTCATGGAGGTCTCCTTTTGTTGGGGGTATTTTCTAAATTGGAAATCTATTCGTCAAGGATCGAACCATCGGTCGAAATCGTGACGACCTGCCAGGGGATCATTTTGCCGGAGGCCTGGAGGGCGCGCTGGACGGCGGAGGCGATGCCGCCGCAGCAGGGCACTTCCATGCGCAGGACGGTCACGCTCTTGATCTCGTTGGCCTGGAGGATGGCGGCGAGTTTTTCGGCGTAGTCGCCTTCGTCGAGCTTGGGGCAGCCGATGAGGGTGACCTTGTTGCGCATGAACTTGCGATGGATGTCGGCGTAGGCGAAGGCGGTGCAGTCGGCGGCGACGAGCAGCGCGGCGTTCTGGAGGTAGGGCGCGCGGGGATTGACCAGCTTGATCTGGACGGGCCAGTTGCCGAGCTGGGCGACGGGCGCGCCGGCGGGGGCATCCGGAGCGGGCGCGGCGGCCGCGGGCTTGGGCGCCGTGGCCTTGGCCAACATGCCGGGGCAGCCGCAGGGCAGCGGGGGCTTGGCCGCGGCGGGGGCCGCGGGGGCGGCGTGGCCCTTGGCGGCGGCCATGCGGGCGGCGACGGCGGCTTCGTCGTAGTCGGCCGCTTCGCGCTCGACGATCTGGATGGCATCGACGGGGCAGGCGGGCAGGCAGTCGCCGAGGCCGTCGCAGTAGGAGTCGGAAATCAATTTCGCCTTGCCGTCGATCAATTGGATGGCGCCTTCGTGGCAGGCGCTGACGCACAGGCCGCAGCCGTTGCAGCGGGTTTCATCGATCGAGACGATTTTGCGTTTCATGCGGTTCCTATTGAGCTTTGCCGTACGGGCGGATGGATCCAGGCTGGCCGCCCCGCGACCTTGCGTCGCGGGAGGCGAACGTTGGCTCCCCTGCCACGCGAGGTGGCAGGGCCCGCTGAAATTGGGAACGGTCGAACGAGCGGGTGAGACTCGCGAGAGTGGTTTGCTTCATGGTCTTGTGGAAGCGGTCGTTTTCGGATTCGATCAGGCGGCCGAGGGCGCAGGCGCGGCCTTTGCAGACGGACGGATCGAGCAGGCAGCGGTGGGGGCGCAGGGGCTCGCCGCCGGCGGCTTCGTAGATGTCCAGCAGCGTGAGGCTCTTGGCATCGCGGGCGAGACGGATGCCGCCTTTGGGGCCGCGTTCGGTCTCGAGCACGCCGGCGTGCTCGAGGCGCTGGACGACCTTGGCGAAGTGGTTGTAGGAAAAGCCGAGGGTCTTGGCGATTTCCGGGGAGTGACGGAACGGACGGTCGCGGTCGTCGGCGATCCACAGGCACGTGTGGAGCGCGATGGAAAGGCCTTCGGGGATGTTGATCAGTCCGAGCATCGATGGGTTCTCCGCTTGATTCTGGCATTACGATACCAGAATAAGCCGGAAGCGCAAATCGAAAGGCGAAATTCTTTGCAGGGGATGAGGCAAGACCCCCGCGCCCTTGCGGCGCGGGTGAATGAGGTTTGCCAAAAGACGGCGTTTCGCGTCTTTCGGACCTTCTTCACCCACGGGGCAAGCCCGTGGGGGTCGGGGAAGCAAGACCCTTGCGCCCTTGCGGCGCGGGTGAATGAGGCCTGCGGGGAGTCATCCCGAGCTTGTCGAGGGATCTCGGCATGGTCCCGCAGCCGGACGCCTTCGCGCGGCCGAGATGCTTCGACAAAGTTCGGGGGGGCGTTCCCGGACCCACGCTGAAGCGTGGACTACATACGAAGAATGCCCGAGCTCGGAGTTCGGGTATGTAGTCCAGCCTTTAGGCTGGGATCGGGCGCCGGGTTGGCAACTGGTCCGGAGGCGTGGTATCGTGGAACGCGATTCCCGGAAAGGACTTGGAATGAAAACGATCATCATCGGCGGCGTGGCGGGCGGAGCGAGCGCGGCGGCGCGGTTGCGGCGGTTGGACGAGCAGGCCGAAATCGTGCTGCTGGAGAAGGGCCCGCACATGTCCTACGCCAACTGCGGCCTGCCGTACCACCTCGGCAAGATCATCCCCGAGCGCAACTGGCTGCTGGTGATGACGCCGGAGAATTTCCGCAAGCGCTTCAACGTCGACGTGCGCGTGAACCACGAAGTCACGGCCATCGACCGCGCGAAAAAGACGGTCAAGATCCTGAACCGGCAGACCGGGGCGGAGAGCGAAGAGCGCTACGACAAGCTGGTGATCGCGACGGGCTCCTCGCCGATGCAGCTCAAGCTGCCGGGCATCGATCTGCCCGAAGTGCTGCCGCTGTGGACGCTGGAGGACATGGACCGCATCGCCAAGAAGCTCGACGTCGGCGCCAAGCGCGCGATCGTGGTCGGCGGCGGGTTCGTGGGCATGGAGCTCGCCGAGAGCCTGCGGCACCGCGGGCTGGCGGTGACGCTGCTGGAGATGGGCCGGCAATTGCTGCCTACGATGGACGAGGAAATGAGCTCGCTGCTGGCAGAAGAGCTGCGCCTGGCGGGCATCGTCGTCGAACTGGGCGCGACGGTGTCGGCGTTTGCGCCGGCCGCGGGCGGCGGGGTGACGGCGACGGTGAAGGACGGGCGGTCGTGGACGGCGGACGTGGTGGCGCTGTGCGTGGGCGTGAAGCCGAATTCTGCGCTGGCGCAGGCGGCGGGGCTGGAGATCGGGCCCAAGGGGCACGTCGTGACCGACGCGCAGATGCGGACGAAAGACCCCGACGTGTTCGCGGTGGGCGACGTCGTTTCGGTGGTCGATCCGGTGTTCGGCGGAACGACGGCGGTGCCGTTGGCGGGCCCGGCGAACCGGCAGGGGCGCATCGCGGCGGACAACGTCCTCGGGCGCGGCCGGCGCTACGAAGGCACGTACGGCGCCTCGGTGGTCAAGGTCGGCAAGTTGGCGGCGGCGAGCTGCGGCCACACGGAAGCGCGGCTGAAGGCGACGGGGAAGACCTACCGGAAGGTCTATCTGCACGCCGGTTCGCACGCGGGCTATTACCCCGGCGCGACGACGCTGCACATCAAGCTGTTGTTCGGCGACGACGGCCAGATCTATGGCGGGCAAGTCGTCGGAGCCGAAGGCGCGGACAAGCGCGCCGACGTGCTGGCGACGGCGATGCGCGCGGGGATGGACGTGCGCCAGCTCGCGGAGCTGGAGCTGTGCTATGCGCCGCCGTTCAGCTCGGCCAAGGATCCGATCAACGTGGCGGGCATGATCGCCACGAACGCGCTCGACGGCGTGACGACCCTGGCGTACGCCGACGCGCTGCCGGAAGGCGCGCTGCTGCTCGACGTGCGCGAGCCGGCCGAACTCGCCCAGGGCACGCTCAAGGGCGCCGTGAATATTCCGCTGCACCAACTGCGCTCGCGCGCGTTCGAACTGCCGAAGGACCGCAAGATTGTCGTGTTCTGCCAAGTCGGTCTGCGCGGCTACGTCGCCGAGCGCATCCTGAAACAACTGGGCTACAGCGCGGCCAACCTGTCGGGCGGCTACCTGACCTGGAAGCAGTTCCAACCCGAGAAGTGGATTCCGTCCAACGACCAGATCGCGCTGGCCACCACGGGCAGCGAAGGCGGGCCGAGCCCGGCGGGCGACGAAGAGGAGCCGAAAACGGTCGTGGACGTGCGAGCGCTGCAATGCCCCGGCCCCGTGGTGCGCATCAAGAAGGAACTCGACGGGCTCGGCGAAGGCGCGACGATCAAGGTGCTGGCCGCGTCCTCTTTCGCGCCGGATCTGGCGAACTGGGCGCAGAGCTGCGGCCACAAGATCGTGAAGCTCGCGCAAAAGGGCACGCACCTCGAAGCGCTCGTGCGCAAGGGCACGCCCCAGTCGTGCACGGGCGCGGCGGTTGCCGCGGGCAACTCCGGCGCAATGGTGCTGTTCAGCAACGATCTCGACAAGGCGCTGGCCGCGTTGATCATCGCCACGGGCATGGCGGCGGCCGGCATGCAGGTGAGCATCTTCTTCACCTTCTGGGGCCTGAGCGTGCTGCGGAAGAATCCGGGCCCGCAGGTGAAGAAAAGCCTGCTGAACGCGATGTTCGGCTTCATGCTGCCGAAGGGCGCGCAGAAGCTGGCGCTTTCCAAGATGCACATGGCGGGCATGGGCACGGCGATGATGAAACACGTCATGGCGAGCCAGAACGTGGCCTCGCTGCCGGATATGCTGCACAACGCGCGGGTCATGGGCGTGAAGTTCATCGCCTGCGACATGGCCATGGGCGTCATGGGCATCACCCGCGAAGAACTGATCGACGTCGACGAAGTCGCTGGCGTGGCCACCTTCATCGCGCGCGCGAAGGAAAGCGGACCGACGCTGTTCATATAGAGGTCTGAGGTCGGGATTCAGGAAAAACCAAAACCGCCCGGAGCGACGCGCCGGGCGACAATGAATCCGGGATCGGTTGTAGGCCAGGGCGGCGACCTGGCTGGATCGAAACGAAAAGCCTCTGGCTTGACGCGTCGGGCGACAGGAACAGCCGGCATGTTTGAAAAGCCGCCAAAGTGGGGTAGGTTGGCCGATCTTAAACCGGAGGTGAACATGAAGCAGAGCATCGGAAAATGGTTGATCGGGGTGCTGGTCGCGGGCGTGGCGTCGCTGGCTTGGGCACAGGAGGGCGATCGGGCGCCGGTCTTGCAGTTCGAACCGTTGCCGTACGCCTACGACGCGCTGGAGCCGTACATCGACGCGCAGACGATGGAAATCCACTACTCGCGCCACCACCAGGCCTATTTCAACAATCTGGTCAAAGCCGTGGCGGGAACGGATCTCGAAAGCCAACCGCTGGAGGCGTATTTCGGGCGGATGAGCCAGTTGTCGACCGCGGTGCGCAACAACGGCGGCGGACATTGGAACCACACGTTGTTCTGGAAGGTCATGTCGCCCAACGGCGGCGGCATTCCCGACGGCGAATTGCTCGCGGCCATCGAACAGGCGTTCGGCTCGTTCGACGAGTTCAAGAAGCAATTCGAGGCGGCGGCGACGGGACGGTTCGGCAGCGGTTGGGCGTGGCTGGCCGTGGATGAAAGCGGCGAGTTGTTCATTTCCTCGACGCCGAACCAGGACAATCCGCTGATGGACGTCGTCGAAAAGCGCGGCACGCCGCTGCTGAGCCTGGACGTCTGGGAACACGCCTACTACCTGAAATACCAGAACAAGCGCGCGGACTACGTCGCCGCGTTCTGGAACGTGGTCAACTGGCCCGAAGTCGCCGCGCGGTTCGCGGCGGCGAAGAAGTAGGAGATCCGGTTAGACAGGATTAACAGGATTCACAGGATGAAAATGATGGGACGGCGCTTTCGCGCCGTCCCTTTTGTTGTAGGCCGGGGCGCTGACCCGGCGGGATCTGATTCACCCACGGCGCAAGGCCGTGGGGGTCTGGGCTCCATGTCCGGACTTGGACATTGGAGATTGAATATTGGTTATTGGATATTGAGATCCCAACTCACACGATGTAGGTCGTGGATGCCGTCGATCCGCCGTGGCCGGTCCAATCGACGTGGAAGAACTGGCCGCGGGGCCGGTCGATGCGCTCGAAGGTGTGGGCGCCGAAGTAGTCGCGCTGGGCCTGGAGCAGATTCGCGGGCAGGCGGGCGCAGCGGTAGGCGTCGTAGTAGTTGAGCGCGGTGGAAATGGCGGGGAGCGGAATGCCAAGTTCGACGGCGGTCGCGACCACGTGGCGCCACGCGGCCTGCGCGTCGGCGACGACTTTCCGGAAGTACGGCGCGAGCAGCAAGTTCGCCAGCGCGGGATCGGCGTCGAAGGCTTCCTTGATCTTGCCGAGAAACCGGGCGCGGATGATGCACCCGCCGCGCCACAACAGGGCGACGTCGCCGAAGTTCAGGTTCCACTTGTGTTCGGCGGAGGCCGCGCGCAGGAGCTGGTAGCCTTGCGCGTAGGAGCAGATTTTGGCGGCGAAGACGGCCTGCTCGAGATCGGCGATGAACGGCGCCTTGTCGCCCATGAACTTCGCGGCGGGGCCGGCGAGCACCTTGGACGCGGCGACGCGTTCGTCCTTGATGGCGGAGAGGCAGCGGGCGAAGACGGCTTCGGCGATTTGCGGGATGCCGACGCCGAGATCGAGCCCGGTCTGCGAGGTCCACTTGCCGGTGCCCTTCTGGCCGGCGGCGTCGAGAATGACGTCGACCATGGGCCGGCCGGTGACGTCGTCGGTCTTGGCGAGGACGTCGGCGGTGATTTCGACGAGGTAGGAATCGAGCGCGCCTTGGTTCCACTTGCGGAAGACGGCGGTCATCTCAGCGGGGGTCAGGCCGAGGCCTTGCGACATCAAGTGGTAGGCTTCGGCGATGAGCTGCATGTCGCCGTATTCGATGCCGTTGTGGACCATCTTGACGAAGTGGCCGGCGCCGTCGGGGCCGAGCCATTCGCAGCAGGGGACGCCATCGACCTTGGCGGAGATGGCCTGGAATATGGGCTTCAAATGCGGCCAAGCTTCGGCGTCGCCGCCGGGCATGATGGAGGGGCCTTTGAGCGCGCCTTCCTCGCCGCCGGAGACGCCGGCGCCGACGTAGAGCAGGCCGCGCTTGGCGGCCATTTCGCAGCGGCGGATGGTGTCGGGATAGTGGCTGTTGCCGCCGTCGATCAGGATGTCGCCGGGTTCGAGCAGCGGACAAAGTTCGCCGATCAGGTCGTCCACCGGTTTCCCGGCGCGGACCATCATCATGATCTTGCGCGGACGGGCGAGAGCGGCGACGAGTTCGGCGACGCTGCGGCAGCCGATCAGGTTCTTGCCTTGGCCGCGGCCGCCGACGAAGGCCGCGACCTTCTCGACGGTGCGGTTGTAGCACGCGACGACGAAGCCGCGGCTTTCCATGTTGAGGATGAGGTTTTCGCCCATGACGGCGAGGCCGACGACGCCGATGTCCGCTTGCGATTTCATGTGGGGATCCTTTCCGGGATCGGGCGGGCCCCACCGCCTTGCGCGGTGGAGGAGCCAAACTTTGTCTCCCACGACGCAAGGTCGCGGGGGGACGAACGAAACCATTTGATACAGCCGCCCGGGTCAACGCACGGGATCGGTTGTAGGCCAGGGCGTTGACCTGGCCGTGAAAGGCAAGACGTCACAGCGTGCACCCTTCTTCGCCGCAGCCGTAGCGCCAGACGTGGCCGGCGCGGGCGAGGAGTTCGTCCGCGGCGGCGGGGCCCCAGGTCTTGGGGGCGTAGGGATGGAGCGGGGAAACGTCCGGCGTTTTCGTCCAGCCGTCCAGCACGGGATCGAGCAGCGCCCAGGCGATTTCGATGCCGTCGCTGCGGGCGAAGAGCGAGGCGTCGCCCTTGAGCGCATCGAGGAGGAGGCGTTCGTAGGCATCGGGCAGGACGACGTCGGGGAAGGCCTCGCGGTAGCTGAAGTCCATGCGGGCGGAGCGCGATTCGGCGACGGTGTCGGGCACCTTGGTTTCGAAGCGGAGATGGATGCCTTCCTCGGGCTGGATGCAGATGGAGAGCATGTTGGGGGTGAAGGACTGGTTGGCGGCGAGGCCGAACATGACGTC
>Ga0209098_1002463_pt1 | contig 16305 bp, 14 predicted proteins | sample AD_JPNHW1_MetaG_FD_184429 | JGI IMG/M metagenome (GOLD analysis project Ga0209098, IMG submission 184429) | Active sludge microbial communities of municipal wastewater-treating anaerobic digesters from Japan - AD_JPNHW1_MetaG (SPAdes) (version 2) | ecosystem: Engineered > Bioreactor > Anaerobic... | reverse complement strand
AAGCAATATCCATATAACAACGTTTTTGTTCATTCTCCGGTTATTTTTTCAGTGTTATAAATCCCTTTATTTCTTTTAAACTCTGATTTTTATCCTTATAATTAATCAGATAGAAATAGGTGTCGTTGTCTGCTGTTTTACCATGATAAGTACCATCCCAACCGGTGTTTCCTTTGTAAAGTGAATTTCCCGCGCGGTCAAAAACCTGCAGGTCATAACCAGCCATGAAAATATCGTTCACACCATCACCGTTAGGCGAAAACACATTAGGTATATAGGGAGCGACTTCTATCGTTTTTGTTGAAAAACTGCTACAACCTGCTAATAGGGTGGATTTAAGCTGAATTTTATATTCGTAAGTGTTTCCGTTGATTGGGTAGGTGTGAATAAAACTGTTTCCATTCTCTATTGTTCCATCTCCTAAGTCCCATTCATAATTTACACCATCTTCGGGTGTAATGCTGAAAGTTACATTGTTGTTTTTATTATCAATTTTTTCTCTCGAAACAGAAAAGTCACTTTTTGGTACTGTATTTATCACAACCTTTGTAGCTGCGGTTGCAACCTGTCCGAGCGCGTCGGTCACCGTTACATTGTAAATCCCAGACATACCCGTTGTGCAGTTTGAAATTACCGGACTTGACTCTTCCGAACTAAATCCGTTGGGACCTGTCCAAGAGTAGGTAAACGGAAGAGCATCACCAGCGGAGTTAACAATCAGTTGCATGTTAGATCCTTCGCAAACCGGGCTTGTATTCGATACGTCTATGGAAAGCGGATCTGTGTGAAGAGTACTGATCAGAATATCGTCAATATAATAATCGTTACCCATTATCAGTTTATAACTGTTTAACAAACCAATTGTCACATCGTTTGTGGCCAATGTTGCTGATGTGGGTACCGAAAAATTTAAGTCGTATCTGATCCATTTACCTTCATCAGTCAGTAATGGACCACTGTAGGTGTATTTTTTACCGTTCGTGTTGTTAATTGCTTCCATCGAAAACTGCGAACTTTTAGCAACTACATAAATCCAGAACGAAAAGAGATAACGAAATCCGGTTTTTAGTTTCAGATCACGTTTATAAATATGATTTGATGTTAAGCCGGCATTGATTACCATTACAGCTCCGTTATGGTCTTTTTCTGTGTGATCTTCGGTAAAATATCGCGTAGAACCTGTTGAAGTTACTGATGATAGTGAAGGTGCTGTCCAGAAGTAAGAATCGCCTGTCAAAATCGCATCTTTAATATGAGCGGGATCTACCACTGTGTAATAATTATCTTCAATGGTTCTCTGTTTGTTGTCTCCTGTCTCACTGGCAAATGTGTAACTCCCGGCAGGCACATACTGACATTCAACACGATGAATATGTTCTCCGAAATTTTCAAAAATGATTGTATCACCATAGGTCGTTGATTGTGCCTTGGTAGAGATTGTCGGTGATAAACAAACAAGTACTCCGATTAGAAATATAATTATTTTCTGTTCCATAATTTTAAAGGGTTTATCTTTTTAGCTGTATAAACCCTTTTGCCGTTTTTTCCGAGCCGTCCGTATCTATATATTTTATATAGTAAAAATAGGTGTCATTGTCTGCTTTTTCCCCTTTGTAATTGCCATCCCATCCGTTGTCGCCCTTATAAAGGATGTTCCCGTTTCTGTCATATATAATGATTTCCTTGCCATCCATAAATTTGTCGTTGATGCCATCACCATTCGGGGTAAAAACATTGGGGATGAAAAGCACAACATTGACCATCTTTGAGGCTGAATTCCTGCAACCATTGGCATTGACTGCGGTGAGGGTTATTTTGTAGTTCGTTAGATTCGGGTCTACATCGTACTTATGTGTAATTCTGGTTCCCTGTTCTGTTTTGCCGTCGCCCATATCCCAATGGTAGTTTACTCCGTTCTGAGCTGTAACGCTGCAGCTGAGTTCATTATTATGTAAATCAATTTTGTTTACAGACATATTAAAACCGGCATCGGGAAGCGGATCTTCATTTACTGTAAATGTGAATTGTTTTTCGCAGCCGCGACGGTTTTTACCTGTTACGGTATAACTGCCGGGTTTATCGACCCTGATGGAATCGGAAGTTTCGCCCGTGCTCCAGCTATATGTGGCTGCTCCCGAAGCCGAAAGAACGGTGCTGCCTCCGGAGCAGAAAAGCTCAGATCCACTGGTTGTTAAAGTCCAGGCTGGCTCCTTTTTTACATTAACCCTGATAGTGTCCGTATGGCAGTTGTTGCTTGAATATCCGATCATCCACACCTCAGTGTCTTTTCCCACAGTAATGTTGTCGGCAGTCGAACCGTCGAACCATTCATAGTGATGAGCTCCGTGGGCTTTGAGCAATGTTGTTTCGCCCGGACAATAGGTGGAGTCACCATCGATCCCAATCAACGGCGGAAAAAATGTTTCAACCATTTTGGTCACTGAATCCGTACAGGTCGATGGTGGATTTTTTACAACCAACGTAACCGGAATCATTCCCGAAACTGAGTGGAAGTCATGAATTGGGTTTTGATCAGTCGTTGTGCTGCCATCACCAAAATCCCAGTGGTAATCGAGTGTTCCGTGTGTCGACGGACTGGTAATGGAGAAAATGATGGTATTATTTACTTTGTTACAATCTACCTGACTGTGAGTGAAATCGGCATTGGGCGAATATCTGAATATTGTTGCCGAAAGTGTGGCATCGCATCCTGTTGCCGACTGCATTTCGCAGGTATAGGTGTCGCCTTCGGATATTACGTTACTCGACAGTTGGAGCGTTTGTCCTGTAAATACAGGGTTGTTCAGGCTGTCTTTCCATTGATACGATTTAAATCCGATAGGAGCTGTGAGGGTGGCTATTTTGTCGTCGGCACAATAATCAACTGTAATATATAATGGCTGACAATGTGCTGTGAGGTATGCATAACCGAAATGCCCTTTTCGACGGCAATTAGCCGACATAAATTCAAGTGTTACTGTCTGTCCGATGTATTTTGTAAGGTTAATGCCTACTGTAGTCCAATCGCGCCAGTATAATGGTTTACCATCGTATTGTATTGTGTTCCATCCCTCCACATTGGCATTCGAAGCATTGACATCGTAGTTGGCGCAACTTGCTTCCCCGGTAATTTCATTACCATCTTTATCCAGAATACTTACTTTGAAACGGGGTTCATCTTCTGGAAAGTGGCTGCTGTCGTGCGGATCTTGAAGAACCACTGCAAAGTTATATACAATAAATGCGTTTTGCGGGGTAACATCCAGCTGGTAGGTTAGGCTTTGTCGCAAACCTCCATTACCCAAACTGGTAGAACCAAGTTTTACGGAAGTAGAGTAACCATCCGGTATGAGTTTCAGTTGTGTTCCACCCACTATCGGATCGTATCCGTTCGATGTGATGATGGTATGTCTGCCGTTAACAATTCCTTCTACTTTTGGTGTCGAAGTGACATATCCCGATTGACCATCTGCCCAGGTATATGCTCTCCAGTTGGTAAAATTATGAAGTTCAAATCCTATATTTGTGCAATAAGGTTCATCTGCTAATCCTGTATTCATAAATCCTGTAAGAAATACGAATAACATTATGATATGTTTGTATAGGGGTTTCACGCACAAATACATGAAGAAGTATCAATATAAATGTATATATTAAGTCAAAAAAAATGTAAAGAAAACGATAATTATTGTTCTATACGTAATTTTTAACTCTATTTATTTATTTTGATTAAGTTTCTGATAGGAAAATCTGATCGGGAAGGACTGGCTAATGTTATGTTTTTGAACGGGATGGTTTAAAATTAAAGATGGTAGCCACGCCTGACTACCAATCTTTGTTAACCTTAAATCTAATACTATGAAAAAAATCACGAGTCAAAGATAGAAATTGTTTTTTTACCACACAAGATTATCTCTTGATTTTATTCAAATAATAACATACATTAACATAGTATTTAAAATAAAATACATATATTAAAACTTAATGTAAGTTTTACAATAAGGTTAGTCTGATTTTCTATTTTTATGTAGTTACATATAGTTAGTTCTATAGACAATATAATTGATTTATATTATCAATAATACTCATGGGATTTTCAAGAGTATTTAATTCTATTTATCTCATTTCAATAGATTACGTGCTTGATTTATGCGTATCAGATTTCTTCAAATCTGGCTGTGAAAAATCGCAGTTGTTTTGGTTCATAAATAAATCGCAGACCGCGTATTTGTTCTTTGTTTTGATAAAGTTTGATAACCGCATCAGCCACCAAATCCATATGACGATAAGTATATACACGTCTGGGTATCGTCAGCCGTACTGTTTCAAGTTTAGGGCGGTGATTTTCACCTGTAATTTTGTCGCGTCCGGCCGATACTATACCCCGTTCCATACTCCGAACACCCGATTCGAGGTAAAGATTGGCCGCCAGGCTTTGAGCCGGAAACTGATCCTGAGTGAGGTGCGGGCAAAAACGTCGGGCATCCAGAAATACTGCATGTCCACCCACCGGTTCAATAATCGGAATGCCGGCTTCCAGCAAGCGGTCGCCAAGGTAACGAACCTGTTTGATGCGGTGTTCGATGTATTCATACTGCATGGATTCTTTCAGACCGATAGCCATCGCTTCCATGTCACGACCCGCCAGTCCGCCATAAGAAGGCATTCCTTCATAAACTACCACGAGTTCTTTGGCATCCTCAAAAAGCTTTTCGTCGTTCATGCACAGAAATCCACCGATATTTACCAGACAGTCTTTTTTGCCGCTCATGGTGCATCCATCGGCATAGCTGAACATTTCATGTACGATTTCCTTTATGCTTTTATCTTTAAATTCTTCTTCCTGTTCTTTGATAAAATAGGCATTTTCTACGCAGCGGGTGGCATCATAGAATACTTTTATGCCGTGTTTACGGGTGAGTTCGCGCACTTCGCGCATGTTTTTTATCGATACGGGCTGGCCACCAGCCAGGTTCACAGTTACTGCAAGACAAACGTAAGCAATCTTATCAGCCCCTTTATCCATTATCAGTTTTTCGAGTTTTTTCAGATCGATATCTCCCTTAAACGGAACATTGAGACTAGCGTCATGTGCTTCATCGCGGATAATATCCACAAATATTCCTCCATTCTTTTCCTGATGGAATCGGGTAGTGGTGAAATACATGTTGCCCGGAACATACTGCCCGGGTTTGATGGCTATTTGTGACAGGATATTCTCAGCTGCCCGTCCCTGATGTGTGGGAACCATGTATTTAAAGCCGAAATATTCCTGTACCGTTTGGTAGAGGTGGTAAAAATTCCGGCTGCCGGCATACGCTTCATCGCCCATCATTATACCCGCCCACTGACGGTCGCTCATGGCGTTGGTGCCGCTATCGGTAAGCAGGTCAATGTAAACATCTTCCGAATCGATTAAAAAGGTATTGAATCCCGCTTTTTTGATGACAGCTTCGCGTTCTTCTCGTGTGTTCATTTTTACATATTCCACACTTTTTATGCGGAAAGGTTCTGCGGGATAATTCTGAAAGTCCATATTGATGTGTTTTTTGGTTAATATTGCAATTGCTTTACAAATGTAAAGTGAAATAAGGGAATATCAAAAGAAAAATGTAAAATAATTTTGAATAAATTCGTATGTGGTGCGTATTGCTGACAAAATGCTATTTTATAGTTGTAGTGCAATGAAAATTGATAAATAATTTTTGGACACGTTTAAATCCGTAAAGGTCATCAGAATCGTCTGATATATAATTATTGCATTTTAAAACCATAAAACAAAGTAATATTTCCCTGTTTTATTCGTCAATAAATATGAACAGGATTCATCTTAAAGAAATATTTAGTTTATCCCATATTTAGTTTTGCATTTTGTTTAACAATCCGCTTGCCATGTGAATAGTGAGCGGATTTCTTTTTGAATTAATAAATTTTTTTTGTTTTTTACAGATAGTGTAATACGTTGTTATCCAGTAAGTAAATAAATATAAATGTGAGGAACGAAGCTGAATGGAGAAATTTTTTATTGTTTTTAAATCCAAAACGTGTTTTGATTCGTCTAATTCATAAACAACGATTATATTTACAAACCAATTAAACTGAAAGACTAAAAATGAAACGATTAGGAATTTTCTTATTAGGAGTATTTCTGCTGGTGGGCAGCATGGCAGCTCAGGACCAGGCGAAACAGGATACGGCAAAAGCTGTAACGACAGATAGTCTCGAACAGCTCTATATGAATGAAGATCTGGACGCCAGAGAAGCAATCCTGCTGAAAAAGCTGGATGCAAAACAGCTGATGGATCTCGAAACATTGCGACTGAACGAGCAGGGTAAAAACAATATGCCGTTTTCGGGATTAGGATTAGTACTTATTTGTCTGGCGCCATTTATCATGGTAATTTTAATTGTATATTTTGCATCAAGAGAGAGTGCGAAAAAAGCCAAACAGCGTTACGATATCTCTATGAAAGCGCTTGAACTCGGACAGCCTCTGCCTCAAAGCTTTTTCGATGAGCCCAAAAAGAGAACTTCACGACTGCAAAGTGGTCTGGTATGGCTCGGGGTGGGCATTGCAATCGTAATAGGTTCCTTTGTTTTAAGTAAGGAAAATTTATTCTTGTTCGGAATTATACCGGCATTTGTCGGACTTGGAATACTGATTGCTTATCTGGTTGAAAGACCAAAAGCCGACAACGCCAATAACACTCCGGCAACGAATGAATAAAGCTGAAGATATGCTTTTGGTATCGCAGGTGGTTATCGCTGATGACCACCGTGCGTTCGATCGACTGGTTCAGAAGTATCAATCGCCCATACGCAGGTTTTTGATTAATCTCACCATGGGCGATACCATGTTAAGCGATGATCTGGCACAGGAAACATTTATCAAAGCATATCTCAACATTCGCTCTTTTCAGGGCATTTCGGCATTTTCTACCTGGCTGTATCGTATTGCTTACAATACTTTTTACGACTCTGTGCGCGCTAAGCGGGGCTACGATGATCTGAATATTGCTGATCTGGACAAAAAATACAGCACCGAAATAGAATATTCTGCCGAAAAAAATGATATTTTTGCAGCATTGAAATTGTTGCGTCAAGATGAACAGGCTGCAATTCTTCTTTGTTATATGGAAGATAAAACTCACAGGGAAATTGCAAAAATCATGAACATCCCACTTGGTACTGTGAAAACAAACATTCTGAAGGGAAAAGAAAAAATGGGAAAATTTTTAATACAAGCAGGCTATGGAAACTAACGAAGATAAATTATTAAAATCTTTTTTCAGCCAAAACAAACCGGAAATAGCAGATAATGGGTTTACCCAAAAAGTGATGCGCCGGTTGCCTGAAAATGAGCAAAAAACAGGATGGATAATTCTAATGTTTACGGCATTGGGATGTCTGATTACTTTTGCACTGGTAGATGTGCCCGAAGTAATCAGCGAGATATTTACTTTCCTGCTTGGAGTACCCATTTATTACCTGCTGGGTGGCTTTATGCTCATTCCAATAGTAACCTTGGTGGTGATGATAGCTTACAGACGAGAATATAATCTGGCCTGAATAATCAGTTGAAATAACAGAAAAAAGTGGAAAACTCATACGGGTTTTCCACTTTTATTGTTTGAAAGTTTGTTGTCTGTTATGCAACCGGATATTAAATTCAGCTATAACTCATCAATATCTTTTATCTTTTTTTCAACTGCCGCATTCCAGTCGGAATAAACTTTCCGGTAATAATCTTTTACGAGCTTCGGATTGTTTTTACTGTCATAATGACCGGCCCGGGCTCTGAATTCTGTGGCCATCTTCGAAATATCAACTGCCAGAACGTCGGCTTTTTCGGATACATCTTTTTTCGAAAGTAATGTTTTAAAAAAAACGTCAGTGATTAACTCTGATGCAATGAACTGCATTGTTTTTTTCAGTTTTCTGCGGCTTGCCATGATGTTATCAGTTTTAGGAGTGAATAATTGTTACAAATATAACTGATAATTATGATTATAGCGTCTTTTTTAAGTAAATTTGCCGGAAAATAATTTATAACAGTTTACGTTTTCAAAGAATAATTCATCGCAACCGCATCCTATGTTTTTCCGTAAAATACATCATATACTCCTTTTTATAATAGTTGCACTTGTTGTACAGATGCTAATTCCTTCGTGTATAGACGAGAGCATTTCGGCCGATACAAGTCTTAAACTGGAGTTTTCGGCTGATACATTGCAGTTCGATACGGTTTTTACGACCATAGGCAGTTCTACTTCACAGATCAAGGTTTATAACCCGAACAAAAAGAATCTGAAGATTTCGGCTATCGGACTGGGTATGGGTGCAAACTCCCCCTACCGGATTAATGTGGATGGCAGCACCAGCAAGAATAACCAGTTTACCGACATAGAACTTCGCGCCGGCGACAGCCTGTTTGTTTTTGTGGAAGTGACCATCGACCCGCTTAAAACAAATGCACCTGTATTCGTCAAAGATTCTATCGTTTTTCTTACAAACTCGAACCATCAGGATGTGAAACTCCTTGCTTACGGACAGGATATGGAGATACTCAGCAACAGAACCATCCGGAATGATACCACACTGACGGGTGAAAAACCGTATTTGGTATATGGCGATCTGGTGGTCGATAGCGCGAAAACACTTACACTCAATCCGGGATGCCGTCTGTATTTTCATAATCAGGCTAGCCTGGTGGTTTATGGCAATCTGATTGCCAATGGTACCCGCGAACTTCCGGTGCTGATGCGCGGCGACCGCACGGACCGTATTTTTACCGACATTCCGTATAATTATGTTTCAAACCAGTGGGGAGGAGTATTGCTGCTGAATGAAGCGGGGAAACATAAACTCAACAATGTGACGATGAACAGTGGTTATGCCGGAGTTTATCTTTCCAATCAGAACCGCAACAAACGCCCTTCACTCGAAATGACTAACTGTCGAATTCACAACTTTCTGAAATACGGACTGGTGGTACAGAACGCCGATGTACTCGTGGCAAATACCGAAATTTCAAACACCGGAGCTTACTCTGTTTATCTCAACGGGGGCAAACATACTTTTATTCATACCACTATTGCAAATTATTTCAACAGTACCAACGTACGCATACAACCCTCCGCACGCGAAAATTATGCTGCATTGATGATCATGGAACTGAATCGTATTATTCCTATGGAAACTGTTTTTGAAAACTGCATCATTTCAGGTTCTTCGACCAATGAGATGGATATCATGACCCGGTTTTCGGAACAGTATCACGGATTATTCAGCAACTGTTACATCCGGAAAACCAAACCGGCCAATGAAAATCCTGTTTACAGCCACATCAGCTGGTACGACAAGAATAAAAGAGATACAGTGTTTGTAAATACTTATTTTGACAACGAAAAACTGGTTTACTATAACTTCATGCCTGATTCTGTGTCGCCAGCCCGAAACATTGGCAGTATGGATGCAGCCTTAAAATATCCGTTTGATATAAATGGAAACAGCAGACTTGAAGATAATAAGCCCGACGCAGGGGCTATCGAATGGCAACCGGTAAAAAAAACAGCAAAATAGTCTGAAATTCAAAGTATTGTACATGAAAAAGCTTAGTGTCATCCTATTTATATTTGTTGTTTGTCTTTCGGCGAAAGCACAGGGACATGAAAAGCAGAATTTCAGGATTGTGAGCTATAATGTGGAGAACTATTTCGACGTGGTAAACGACTCGCTGACCATTGATGAAGAATACCTTCCTGAAGGTCTGCGTGCATGGAACATTACAAAGTATCAGACAAAACAGAACAATATTTCAAAGGTTATAGCAGCAATTGGGGGATGGGATGCACCAGCTCTGGTGGCTCTCTGTGAAATTGAATCAGAAAAATGTATGCGGGAACTAACCGGGTTTTCTCCCTTGAAAAATCTGGGATATAAATATCTGCATCATGAATCACCCGATGCTCGCGGAGTGGATGTTGCGCTGATGTATCAGCCGGATATGTTTGTTCCTTTTCACGATGAAGCCATACGCATCAATTTCCCTGAAACCAATTCTACAACCCGTGATATTTTATTTGCTTCCGGATTGTTGCCAAACAACGATACCTTGCATGTTTTCGTATGTCATTTCCCGTCGCGGCTGGGAGGTGAACTGGAATCGGAAGACCGCCGAGCATTTGTTGCTTCGGTATTGCGCAGGAAGGTGGACAGTCTGTTACTTTCAGCTGCAAATCAAAAAATTGTAATTATGGGTGATTTTAATGATTATCCTTCAAATAGCAGTATCCTGGAGGTGCTCAAAGCCAGGCCTTTGTCAGAAACAATTACCCGAACAGGACTTTACAACCTCGCCTTTAGCTTGCAGGAAAAAGGAAAAGGTTCCCATAAATTCGGGAGCGAATGGGGTATGCTCGACCAGATAATTGTTTCCGGTAGCTTGCTTGATCCACGTAACAGCATATTTACCACGCAGGATGATATGCATGTGTTTGATGCCGAATTTCTGCTCGAAAATGATGAGGCTAATCTGGGTAAAAAGCCCAAACGAACATACAACGGCATGACCTATCAGGGCGGATTTGCCGATCACTTACCCGTTTTTGTGGATTTGTGGTATTAAAACCATTCTAAGTACATTATGATTGAATGAATTGAAGAATAAAATATATTTCAGATAGTTTGTTACGCTCTGAATGATGAAAAAAGAACATTAATGAAAATACAGCTTTTTATTCCCTGTTTTATTGATCAGCTTTATCCCCAAACCGGTTTCAACACCATCAAACTGTTGGAAAAAGCCGGTTGTGAGGTGCTATACAATCCTAATCAGACCTGTTGTGGTCAACCTGCTTTCAACAGTGGATACTGGGACGAAGCAGCTGCCCTTGCTCACAAATTCCTGAATGATTTTGATCCTGCTCTGCCGGTTGTTTCACCTTCGGGCTCCTGCACCGGCTTCGTCATTCATCATTATCACAAACTCCTGAAAGATCAGCCGGAATTAATGGGCAAGCTTGACAAACAGAAACAACACATCTACGAACTTTCAGATTTTTTGGTAAATGTGCTTCATTACACCGACTTTGAGGCTTGTTTTCAGCATAAAGTTACTTATCACGATTCCTGCTCGGCGCTTCGGGAATATGGAATCAAGAATGAGCCACGCCAGTTGTTAAGCAGGGTAAAAGGTCTCGAACTGATAGAGATGGAAGAGTGTGAGACCTGTTGCGGATTTGGAGGAACTTTTGCGGTAAAAAATCCCGACATATCATCGGCTATGGCCGAAAAGAAAGTGCTTAATGCGCTGGCAACTGGTGTGGAATACATCGTTAGTACGGAAGCTTCCTGTCTGATGAATATAAACGGTTATATCGCCAAGCATAAACTACCAATGAAGGGCATTCATCTTGCCGATATTCTTTCCAGTTTTTGACTTTTTTCAGTGGAAAAGTATAAAGGTAGTGCGTAGCAGAATCGAACTGCCATTGTCGGATTGAGAAACCGATCTCCTAACCGTTAGAGGAACGCACCGTTTTATACCATATTGATGAATGCAAAATTAATTCTTTTTTCAGAAAACTGTAATTATTTTTTTTATTTCTGAAATTAATTCATCAGCCATGTTCTTTCTTCACAGATTATCATATCATTTCAAACATATCTGCCATTCGTACTGTTTTATTTATGGTAAATAATATGGAGTTATGATAACGGATATTTCAAATTCCGACAGATATCCGGCCGTAGCCGGACAATTTTATCCCGCGGATGCCGTCAAACTTGAATTGGAACTGTCGCGGCTATTCGATGAAGCTACACCCAAAAAGCATGAACAGGTACGGGCTGTTATTGCGCCACATGCCGGTTATGTTTTCTCGGGTAGGATAGCTGCTTCTTCTTTCAGTCAGATTGACACTTCGGTTACTTACCGGCGGATTTTTATTCTTGGCTCATCGCATCATTTCCGGTTCGAAGGCGCATCGGTTTACTGCGGAGGTGATTTTATCATGCCTTATGGCACAGAAAAAGTTGATACAGAACTGGGACTGGAGCTGACCAAAAAACATCCTACCCTTTTTTCCGACTACAGAGATGCACACTTCAAAGATCATAGCATTGAGATACAGCTTCCTTTTTTGTATTATCAGCTGAAAGGAAATTATAAAATCGTTCCGATTATTCTCGGAACTGCTTATCCCGATATTTGTCGTGAAATAGCAATGGCATTGAAGCCATATCTGACCCATGATAATTTGTTTGTGATCAGCACCGATTTCTCGCATTATCCACAGTACAACGATGCGCTGCAGGCGGACGAAGCCACCAAAAATGCCATCTTGACCGGTAAACCGAATGTGTTAAGAACCAGTTTGGCCGATCTTGCACAAAAAAATATCCCCAATCTGCTCACTGGATTGTGTGGCTGGACTTCGGTACTGACCCTGATGTATATGACCGAAAACGAGAAGCAGTATAGTTATGAAGAAGTAGAATATTGCAATTCGGGTGATATACGACATTACGGGGAACGAAATCAGGTGGTGGGTTATTGGTCAATAATTCTCAAAGAAAATAAATCTGCCGAAAAAAAAGAATTTTCACTGACTGATGCGGAAAAAAAGCAGCTGCTACACGAAGCCCGCCAATCCATTAAACACCTGTTCGATAAGACCGTTTTATCCAAAAATGAAATTGTTTCTGAGACCTTACAAACAAATTGCGGGGCTTTTGTAACCCTGCATGAGCATAAAAAGCTCCGTGGCTGCATCGGGATGGTCGTCGCTCATAAACCGCTGATTGATACGGTACGCGAAATGGCAGTTTCGGCAGCCAGACACGATTACCGTTTTCAGCCAGTGACTGAAGAGGAGTTGGACGATATTGAAATAGAAATTTCGGTTCTTTCGCCACTCAAACATATACAGGATATTCGGGAAATCATTCCCGGAGTTCATGGCATCTTCATTCAGAAAGGAAGACAAAGCGGATTATTTTTGCCCCAGGTAACTACCGAAACTGGCTGGAACCTCGAAGAATTTCTGGGACACTGCGCCCGCGATAAAGCAGGTATTGGCTGGGACGGGTGGAAAGAGGCAGATATTTACACCTTTACTGCCACAGTTTTTCAGGAAGAAAAGTAATTATTCCCACACACCGGGAATTGCTGTTTCACAATAACGACATTTACCTTTCGATAATTGATTTTCCTTCACAGAGAACCCTTCCCTGATAATAAGGGTTTTTCCGCAGTGGGAACATATGGTATTTTCGCCTGACAGTTGCGGTATGTTTCCGAGATAAACGTATTTTATTCCACGGTCTTCAGCTATTTGCTTAGCCTGCAACAGAAGTTTCACAGAGGTGGGCGCTGCATCCTGCAACCGGTAATTAGGAAAAAAACGGCTGAAATGAAGCGGTGTCTCAGTGAACCCATTGTCAGCCAGCCAGGAGCACATGGCTTTGATTTGTTTGGGATTGTCATTGAAAGCCGGAATCAGTAAGTTGGTTATTTCAAGCCATACATTTTTCTTTTTTAATGTGATCAGTGTGTCGAGCACAGGTTGAAGTTTACCGCCGGTCAGTTTCAGATAAGTATCATTGTCAAAACATTTCAGGTCGATATTTGCACCATCCAGAAAGGGGATTAACTCAAGCAGCGGATCCGGATTGATGTAACCGTTGGAAACGACGACAGTTTTCAAACTTCTCTCATGCGCAATACTCGCTGTGTCGAACATGTATTCGTAGAAAACGGTTGGTTCCGTGTAAGTGAAAGCGATCAACCGTGTACCCGATGATTCAGCCTGTTGAACGATCTCTTCAGGACTTAAATCATAACTCTTTACTTCGCTGGGTGCGGATTGAGATATTTGCCAGTTTTGACAATTAAGACAGCGAAAATTACATCCGGCTGTAGCCAGCGAAAAAATATTTTCTCCGGGTAGAAAGTGAAATAATGGTTTTTTTTCAATCGGATCGATACTTACAGAGCAAGGATTACCGTAAGCCATACTCCAAAGAGTACCTTCACGATTAATCCGTGTGTGACAATTCCCTTGTTTTCCCTCCGGTATCAGGCAGTTGTGCGGACAAATATGGCATCTGACCCTGTTTCCTTCGGTTTTCTCCTGATATCGGGATAATATTTGAAACCGATCCGCATTCATGACACCTTATTTTTTTAATCGGCACCGTTATATTCATCGTTACCTTCAGCAGGTTTCCACCCAAAGCCGGGTTCGAAGTAATTCCAGAGCAATTTTGAAATTTCTACAATCAGTTGCCGGCCTTCGTTGTTTTTTTTCCACGACAGGTCTTTCTGGTTTTTGGTATAAACGGCAAATACGTAATCGCCATGAGGTGCATTGACGAGTACGACTTCAGATCGTGCATCGCTCACCATTCCCTGTTTTGAGGCAGTTTTTACAGTTGGCGGTATCTGGCTCAGTGCCCGGTCATCGTAATAGATTGTACCCAAAATCCGGTACATTTCGTCGCAAGCTGCCGGTGTAAGTATTTCCCTGTTGCGTATTTTTACCAGTAAGCCAGCCATCTCGCGTGGAGTGGTATGCCCCCAGCCATAGATTTCCCGGATGGCTTCCCGTCCGGGTGTCCGTGAATTTACCCGGGTATGTTTCAGCCCGATGTTATCCATCAGATTGTTGATTTCAGTTCCGGTACCGGCAAGTTCCTGCAGCCACAGGCTGGCGCTGTTGTCGCTGGTTGTGATACTGAGCATCTGTACAATGCTTAGCGAAACTTTTGAACTGTCGCGAAGTGATGCAATCAGTCCATCATCTCCGGCGTAGAGTTGTTTTTGTATAGAATAAGTAAGAGGTTGATAATAATCCAGTTGCCTGTTGATAATTTTATTGAAAACGCCAACCATTATCGGAACTTTAATGGTGCTGGCAGTTGGGAAAAGCGTATCGGCATTCAGTGTGACTTCTCTGCCGGTTTTCAGATTTTTTACATAAACTCCGGCCACTCCATTAAAGTCGCTGACTTCGTTTTCTATTAGTTTTGTGAGTTTCTTATCGGTTTTTTGAGCATGAATTTGTATCCCTGAAACAAAGACCATCAACAAAATTACAGCGCAGATTTTTTTCATTATATATTTGAATTTGATAATATTTTTACAAAAAACTTACATATGCATTACCATTAATGGCATATCCACATTGAAAAGCAGTTTAGTTGCAATTCCCTGATTGAAGAAACGGGCAAATATGTTACGTTTTTTTGTGTTCAAAGCCACCAGATCAATATCTGTTTCTTCGAGGAATTGAACGATCTGGTTTAAATTTTCTTCCCGGTTGAGGATGGCGTATTCGGTTTTAATTCCCTCATAATGTTTACTGAAATATTCTTTGATTCCGGCCAACATCACTTCATCCCACGTGTCTTTTTTCTGTGAGGCATGGATGAAAATCAGTTCCAGTTTTTCGCGGTCGAAAAATGAAATGGCTGTATCAATAGCAATCAAATCTTTCTGATCGAAATTGGTAAGGAAGGCAATGCGCTTAATATCGGCAGGAGATTTTATGTTTAAGTTCATCGGCACTGCAAAAACGGGTACATTGCAGGCTTCCAGTACTTCGGCGGTTACGCTGCCGATTATTTCTTCGTCATTTTTTTTCTTGCCACGTGATCCCATCACCACCATAACAGGTTTTTCTTTTTTGCACATTTCCAGGATCTGGTCTTCGGGTACGCCTTCTTTCAGTTCGAAGCGAAATTTTACGTCCGGAACAATCCCCGCTGATATCCATTTGTTTATCAGGTTGGTAATATTTTCCACATCGGCATAGTTAGTATTTACGATCCGCCTGAGCATTTCACTGTCGGCAAGACTGTAAGTGCTAATCTCGTTGTTGGATGAAATTGTAAAAGCCGGTGTAAAATAGGCATAAAGAAAAATAACTTCGGCGCGAAGTTTTTCGGCAAACTGAAATCCATACAGACATACTTCATTAATCTGATCGGTAAGGTCGATGGGTATAATAATTTTTCTTCCTTTGGGCGGCTCGTCCTTTGTTTCCTCAAGTTCCCAGTCTTTTTCTTTTTCCTCGACAATAGCCAGTGCACGCGGAAGGTCGCTTTCCTTTATGCGTACACGAACGCCAACTGCCATTTCGGGGTGTTCCAGGTTCAGATTGTGAATTTGAGTCTCTATGCCGTTTTGCTCCAGAACGCTTTTAATCATTTGAGCACGCTGGTAAGTGCGTATGGCTAATGTAACTAGTTTGTCTTCCATGGCTGATGTGATGAAATGTTAATCTTATAACTGCTGAAATG
>Ga0209098_1002461_pt1 | contig 16306 bp, 10 predicted proteins | sample AD_JPNHW1_MetaG_FD_184429 | JGI IMG/M metagenome (GOLD analysis project Ga0209098, IMG submission 184429) | Active sludge microbial communities of municipal wastewater-treating anaerobic digesters from Japan - AD_JPNHW1_MetaG (SPAdes) (version 2) | ecosystem: Engineered > Bioreactor > Anaerobic... | reverse complement strand
CCTCCCGGTCTGTACCTGCTTCGGATTGAACAGGGTGGCTCAACCCATACAAAAAGAGTGATAAAGTTATAGTTGAGAAACAGGGAAAATCAACGTCACACAAGCACCGCCTCCCTCGGGGTTTCCCACACTGATCCCGGCTCCGTGAGCATCCATGATCATCTTAACCAAGGCAAGGTCCAGTCCGATGTTCTGATCAATGTGTTGTTCACCGGGACTGAAGGGTTTAAACAAGTTGTTGAGCGCTGCGGCAGAAAATCCTTTTCCCTGGTCACGGATTGAAAGGAGGATCCTTTCCTTTTCAGGGGCAGTGGTGATGCTGACGATACCCCCTTTGGGGCTGTAATGGACTGCGTTTTCCAGGATGTTGTGGATACAGATCGTCAGGAGTTCAGGATCTCCGTTGATGATCTCTCTTTCCGATTGACTGTCAGTAAGAAATGTCACCTGTTTTTCAGTCATCGACCCGACCAGAAGGTTTTCCGCTTTCCTGACGAGGGAGACCGGGGAAACGATTGCCCGATGAATGTCGATGGAACGGGTTTTTAAAGTGGTGATCAACAGCGCAGCTTTCGAAAATTGCTCAAGCCTTTTAACCGAGATATCCAGGATATCGAAAATAGCCGCGACTTCCGGCGCCTGAGGAAGATCTTTCATCATATAGGTAAAACCCATGATCCCGTTGAGGGGTGTTCGTATCTCATGGCTGATCATTCGCAGAAATTCATTCTTAGCCTGATCCAACCGGCTGAGTTCGTCATGGGCCACCTCCAATTCCCGGTTAGCTTTTTGCAATGCATCGGTCCGCTCAGCCACCACTTTCTCTAACCATTGGTTTACGTTCTGCAGTTTTTCACGGGAAGCAGCCATCCCCGCGATGATCGTGGCAATGGCATCCCCTGTCTCATCCAGCCTTTCAATCATGAGGTTATGGGCCAATGCCAATTCATTCAGATCATCGCCGGCCGGGAGAGATAAAGGTTTTGCTTCTGTTTTGAAAGCGCAGGTAAGATTGCCTATGGAAATATCGATGATCTGGTCAGTCAGGCGGTTCAGATCCTGCTGGACCAGGCGGGTTTGCTCTTTCAGTGCTTCTACCCGCCGTTCGCGTGGCCAATGGTCGGCCACCCGACGGAACCAATTTCGCTTCTTCATAGTAAAAACCTATAATTAGGTGTTTTTCAATATCTTATCAGACTAATATTCCTGTTTCCCCGATATAATAACTCCCGGATGGTCCTATAAAAATCTTCTGACCGGGAATTTTCCCCCTTTCGTCGATTGCTTACCCGGTTTCATCCATTCCATCGTAACAATTAGAAATCCGAATCGTCTTATCACCAAAACAACAAAAAAACCAAAAACATGAAAACAACAACCTTCATACTGACCGCCCTGCTGACCCTTCAACTTTCTGTTCTTAATGCAGGCACTTTATCGGGAGATCTGATCAAAAATACAGATCACAACACTGAAACACTGCTTACATTCCCGGGTCTTGTGCCCTCGGTTCCCAGGGTTGCCGACTTCAGCGATGCCGTAACAGACACGGCCTTACAGGTAGATCTCACCCTGCTTTCACCGGCTGTTCCTGTTGTAGCCGATTTTGAAGAATCCTTAATTTCCGATTCACTCACAACCAACCATTTACAACCTATAACACCGGACGAAGCCGATTTTTCGGATCAGTAAAAAGACCGCCTCCCCCGACATCCCCTTGCTCACCCGGCCCCCTTTCGGCCGGGTTTTCTATTGCCTGATCAACCGGATCACACTGCTGTTGGTCACCGAAAGCATCCTGCAAAAATAAAAACCCGATCTCCACCGGTCGCTTTCCACTTTCGTTTCATACCAGCCTGGCTCATGGTGGCCATCCGCAAGGGTGGCAGTGATTCTTCCGAAAATATCGGATATTACCAGCCTTACACGACCAGGGGAGGTTACATGGTAAATGATCCGGGTCAATCCTTTGCACGGATTAGGCCATACAGCAAGTAAATCATTATTTTCACTGTCAGGTAGTTCCAAAACTTCCGTTCCTCCACCGTTGTCAGTGGATAACAATTGTCCGAACCAGGAAACAGCAAATCCCTTTTGGTTGTTGATAAAGCACAGATCGTTGGGGCTGGCTAATCCGGCAACGGGAGTTTGATCTGTCCACTGTACCCCTCCATCGGTGGTTTTCCAAATAAATCCGTCACCACCGGCGTAACCGGTCTGATCATCCAAAAAATCGAGGGCCGAAAAAACCTTGGAAGGATAAAAAGCAAAAGTTTTCACCTGCCAGCTCACCCCTCCATCGTGGGTAGCCGCGAAAAACATGATCGTTTCATTTCCAATCGTCTGATTTCCTGTTATATAACAAACATTTTCGTTGATACAGTCCAGCTTATTCAGGTTGGCCTCCAATAATTCCGGTACCACGATCCTGTTCCATGAGGTGCCCCCATCCGTCGTTTTGAGAACCATGCCTCCGGATCCGCAGGCAAAACCGGTTTTCCCGTTGAAACCAATGGAATTCAGGGCACTGCTGGTTCCGGAATCGTACGGATCCCAGGTTGCTCCTCCATTGGTGGTGTGCCATATAACCGGCGTAATGCCAACCAAAAAACCCTCGTCCGCCGTGTTGAACCAGAGTTGCTGCCACCTGACATGGGCCGGCACCTGCATCACATTCCAGGTTGCGCCGCCGTCAGTGGTTTTAAGAAGCAACCCTTCTTCTCCGGCAGCATAAGCCGTCAACTGATTGACCAGACAAACAGTAGTCATGACACCTGTGGATACGCCCTGTATCTTTGACCAGCTTTTTCCGCCATCGATCGTCTTGAGAAAGGTTCCTGTTTCCCCGCAAATCAAACCGTGGTTTTCATCTGCAAAAGAACAGTCCCAGAGGTGTTCAAGAGTGACGAAGGTGGCGGGTTTCCAGTGTTCTCCACCGTCGTCTGTTTGCAATAGCGCCCCCAAAGGGCCGGCAACGAATCCTTTAAGAAGATTGGTAAAGACGATGCTGCCAAGATCATAAGGGAAACCGGTTTCGAGTAACTCCCAGGTCACTCCTGCATCCACACTCCTGAGGATCAGTCCCCCGCTTCCGCTGATGAAAACCGTTGAAGAACCGGTCAGTGCGATTCCCGAAAGGTAATGGTCGGTCGGAGTGGGTATCCGGTTCCAACTGTTTCCTCCATCGGTTGTACGGTAAACCGTTCCTTTGCGACCGACAGCGAACCCCTGGAGCGAATCCCTGAAAGCCACCCGGATGAAGTTTCCTCCCGAATCGGCCAGGGAGGCTAATACCCACGAGGCTCCCCCATCGGTGGTCTGGAAAAGCGCTTGATCGGCGGCGGCGAATCCTTTAACAGGAGAGGTAAACCAACAGTCGTAAAAACTCCGGTCGGTGGTCTGCGGAAGTAAAGTCCAGGTCGTTCCTCCGTCATGGGTTTTCAGTACCGTTCCGTTCAAACCGACAATGTAGCCGGTCGAATCGGTAACCATGAAAACCGATTGCAGGTTGGTGGTGGTTTCCGAAAAAAGGGTATCCCAGTTGTTACCTCCGTCGCGGGTGGAGAGGATAACGCCTCCTTTACCGGTAATTATACCGGTGAGCGGGGATGTAAAGACCATATCAAGGTAAAAACCGTCGGGAGGGCCTTGCCCTTCAACCCTTTCCCACTCCGTTCCGTCGCCCTGGTATTTCATCAGTGCTCCGTGGGTTGTCAGCGCCCATCCCTGATCGGGAGTGACGAAATGAATCGCAGCATAGTTGTCGGCAGTGCCTGTCGGGTTCACATAACGCCATTGCGCTTCCGCGAAAAGAGGAAAAAAGAGGAGCAAAACCAAGGTTGAAATGCCGCGAAAGGTTGCCATAAAGGGCTTTTTCAAAGACAAAATTATTGAAAAGATTTGGGAATCAGGAAAGATTATGTATCTTTGCACCCGATTACAAATGTGTAGCGATGAGGGGACAACAAGTCCCCTCTTTTATTGATGATCCATGATTAACCGAACGCAGATTATCTCAATAACCGAACGACTCCTCGAGGGAAGCGATCTGTTTCTTGTGGAGGCTGTGGTCAAACCGGGCAACAAGATCACAGTGTACGTTGATGGCGACCATGGGGTGACCATCGACGCCTGTCACCATCTCTGCAGGCAACTGGAAGGCACGCTGGACAGGGACAAGGAAGATTTTGATCTGACCGTCTCCTCGGCAGGCATCGACCGTCCGCTCCTGCTTCCCCGGCAGTTCAAAAAGAACACGGGGCGGATGATTGAGATCTTAACAAATGAGGACCAGCAATTTACAGGAAAACTCGTTCGTTGTGACGATGAAGTCGTAGAGCTGGAAATCGCCACTGATAAAAGGAAAATAAACACGGCCATTGAAAAAAAAATGGTCTTGTATAAGGACATAAAGAGAGCCAAAGAAGTTATAACCTTTAAAAAGTAGAATTACCAAGCAATGGAACATCTGAATTTAGTCGAGACCTTTTCCGAATTTAAGGAATTCAAGAATATCGACAGGGAAACCATGATGAGCATCCTCGAAGATGTATTCAAGCACATGCTGACCAAACGTTTCGGATCAGCCGATAATTTCGACATCATTGTAAACATCGACAAAGGAGACCTGGAAATTTTCAGGTCGAGGGTGATTGTTGAAGATGGTGCCGTTGAAGATGAAAATACCCAGGTTCCTTTATCTGAAGCAGTTAAGATCGAACCCGATTTTGAAGTCGGGGAAGAACTTTCGGAAGAGGTCAAGTTGGGCAGTTTTGGTCGGCGCGAGATCCTTGCAATCCGTCAAAACCTGATATCCAAAATTCAGGAATACGAAAAAAACAATATTTACAACAAATACCGTGATAAGATCGGGGAGATCATCGCCGGCGAAGTTTACCAGGTCTGGAAAAAGGAGATTCTGGTCCTCGATGACGAAGGCATCGAACTGATCCTTCCCAAATCGGAGCAGATCCCTTCAGATTTTTACCGTAAGGGAGATTCCCTGAGAGCTGTGGTTTCACGGGTGGAGATGAAGAACAACACCCCGGTAATCATTCTTTCAAGAACTTCGGAATCCTTTTTGGAAAGACTTTTCGAAGCAGAAGTACCGGAGGTTTACGACGGCCTGATCAGTATTAAAAAAATCGTCAGGGTTCCCGGTGAAAGGGCCAAAATTGCCGTGGAATCTTACGACGACCGAATCGATCCGGTAGGTGCCTGTGTCGGAATGAAAGGCAGCCGCATCCATGGAATCGTAAGGGAGCTGAAAAATGAGAACATTGACGTGATCAATTTCACCACTAACCCCTCGTTGTTTATTCAACGGGCATTAAGTCCGGCCAAAGTCTCAACCATCGTCATCAATGATGAGGAGAAAAGAGCCGATGTCTACATGAAACCCGACCAGGTTTCACTGGCTATCGGGAAAGGGGGTTTCAATATCAAGCTGGCGGGGAAACTCACTGGTTATGAGATTGATGTTTACAGAGATACCGATGTGGATAACGAAGATGTCGACATACAGGAATTTTCGGATGAAATCGATCAGTGGATCATCGACGTTCTGAAAGCGATTGGTTGCGATACGGCAAAGAGTGTTCTCGACCTCCCGATCGATGAATTGGTTAAACGTACCGACCTCGAAGAGGAGACCATCCGTGAAGTAATTCGCATATTAAAGGCCGAGTTTGAATAAAAAATCATAATTTTGCTGAATGAGTGAGACCGTAACAACTACAAGGCTCAGTAAAGCTGCGCGGGAATTTAATATCGGGATCAAGACGGTGGTGGATTTCCTTACTAAAAAAGGATTTGCCATCGGCAACGACCCCAATAGTAAACTTTCGCAGGAGATGTACGCTCTGTTAATGAAAGAGTTTGCATCTGAAAAACATGTGAAGGAAGAGGCCAAGAAGATCGGTCTCCAATTCACTTCCCACGAAACCATTACCATTGAGGATAAAAAATCGGCTTCCAAAGACAGGGAAAAAGAGCTGGATGAGCTCTTCATCAAAAATGTCTCGATGGAGTTTGAGAAAAAAGGCTTTGAGGCTCCCCGGAAACCTAAAGAAGTTTCGGTAAAAGAGACACCTCCGCCACCACCCGTCGAAAAAGCCCCCCCCGTTGTTACAGAAGAGAAGCAACCGGAACCCGTTACAGAAACAGTGATACCCCCTGTGGCGCCTCCCCCTCCCCCTCCTCCTCCACCGGTTGAGGAGATCCGGCCCATTACCCCGGAAACAGCTCCCGCTCAGCCTGAAATCGAACCAATAACCGGGGAGAAACCCAAATCAGATGTACGGATCATCGGCAAGATGGATCTCCAACAGTTTGAGAAAAAACCTGCTAAAAAGAGCAAATCCAAAAAAACAGAAGATGAAACGGCTCCAGCGGAACCGGTAACCGACATGCAACCTGTCACCGAGACCCGACAGGTCCCCGAAATCCCGGCGGAAGAACCGGTTATAAAACCGGAAGGAACTCCCCGGGAACCAGAAACACCCGTTGCTCCTTTACCTGAAACAAAACCGCAAGAACCTGCACCGGCAGATAATTTCATTCCTACCGAAAAGCCCAAACTGGAAGGACTTACCATTCTGGGATCAATCATCCTCCCGGAATCGAAGAAATTTGAAAAGAAGAAACCTCAGCCCGTAGCCAGCTCTTCCGACGAAACACTGAAATCAAAGAAGAAAAAGAGAAAAAGGATCAAACGGCAGGGTGAAGATGTTTCAGGTGTTGAAACAGCCCATCCTTCTGCAACCAGACCCGGCCTTCCCAAGGATAAAAAATTCCACAAGGAGGCATTGAAACCCGAAGTAACCCAGGAAGATATCGAAAAACAGATCAGGGAAACCCTGGCAAGGCTCAGCCCCACAGGTAAATCGAAAGGTTCTAAGTACCGCAGGGCCAAAAGAGAAGCGATCAGCCAGCAGATGCACCACGAACAGGAGATGATCGCCGAAGGCAAAAAGATCATCAAGGTGACAGAGTTCGTCACCGCCAACGAACTTGCATCCATGCTTAACGTACCGGTCACCGAGGTGATCTCTACCTGTATGGCGTTGGGTTTATTTGTATCCATCAACCAACGGCTCGATGCCGAAACACTGACCCTTGTCTCAGAAGAGTTTGGCCACAAAGTGGAGTTCGTCAGCGTGGAAGTCCAGGAAGCCATCAAACAACATGAGCCTGACAATCCGGAAGATCTTACTGAACGACCGCCGATTGTCACCGTTATGGGCCACGTTGACCATGGAAAGACCAAATTACTGGACTTTATCCGCAGCACCAACGTGGTGGCCGGAGAAGCAGGGGGAATCACCCAGCATATCGGGGCTTACGAAGTCAGGCTGGAAAACGGTAAAAAAATCACTTTCCTTGACACTCCGGGCCACGAAGCCTTTACCGCCATGCGTGCCCGTGGCGCCAGTGTGACCGACGTGGCAATCATCGTCATTGCAGCCGATGAAACGGTGATGCCCCAAACCCGTGAAGCCATAAACCATGCCCTGGCAGCCGGTGTCCCCATCGTATTTGCCTTTAACAAAATTGACAAACCAAACGCCAATACCGAAAAACTTCGCGAAGAGCTCTCCAAGATCAATATCCTGGTGGAAGAGTGGGGTGGTAAATACCAGACCCAGGAAATTTCGGCCAAAACGGGTCTGAACGTCGATTTACTGCTTGAAAAAGTTTTGCTCGAAGCCGAATTGCTCAATGTTAAAGCCAACCGAAACAGAATGGCCATCGGGACTGTCATCGAATCATCACTCGACAAAGGTCGTGGTTTTGTTGCCAAACTTCTGGTTCAGAACGGCACCCTCCGGATTGGAGACATGGTGCTGGCCGGAGCCACCTACGGCAAGGTGAAAGCGATGTACAACGAAAGGAACCAGGCTGTTAAAGAGGTCGGTCCTTCCCAACCTATCCTCATGCTCGGATTGAACGGTGCACCACAGGCCGGCGACGGATTCAATGTGATGTCGGATGAAAAAGAATCCAAAGCAATTGCCACCAAACGGCTGCAATTGCAACGCGAACAAGGCCTCCGTACCCAAAAACACATCACCCTCGACGAAATCGGGCGGCGCATCGCCATTGGTGACTTCAAAGAGCTCAACATCATCGTCAAAGGTGACGTGGACGGCTCCGTGGAAGCACTCTCCGATTCTCTGCTCAAACTTTCCACCGAAGAGGTGATGGTGAACGTCATCCACAAATCAGTCGGAGCCATCACAGAATCAGATGTCTTGCTGGCTTCGGCTTCCAATGCGGTGATCGTCGGATTCCAGGTTCGTCCTTCCGTGAGCGCACGTAAACTGGCCGAAGCAGAACAGATCGATATCCGCCTCTATTCCATCATCTACCAGGCCATTGAAGAGATAAAAATGGCCATCGAAGGAATGCTATCCCCGGAAATCGAAGAGAAAATCACGTGCAACATTGAAGTAAGGGATGTCTTCCGCATAACCAAAGTTGGAACTGTGGCAGGATGTATGGTGCTTGACGGGAAAGTGACCCGCAACACGAAAATCCGCGTAATTCGCGACGGGATCGTCGTATACACCGGGGTACTGGGTTCACTCAAACGTTTCAAAGACGATGTGAAAGAGGTGCAGAGCGGCTACGAATGCGGGCTCAACATTGAGAATTTTAACGACATCAAGGCAGGTGACATCATTGAAGGCTACGATCAGATAGAGATCAAACGGAAATTATAAGGGCTTTCTGACAAGGGTCTGGCTACGATCAGGACCGGTAGAAACCAGGTGGATCGGCAAACCGACCTTCTCCTCAATGAACAGGATGTAATCCTCAAGAAAACCTGGTATATCTTCCGGTTTCTCAATCTGATCCAGTGGCATTTGCCAACCTTTCATCTCCCTGTAAAGGGTTTTCAGTTCAGGATCACCGGCATCAAAGGGGTAGCCCTCCAGCAACTTTCCTTCACGGGAATATCCGGTACAAACAGGGATCACAGGGAAATGGCTGAGTACATCCGATTTCATCATGATCAAACTGTTGATGCCATTTAACATAATGGCATACTGAAGCGCTGGCAGGTCGAGCCAGCCGCAACGACGCGGACGGCCCGTGGTAGCGCCGAACTCATTACCTTCACGGCGAAGGGTCTCCCCGTCAGTGTCGAAAAGTTCAGTTGGGAACGGACCGCTTCCCACACGGGTGCAATAGGCCTTGAAGATCCCGTAAATGGTACCGATCCGCCGGGGCGAGATACCCAATCCGGAACAAACACCGGCTGAGATTGTATTGGAGGAAGTGACAAAAGGATAAGATCCGAAATCGATGTCGAGCAATGTCCCCTGGGCCCCTTCAGCCAAAACCTTTTTCCCTTCATCCAACAACCTGTTGAGCAAGGTCTCTGTATCGGAAATCGTCAGTGACTTCATCCTTTCCACCGCAGCAAGCCATTGTTGTTCATAGATCTCAAATGTCATTCCCTCGAATCGCTGCGATGTTATATCAAAACCCAGGTGGTGCACTGTCTCCAGGTGTGCATCACGGAGCTGATGATACAAGACAGGGAAGGTGTCATCCTTTATCTGCCCTGCCCGGATTCCGTTGCGTCCATACTTGTCCGTATACGCGGGACCTATCCCTTTCAGTGTGGAACCAATCTTTGCTGCCCCTTTTCCCGTTTCCAACGCGGCATCGAGCAGCCGGTGGGTGGGGAGAATCAGATGTGCCCTGCCGGACACAACCAGGTTGTGTTCCGGTTGTACACCACTTTCATGAAGGTTGTCAATCTCCCGGAATAAAATCAGCGGATCAATGATCACTCCGTTGCCAATCACATTCAGTGTGAGCGGATGAAAAATTCCTGACGGGATGGTATGAAGGACAAATTTTTTCCCCTGGAAGGCGATCGTGTGCCCCGCGTTGGGCCCTCCCTGAAAACGGGCAATAATATCGTACCGGGGTGTTAATACATCGACAATCTTTCCCTTCCCTTCGTCACCCCATTGCAATCCAAGAATCACATCAACCTTCATGGCGCTGATTTATTGTTTGGAATTATTGTGTCCGTAAAAAGTCAATGCGTAATGGGTAACCCTGACATTAAACTTTTTCTCGATCTCTTCACGGATGGCTTCAATCCGGGGATCATAAAACTCGAGAACCTCCCCTGAGTCATCATAAATAAAATGATCGTGCTGTTTTAGCAAAGTGGATTTTTCAAACTGGGCATAGTTGGTGCCAAACTGATGTTTGGTCACCAATCCACAATCCAAAAGCAGTTCGATGGTATTGTACAGCGTTGCCCTGCTGACCCGGTATTTATGGTTCTTCATCCGGATATAAAGGGTTTCAATATCAAAATGTCCTTCCGTGGCGAAAATTTCCCTGAGAATCGTGTACCGCTCGGGAGTCTTTCGATGTCCGTGCTCCTCCAGGTAGTCCGTGAAACGTTTCCGGACATTTTCGAAGGCATCTTCGGTGATTTTCTTGATCATGACCTGAATTTTGGGTCAAAGGTACAACTTTGAAACTATTTAGAACAAATAAAAATAAATTTTAATCGATCCGTGTGACCTTTACTATTCCCTCTACATTTTTAATTTTCAATAAACAATCACGCAAAACCGAAGTATCCTGCACGTAGAGATTGATCTCTCCCTGAGTCAGACCGTTTTGTGCATCAATATGAAAGGATTGGATATTCAGACTGAGCTCACTCGAAATGATGCGGGTAATCTCACTGATGAGACCTATCCGGTCCATACCTGAAACCTTGATATGGGTCAGGTAGGAGATAGAGGTCTGACTGGTCCAGTCCAGTTTAAGTGGTTGGTTACCGAACATTGAGATCTGTTCCTGTGCGGTGGGGCATTTGGTGCGGTGTATCTGGACAGGGAGGTTTTCGGAGATTTTCAGCCCGATGACCTCATCTCCGGGAATCGGGTTACAGCAGGAAGCTACCGTGAAATCAGGCTGAACCAGGATGAGTGAATCCTGTTGCCTGAAATCTTCGTGTGGGACTGTTGCTTCTCTCAGGTTATTGGCAGCAACGGCCTTGCGGTTCTTTTTAGTGTTGTTTTTGTTGATAAAACTGATCCATCCATCACGAAGATTATTGGCTGCAAATAACCTTATATCTTTTATTCCGAGACGATCCCGGGCCACATCATAGTAAAGATCAACCAGTGTGTTATAATGGTAAGCCGATTGAAATTTCACCGTATTCTCGTGCGTACAATCGATCCCGGTTTGATGGAACCACTGGCACAGTTTTTCTTTGCCCTGTCTGGTGTATCTCTTTTTCTCATCCCTGACTACCAATTTGATGTGACTTTTAGCACGGGTAGTTACCACATATTGGATCCATTCTTCTTTAGGGGATTGCTTGCGGGAGGTTATGAGTTCCACCTGCTGGCCATTCTTCAATACCTGGTTTATAGGTGCCAGTTTTTTATCGATTTTGGCGCCGATACAGGTATCTCCCAATTCACTGTGGATCGCATAAGCGAAGTCGAGGACCGTCGAATTGGCCGGTAAAGTACGAAGTTCTCCCTGGGGTGTAAAGACAGAAATCTCATCAAGAAAGAAGTAGCCTTTCACGTCGTCGATAAAGGAGAGGGCATTGGCATCCGGACTTTCAATCATCTCTTTGATCCGGTCGAGCCAGTTATCGAGCTGACTGTTCAGGCTCATCGACTCCTTGTATTTCCAGTGAGCAGCATATCCCTTTTCAGCGATATCATCCATCCGGCGCGAACGGATCTGTATTTCAACCCATTGTCCGGTATGACTCATGACCGTAGTATGCAGGGCTTCATAACCATTGGCTTTGGGGATGGAGATCCAGTCGCGCAAACGCTCCATGTTCGGACGGTAATGGTCAGTGATTGCGGCATAGACCTTCCAGCAATCCGATTTTTCCGTTTCCATGGCAGAATCGATGACAATCCGGATGGCGAACAGGTCGTAGATCTCTTCGAAAGGAATCTCTTTTTTCTTCATTTTCTGCCAGATGGCAGCGATGGATTTTTCTCTGGCTTGGATGGTGAAGCGGAATCCTTTGTCGGCCAGATCTTTTTTTACAGGATAGATAAATTTGTTCACAAACCGTAAACGGCCCTTTGCCGATTCTCTCAACTTCCGTTGGATGGTTTCATACACTGTCGGTTCAGTGTATTTTAGCGCCAGATCTTCCAGTTCGCTTTTAATGGCGTGAAGCCCCAGCCGGTGAGCCAGCGGAGCGTAAAGAACGGTAGTTTCAGAAGAAATTTTAAGTTGTTTCTCGGTGCTCAGCGCATCGAGGGTCCGCATGTTGTGCAACCGGTCGGCCAGTTTGATCAGAATGACCCGGACATCATCGGAGAGGGTAAGCAGAATTTTTTTGAAATTCTCGGCATGAATGGAGGCGGTCCGCTGGTCGAAGATCCCTTTGATCTTGGTCAGGCCGTCGATAATCCCGGCCACTTTCTCACCAAACAAACCCCTGATATCTTCAATCGTGTACTCTGTATCTTCTACTACATCGTGAAGCAGGGCACAGATGATAGAAGTGGCGCCCAGCCCGATTTCACCGGCCGCGATGGTGGCTACACTCAACGGATGATAAATATAGGGTTCTCCGCTTTTACGGCGCATGTCCTTATGGGCCTCCAGCGCCATCTTGAAGGCTTTCCTGACATTCTTCCTGTCTTCGGGGTGTCGTGGTTTCCAGAGGTTGAGCAAGTTCCTGTAGCGTTTCAGTATCTCTCTCTTCTCAGTTTCCGGGTCAGCTTGGTACATCCGCAAGGTATTACATGGTACTGTGCAAAGTTAAATGAATTTGCGAAGCTCCGGGAAATTAACCAGGTGATATCTGACCGGCGAGGAGAAAATTATTACTTTTGACGGTCCGATCCAGCGACCCCGACCCGCGATGCTGCTCAGAAAATGCTACCGTATTTGTTTTCTTCTGTTTCTGCCCCTGATGGCTCCTCTCTCTTTGTCGGCTACACACCAGCGGGCGGCTGAAATCCTCTACAGACACCTTTCAGGGCTCACTTACGAGATCACCCTTATCTCATACACCTATACCCCCAGTCCGGCCAATGCCTACCGCGATTATCTGACCATTGACTGGGGTGACGGTACTTTGTCGGAAATCCCCCGCGTTGAAAAAACGCCATTGGCAGGGGATATCACCTTCAACCGTTACGTGGGCCAGCATATTTTCCCGGGCCCTGCGACTTATACTATTTCGTGTGAGGATCCGAACCGCAACGGGGGTATCCTCAACATCCCCAACTCCATCAACACCCCCCTTTTCATCTATTCCGAGCTCACCATCAACCCATTCCTGGGAGGCTACAACAACTCACCGGAATTGCTGATCCCGCCGATCGACAACGGCTGCGTCAACCAGCCCTTTTATCACAATCCGGGAGCGTGGGATGCCGATGGCGACAGCCTCTCTTACCGGCTGGTTCCCTGCCGGGGAGCCCAGGGATTGGAAATCCCGGGCTATACCTATCCCCAGGCTTCTCATTCGTTGAGCCTTGACCCTGTTTCGGGTGATTTTATTTGGGACAGCCCCGTTCAACAGGGTGAATACAACATTGCCATTCTCATCGAAGAATGGCGGAACGGTACCAAAATAGGAAGCGTCCTGCGCGATATGCAGATCATCGTGGTGGCCTGCAACAACCATCCACCTGTCATTGACCCGATCGGCGATACTTGCGTGGAAGCCACAAAAAACTTGCGTTTCCCCATACATACATACGATCCCGACAGCAACAACATCACCCTCACGGCTACAGGGGGTCCCCTGATCCTGACCCATGATTCAGCCTTCATGGTACCCAATCCGGCGACCGGACATGGAGAAGTTCTGGCCGTCTTCAGGTGGAATCCCGTTTGCAACCAGGTAAGAAACAACCCTTACCAGGTCTTCTTCAAAGCGAAGGACGATGCCAGTCCGGTAAACCTGATCACCATCCGCTCCATGCTGGTAAAAGTCAACGGCCCGGCTCCTGAAAACCTCCATGCAACGCCCCTGGGCAACGCCATCACACTGAACTGGGATCCTTATCAATGTAACAATGCCAATGGTTTCAACCTTTATCGCAAAGCAGATTCCACCGGCTACCTGCCCGGTTCTTGTGAAACCGGGGTACCTCCCCGCCTGGGTTATACAAAAATTGCGACCATCGACGACATCACCACGACAACCTGGCTTGATGATAACCAGGGGGAAGGACTGATCCGGGGCGTCCGGTATTGCTATATGCTGATCGCCCGTTACCCCGACGGTGCCGAAAGCTATGCCTCCAATGAAACCTGTGCTACCCTGAAAAAGGATGTCGCCATCATTACCAATGTAAGCATCCAATCTACCAGTGAAACAGAGGGATCTGTGTTTGTTGCCTGGTCGAAACCTACTGAGATCGATACCCTCCAGGCACCAGGGCCTTACCTCTATACCGTGAACCGCGCCCGGTCGGACCATCCAGGACAATTTGCGACCATCGACTCCCTGTATTCACTGAACGACACCCTCTGGTCCGACAACGACCTGAATACCAGTAATTTTAGTTATCGGTACCGGATCGACCTGTACAACCTTACACCGGGAAACCGATTCCTCATTGGCTCTTCACAACCCGCCTCCTCCCTCTTCCTTACCCTTACCCCCACCGATAAAGCCCTCCGGCTTCAATGGACCAACAATGTTCCCTGGAACAACGACCGGTTTGTGATTTATCGGAAAGATCCCGGCCAAACAGGTTTCGACTCTGTCGGGACTTCAACAGAACCCTCCTACCGCGACCGCGGACTGATCAACGGGATGACTTATTGTTACAGCATCAAAAGCATCGGGAAATATACTGCAGGCGGATTTGTGGAACCCATCATCAATGACTCACAGGAAGCCTGCGGGATTCCTGTCGATAACCTCCCTCCCTGCCCCCCCTTGCTGACTGTCAGCACCGATTGCGAAACCTCTTCCAACACGCTGACCTGGACCCTGCCGGCCGATACCTGTCAGAAAGATATCTTCCGGTATTACATCTACTTTTCCCCGACTCCCGGCTCACTGATACTGATTGATTCCACACTGCATTATGACGATACCGTCTACCTCCATCGCCCCCCGCAGTCTGTGGTGGGTTGTTATGCCATCTCGGCCATCGACAGCGTCGGGAACAGAAGTTCCCTGGGAAATACGGTATGTATCGACAATACGGTTTGTTCAGCATACAACCTCCCTAATATCTTCAGCCCCAACGGGGATGGTTTCAACGATCTGTTCCGGCCTTTCCCCTTCACCTCAGTATCGGAGATCAACCTTACCATCTTCGACCGCTGGGGAAAAGTGGTCTTTCAAACCCATGAACCGGAGATCAACTGGGACGGTAAAGACAAGACCACCAACCAACCCTGCAGCGACGGAACCTACTTTTTCGTCTGTGAGGTCACCGAGATAACACTTTCAGGAGCCGTTCAAAGGACGATCAGCGGAAGTGTAACCATCCTTAGATAAATTGATTAACAAGGTTTTATAAGCCAGTAGTTGAGGTGAAACCGGGGTTGATTTCTATGTCACTTTTTTCCTATCTTTGCGCCCGTGAAAAATATACGTAACTTTTGCATTATCGCCCATATTGACCACGGTAAATCCACCCTGGCTGACCGTCTCCTGCAATGGACCGATACAATTTCGGAACGTGATTCGCGGGAACAGGTGCTGGATGATATGGATCTGGAAAGAGAACGGGGGATCACGATCAAGAGTCACGCCATTCAGATGAATTTTAAGTCGGAGGGCCAGGAATACATCCTCAACCTGATCGATACCCCCGGCCATGTCGATTTTTCCTACGAAGTATCACGTGCTATCGCTGCCTGCGAAGGTGCCCTTCTGGTTGTCGATGCCACCCAGGGTATCCAGGCCCAAACCATCTCGAACCTTTACCTGGCAATTGAGCATAACCTGGCCATCATTCCGGTTTTAAACAAGATCGACATGGATGCGGCCATGGTGGAGGAGGTCAAAGACCAGGTGATCGACTTGCTGGGATGTGACCGGGAAGAGATCCTCTCGGTCAGCGCTAAGACGGGACAGGGGGTCGATGAAGTACTTCACGCAATCATCACCCGTATTCCGGCCCCTGCAGGAGATCCTGAAGCACCATTGCAGGCTGTCATCTTTGATTCCCTCTTCAACCCTTTCCGCGGTATTGTAGCCTATTTCAGGATTTTTCAGGGATCTGTCAACAAAGGGGACCATGTAAAATTCGTGGCCACGGGCATGGATTATCACGCCGATGAGGTGGGTATTCTGCGA
>Ga0209098_1002460_pt1 | contig 16307 bp, 14 predicted proteins | sample AD_JPNHW1_MetaG_FD_184429 | JGI IMG/M metagenome (GOLD analysis project Ga0209098, IMG submission 184429) | Active sludge microbial communities of municipal wastewater-treating anaerobic digesters from Japan - AD_JPNHW1_MetaG (SPAdes) (version 2) | ecosystem: Engineered > Bioreactor > Anaerobic... | reverse complement strand
TCCCCATCCACCACATCCTCTTCAACCGCGGCCTCGTGGTGATCGAGAACCTCGCCAACCTCGAGCTCCTGCCGCCGACCTTCATCTTCTCTGCCATGCCCCTCAGGATGCCCTCGAGCGACGGGTCGCCCGTGCGGGCCGTGGCGGTGGAACTCTAGGGCTGCCGGGGAGCGCCGCCCCCGGCGCCCCCTGGACAGCGCCAGGCGTTGCCGGCCGTTACCCGGCGGGGAAGCCGCTTGCCGGGCAGCGATTCGGGCTTGGGCTCATGACTGCAATAGGTTCCCGCGCCGCGGGCCGGGACCGGAAGGAAGGCATCATGCACTTGGGTATCAGGGACAGGATTCTCCTGCCGTCCATCATCGTCCTGTCGGTACTGGCACTGCTGGTTTCGCTCACCGTCTATTCCCTCCAGTCGAAGACCCTGGAGGATTTCATGCGCTTCACCACGCAGACCAAGCTGGGCGAGCTCACGACGAGGCTCGACCGTCTCGACGACACCGTGGCCACGCTCAAGGCCTCGCAGGCCACCAACTACCTCAGGATAGCCCGCGCGGTCAGCCAGGCGATCGCCGCCGATCCGGGCATTCTGGAAACGAGGCGCATCTCGGCCCTGGCAGCGTCGATCGGGGTCGACGAGATCCATGTCACCGATGGCAAGGGAGTGCTCCGCTGGGGCAACGTAACCGGGTTCTATGGCTTCGATTTCGCCACCTCGGACCAGACGCGGCCCTTCATGAAGATCCTGACGGATCCTTCCTTCGAGCTCGCCCAGGATCCCACGCCCCGCGGGGCGGACGCGATCCTCTTCCAGTACATCAGCGTGGCCCGCAGGGACAGGCCCGGCATCGTCCAGATAGGGGTCCAGCCGAAGGAGCTCCAGACCCTCCTTGCCGAGGAAAGCATCGGCGCCATCTTCGCCGGCATCACGGTCGGCAAGGCGGGAACCGTCACCGCCGTGGGACCGGACGGGAAGATCCTCGGCAATACCGACAGCAAGGCCGTGGGACAGGACCTGGGCAAGGAAGGCTACTATGGCCGGATGCGTTCCGCAGGCAAGGGCGAACTCCTCTACGAGGCGGGCGGGGTGCGCCAGTTCGCCTGCTTCGAGACGAGGGGCGGCAACCTCATCATCGCGTCCATCCCGACCGGGGAGTTCCTCGGCAGCCTCTCCTCCCTCGTGGCCATCATCCTCGTGGCCGCCGTCGCCGTCGTCCTCGCCTTCTCCGCCCTCCTCCTCTTCATCCTCAGCCGCATCATCGCGCCCCTCAGGAAGGGAGTGGCCTTCGCCGACGAGCTCAAGTCGGGCAACCTGTCCGCCGGCCTCGACGTGCGCAGGACCGACGAGACCGGCGTGCTCGCGGAGTCGCTCAGGGACATGCTCGCGGCCCTGCGGTCGGTCGTCGCCGAGGTCCAGTCCCAGTCCCGGGAGCTCGCCGGGAAGAGCGCGACCCTCGCGTACTCGAGCCAGGAGCTCTCGCAGGGAGCCACCGAGCAGGCGGCTTCCATGGAGGAGGTCAGCGCCTCGCTCGAGGAGATGGGGTCGAACATCAAGCAGAGCGCGGCGAACGCCGAGAGCGCCAAGGGCATCGCCGCCCAGATCGCGGTCGACGCCAAGTCGGGCGGAAGCGCAGTGGCCGAGATGGTCGGCGCCATGCGCACCATCGTCGAGAAGACCACCATCATCGAGGAGATAGCGCGGCAGACCAACCTTCTCGCCCTCAACGCGGCCATCGAGGCCGCCCGCGCGGGCGAGTCCGGCAAGGGCTTCGCCGTCGTCGCCAGCGAGGTGCGCAAGCTCGCGGAACGGTCCCAGCTTGCCGCGGGCGAGATCAACATGGTTTCGGGCGAGTCCCTCAAGAAGGCGGTACTGGCGGGCGAAAGCATCAACAAGCTCGTCCCCGCCATCGAGGCATCGTCCGACCTCGTCATCGAGATCGCATCGGCCGCCACCGAGCAGGACCTGGGCGTGGGCCAGATCAGCCAGGCCGTCCTCCAGCTCGATTCCGTCGTCCAGCGGAACGCCTCGAACGCCTCGAGCCTGGTGACGCTGGCCGACGAGCTTTCGGCCATTGCCTCGGGCCTCGTCACCGCGGTCGGCTATTTCAGGCTGGGTTCCGCCGGTTCTCCCGGGCTGCCCGCCGGAGGCGCCGGGGGAAAAGACGGGAGCGCGCCCCTCGTCACGGCCGGATGAAAGCCGCGGCCCGGGGGAGCAGGCATGCGGTCCCGGGCCGATGGCTACCTGGCCGGAAGGAAGCCCGACCAGGCCCCGGCCGCGTCGCCTATCGCGGCCTTCCGCCCGTCGCGCACGACGGGCGTCCTCATGAGGAGGGGGTCGGCGAGGATCTCCTCCTCAGGGTCGAAGTCCATGTAGGCGAGGCCGCGCTTCTTCGCGCGCTGGCTCTCGAGGTCGACGAGGGCGTCGCGACCCACGGCGGCGGCTATCGCCGCGAGCTCGCCCGGGCTCGGTCCCTTCTCCGCAAGGTCGATGAACTGGTAATCGATGGCCCTGTCCTTGAAGAAGCGCTCGGCCTTCCGCGTGACGGGGCACTTCCGCGTGCCGAAGATCTGCAGTCCCATATCGAGCCTCCTTCCTTTTCCCCTCCGCGGGCCGAGGCTTGCGGCCCGCCCTCCGGGCGCGCCGCAAGCGGTCAGGCCACGGCCTGGCCCTCGGGTCCGCCCTTCCGCCTCCCTGCCGCGAAGATGGGCAGGAGGGCAAGGAGGTTGACCGCGGCGCCGACCATGAAGATGACCGGCGTGGGCACGGCCGCCGCCTTGCCGCCGATGACGGTATGGATGCCGTAGCCCGAGATAAGGCCCGAGCCTATCGCGGGGCCTACGATCATGGGAATGGTCACGGTGAAGATGAGGGCTATGCCCGTGAACTGGCCCCTCCTCCCCTCGGGGAGGAGGTCCTTGCTCCAGGCGCCGAGGGCCACGCCCCAGAGGGTCTGGCCGCCGACCCAGACGATGCCGAAGACCGCGAGGGGCAGCATGGTCCTCGAGAGGGAGAAGAGAACGAGGCCGGCGATCTCCACGAGGACGGCCGCCACCGCGACGGGCCTGCGCCCGAAGCGGTCGACGAGCATGCCCGCGGGCACCGCGATGCCCACGGCTCCCACGAGGATGACCACGGCCACGAGGATGGTCGACGCCGCTCCCGGCAGGGCGATGAAGTGCTGGACGTAGATGAGGAGATAGGGATAGAAGACCTGGAGGCCGATGCCGAGGATGCACTGGGCCGCGAGGACGATGAAGAGCTCCTTCTCGCCCGCGAGGCTCTTCCAGGAGAAGCCCGAGGCCACACCCTCCCAGTAGCCCGTCGTCGCGGGAGGCGGCAGCCCGCCTTCCTTCATGAGGAGGCCGCCCGAGAGGCCCGCCACCATGACGATGGCGCCTATCGCGAAGAAGAAGCCCTCGTAGCCGACGGCGCCGATGATGAAGCCGGCGCCCCCGTAGACGGCCAGGAGGGCCACGCCCGCGAGGAGGCTCTGGAGGGCGACGACCCTGCCACGGTTTCCCTCGTCCGTCACGTCGACGATCCAGGCGTTGAAGGCGGCGTCGTTCGCGGTCGAGCCGAAGAAGGTCATCACGCAGTCGAGGACGACGGCCATGGCGGCGGCGAGGCCGACCGGCCGGAGGTAGGCCGAGGTGACGAAGAGGCCCGTGGAGAGGCCCCAGACGAGGTAGCCGAAGAGGATGAAGGGCCGCCTGCGCCCGATGCGCGTCCTCGTCCGGTCCGAGAGGGAGCCCATGAGGATGGAGGTGAGGGCGGCCATGACCGCGCTCGCCGCCACCATCCAGGCTATCGGCCTCGGGTCGGGCGTTATGCGGTCGTACACGAAGGTGTTCATGAACTGGTTCTCGATGGCCCAGGCCAGCTGGCCCGACAGCCCGAGGGCCACGAGGGCGTACCAGGTGCCGCCAGCGAGCCTGCTGCCCGTCTTCATCGTCGCTTCACGCATATATGGACCTTCCCCCGGCTCCTGCCGGGCCCTTGCTACTTGCCTGGTTCCGCGGCCTTCCTCGCCGCGGCGAGGAGGGCGAGGTTGGCCGCCCTGATGCGGCCGGGATCCGCCTTCTGGAGCCTGCGGTCATAGGTGAGGAGGCCGTTGCGCTCGATCTCGACATCGGTGATCTGGGTGTAGACGGAGGCCGCGAGGCCCTTGCCGGCCAGGGCCGCGAGGCGGCCCGCCACGAGCTCCTCGTAGCGCGAGGCGAGCTCGGCCCCGTCCCTGACGCGGCGGTAGCCGAACTGCCGCTCGTCCTCCACGGAGTGCTCCGCGATCCTGAGGGTGAGGCCGCCGAATTCCGAGATCGCGGCCACCCTTCCGCGGCGGGCCGAGGGCAGGCGGGGCTTCCTCGAATAGTCGTGGCGGCTCGCCACCTGTCCCGCCCCCCGGTCGTACCAGCCGGAAACCGCGTCGACGATGCGGGACGGGTCGAGGGCCGCGATGTGCGACGCCACCCGCCGCGACTCGAACTGGCCCCAGCCCTCGTTGAAGGGGACCCAGGCCACGATGCAGGGGAAGCCGCGGAGGAAGTCCACGATCTCCGCCGCCTCCCGCTCGAAGTCGGCCCTGCCCGCCGCGTCCGTCCGGCCGAAGCGGCCGAGGCCCCGGTCGTCGCGGAGGCGTATGCCCGCGAAGCCGAGGATGGCCGAGTGGAGGAAGGTCATGGGAGCCCCGCCCGAGGGGATGTCCTGCCAGACGAGGACGCCCTCGCGGTCGCAGTGCCAGTACCAGCGCTCGCTTTCGACCTTGGCGTGCTTGCGTATCGTGTTGAAGCCGAAGGCCTTGGCTGCCCTGATGTCGGAGAGGAGGGCCGCGTCGGTGGGCGCCGTGTAGATTCCCTCGGGCCAGTAGCCCTGGTCGAGGACGGCGTTGTGGAAGAGGGGTTCGCCGTTGAGGAGGATGCGGGGCCTGCCTGCGGCGTCCGCCCCGACCGAGACGGAGCGCATGGCCGCGTAGCTTTCGGCCCTGTCCCCGCCCGGAAGGGCGCCTGAAAGGCCGCCGCCCTCCAGCTCGAGCTCGAGCCCGTAGAGGAAGGGCGAATCGGGGGACCAGGGCCTCGGCCGGAGCACCGCGAACTCGAGGACGGCCTTTCGGAGGCGGGTTCCTGCGGCAGGGCCGGTGGCGGCGGCTTCCGGCTGGGCCGCTGGAGAGGCATCGGAGGCAGCGGCCCTCCCGACGGGCCTGGCGTCGGCCTCCGCCGTGGCGACGACGACTCCTCCCTCCCTGAGCCGGCCGGAGACGCGGGGATCGGGCGCCCCCTGGGGCGCCGCCACCTCCACCTCGACGAGGAGGCGCTTGCCGGGCAGGTCGGGGTGGGGGCATACAGCCGCGATGTGCGAAACCGAAACCGGCTCGAGCCAGACCGTGCCCCATATCCCCGAGGCGGCCGTGTACCAGATGCCGCCCGGCTTGAGGCTCTGCTTGCCGCGGCACTGGAGGCCTGAGTCGGTGGGATCGGTGACCTCGATGGCCAGCTCGCCGCCCCCGCCGAGGAGGTCGGTGACGTCGAAGGAGAAGGGGGCATAGCCGCCGCGGTGGCTGCCCGCGAGTCGGCCGTTCACGAGGACGCGGGCTTCCCAGTCGCAGGCGCCGACATGGAGGAGGACGCGCCTGCCTTTCCAGGCCGCGGGAACCTCGACCTTCCTCGAGTAGCGCAGGACCTCTCCGGGGAGGAGGGGGCGCCCGACGCCCGAGAGGCACGATTCGATGGGGTAGGGCACGACGATGCAGCCTGACTCGATGGCCGGGAGGAGGGGCTGGGCCTCGCCGGCCGCTTTCCGCTCCCGCGACCCCTCCGGAGAGGGATGGATCGAGTAGTCCCAGGGGCCGTTGAGGCAGAGCCATTCGGCCCTCACGAGGGAGGGCCGCGGGTATTCGGCGAGGGGCCGGGCCGGATCGACGTCGGCCGACCAGGGGGTGGAGAGGGAGCTGGCCTCGCCCGTAACGGGGGCGCTCTGCTTGCGGTTATCCATACGATTATGTACCATACTCTTCCCGGGGCGCGGACGCAACGTGCCCCGCGGACGCCAGCCGTCTTCGGCCGCAGGGCTGCCGAGCCCGACCTTCCCAAGGAGACCCGCATGAAGAGAACTGCACGCCCCGGCGAGCTCCTCGCCGCCTGCCTGTCCGCGGCCCTGGCCTGCCTCCTCCTCTCGGCCTGCCAGACGGCGCCTGCCGCGACCGAGGCCAGGGAATGGTACGAGATCGGCAACGGCTGGTACGACCAGGGCAAGTGGGACAAGGCAGGGAAGGCCTACTCGAGGGCCATCGCCCTCGATCCCTCCCTCAAGGCGGCGTCGTACAACCTTTCGAGGGCCCTCGCCGAGGCGGGCGACTACGATGGCGCCCTCGAGTCCATCGAGGGGGTCATCTCGGCCGATCCCTCCAACGTCAGGGCCCTGTCCGCCAAGGCCTACATCCTCTACCGGAAGGGCGACGCCCCGGCGGCCCTCCGCGTCTACGACGAGGTGCTGAGGCTCGATCCCTACGCTCCCGACGCGATCTACAACGCGACCCTCCTCCGCGACGCCTCGGGCGACCATGCCGGGGCGATAGCGGGCATAGAGCCCCTTGCCAAGGCCAAGGCGGACGACGCGGGCATCCAGCTCCTCTATGCCCGCGTCCTCGCGAAGGGGGGGAGGACCGAGGACGCCATAGCCGCCTACGTCGTGGCGGGCGGCCTCGGGAAGCTCACGGCGGAGGACAACCGCCTTCTCGGCGACCTCTATGCGGAGACGAGGTCCTTCTCCAAGGCCATCGACGCCTACCAGGCGGCCGTCGCCGCGGATCCCAGGGACGCTGTCGCCTGGTTCGCCCTCGCGCGGCTCAAGCTGGGCGAGGCCGACGACGGCAAGGGCGGCCTCGAGGCGCTGAAGAAGGCCCTCGAGGCAGGCTTCGCCGACGCGGGAGCGGCCGAGGCCCTCCTCGCCGAGCCTGTCCTTGCCGAGCGCGAGGCGGTGACGGCGGCGCTCAAGGAGAAGGGCCTCGTCCAGTGATCTCCCTACAGGCTCCCCTCGGAAGGCTGGCCCTTGCGGCCTGCCTCTGCGCGCTTGCCGTCGCGGCCAGCGCCGATTGCCTCCTCTCGCTCAAGACCGCTCCGCCCGAGGCCGCGGCCTTCCTCGACGGCGCCCCCCTCGCGTTGAGGCCGGGCGTGAATGGCGCGCGCCTCGCGCGCATCCCGAACGGCCGCCACGAGCTCATCCTCCTCGCCGATGGCTGCGTGGCGGAGCGCCTCGGGCTCGAGGCGCCGGGGGCCGAGCTCCGCGTGGAGGCCAAGCTCGAGCGGGCCGGCTCGCCCCTCGTCTTCGCTGGCCTCGGCGGCACGGGAGCGAGGCCCAAGAGCGTATCCTTCACGCCCGACGGGCGCTTCCTCGTCTGCCCCCTCCTCTCCGGCCGGGGTGCCGACCTCCTCGACGCGAAAAGCCTGGCCTGGGTCGGCAGGCTCGAACCGCCCGAAAGCCAGGCGAAGCATGAAGGGTTCGTGGAGAGCGCCTTCCTCCCCGCCCTCGGCGAGATCTGGGTCTCGCAGATGCACAACTCGACCATCCATGCCTTCGACCTCGCGACCCATGCCTGGAAGGCGAGCTTCCCGAGCGGCGGCAGCTATCCCAAGGTCATCGCGCCTTCGCCCGACGGGACGCTGGTCTACATCTCCAACTGGGTGAGCGAGGACGTCTCGGTCCTCGACGCGAGGTCGCATGACCTGGTACGGCGCGTGAAGGTCGGCGCCATACCCCGCGGCCTCGCGCCCACGGCCGACGGGAAGAGCGTCTTCATTGCCTGCTTCGAGGGAGGGGCCATCCTGAGGCTCGAGGTCGGGAGCTGGAAGCTCTCCACCTTCTACGCCGCCGACGGCGGGGCCAAGCGCCACCTCGTCCTCGACGAGGCGCGGAAACGGCTCTACGCCACCGATATGTCGCGCGACTCGCTTTTCGTCATCGACGCGGTGACGGGCGGCCTCGTCGCCGAGCTGCGCATAGGCTCGAACCCGAACACCTGCGCGCTCTCGCCTGACGGCCGCTGGATCTATGCCTGCACGCGCGGCCCGAACGGCGCGGCCGGCTACGAGTTGCCGGGACCCCTCGCGGGCGAGCTCGTGGCCGTCGACGCCTCGAGCCTCGAGGTGGCCTTCAGGCAGTGGGGAGGCAACCAGCCTACGGGCCTCGCCGTCTCGCCGGACGGCAGGCGCCTCGTCTTCACGGACTTCCTCGACCGGCGCGTGGAAGCCTACGATCTCGGCCGGCCCCTTGCGCCGGTCTCGGGCAGCAGGAAGGGAGCCCTCGAATGAGCGATGGACGGCGCAGGGCCGAAAGGCTTTTCGTTTTCAGGGGCGGAGACCTCCTCCTGCCCCATGGCTGCCGCGGCGCCGATGGCCGCCTCTCGGTGGAAAAGGGGGCCGAGGCGACCCTCGCCCTCCTCGACGGCCTGCCCCTGGCCGCGCGCCGCGACTATCCCTCGGGCGGACTCGCCTGCGCGGCCATCCGCATCCTGCCTCCAGCCGCCCCGGCGGTCGGCGCCGGCCCAGTCGGCCCAGTCGGACCAGGCGCTACGGGCCCGGGCAGCCCCGGCAGCGCGCCGGGAATCGCCGGCGCCGAGCCCCCGCCGGCCGGCTTCGACGCCATCCCCTTCCGCAGCGCCCTCGCGGAGCTGCCGGCGGAGGAAGCCTCCAGGGCGGCCAAGGGTCTCTCCCTCCTCAACTGGCATGACGTGGCGAGGTACTGCGGCGCCTGCGGAGCTGCCCTCGAGGACGACGCGAAGGAGGGCTGGACGAACGGCGCGCGGCGATGCTCGGGCTGCGGGCGGGTCTTCTATCCCAGGGTCTCGCCGGCGGTGATCATCCTCGTCAGGCGCGGCGACAGGATCCTGCTTGCGCACAACGCGGCCTTCCCCCAGGGTCGCTTCGGCCTCATCGCGGGCTTCGTCGAGCCGGGCGAGGGCATCGAGGAGACCGCGAGGCGGGAGCTCCGCGAGGAGACCTCCCTTGAGGTATCCTCGCTCCGCTACGTCTCCTCACAGCCCTGGCCCTTCCCGGACAGCCTCATGCTCGCCTTCGAGGCCGAATGGGCCTCGGGCGAGGCCACTCCCGACGGCGTCGAGCTGACCGAGCTCCGCTGGTGCGGCCGCGACGACCTTCCTGCGATCCCGCCGCCGGGCAGCGTGGCCCGTCGGCTCATCGACAGGTGGCTCGAGGGGCGCTAGACGCGGAATCTCCGGCGGAAGGTGCCCTTCATGATCCGGTAGTGGAAGTAGAAGGAGAGGCCCGAGGCTGGCACGGCTGCTATGGCCACGATGGGCGACCACTCGAGGTTGAGGCCATGCCCGGACGCGAGGTCGAGGATGATCTCGAGGCCGAGGCATTCGACCGCTATGGTGCCGAGGAGGATGCCGGCCACGTTGAGTCCCTTCGTCTTCAGGATGGCGACGAGGACGATCGTCGCGGTCACCACGCCGAGGCTGAGGAGGTAGATCGGCATGGCGTACGAGAGGAACCACCAGCTGGCGCTTCCCGTCCTCAGCACGTAGATGACGTTGAGGAGGAAGAGGAAGAGGAGCTCGCCGGGCGCCACCGTGGCGAAGGTGAGCCAGGGCTTCTTCCTGAAGATGATGGGCATGGACGCGGGGAGCCAGGCCATGGCGAGACCCACGAAGACGTAGAGCGACCAGGTGAAGCGGCCGCGAGACGCCCAGAGGTCGATGCCCATGCAGAGAATGGCGCTGATGCCCGCCACCACGCTCATCGCCTCCATGGCGAGGAGGGGACGGTTCGCCTCGTGGCCGGGGGCTTCCTGCCCGCAGGCCTCACGGGCAGCCGCTTCCGCCGCCCCGCGGCCGCCTATCGGATGGCCGCAGAGGGGGCAGGCGCCGACGCCCTCGTCGACCTCGACTCCGCATTGTTCGCAATAAGGCATGTTGTCGCTCCATGTTCCGGGGACATCCCCGTTCGCTATCGTGATAGACCGTCCTGGCTCCGGTTCTGTTGCGCCTGTCCGAAGGAATTCCCGGGCGGGGGATGGCCGGCGGCTTCCTGGGACGGTTCGGGCCCCTACCGACAACTGTATTCATTTGCGGGGGGAGGTGAAAGCCCCTTGCCTCCATCGGTGGGCGGATCCGCGGGCATCCCGGCGGGAATGCCGCCGCCGCGGCCGCTTTTCGCCGCGTTTTCCCTGTCCCGGAAACGGCGTCAAGCGATGATACTTGCGCCTCACCCTCGCGAGCGGCTAGTATCGGAGGCATACCACGACGGGGAGCGCCAAACGTGAGCGAGGGGCAGGGCGGAGACAGCGGACTCATTCGGTCGGCGGGAGAGCTTGCGAAGGCGGCCCGTGTCGAGATGGCCAAGAGGATAGTCGGCAAGGACGACGTCGTCCGCGGCATCCTCATGGGGGTCGTGGCCTCGGGCCATGTCCTCCTCGAGGGCGTTCCCGGCCTCGCCAAGACCCTGGCCGCCAAGACCTTCGCGGAGATCTCGGGCCTGGCCTACAGCCGCGTCCAGTTCACGCCCGACCTCCTCCCCGCGGACATCACCGGCACCCTCATCTACGAGCAGGCCACGGGCCGCTTCACTCCGCGGAAGGGCCCGCTCTTCGCGAACGTGGTCCTCGCGGACGAGGTGAACCGCGCCCCCGCCAAGGTCCAGTCCGCCCTCCTCGAGGCCATGGAGGAATGCCAGGTCACGATAGGCGACGCCAGCTACGCCCTCCCTTCGCCCTTCTTCGTCCTCGCGACCCAGAATCCCATCGAGCACGAGGGGACCTACCCCCTGCCCGAGGCCCAGCTCGACCGCTTCCTCATCAAGGTCGTGGCCGGCTACCCGAGCGCCGAGGAGGAGGCCGCCGTCGTGCGCCGCGTGGGAGACCGGAGCCTTGCCCCGGTCTCCCGGGTCCTCGGCGCCGAGGAGATCGGCCTCATGCGCCGCGCAGCCGAGTCAGTTGCCGTGGACGACTCCCTCGTCACCTACATCGTCCAGCTCGTTCGCGCAACGCGTCCGGCCGGCCGCGCACAGCCGGGCCAGCCCACGACGGGCCAGCCGAGGCAGGCCGAGCTTCCCTCAGGCGCCCGCGAGGTGTCGCGCTGGCTCGAGTACGGCGCCTCGCCCCGCGCCTCGATCCACCTCTTCCGCTGCGCCCGCATCAACGCCCTCCTCGACGGGCGTTCGCACGTGCTCCCCGACGACATCAAGGCCTGCGCGACGGAGGTCCTCCGCCACCGCCTCGTCCTCTCCTACCAGGCCGAGGCGGACGGCGTCAGGGCCGACGAGGTCATCGCGCGCATCCTCTCGGCCCTGGCCCTTCCCTGAGCCCGGGAGCCTCTCGTGGACAGGGAAGAGCTCCACTCGCGGATACGGCGCCTCGTTTTCGCGTCGCCCGCGCTGTCGGAGGCCTTTTCGCGCGGCGAGTTCCGCTCCGTCTTCAAGGGACGGGGCGTGGACTTCGAGGCCTTGCGCGAGTACAACGACGGCGATGACGCCCGCCTCATAGACTGGAACGTCTCGGTACGCATCGCGCGGCCCTATGTCCGCCTCTACCGGGAGGACCGCTCCCTCACCCTCTTCCTCCTCATAGACGTCTCCCCCTCGATGGAGGAGGGGTCGGGCGAGCTCTCCAAGCGGGACATGGCCGTCCTCGCGGCCTCCCTCCTCGCCTATGCGGCCCAGTACCGCGGCATGCCCGTCGGCGCCCTCATCTTCGCGGGCGAGCCCCTGCGCTATTTCAAGCCGAGGCGCGGCAAGGCCCATGCGATGGCCCTGATAGAGGCGGCCGTGGCCCTGTCCGCGGCCGACAGCGCCGGCATGGCCGCCCCCGCGGCAGGCCACGGCCCGCCGTCCCCCGTCGACGGCGCGAGGGCAGGGGCCGGCGCAGCCGCGGCTCAGGAAGCCCTGCCCGCGGCCGCCGGGACCGGGCGCAGGGCTTCCCGCGCCTCCCCCCATGCCCCGGTCCCGGGCTCCGACCTCTCCGGCGCCTTCGATACCGCGGGCCGCCTCCTCAAGCGTCGCAGTCTCGTCATGGCAGCGAGCGATTTCTTCGCGGCGGGCTACGAGACGCCCATGGCCCGGCTCGCCCTCCGCCACGACCTCGTGGCCCTCCGCCTCACGGACGCCCTCGACGAGGAACTCCCGCCTTCCGGTACCTTCTCCGCTTCGGACGCGGAGGGCGGCGGGCGCTACCTCCTGCCCCTCGGCAGCCGCCGTTTCCGGCGGCAATGGTCGGAGTTCCGCAGGGCCGAGGCGGAACGCTGCCGGGAGGCCTGCCTCTCGGCCCACGTGCCCCTCCTCGAGCTCGGCACGGAAGACGATCCGGCCCGGGCCCTCCTCGGTTTCTTCGGGTCGAGGAGGCACGCATGAGGCTCCGCGCCCGGCGCGCCGTCATGGCGATGTCGCATGACGCGTTGTGCGGCTTGATACTCCTCGCCCTGGCGCTTTCCTGTCCCCTTTCCCTGTCCGCCGCGCCGGTGACGGTGGACCGCGTGGCCTTCCTCCCCGCCCGCTTCTTCGTCGGCGAGGAGGTCGAGGCCATCGCCCTCGTGCATTTCGACGCCGCCTCGGTCGAGGCCTTCTCGGCCAAGGCCGGCGCCGGCCTGCCCGTGGTCCCGGCCCAGGCCGACCCCGAGCTGCGCTCGCTCTCTCTCTCGAAAGGGCCCGAGGGCTGGGAGCTCCGCTGGCGCTTCGTCGCGTGGACGCCCGGCAAGGGCAGGATCCCGGCCATGGAGCTCCGTGGCCTCTCCATCCCGGCCGTCGACTACCAGGCATACTCGGTCCTCGGCCCCCAGGACCGCGACCTCTCGCCTCCCAAGCCCCAGCTCGACCCTCCCGGCACCTCCCTCTACCTCTATGGCTTCGCGGCCTTCGTGCTCTTCCTCGTCTTCCTCGTCTTCGCCGTCGTGTCCTGGCTCCTTCCCGCCGCGAAGGCCCTCCTCGAGCGCCGCAAGGCCGCCCAGGCGCGCAAGGCCCTGGCCCGCACCCTCTCCTGGCTCGGCAAGGACCTCAGGACGGCGAAGCCCGCCGACTTCTACGCGGCCCTCGCCCGCGCCCTCAGGAACTACCTTGCCATCCGCGTCCTCCCCGGCGCTCCCGCCCTCACGCCGGCCGAGCTCGCCGCCCTCCGCGAGGATTGCTTCCCCGCGCCCGGACTGCGTGACGAGGTCTCGGACCTTCTCGCGGAGTCCGATGCGGTGCGTTATGCGGGCGACCAGGCCGACCTGCCCCGCATGCGCGAGGCCCTGGCCCGCGCCTCGAAGATAGGCGACCTGGCCGAGGAGGCCCTCGATGCTCGCCTTTGAGCGCCCCTTCCTCCTCGCCCTCCTCCTCGTCATTCCCCTCCTCTGGTGGGCCAGGCGCAGGGCGAGGGGGAGCGGTCTCCGCCTGCCCCTGCGAGCCTGGAAGGGACCTGGCTTCGAGGGCAGGCCCCTCCTCGTCCGCGCCTGCCGCTTCCTGGCGGGCCTCCTCTTCTGGCTCGGCTTCGCCTCCCTCGTCGTGGCGGCGGCCGGCCCCGCCCGCGTGAGCAGGCGCATCCTCTACCTCTCCCGCGGCAACGAGATCATCTTCGTCCTCGATGTCTCGCCGAGCATGGCGGCCTCGGACTTCCGTCCCACCCGTCTCGAGGCCTCCAAGGCCATCATCGACAGCTTCCTCCAGGGCAGGCGCAACGAGACCGTGGGCCTCGTGGCCTTCGGCCAGGAGGCCGCCCTCATCTGCCCGCCCACCCTGGACTATGCCGCCCTCCGGAACCGCCTCGCGCAGCTCCAGCCCGGCCAGTTCGGCGACGGCACCGCCCTGGGGTCGGGCATCGCGACGGCCCTCGCGCACTCCTCTAGTTCGGGCGCACCGCGAAAGTACGTCATCCTCCTCACCGACGGCGAGAGCAACGCGGGAGCCATGTCGCCCTCGCTCGCGGTCTCCTTCGCGGCGAGGAGGGGGGTCTCGGTCTCGGTCATCGGCGTGGGAAGCCGCGGCGAGGTGCCCCTCACCTATGTCGACCCGGAGACGCGGGTGAAGCGCTCAGGCAGCTACAAGAGCGAGTTCGACCGTGACGCCCTCGCGGCCCTCGCGCTGGCCGGCGGCGGGCGCTACTACTCGGCCGAGAATGACGAGGCCCTCACGGCGGCCTTCTCGGCCATCTCCGAGGAATCGGCCTCCCTCGCGAAGACGAGGTCCATGTCCCAGGAGGAGTCCCTCGTCCGCCTCGTCCTGGCCTTCGGTTTCGCGGCCCTCGTCCTCGCCCGCCTCCTCGAGCTGGCGGGCGGAGGAGACTTCCTGTGAGCTTTTCCCACCCCGCCTTCCTCTGGCTCGCCCTCCTCGCTCCCCTCGAGATCCTCCTCGTGCTGAGGCGCGAGCCCCGGCTCGAGCGCTCCTTCCTGGCCCTCGTCGGTCCCCGACGGCGCGCGAGGGCGAGATCCGCCTACGCGACGGCCTCGATCTACGGCGCCGTCTTCTCGGTCCTCTCCGTGCTCGGCGCGGCCATCGGCCTCGCCGGGCCGGCCTGGGGCTCGCATGCGGTCTCGGCGGAGACCTCGGGGCTCGAGATAGCGGTGGTCCTGGACGTGTCGAGGAGCATGATGGTGGAGGAGCCAGCGGAGGGGCCGCGGCTCCAGTACGCGAAGGAGGGCATCAGGAGCCTCCTCAAGGCCGCGCCCGGCGCCTCCTTCGCCCTCGTGGCCGCCAAGGGCGACGCCATCCTCCTCGTGCCCATGACGGGCGACCTCGAGGCCATCGACTCCGGGCTCGACTATGCGGACCCCGACACGTTGAGCGCCATTGGAACCGACCTGGGCAAGGGCGTCGAGGCCGGCCTTGCCGCCTTCACGGAGCGCACCGGCGCCAACCGCGTCCTCGTCCTCTTCTCCGACGGCGGCGCCCATGGCTCGGATCCCCGCAAGGCCGCCGCGGAGGCGAAGCGACGCCATGTGCGGCTCATCGTCGTCGGCGTGGGCGGCGACGAGGCCCTGCCCGTGCCCGGACCCGACGGGGCGCCCCTCCTCGACGGGAAGGGCGTGGCCCGGCTCTCCGCCCTCGACGCGGGCCTCCTCAAGTCGGTCGCGGCCGAGGCCGGCGGGCGCTACTACCCGGCCTCGGACTCGGGCACGAGGGTGGCCCTCCAGGCCGAGCTCATCGAGCTCGGCCGGGGAGGCAAGCGCACGGAGTACGAGGTGGAGGAGAGGTCGGGCCTCTTCGCCATGCTGGCCCTCGCCTTCCTGGCCTGCCGCGTGGCGTCGTCGATATTCGCGGTCGCCGGGAGGAAGGAATGAAGCGGATGTCGCGCGTCGCGTTGCTCGCCCTTGCCCTCGCCGGCTCCCTCCTCGCCTCGTCCTGCTCCCGCGTCGGCGACTACGGGGCGGTCATCGAGGGCAACCGCCTCCATGACCGGGGCCTCTACCAGGACGCGATAGCCTCCTACCTCTCCGTGAAGCCCGGGACCTTCGGCGTCGTGCTCGGCTTCGACCTCGCCAACGTCTACGCCCGGCTCGGCGAATACCCTGCCGCGGCGGCCCTCTACGCCGAGGTCCGCAAGGCGGGCAACGCGGGCCTTTCCGAGGCCGCCTTCTACAACGAGGGCATCCTCCTCTACGAGAAGGGGCGTTATGCGGAAGCCTACCGGGCCTTCCGCTCGGCCCTTGCCCTCGATCCCCGCGACCAGGACGCGCGGCGCAACCTCGAGCTCGCGTGGCGCGACCTCCAGCGCAAGACCGCCACGCCGCCCTCGCGGGCCGCGGAGGCCTCGAGGACCCAGGGCGGCGAGTCCGACCAGGACCTCCTCCTCCTCCGCCGCCTCGAGACGGGCCGCTTCGAGCCCGGCTCCCAGTCGTCGGGCCAGGCCTCGCCCGAGGATTACTAGGAGCCTGCCATGATGTCCACGAAGCCTTCCGCGGCGGCGATGCTGCTCGCATCCTTCCTCGGCCTCTGCTTCCTCGCCACGCCCCTCGCCGCGGCACCTTCGGCGCCTTCCGCGGCCCGCGCCGGCTCCTTCGCCTACAGGCTCGAGCTCCAGCCCGAGAGGCCCCTAATCGGGTCCACCCTCGTCGTGACCGTCAAGGTCGAGGGGCTCTCGGCCGCGAGCCTTGCGGAGCTGGCCTCGAGCGCGGGCCTCCGCTTCGGCTCGAGCCTCGTGAAGCCCTGGAACGACGCCGCCCCCGGCCAGGCCGGCAGCTCGGCAGGCGGCGCCGCGAGCGCTGCCCCTGGTGCCGCGGCCGGCGCCGATGCGCCGGCAGGCCAGGCCCAGGATAGCCGGGGAGGGACGGAGCTGAGGCTCGAATTCTCCGTCCTCGCGGAGGGGCCCTGGACCATCGATCGCCTCGTACTCGAGG
>Ga0209098_1002459_pt1 | contig 16310 bp, 10 predicted proteins | sample AD_JPNHW1_MetaG_FD_184429 | JGI IMG/M metagenome (GOLD analysis project Ga0209098, IMG submission 184429) | Active sludge microbial communities of municipal wastewater-treating anaerobic digesters from Japan - AD_JPNHW1_MetaG (SPAdes) (version 2) | ecosystem: Engineered > Bioreactor > Anaerobic... | reverse complement strand
TTTTCTAAAGCTTGTGTTTTTTACAGCTTTTTTTAGTTGCTCAATACTCGGCAGTTTTGATTTGTATGTCGCAATGAATATTTTCTCTTCAAGTCCGCCAAGAGCGTATTGGGCTTCTTCCATTCCTGATTCAGAACAGATTATCAGTCCAATGGTATCTTTTTCATGTTCATACTGACGGTTAAGCCTGAAATAATTCACATATTTATTCATCTGACCGACATCTTTTGCATCAAGTTTCCGTGTTTTAAGTTCAACCAGAATATTGCACGGTATTCCTTTGTGATAAAGCAGAAGGTCAATGTAGTGGTTTAATCCATCAATCTTAACAGGAATTTGTCTGCCACCGTAATAAATTTCGTGCCCCAGCTCATGTAAAAAACTGTCAACATTCTTAACGATTCCGATTTCAAGCTCCTCTTCACTTGAATATGTTCCCGCAAAACCGAGGTTGTATTCTCCCTTAAAAATTTCAAGTGTGTCTGTGATGAGGTTCTTTTTTCTGACAGGCAGCTTTTCTTCAATTAAGATCGCATTTTTGAAAAGATCATTCTTAACTTGTAGACGAAGTTCTCGAACGCTCCAGTATTTATTAACAGCATTGTTCTGGTAAAACATCCGTTCTTTATTGTTTTCGATATCTACAAGCTCCTTATAATGATTCCAGCTCAATTGTGGCGACACTGTAGCCACAATTTCATATAATCTAAAAAATCTAATGATTCTGTAGAGTTCTCTTTTGTTTATATCCAGATCCAAAGATATTTGATTGACAAGGTGTTTTCCGTAATCAGCTCTTTCCTTATTTTCGATCTCATCCCTCACTATCCTCTCTCCAATCTGCCAGTATGTCTGAACTTTGATGTTGTCAACGGCTTTATATGCCTTTGCCTGACCTTTGCTGAGGATGCTTTTCAGTTCATTAAGAAGGTTTTTGTAATTCTCTTTGCTGCTGATTGCAATTGATGAATCGGTTGGTTTTTCCATTTATTTTTCTCTAAATTTTCCCTCGAATTAAAATTAAACTCTGTCAAATATAGCGACCTGAAATGTTTCCGTCAAATTATTTTCATCTGCCGCTTGATTAGAATTGATTTTTAAGTGGGATAAACTGAAAGAGGCCGCATAAAAATTATGGACTGCTGTTCAGTTTCCGTAGATGAAAGCGATAGTGTTGTTGACAAGTTTTTCGATGGTGTCGGCTTTTATTTCAGCGACTATCTCTTCATTTGTTTTCTGTCCGCCCGGTTTCAGGACATAAAGCCGGAAGTAGATGCCCATCAGATCTTTATATGTTCTTATTCTGAGCTGTTCATCTCTATATTCTGTTGATTCGCCGTTATCGATCTGCGCTTCAACTCCTTTTTCCTGAAATTTTGAAGCAAGACCAATCAGGATCATTTTGGAATCTTCGTCTTCCACTTCGTTGTAAAGAATGACCTTTTTAATGTTTTCAAATTTGAAAGACGGGTCTTTCACTGTCATTCCAGAATCGGCTCTAGCTGTTTTAATGACAGGGTCATTTTTCTTTTTGCTGTACCGCAACTTAAAAAAAACATTGAAACTGAAATAAAAATAATTGTGAAAAGCCTGCTCATTCTCTGCCTCCATTAATGTAACGCATTCATATTATTCAGATTAATTCATTTTACAAGGTTTGATTTGCAAAATTGTAATATTCTGATATTTTTTAAGAAATACTGGTTACTTGAATATGAGGAGAAAATGGAAAGAAATGATGCGATAGCGCTTTTGAATAAGCACTTGTCTAACAAAAATCTTGTAAAACATTGTGTGGCGGCTGAATCTGCAATGGAAAATTTTGCAAAAATTCTTAATGAAGACGAAAAAAGATGGGCTCTTGCAGGGCTTCTGCATGATCTGGATTATGACTATACCAAAGATAATTTTGCAAAACACGGGAAAATGTCTGGAGAAATTCTCAGAAAAGAAGGTTTTGATGATACTGAAATTCTTGATGCCATAGTGATGCATTCAGGAAATATCCCGGCAACATCAGAAATGGGAAAGGCTCTGTATGCAATTGATCCTGCCACAGGTCTTGTCACCGCTGGAGTATTTATGTCGCCGGAAAAGAATATTCATAAAATGGGTGTAGATTTTCTGATAAAAAGGTTTAAGGAAAAAAGATTCGCCGCCGGTGCAAACCGTGATGCTATAATGACAGCAACTGAAAATTTCGGAATTACGCTTGAGCAGTTCCTTGAAATAGTTCTGAACGGAATGCGGGAAAGATCAGAAGAAATAGGTCTCGGTAAGAAGGTCAGTTAAATTTCAGGTTTATATCGTCAGGAACCGGATCAAGTTTTCTTAATTTAACTTCCGCCTGAGTAAGCATCAATTTTGAGGCTTTTACACCATCTGTATCGGCATATTTGTCGCAAAGATAGACAATTTCTGAAATTCCGGACTGAATTATTGCTTTGGCGCATTCGTTACATGGGAAGAGTGCGACATAAATGGTACAACCTTTAAGATTTTGTATCGAATTCAGTATTGCATTGAGTTCTGCATGAACAACAAACGGGTACTTTGTTTCAAGATAGCTTCCTTCTCTTGACCACGGCAGAGCATTGTCGTCACAGCCTGATGGGAAACCGTTATATCCGACTCCGACTATACGGTGTTCACTGTTGACGATACATGCGCCGACCTGAGTGTTAGGGTCTTTTGATCTCTGAGCGCTAAGAAGAGCTATGCCCATAAAATACTGATCCCACGAAATGTAATCTGTTCTTTTGGACGAACCGTTCATTTTTGGTCTCCCTGAATTTTACCGGCCGAGTTTCTTTCGATATTGACCACATCAATTTCAAATAAAAGTGCCATTCCTGATTCGACTCTTTCCTTGTATCCCGGTGAGCCATATCCCATTTCCTGAGGAATGTAAAGTCTGTATTTCCCCCCTTTTTTCATCTGCTGAAGCCCGAAGGCAAGCCCTTTCACAAGATCATTGAGATTAAATCTGGAGGTTCTGTTTCTTTTTAACGAACTGTCAAAAAGTTTGTTATTTGCATCCCAGGCCTGATAATTTATTTCAACAATATCTTTTAATGTGACACTGTCTCCTGTCCCTTGTTTGAGGGTTTCAAGAAGAATTCCGTTATCAAATTTTTTTATTCCTTTTATTTTGGCTTTTTCGGTCATAAATTTTTCACTTATGGGTTTGTTTATGATAAATTCACCGAGTCTTTTCTTAGCATCAATCGATACTTTGTCTTTCCTGTAGCTTGCAATAGCTCTGTTGAATGTATCATTGTTGTATTCAGGTTCCATCGGTTTTTCAAATGCATCCTTCACACCTTTGCACATAGCTTCGGCATCAGCTTCCGGAAAGTTTTTAAGTGTTATAACAGTTGAATCAAATCCCATTCGATAACTTAATATCGCCATGTCTTCCTGTTTTTTTGAAATCTTTTTATTTTCAAGCTTGACATCATTTTTATTTCCGTCTTCTTTTTTATTACAGGCCGATAAAGCCAAAACAAGCGTGAGGAAGATCATTAAAAAACACTTCATTTTCACTCCAATAGTTTAATCATCAAAAATACAGCACAATTTATCAAAATTTTTTAAGATTACAAACATTCCTTAAAATACTAGATCATATCCCTGAAAAATTTTTCCAGATCGTTTATTTCATCTGAAAAAAAGCCATCTTTGAAAAGAAATTTTCCAGCAACCATTGTTGATAACACATTTCTCGGATCACAGCCGTAAACAAGTGCAGCAGAAGGGTGGCATTCAAAATTCAGAGTCTGAGGCGTATCCATATTTAAAATGACAAGATCTGCATCAAAACCTTCAATCACCTGCCCGGTTGTGTCGGAAAGTCCGAGAATTTCAGCTCCATTGACTGTGGCGAGCTTAAGAGCATCTTTCGCTGACATGATTGTAGCATCATGATTGATCCCTTTCTGAAGCAGACTTGCCATTTTTATTTCGGAGAAAATATTCAAGGCATTGTTACATGGAGCACCATCCGCTCCTACTCCTACTTTTATCCCTTTTTGCAAATATTTAAAAATAGGAGCAATTCCGCTGCCGAGTTTGAGATTCGTTGAAGGACAGTGAACTATGCTGGCATTGATATCTTTTATTAGAGCTATCTCGATCTCATCAGGATGAACAGAATGAGCAATTACGGTCTTATCATTCAAGGCATCAATCTTATTCAGAAATGAGATATTCCCCAGCCCAGTCTTTGATCTTATGTACTCAACTTCTTCTTTATGTTCCGAACCGTGGGTCTGTATAAGAATATTGTGTCTGTCACTGAGTTTCCGTACTTCTTTAAGCAGTGTTTCAGAGCATGAAAGTACAAACCTTGGAGCAAAAGCATATCTCAAGAGTCCGTTGCCTGTATTATGGTATTTCTCCAAAAGCCTGAGACTTTCATCAATAGAATCAGCAGTTTTTTCAAGAAGTTGTTCCGGAATGCCGACTCCTGAATCCATCATCGCTTTTCCGCCGGTATAGCGGAAACCTGCAATCTCCATGATCTCGAATATAACATCAGAATGTCTGACCGTTCCCATATCAAGAACTGAAACTGTACCTGATGAGACAAGTTCTTTGAGTGCGGAAATAACGCTTATCCCGATAGTTTTTCTTGTCAAAGATGCTTCAAAAGGCCAGATATGGTCACGAAGCCATGGAAGCAGAGGAATGTTTTCCGCCATATTTCTGTGAGAAGTCTGGCACATGTGAATATGGGTCTGAATAAAACCCGGCGCAATCATCGCTCTGTAGTTTCCTTCTATGATCTCAGTATTTTCAGGAATGGAAAACTTTTCTTCAGCTCCGTCATTTTTAATTATTTTCTTAATTTTTGTGTTCTCAACCAGAAGCGAGCCTTTGAAAAAATCGAGATTACCGGATTTGTCTAAGTTGTAAATGTAAAAATTCTTAAAAAAGTACATTATCTCTCCAGAAAAAAATACAGAAAACTATATACGATAATGTCAGAAATTGCTACTTATGTTCAGCAAGAACATTCATAAAAGGATGGTTCATCGTATTGGAAAGGATTTCAGAGTAGCCCTCGACACCCTTCAAGGAATATGAAAAAAAGGCTGCCATCATTGCTCCGCCGTAAGTCCTGAACTGAGTGTTTAAAGTGTCATCACCGCTTTTTGCACAGACTGAACATGTCATTCCGCATGCAGAAAGATCGTCCGGGTCAATCATGTCCATGTGACCTACACCGGCTGCAATTATATGCCATGAAGGAGAAGGATAGCCGGCATAAAAGTTCACGCTATTATTTCCGGCAGGTGCACAGGCCTGAGATCCTTCCGGACCTTTTTGTGCTCCCAGAAACATTGATTTCCCTGTAAAAAGGACAGGATTGTTCAAGCTCGGAGGATCATTGCCAATCGGAGGAGCAGCGTCAACAGGATCAAAACCGAAGAAAGCAAGAGCAGTTGACGGATTGCTATTCAGCATGTGATTAGTGACTTTACCGCCGCGGCTGTGACCTGCAACTCCGAATTTTGCAATATCAGGGACAACAGTAATTCTTGATGGAAGATCGGTTTTCAAATAAGTAATAAAATCAGCAACTTTCTGTGCTTCTTCAACGCTTGTATCTCCGCCTATCATACTTTGAGCAGACTGACTCGCAACAACGATAAACCCGTGAGATGCGAGATGAATTAATGAATCATCATAATAGGTATTCTTAAGCTGAAAACCATGTAGAAAATGAATCACAGGAACAGAACCTGCAGCACCGGTCGGTTCATAGATTCTGAAATTTCTCGGAGCACCGTTATTTCCTTCTTTTATATCAATTATATTCACAAAATGAGGTCCGAGATTAAAAATAGCAGTCAAATCGCCTGTGTTGCCAGTATTGCCGGTATTTCCAGTATCACCAGTGTTGCCAGTATTTCCTGTGTTACCAGTATCGCCTGTGTTGCCAGTATTTCCAGTGTTTCCAGTATTTGCGTCATCAGCAGCACCACCGGTATTTGCAGTATCGGCTGTGTCACCGGTATCTCCTTCATCGGAAATTTCATTTTCATCTGAAGTGTCGGGGCTCTCGTTTTTTGATGATTTGTTCTCACATGAGGAAAAAATAAAAACAGAAGAAAAAATAAAAACAGCAACGATCAAAAACAGCTTGTTCATTGTAAATCCTCCGGACAGTTTATTGTCACAAAACTCGGGAATATTATCATTTATTATTATATTGTCGTCCTGATCTATAAACAAGTACTTTTTTAATTAAAATAAAAAACGGCCCCTAAGGGCCGTAAATGCTCTGAAATATTAAGATTTATCCTAGTTCTGTGCCAGGTTCAGAATCATCATCATCATCTTCAGTGTCTTCCAGTTCAGGGAATTTTATTTCGTAATTGGATTCATTATATATCGGGAACCCTGTTCCAGCCGGAATCATTTTTCCGATGATAATATTCTCTTTAATTCCTCTGAGAACATCTTTCTTTCTTTCAACGCTGGCGTTAGTAAGGACTTTTGTAGTTTCCTGAAAACTTGCCGCAGAGAAGAAACTTTCTGTATTCAGTGATGCTTTTGTTATACCAAGAAGAATCGTTTCCCATGTTGCAGGTCTGAGTCCGCGTTTTTCTATAGTTTCATTCACGCCTTCGAGCTTTTCTTTTTCTATAAACTCACCTTTCATGAAAGTTGTATCACCGGGATCAACAACCTTTCTTTTCTTGAGCATCTGCTTAACTATTACTTCAATGTGCTTGTCGTTTATCGGAACGCCCTGAAGTTTGTAAACTCTCTGAACTTCCTGAACAAGGAATTTAGCAACCTCAACTTCACCTTTTATTCTGAGAATGTCGTGCGGATCGACCGATCCGTCGATTAGAGGTTCGCCGGCTTCAACATAGTCACCATCGTGAACATTGATATGTCTTTCCTTTGGAACCTGAATCGGAGGAGTGGTTTCACCGAACTCAGGAGTGATCGTTATTACCCGTTTGCTTCTTGCACCTTTGCCTTCGGATTGAACGGAAACAATACCTGAAATCTCGGATACTTTTGCGGGAATCTTGGTTTTTCTTGCTTCAAAAAGATCACTGACCCTTGGAAGACCGCCAGTGATATCCTTGGTTTTTCTGGTTGCGCGAGGTACTTTTGCAAGAACATCTCCTGTCGCAACCATACCGCCGTTCAAAACTTCAATGTATGCATTTGCAGGAAGGTGATAAATTGCTTCACCTCTTGAAATGGTTTTGGCTTTTTTACGACCTTTTTTCCCTTCTTCTGTAATAAGTATTTTCGGAGACATTTTTGCATCTCTGGTCATAATTACAACCGCTTTTGAAAGACCAGTCTGAATGTCAACTTCCTCTCTCATTGTGATACCGTTCTCAATGTCTTCATAAGCGATGACACCGTCTGTTTCAGCGATGATAGGAGTATTGTAAGGATCCCAGTCCGCAAGTATCTGTCCTGCTGCAACCTTTGAATTGTTTGCAACTCTGAGGTTCGTACCGTAGGAGACAGGATATCTTTCTCTTTCTCTTCCTTTATCATCCATGATAAGGAGTTTGCCGTTCCTGTTCATAGCGACAAAGCTGCCATCCAGTTTTTCAAGTGTTTTGATGTCTTTCCATACGACTGTTCCTGCCCTTTTTGTTTCATGGCTGGATTTTTCTATTGTTCTGGATGCAACACCGCCGACATGGAAAGTTCTCATGGTAAGCTGAGTTCCGGGTTCACCGATCGACTGTGCCGCAATGATACCGACAGCTTCGCCGACATTTATGATGTGACCTCTTGCAAGGTCTCTTCCGTAACATTTAGCACAGACGCCGTATTTACTCCTGCATGAAAGAACTGTTCTGATCTGAATTGTGTCAATACCGAGTTCAACTATCTTGTCAGCGATATCTTCGTTTATCAGTTCGCCAGCTTCAAGAATTATGTCGCCGGTGTCAGGATTTTCAATGTCATCAAGAGTAACTCGACCGAGTATTCTTTCTCTCAAAGGAGCAATTACTTCGCCTGAATCGTTGAGAAGTGCTTCAACCCAGATTCCTGTGTTCGTTCCACAGTCTTCTTCAACAACAACAACATCCTGAGCAACATCGACAAGTCTTCTTGTCAGGTAACCGGAGTTTGCAGTTTTAAGTGCTGTATCGGCAGAACCTTTTCTTGCACCGTGTGTGGAGTTGAAATAGTCAAGAGAATCAAGACCTTCCTTAAAGTTAGCAAGAATAGGAGTTTCGATAATTTCGCCGCTTGGTTTTGCCATGAGACCTCTCATACCGCCGAGCTGTCTGATCTGGTCTTTTGATCCTCTGGCTTTCGAATCGGCCATGACATATATCGAATTCTCTGAAGGCATTATTATCTTGCCCCAGATTGGATGATCGATAACTTTTTCTTTAAGTTCATCCATCATTTTTATGGTAACTCTTTCATTTGCCTTATCCCAGAGATCGACGATTTTGTTATATCTTTCTGATTTTGTAACAACACCGACATTGTACTGGTCTTCAATTTCTCTAACTTCCTTTTCTGTTTCAGCGATAATTGTCTTTTTTGCCGCAGGAACTTTTATGTCGTCAAGAGAAATAGAGTAAGCAGCTTTTGTAGAATACTGGAAACCGAGATCTTTAATTTTATCTGCAAAAATAACAGTAGCTTTTCCGCCTGCGTGGCGATAGCTTCTGTCAAGGATATTAGACCAGTCGCCTTTTTTCATCTGCTTGTTAATTGTTTCAAATCCCAGTTCTTTAGGTGTAACTTTCCATACCAGAAGTCTTCCTGGAGTGGTAACAACAATTTTGCCTTCCACTCTGACTCTGATAAGTGACTGCCATTCAATAACGCCGGCATCTCTTGCCATAAGAGCTTCTGTGTCTGAGTAGAATACTTTATTTTCACCTTTCGAATTAGGTTTTGCCGTTGTCAGATAGTAGAGTCCGAGAACCATATCCTGTGAAGGTGTAATAACGGGTGCTCCTGATGCAGGTGAAAGAACATTGTTCGTTGACATCATAAGAACACGGCTTTCCAGCTGAGCTTCGATGCTCAATGGAAGATGCACTGCCATCTGGTCACCGTCGAAATCGGCATTGAAAGCAACACAGACAAGCGGATGGAGCCTTATCGCTTTGGAATCCACAAGCACTGCTTCAAAAGCCTGAATACCGAGTCTGTGAAGAGTAGGTGCACGGTTCAGAAGTACAGGATGTTCTTTAACTGATTCTTCAAGGATCTCCCATACGATATCTTCTCCGGCTTCAACCATAGTTTTAGCCGCTTTAACTGTGCTTACATATCCTCTTTCGTGAAGTTTGTTGTAAATGAACGGCTTGAAAAGTTCCAGTGCCATGACTTTTGGAAGTCCGCATTCATGAAGTTTCAGCTCGGGACCGACTGTAATAACCGAACGGCCCGAATAATCAACTCGTTTACCGAGAAGATTCTGTCTGAAACGACCCTGTTTTCCTCTAAGCATATCACTAAGGGACTTGAGCGGTCTGCCGTTAGTTCCCTGTATCGGTCTGTGAACCTTGGTATTGTCAAAAAGAGCGTCCACAGCTTCCTGAAGCATTCTTTTTTCGTTTTTGATGATGACATCGGGTGCACCGAGGTCCATAAGCTTTTTCAATCTGTTATTTCTGTTAATAACCCTTCTGTAAAGATCATTAAGATCGCTGGTTGCAAATCTTCCGCCATCAAGCGGCACAAGAGGTCTGAGGTCTGGCGGCAGAACGGGAAGTATTGTCAGTATCATATTGTGACAGGTTTCTCCCGATCTCAGGAACTTATTAAGAACATTAATTCTTTTCTGAAGTTTCGCCTGCTGGCTCTTGTCACCTGATATCGCAAGCTTTTCTTCCAGTTCCTTTTTTGTCGCAAGAAGATCGATTTCCTCAAGAAGCTTTTTCAAAGGTGCTGCGCCGGTTTCCGCATAGATTTTATCGAAACCGTATTTTTCCCTGAGTTCATTGTACTGTTCTTCTTCGAGATAATCACCTCTTGTGACTCCAGGAATGGAGGATTCAAGTACAACATAACCTTCACAGTAGATAACACTGCTGAGTGCCGAATTTGACATGCCGAGAACTGTATTGATATAGAAAGGTGATGTTTTGACATACCAGATATGCGCAACAGGAGTTGCAAGAGTGATATGTCCCATTCTGTCTCTTCTGACCTTGGATTCGATGACTTCAACACCGCATTTTTCACATACGATGCCTTTATATTTCATTCTTTTATATTTTCCGCACAGACATTCATAGTCATTTACAGGCCCGAATATTTTTGCACAGAAAAGACCGTCTCTTTCAGGTTTGAAAGTGCGGTGGTTCAATGTCTCGGGTTTTTTTACTTCCCCGTAAGACCATTCAAGGATCTTTTCAGGTGACGCGAGCGATACCTCAATTGCTTTGAAGTCAAAGCTGCTTTTCTGTTTTTCAAAAACTTTGAAAATATCTTTCAAGGCACCCTCCTTATTGTTTCTGTTCTTCAATCAAATTTACTTCAAGGCACAGACTCTGCATTTCTTTCACAAGAACCGAGAATGAAGCAGGTATACCGATTTCATACTTGGTCTTTCCTCTGACTATCGCTTCATACAGTTTCTTTCTGCCTTCAACATCATCAGATTTGACGGTCAGGAATTCCTGCAGGCAGTATGCAGCGCCGTATGCTTCGAGTGCCCAGACTTCCATTTCTCCAAGTCTCTGACCGCCGAACTGAGCCTTTCCGCCGAGCGGCTGCTGAGTAACAAGCGAGTAAGGACCGGTACTTCTTGCGTGAACTTTTTCATCAACAAGGTGATGGAGTTTAAGGAAATACATAATACCGACTGTAACATCGGATTCAAAAGGTTCACCGGTCCTTCCGTCGAACAGGATCATTTTACCGCTTTCGCGTTCGCCTGTCTTTTGAAGAAGATCGCGGATATCTTTTTCTTTTGCACCGTCGAAAACAGGGCTGGCAGTATAAAGTCCGCCTTTCATCGACCTGACGAAACTCTTAAGATCATCTTCGTCTGCTTCATCGATCAATTTAGCAAATTCCTTGCTTGGCTGAAGAATATCTTTCAATTCTTTTCTTAACTTATCAACACCGAAATTCTGTTTTATAAAGTCGTTTATCTGCTCTCCGATCCTTCTTGCGGCAAGACCGAGGTGAACTTCGAGTATCTGACCTATGTTCATACGGCTGGGAACACCGAGCGGATTAAGGACGATGTCAACTGTCCTTCCGTCTTCCATGTAGGGGACATCCTCTTCCGGAAGAAGAACAGATACAACACCCTTGTTTCCGTGACGACCTGACATTTTGTCACCGACAGAAAGCTTTCTTTTTATAGCGACAAATACTTTTACAGATTTGATTACACCGGGTGAAAGATCATCGTTTCTTGTGATCTGTCTGATCTTGTTGTCATATATCTTTTTTACAGCTTCGAGTTTTCTTCTCATGTTAAGGATAAGCTCCTTAACATTTTTCATAACATCCCTATCTTTTACGCTCAGACTGCCGATAGCACTCTCAGGGATCTTTGCAATGATCTGTTCAGTAAGATCGACACCTTTCTTGACGATGACCGCATCTTTTTCGCTTTTGAGGTCTGCATCAGTCTTTTTGCCGATGAACATTTTCCTTATCAGTTCGTAAGTATGCTTTTCAATTATTCTGGTCTCATCATCACGGTTCCTTTTCACTGCATCAATCTGGATCTGTTCCTGCTCTTTCATACGATTGTCTTTTTTGACACCTTTGCGCGAAAAGATCCTTGTGTCGATAACAACACCCTCAACGCCTGAATGAACATAAAGCGAACTGTCTTTCACATCGCCGGCCTTTTCTCCGAAAATAGCTCTTAAAAGCTTTTCTTCGGGGGAGAGAACGGTTTCGCCTTTCGGTGTTACTTTTCCGACAAGAATGTCACCGGGCTTTATTTTCTGACCGATACGGATTATTCCGCTTTCATCAAGCTTTCTGAGTATTTCATCCGGAGCGTTCGGAATATCTGCGGTGATCTCTTCAGGACCTCTCTTTGTATCTCTTGCTTCACAGACAAATTCTTCAATATGAACAGAAGTATAGGTATCTTCTTTCAAAAGACGCTGATTTATAAGAATTGAATCCTCATAATTGTATCCGTTCCACGGCATGAAAGCTATCAGGACATTCTTACCAAGAGCAAGTTCGCCTCTGCTTATCGCCGGACCGTCAGCAATGGTATCGCCTTTTCTCACGAAATCGCCGACTGTAACAACCGGTCTGTGATTGAGAGCTGTATTCTGATTTGATCTTTTAAATTTTGTGAGGTTGTAAATATCAACATCGACATTTCCTTCCTCTTCGACCTTAATTACGATCCTGTTGGCATCTATCTTTACAATATATCCGTCTCTCTGTGCAAAAACAGTATAACCGGAATCTCTTGCAACATATTTTTCCATGCCGCTTGCAACAAGAGGAGCATCTGTTTTTATCAGAGGAACAGCCTGTCTCTGCATGTTAGATCCCATCAACGCTCTGTTAGCATCATCATGCTCAAGGAAGGGGATAAGTGCAGCAGAAACGGAAACAAGCTGAACTGGAACAAGATCCATCAGAGTGACGGTTTCCCTTTTCACTCTTGCAACTTCTCCCGATTTTCTGGCATTTACTATTTCATCAACAATTTTTCCTTTTTTGTCGAGTATAACAGATGAAGGAATAATCGTCTGACCTTCTTCATCTATTGCATCGAGATAAACTATTTCATCAGTAACTGCCGAATTTTTGACAACTTTATAAGGTGTTTCGATATATCCGAACTTATCAATCCTTGCAAAAGTGGTCAAGGAAACTATAAGACCGACATTCGGTCCTTCAGGTGTTTCTACAGGACAGATACGACCGTAATGTGTTTTATGGACATCTCGGACTTCAAAACTTGCATGTTCTCTTGCGAGACCGCCAGGTCCAAGTGCAGAAAGACGCCTTTTATGGGTCATTTCCGACAATACATTGGTGTGATCCATGAACTGACTGAGCTGTCCGCCGGCAAAGAACTCCTTCAGAACTGCGTTAACCTGTTTATACCCGATAACTTCATAAGGAGTAAGAGTTTCAACAACGCTTCCTGCAAGTTTTTCTTTTATGCTGTGTGACATTCTCAGAAGACCTGTTTTGAACACATCTTCAAGAAGTTCACCAACAAGTCTGACACGCCTGTTACCAAGATGATCGATATCATCAATCTTTCCACGACCATCACTAAGGTTGAGTATGTAACATATTGTATTCATTACATCTTCTTTCCTTAACTGTCTGGCAGACAAAGCGACATCCTCTTCAAACTTATGGTTCATTCTCAAACGACCGACTTCGCTGAGATCATAACTTTCAGGATTCTGGAACAGATTATTGAAGTATGCTTCAGCAATTTCCAGTTTAACCGGATTAGACGGAACCATCAGTTTGTAGATCTCAAGAAGAGCTTCTTCCCGTGTTCCGATCTTGTCAATTTTCAGTGTGTTAGACAAATATGGAGAAAAATTGAAGTTTTCAAAATAAATAATGTCGAACTCTTTTATTCCCTTTCCTGTAATATTGTCAAAAAGAGTGGCAGTAAGTTCATCGTTAACATCAGCGATTTTGTTGCCTGTTTTAGGATCAAGCACTGGTGTGAATATCCTTTTTCCTTCGAGATAATCTGAAGGAAGAGCCATTTCAACGATACCTGCGGCCTGAAGTTTTTTCAAAACAGCGGTTGAAAACCGTTTTCCTTCTTTTGCAAGTTCTTTATCCTCTGCACCGATTATGTCAACAGGGATTTTCTGTTTTTTAAGTTCTTCGATTTTGTCGTAGTCAATAACTTTGTAAATTGTGCCGTTATTGATCCTGATCTTTTCAGGAATGTAGAAAGATGAAATAATATCTGCAGGACTATATCCCCATGCTTTCAGAAATATTGTTGCAGGGAATTTTTTCTTTCTGTCGATCTTGACATAGAGAAGCCTCTTGGAGTCGAATTCAAAATCAAGCCATGATCCATGATAGGGGATCAGCCTTGACATGAAAATTTCATTTCCGCTTGTGGTCTTTGCTTTGTCGTAGTCGAAGAAAGTACCGGGTGACCGGTGAAGCTGATTGACAATGACCCTTTCAGTTCCATTAATGACAAAAGTTCCCCAGTCGGTCATATTGGGAATAGTACCGAAAAAAAGCTCCTGTTCCTTGATATCATTCAATTTTTTGTGAGCACCGTTTTCGTCTATCTCGTAAGATGCGAGCTGAACCCTGATCTTCAAGGGAAGTTCAAAGCTGGAGCCTCTGAGTTTGCACTCATCAACATCATACTGCGGTTCACCAATCGAATAACCGAGGAATGAAAGCTCGATAGAGTTGTTAAAACTGGTAATCGGAAAAACCGATAGAAACGCACCTTGAAGACCCGATTTTTTCCTGTCAGATGGTGCTGTATCCTTCTGCAGAAACTCTGAATAAGAGTTTTTCTGCACTTCAAGAAGATCCGGTATGTCGGTAACATGCTTTGTGATATCACCGAACCATCTTCTTGCCCTGAAATTCTGCTGTCCTAAGATCCCCATCATTACCTCACTGTCTGGTTCTGATTTCTTCCAGCAACCCTGCTATTACATATATATAACTTAAAAAAAACAAAAAACAGGTAAGACAGTAAATCACTGCCTTACCTATAAAAAACCTAGCTGATCTGCTTTGCAGAATTTAAGCCGGCTTATTTAATTTCTATCTCAGCACCAGCTGCAACAAGCTTATCTCTCATTGCTTCAGCTTCTGCCTTTGGTATTCCTTCTTTAACTACGCTAGGGCAATTGTCAACAAGGTCTTTTGCTTCTTTAAGTCCAAGACCTGTAAGAGCTCTTACTTCTTTAATAACATTAAGCTTTGTTGCACCTGAAGATTTAAGAACTACATTGAATTCTGTCTTTTCTTCAGCTGCTGCTGCAGGAGCAGCTGCTGTAGCAACAACTGTAGCTGCTGCACTTACGCCGAGTTCAGTTTCAAGTTCTTTAATAAGCTCAGCGAGCTCAAGAACGGTCATTCCTTTAATAAATTCCTTTACATCTGCTTTGTTTGTCATTGTGTTCTCCAAAATTTTTAATTAGCCGTTTCAAGTTTTTCTTTGTAAGCAGCAAGCAGCCGTACAAAACTTTGCGGTACAGCGAGCATTGTTGCAAGAAGCTTCGCCTGAAGCTCTTCTTTGCCGGGAAGATCAGCCAGTACATTCACTTCTTTTGAAGTGAGCAATTTTCCATCAATTACACCGCCTTTAACAATGATGCGCTCATCTTTCTTTGCGAATTTTTTGATGATTCTCGCACCTTTCACCAGATCAGAATCCAGAGTAAGAACAAGGGAAGTCATACCTTTAAGAAGATCATTGACACCTTCATAAGGCGACCCTTTCACAGCAATTCTTGCAAGAGTGTTCTTTACAACAATGATCTTTACATTGGATGTAGCACACTCTTTACGAAGCGGGGTGAAAGTTTCCATGTTTACTCCGCTGAAATCAACAGCGATGCATGATGAAGCCTTGGAAAGCACTTCTCTGATTTCCTCAACAATTTGTTGTTTCTTGCTTCTTTCCATTTAAGCAACTCCATCAGTTACTATTTCTGGTCATCGAAGAACAATGACAGGTCTCAGACAGGAAATTAAGCCCGCAGGCACCTGGCTTCTACGACCAGAAAACGATTATTAAAACTACTTAGCCTCATTCATCAGAGCTGATTCATCAATTTTAATACCGGGTCCCATAGTACTCGATATTGTAACTTTCTTGATGAATGTTCCTTTTGCCGTTGGCGGTTTAAGCTTAACGAGATCCTTGATCAGTTCCATAGCATTATCATGGATTTTATCGGGTCCGAAACTTAATTTTCCGATCATACAGCAGAGAACACCAGCTTTATTTACTTTAAATTCAACTCTACCGGCCTTGACAAGCTTGATAGCGCCGGCGATATCATTACTTACAGTACCGAGTTTCGGGTTCGGCATAAGTCCTTTCCTTCCAAGAACCTTTCCGAGTTTACCGATCTTTCCCATCATTGCGGGTGTTGTTACAAGTTTGTCAAAATCTGTCCATTCTTCGGTCATGATCTTTTCAATAAGGTCTTCACTTCCGACATAATCTGCACCGGCGGTTTGAGCCTGAGTTATCATGTCAGCAGGAACGATAGCACAAACTTTGACAGTTTTGCCTATACCGTGAGGGAAAACTGTGGCACCTCTGACCATCTGGTCGGATTTCTTGGCATTGATGCCGAGATTGATAGCAATATCAACGGTTTCAT
>Ga0209098_1002456_pt1 | contig 16327 bp, 10 predicted proteins | sample AD_JPNHW1_MetaG_FD_184429 | JGI IMG/M metagenome (GOLD analysis project Ga0209098, IMG submission 184429) | Active sludge microbial communities of municipal wastewater-treating anaerobic digesters from Japan - AD_JPNHW1_MetaG (SPAdes) (version 2) | ecosystem: Engineered > Bioreactor > Anaerobic... | reverse complement strand
CGAAGTTGGAGCCGCAATGCCGGCTTTTGCAAGGATGGCCATGGCTGCTTTGCGCCCATCCGCCTCTGCAGCGATAATGGAAGCAGGGCCACGTCGGGCATCGCCGCCTACATAAACGCCAGGGACTTTCGTTTCCATCGTCTCCATATCTACCGCAGGAAGGCCATTCTTCTCAAGTTTAACGCCGAGCTTTTCCAGATTTTCGAGTTCTGGTTGTTCACCGATGGCCGCTACCACGAGGTCGCAAGGTACTTCGATAGTTTTGTCAGTGGGCACAGGTTTTCGGCGACCGGAAGCGTCTTTCTCACCCAAAGCCATTGTGCGCAGTACGAGAACCCCAGGTTTGGCCGCCTCGGGGAGCGTAAGTTCCAGGAGGCCTTTAGATTCTGCCAAGGCGGTTTCCAACTCCTCCCGGTCCGCAGGCATTTCTTTTCTCGTTCTGCGATAGGAAAGAATGACGGACTCGATGGAAGGGAGCCTGGCCGCAACCCGTACCGCATCGCAGGCGGTGTTGCCTCCGCCTGCCACTACGACATTTTTGACTCCCTCAAAAACTTTGCCAACCACATCGCTACCTGAATCGAGCGCCATATTGAAGCGGTGCAAGAACTCAAGCGCGTCTATGACTTCGCAGCCGGAGCCTTCCAGTTTGAGAGATTTGGACTTGCTGGCGCCGGTACCAAAGAAGAAGCTTGTAAAGCCCTCGTTTTTTAGTGACTCGAGCGACGGTGCGGGCTTGCCAGTGACAAAGTTCACGCCCAAGGCCCGCACGCGGTCTATGTCCTCTGCGAGTTCCTTGTGTTCGATTCTGAATCGTGGGATGACGACACTAGGGACACCACCAATAATTGGTTCTTGTTCATAAACTGTTACGGGGTAACCAGAGAGAGCAAGATAATATGCACAGGCCAAACCTGCCGGACCTGCGCCGATCACAGCAGTTTTGCCAAGGCCTGTTTTGGCAGCGCCGATCACTTGGGCAGGAAGTTTTGCCGCCCGAGCGGCGCTCAGTTTGACATCCCTGATTCTGACAGGGCCCTCGTAGTCCACACGTGAGCAGTGCTCTTGGCAGACATGGTCGCAGAGGACACCAGTTGTGTGCGCAAGCGGGTTATCGGACAGGATTGTGGCCAAGGCTTGCTCGCCGTTGCCCTCACCCTGCGACGCGATATACGCCGGCACCTTCTGGTTCACCGGGCACGCCTCGATGCACGGCGCCGCAAAACAGTCGAAAAGCGGCAACTTGCGCGCGATGGACGCGGTGCCGGCCTTCCAGTCCTGCCGGTACTGAGGCGCCGCGAGTGCCGCATCCGCCACCTGGGCGAGGGCAACGGCGTCCACAGCGTCCGGCATCATGGGCAGGGCGCTTACCACCTGTTTGGCAATCGAACTAAGCCGCAAATAACCACCTGGCTTTAAAATATCAGTCGCCACCGTGAGCGGCCCCAGCCCTGCCTTCACCAAGTCGGCAGCATTTAGCGCGCTCACTCCGCCACAGAAAGAAAACCTCTGCCCAAAGTCCGGCACCGCCTGAGCAAGATTCGCAGCCAGCCGAACCGTAATCGGGAAGAGCGCCCTTCCTGACATATAGCGCTCAGCGCCCGGTAGAACTCCGCCGTTATTCACATTGGCGAGTGTATTGGAAAGCTTGATACCAAAACGCCTCCCGTGCGTGTGAGCCGCCGCGCCAAGATTCTTTATGAGACTCAATGCCTGATCGAACTGCAGATCATGCTCAAAATTTTCACGCTTCAGAATAATCTCGTCCCAACCCAGCCTGTCCAGAATATCGCGCGCGCAGTCGTAGCCTACGAGCGTCGGATTGAGCTTTATGTAAGTGTCAAAGCCCTTTTCTTCGATAAGATAGCGCCCAATTTTCTCGATTTCATCTGGCGGGCAGCCATGCATCGTAGAAAGCGTCACCGAGTGAACCGGCCTGCACGGCATGTGTGAGGCGAGTGTTTTAGCCCTGTCCTGAGCACCTTCTCCAAAGGCGCGGACAAAGTTTTCGCTCCCCACGAAGCTCGAGAGCTCTTCCACAGCCTGTGCCCAATAGGCAGTATTCTCCGGCCGGCACATACCTTCGATAAATGCGTCCACTGTCTCACTCATGATGCCTTCCAGCGTGTAACCGACCGACATGTTAAAGAAAAAGTCGTTCGGTTTGCGCGAGAATAAGTGAGCGAGCAAATTTACCGTGAGCCAGCCATTGATGTACTCTTTTCTGGCATCTTCCAGACTGAGCTCTGTGGACCACTCGACATTGTGCCCCTCATTTCTCGCGTCGATACAGGGCTTTTCGATGTCCAGTTTGTCATTCACCTGTACCGTTTTGAGCTCGAAAACGCGGGCGCCAGAAAGATATGCCGCCACAAGGTTCGGGGCTATCTGTGTATGCGGCCCTGCCGCAGGCCCGACCGGCAGGCTTGCCCTTCCGGACATTACATTGAGACCGAGGCTGTCCACTTCCAGGTCGAACATCTCCTGCGAAACCTCAAAAGGTATCTCGAAAATCGATTTCTTCGCAGCATATTCGCCGGAAATCCTCTGTAAAAGAAGCGGCAGCGAAGTAAACTTCATCACTTTGCTCATGCGTAACCCCATTGAATGAATTTGCCATAGCCGGGCGAGCCTACAATGACTCCGTCCGTAGATACTACCTTAGAAGCCAGTTCCGATGGAACCGATCCAGAAGCGACAAGCCGCCTCGAGCCAAAGACGCAGAAACCACGCACAAAAGTCCCCACCACAGCCCCTGCAAGCCTCATGCCTGCAAAAGGCGTAATATGGCTCTTGCTGTACATCTTGGCCGGGTCAAAAAGTGTTGTGACGTTTGGGTCCACGAGGACGAAATCCGCATCCTTACCCACGGCAATCGACCCCTTGGCCTTATCCAGGCCGAAGCGTTTTGCGGCGCCGCCTGACGTTGCCTCCAAAAACCGCTGGAGCGCCAGCCGCCCCGCGAACAGCCCCTCGGACAGCACATACGGGAAAAGCGTCCCCGTGCCAGGAATCCCGCCGTACGCCGTGAGCGGGTTACCAGTGAACTTCTCGTAATCCGGCGCTCCAGCGTGGTCTGAGGTGACAAAGTTGATGTCCCCTTGTGCAAGGAGGCGCCACAGCATGCCTTTTTGGGCCGCATCCTTGACAGGCGGCGCCGTTTTGAGCGCTGCATCGCGCGTGGCAAAATCGTCTTCGTCGAAGGCGAGATAGTGTGCGCAGGTCTCACAGGTTGCGCCTGAGCGAGCCACGCTCCGTGCTGCATCCGCAGTGCCCACGTGGACGATGTGGAGCCACTTTACTGCACCTTGTGCCAACTCGATAGCTTTGTTCACCGCAACAATCTCCGCTTCCTTTGGTCTCGAGGCGTAGTAGTCGCGCCAGGTTGGCACCTTGTCCCCTCGGTCGCGTGCAAGCGTTTCCGATGCCTTCCTTATGACGTCTGGGTCTTCGGCGTGCAAAAGAAGCGGCCTTCCTGCATCTGCGCAAAGCCTTATAGCCTTTGCAAACTGTTCGGCCGTTACCGCCAGAAAGGTCTCCATCCCAGAAATCGTGTAGCACTTAAAGCCTACCACCTTCGGTGCGAGCTCAGAGACGGTCTTTTCCATCTCGAGCGGAGAAAGATGCCCGGAAATGCCGCCGTAAAACGCATAGTCGATAAAAGCCTTGGAAGAAACAACGCTGAGTTTATTCTCCAGAGCAGCAAGACTTGTGATTGGCGGTAGAGAAGTACAGGGCATATCCACCACCGTCGTGACGCCGCCTCTTGCCGCTTCCTGTGTACCGTGCGCAAAATCTTCTCTGTGCGTAAAGCCCGGCTCGTCAAAATGTACGTGCGAATCGATTGCGCCAGGAAACATCATGAGGCCCGATCCATCAAGTATCTCTGGCCCGACGCCCTGTGCAGAGTCTTTTGCGCTTACGGTGATCTCCGCATTGCCCGCAGGCACAATTTTTGTGAACTTGCCATCTTTCACAAGCACATCGACCAGGACGAAGTCGGCTTCACCCGGCAGGGCGGCGGCTACGTTCCTGAGTATCATTTGACGACTCATTTTACCGCTCCATGCAGATACTTCTCGATCTTTTCAGGGATGAGAGGAATACTGTAGAAATCAGGACCATTCGGTTTTGCCGCCCGCAGGGCGTTCAATACCGCAAAATACCCCGCGATACCGTACTGCAAGGGTGGTTCTCCTATCGCTTTGGAATTGAAGGGCGCAGCCCAGTTTTCTATGCCTGGCAGGAACTTGATTTTCACGTCCTCAGGAAGGAAAGCCTCGTCCGGAACCTTGTAGGTGGAAAGGGTATCGCTCAAAGGTCTTCCGTCTTCGCCAAAGCGCAGGTCTTCCAAAAGCGCCCAGCCAAGGCCCTGTGCAAAGCCGCCCTCGATCTGGCCCAAGTCGATGCTCTCGTCCAGGCTGTTGCCTACATCGTGCGCAATAAAGGCGGATTCGAGCTTATAGGTGCAGCGCACTAAATCCACACGTGCAACTACACACGCAGTGCCGTAGACGTGGTAGGCAAACGGCGAGCCCCACTGGCGCTTGTCGTCAAACACAAGGTTCGGCGTTGCATAGTAGGCGTGGGCAGACAAGTCAATGCGCGCCATATTGGCTGCCGAAACCAGCTTGTTCCAGGCAAGTCCCGTGTCCTTGCCAGATGAGAAAACAACGCCATCGCGGAATTCGATTGAATCCGGGCTCACGCCTAGCATTTCCGCCGCCTTTTTGCAGAGCCTTGCCTTTATCTCATTACAGGCTATTTGAGTAGCCATGCCGTTCATGTCTGCACCGGTGCTCGCTGCCGTGGGCACGGTATTGGCCACGGTCAGGGTAGTTGTGCGCTCGACATGGATCTTGTCAGTAGACAGTCCAAAGGTTCTTGCCGCCACAAGGGCAATTTTGTTCGACACCTGCTGGCCCATTTCGACGGCGCCGGTGGACACGAGGATCGAACCGTCCGTGTAAACGTGGACGAGCGCTCCTGCCTGGTTCAAAAAGAGGTTTGTAAACGAAATTCCAAAGCAGATAGGAATGAAAGCGGCACCTTTTTTCTCGGTTGTGTGCGTGGCGTTGAATTCTTCTATTTCCGTCTTGAGGTGCGGCCAGTTGGACTCGGCGATCACTTCGTCAAAGGCTTCTTTGGCTCGAACCCGCTTCATCGGCATGCCATAGTGGCTGACATCGCCTTCCGCGACGAGGTTCTTACGCTGAATATCGACGGCGCTGCAGCCCATCTTACGTGCTAATAGATCGATTGCAGATTCGATGACAAAAAAGGACTGCGGCGCTCCAAAACCGCGGAACGCGGTAAAAGAAGGCAGGTTGGTCTTGCACATGTAGCCGGTAACGCGAACATTCGGAATGTGATAGGCGCCTGTAGCGTGCAAAAGCGTGCGCGACAGAATAGCAGGGGAAAGGTCGCAGCTCGAGCCAGAATTCTGGTAGTAGTCGGCTTCGAAAGCAAGAATATGGCCCTCTTTGTCTGCGCCAATGCGAAAATCCGAGGAATACGGGTGGCGCTTTCCGGTTGCGCGCATGTCTTCGTGTCGGTTCAGATAGAGCTTGACCGGCTTGTGACTCAACCAGGCCCCCAAGGCCGCAAGGCTCGCCCAATATGAGGCCTGCTCTTCCTTGCCGCCAAAGCCGCCACCCAAGCGCCGTGCCTCCACTTCGACCATGCTCATGGGAAGACCCAGGCACCGCGCAATGGAGCGCTGTACGCCAGTCGGAGATTGCGTACTGGATATAACAAAGACTTTTCCGCCATCGCGCACTTCTGCAAAGCAGCCTTGTGTCTCAAGGTAGACATGCTCTTGTCCGCCAGAATCCACTCGTCCGGAAACCACATAGTCGCACTGTGCAAAAGCAGCAGTGGTGTCCCCGCAATATGCAGTGCTGGAAGGCAAAATAAAGTTGTTTTGTTTGGCGGCTTCCCGTGGATCCGTGATCACTGGAAGTGGTTCTGATTTTATCTCCACAAGGGTGGCAGCCTTGCGTGCGAGGTTCCTCGTCCTGGCAAGCACGAGGACAATGGGTTGTCCCCAATACTCCCACTCGCTTTCAGGCAAGACAGGCTCGTCGTTTTTGTTGGTGCCAATCTGATTTTCACCGGGAACGTCTTTGGCGGTGATGACGACGACAGATGGGTCGAGCTCGCGCGCCTTTTCGGTTGAAATAGACAGAATTTTGCCGTGAGCGCTCTCCGAAAGTTTGACAGCTGCCTGTAAGCAATCGGATGGCTCGGGAAGATCGTCCACAAATTTGGTGAGTCCTTTGATATTTAAAACTGATGCTTCACGATTTTTCATGGAACAGCTCCTTATGGAAATAGCACCTTGCCAATACCGTCATTTTCAAAAAACTTGAGGAAGTGGGCGATGATGAGCCTGCCGAGCATGTCCCGCCTGTAGCTGTCTGTTCCTCGCACATCGCTTATGGGGTTGATCTCGGCCATCGCGGCGCCTGCAGTTTTTTGCGCGAGGGCGGCAAGCTTAGCGGAATCGTGCGTAAACTCATTTCCTTCAATGATTTGTACAGCTTTTTGAAGGAGAGCTGGCGTCGGTGCGATGCCGCCAGCGCTCAAGTGCACGTCGCGGAACCTGCCATCCACAATGCGGAATGACATCGCAGTGTTGACGGATGCTATATCCAGCCGTTTTCGCTTTGCGATCTTCTCAAAGGAGAAGTAAAGCGGACTTTCATTTTCCGCATACTGTTCCGCTTCTGGCACCCGGACTGCGAGGATTGCCTCAGACCCAATGAGGTCGATTTTCTTGTAGCCCAGGAAAAACTTCTCGAGTGGCACGGTTCTGGTCGAATTTACCCCTGTGACACCTGCAAGGCTCGCAACGCCGATCACGAGGACGGCTCCGGCGCCAAGGAGCATGCTTGTAAGGTCTCCAACAGGGGAAGCGTTGGCGATGTTGCCGCCAACTGTGGCCAAGTTACGAATAAGGGTACTCGCGAATTCGGTCTCGTAGTTCTCGATACCTGGAATAGCCTTGCGCACGAGCGGCGAGGCAAAAAAGTCGTGCACCGTCGCGGCGGCACCGATTTCCACCCATCCGCGCCCCCCCTCGCGCACCTCCCTGATCTCCGCCAGCTCCGGCCTCCTGGCAAGCAGCGCCGGCGCAAAGTCCTCATCCGGCGCGGGGTTGCGCACATAGTAATCGGTGCCGCCGCCAATGACTACGCTGCCATCAGCTTTCTTTGCACATGCGGCAGACGTTGCGCCGGTTGCTACCGCGGCCCTCCGCCCCCTTTCTTCCGATTCCTCAAGGAAGGCCAAAACCGACTTTGGCAGTACCTGCCGCTCCACAAGAGCCCTGAGGCGTTCTTCTTCAGCAAGCGGCAAATCTGCAAACTCCTTAACAAGGCGTTCTGCAGCCCGTCTAATGGAGCCATAGCCTGTGCACCTGCACAAATTGCCATCAATCGCCACCATGGCTCCAGCCATGTTCGGCACTACGGGTTCGGCCAGCCAGGAACTCAGCGCAATAATGAATCCGGGTGTGCAGAATCCGCACTGGCTTGCATTCTCTTCCAAAAACGCCCGCATGACAGGCGTCAATCCCTCGCTTGCTCCAGCTGTAAGTCCTTCTATAGTAATAACATGACATCCATCGACTTCGCCAAGTGCCAATAGACAGGATGGCACGGCCCGGTAGCGCACGCGCAGCTCAGTTCCATTGGCCAGGCTCTTCAACGGTCTGCCCACCAGCACTGCGCAAGCCCCGCAGTCACCCTCTCTGCAACCTTCTTTTGTGCCTTTTAGTTCGAGTTCTCCCCGCAGGAAGTCCAAGATTGGACTCCCATATGGCGCTTGTGTCGTATACCAGGCGTCGTTAACCTTCAACGTCGTTGTTATTCTCTCGTTCTCCATTCTTCTATCCTTAGTCGTCTACGTAGAGATCGACAGTCGTAAAATGTTCAACATCCACAAGGCCTCTGTCGGTGAGTTTGAGTTTCGGAATGACTGGCAGGGCCATAAAAGACAGTGCCATGAGCGGCTCCGGATTGAGCATCCCTTCCTCATGATACACCATGTCGAAGGCTTTGAGCCGTTCTATGACAAAGTCCGCGTCCTTATCGCTCATGAGCCCCGCTATGGGCAGCGGCAAATCCAGAATTACCTGATCGCCTATCGTAAAAACAAGCCCGCCCTTAATCTTGTTCAAGTGTCGAGCCGCCTTAAAAATCGAGACGTCGTCCACTCCAGCTATAATCATGTTGTGTGAATCGTGGCTTATCGTGCTGCCGAGCGCCCCGCGCTTTAACCCGAGCCCGCTGATAAATCCTTTGCCGATATTCCCTGATCCAGTGTGGCGCTCGATTACGAACAGTTTTAAGATATCGCGATCGAGGTCGGAAACGCAGGTGCCATTTTTTACAAGAGGCTCCACCACTCGATTTTCCGTAAGAATTGAATCGGGCTTAGCCTCAATCACGCGTACCTTCTTGCCTTTGTCAGGAATTATGAAGTCCTCTGAAGTGAGCCACTTTATGTTGACGGAGTCGCGAATAGGCGGGGCCAGTTTTGGCATTTCTACGACAAGTTGTCCGTTTTGTGCCGCCAGTTTTCCATTTTTGTAGACTCTTTCGACATGGAAATTCTCAAACGAAGAGAAACACACCAAGTCCGCCTTGTAGCCAGGCCTAATTGCTCCCATATCTTTGATCCCAAACCACGAGGGGGCGTTTGCACAGGCTATCCTAAAGGCACTTATGGGATCCATTCCATTCTTAAGGCTCAGTCTCAGGCAATAATCGATGTGACCTTCATCGCGTAAGTCGTTAGAGTGGCGGTCATCCGAGCAGAACATAAAGCGCATCGCGGATTCAGGCGTCACGGCCGGCAGAAGCTGTCTAAGGTCACGTGCAGTAGATCCTTCTCTCAACATGACATACATACCTTTTGAGACCTTTTCCAATGCTTCGCCAGGGGTTGTACACTCGTGGTCTGAGCCGATTCCTTCTGCAATATAGGTCGACAGGTCCGCGCCACTCAGCCCTGGGGCATGGCCGTCGATGGGTTTTCCTGCATTGCGGAAAAGCGCAATCTTGTCCAAAAGGCTTGGTTCACGGTGTAACACCCCCGGATAGTTCATCACTTCGCCCAAGCCCAGCACCCTTGTGTCTTGCAGGAAAGGATACATGTCGGACGCGTAGAAAGAAGCTCCCGCAGAATCGAAGTCGGTAGCAGGCACACAGGAAGGTATCATGAAAAAAACATCGAGAGGCAGGTCCTGCGAGGCATTGAGCATGTAGCGCATGCCGTCGTATCCGAGCACGTTGACTATTTCATGAGGATCGGCAATGACAGCCGTAGTTCCATGAGGCATGACAATCCTCGCATATTCGCACGGCGGCAAGAGCGAGGACTCGATATGTACGTGGGCATCGATCAGCCCTGGAGCAACATAGGCTCCCCCCATATCCTCGGTTTTACGAGCCTCAAGATTGTCGTTGATGCCGGCTATTCTGCCATTTCGAATAGAAATTGTTGAGTGAGGAAGAAACCTGCCCGCAAATACGTCTATGATTGTGCAATTGACAAGGTTGAGATCGCAGAGCGCCGTACCTTGTTGTGCAGGCGAACCCATAGCACTGCCTGTAGCCATAACCACCCCTTTCCCTTTTTGCTTGTCCTTGCTTACTTGTCCTCACGCATATAAGAGCTGCTCAAGCTGGCAGGCCCTCCCACTTTTTTGGAAAGTGTTTCCCACCATGTAATTACAACGAGGACGATAATGGTTCCTATGTAGGGAGCCATGTTCAAGAAGCTGGCCGGTATGTTAGTCCCGCCGGCCTGTAGTCTGAACTGGATCGCGTTTATGCCACCGAACAGCAGCGCCCCCCAGACTGACCGTGCGGGATTCCACATCGAGAAAATAACAAGCGCTACGACGATCCAGCCTCGCCCACCAGTCAGGTTTTCGGCCCATCCTGGCGTGTACGAAAGCGAAAGATGAGCTCCTCCGAGCGCAATCAACATGCCACCAATCAACGTATACCGGTACTTAGTCTTAATCACATCGATTCCCATTGCATCTGCGGTCTTCGGATCTTCTCCAACGGAACGCAACCACAACCCAGGCCTCGTCTTAAAAAGGAAAAACCAGCTCACAAAGATGAGCACATAGACAGTATAAGTAATAATATCCTGCCGGAAAAGCGCCCCTATAATGGGAATATCCGAAAGCCCAGGAATGATAATAGGCGTGAACTTTGCGCCTTTTAGTCCAACTAACCTAAAATTGTTGGATTCGGGCCCCAGTCTTTGCCCAAGGAAACTCGCAAAACCTGTTCCAAACAAGGTTATAGAAAGGCCGGAAACAACCTGGTTAGCACGCATAGTGACAGACAAGAAGGCATGAATAAGGGCCAAGACCATTCCAACACCTGCAGCAACAAGAAGCGCAAGGACGAGGTTGTGGGTGTAATAGGATACCGCAAAGCTGGTCACGGCGCCCATTAACATCATCCCTTCAATACCAAGATTCAAGATGCCTGAGCGTTCTGTGAGAATCTCGCCAATAGTTGCCAGGACAAGACTCGTTCCTGCCCTAACCGTTATGGTCAGAATTGAGGTAATAAGATCCATTAGGCTTCTCCTTTTGCGCACGAAGGGCTCTTGTCGGCAGGGATCCACTTTAGTCGATACTCAGAGAAAAGCGAACCTGCAAGCATCGGGAATAGGATAAGGCCTTGCATAACCGAGCCTACCGCTGAGGGTAGCCCCATCATCAGTTGTACCTGGTCGCCGCCGACCAGTAGGCCTGCCATTACCAGCGAGACAAAAGGTATAGCCAGAGGATTGAGTTGCGACATCCACGCTATGATGATGGCAGTATAGCCATATCCAATGCTAAGGCCCTGTTGTAATCGGTGAGAGATGCCGGTGACTTCTCCCGCTCCGGCGAGTCCGCATAGGGCACCGGAAAGAAGGACTGTCAGCATGATGTTGCGTTCTACCGACATACCCAAATAGCGGGCGGCTTTTGGGCTTGCTCCGATTACCGAGATCTCAAATCCCCAGCGGGTTCTCCGCAACACTATCCAGAGAATTACGGCTAACGCGAGCCCTATATAGAGCCCGACATGTGCTCTTCCCAGAATGCGGGGAAGCCATGCGTTCTCCACGAATGGTGCAGAACCAGGGAACCCATAACCGTGCGGATCGCGCCAAGGTCCATAGTAAAGATATTCGGAGAAAAGAATAGCTACATAGTTCAGCATAAGTGTCGTCAGAGTCTCATCGACGTTGAGTCTTGTTTTCAAAAGGCCAGGTATGCCTGCCCACAGGGCACCAGCAATGCAGCCTGCCAGGATGGCGAGGATAAGCAGCGAGGGGCCCAGCACAAAGTCTTTCATAAAAAGTGCTACTGCCGCGGCGGCCACGCCACCGAGCGTAAGTTGCCCTTCAGCGCCAATGTTCCAGAACTTCAGTCTAAAGGCTAGAGAGACTCCCAGCCCTGTCAAGAGAAGAGGGATAGTCTTGACCAGGGTTTCAGAAAACCCATTCATGGACCCAAATGCTCCCTTAAACATGGCAGCAAAAGTCTGGAAAGGATCACTTCCAAAAATGGAGAGCATTATCCCACTCAAAACGAGCGACACTACGAAGGAAATGGCCGGCACCAAAACTTGGGCAGCCGTCGAGACGTTCTTACGTTTTTCAAACACCACTTTCATGAGTTGCTCCGCTTTCCAGGTTTGAAGGCCTTACCCCTGCCATAAGAAGGCCAAGTGTTTCTTCATCGGCCGTACCAGCAGGAAGTACAGCCATAATTGTGCCATCGCACATGACGGCAATCGTATCCGCTACCTGTTCGAGTTCGTCTATGTCTTCTGAGATAAAGAGTACCCCGCGGCCTTCTTCCCGTTGCGCTACCAACTGTCGACGGACCGATTCTGTGGCCCCAACATCCAAGCCACGTGAGGGATATACAGCGATAAGAAGGTTCTTGCACGCAGTAATCTCACGGGCAAGAATCGTTTTTTGAACGTTGCCACCAGAAAGAAACTTGACTCTCGTTTCTGGCGACGGCGTTGCTATGTTGAAAGACTCAATAAGTCTCTTGGCAAGAAGGGTTATTTGCTTTGGGAATAAGAAACCGGCCACAGAAAGTGGTTTTTTTCTATACTCTTTCATGGCGAGATTGGACGCCACGCTGAGGTCGCCAACGGCACCCACCTGTGACCTATCTTGAGGTATGTGGGAAACACCCGCATTTATCACTTGGATGGGTTTGGCATTGGTAAGGTCTTTATCACTTATCTTAACACTGCCAGATGTCGCCTTGCGTAAGCCTGTTATTACTTCTGCAAGCTCGCGTTGGCCATTGCCTGCAACTCCGGCTATGCCGAGGATTTCGCCTTCGCGGATCTGGATGCTGACATCCTTGAGGGCCGGCAAACCGCGATCGTCCAATGCGCAAACATTCTGCATCTCCAGAATCGGTTTGCCTGGAGCAAAAGGTTTCTTTTCTATTTCAAAAAGGACTTCTCTGCCCACCATGAGGCGGGCCAATTCCTTTGGAGAGGTTGAAGCCGTGTTCACCCCTGCCACAACTTTGCCTTTTCTCAAGACCATGACGCGATCGGAAAAGGTCATGACCTCTTCCATTTTGTGGGTGATAAAAATGGCCGACTTGCCCTCCGAGCGCATCCGGTGAACCACTTTGTTGAGTTCGTTGGATTCCTGAGGAGTCAAGACGGCAGTTGGCTCGTCCAAAATGAGAATCTCAGCATTTCGGAACAAGAGTTTCAGGATCTCCACTCTCTGCTGCTCTCCAACGGACAGCTGCCAAACGCAAGCGTCTGGATCGACTTTGAGCGAGTACGTTTCTGAGAGTTCGAGCACTTTTTCCCTAATCTTTTTCATGTCTGGCACAAAACCCACGTTTTTCATGCCCAGAATGATGTTTTCCAACACAGTCATGGTGTCCACCAGCTTGAAGTTCTGGTGAACCATACCAATACCAAGCTCTTGAGCATCTCGTGGACCGCCAATGTGGACGCGTTGCCCGCGAACAGAGATTTCTCCTGCGTCCGGCCTATACAGTCCACAAAGGATATTCATCAAAGTGCTCTTCCCAGCACCATTTTCACCAAGCAGAGCGAGTACTTCGCCGCTGTAAAGTTCAAGATCTACGCAGTCATTGGCTACGACACCAGGGAATGACTTACAAATTCCCGTCATCGAGACCAGAGGCTGTCTGGAGTTCTGTTTCATTGGGGTCTTACCTTGATTGGATTTGCCGCGGCGCGGCAGTCTAATTCTACTACTTCCAGTTCGCTTACCATGCAGTCACAAGCATCGACAGAATTACATGCCAAAACTCAAAGCATCTACCAAAATTGGACCGACAGAAAAGATTGCGCTTTCCATGTCGGTCCAAAAAACTATCTCTTACTGAACTTTTCCTACAACGCCTTCAACAAACCAATCCATGGAGAGTTGTTTATCATCTGGAATAACTTGGCCGGCCGGATACACCACCTTGCCAGTCTGATCTTTGATCGGGCCAGTGAAAATGCTCCACCCGCCGAGAATCTTCTTCCTTGCGGCTTCTACTTCGTTTCTTACAGAAGCAGGGACCCTTGGGCTAATTGAAGATAGTTGTACAATATTGTCCTTAAGCCCACCCCAGTACGCATGGGTTTTCCATTTGCCATCCAGAGCAGCCTGTATAGTCTGAGTAAAATACGTCTCCCAGTTCCAGGTTGCGCTTGCAAGGACGGTGTCACCAACGAACTTGCCCATATCGGAATCATAGCCGATTGAGAACTTTCCGCGCTCTTGAGCGGCTTTCTGCGGTTCGGTGGTGTCCTGGTGCTGCGCAATAATATCTGCACCTGCATCCAGCAAAGCCACGGCTGCTTCTCGTTCCTTTACAGGATCATACCACGTATTGGTCCACACAACTTTCACTTGCGCTGCAGGGTTGACAGATCTCACTCCTAGTGTGAATCCATTGATACCTCTAACGACTTCCGGAATAGGAAATGCTGCTACGTAACCAATCACATTGGACTTAGTCATGCGGCCAGCAATGATGCCGGTGAGATATCGCGCTTCCTCGATACGCCCAAAGTAGGTCGCCATGTTTGGAGCAGTCTTGTATCCGGAGCAGTGCTCAAAGATCACATTGGGGAAATCTTTTGCTACTGCAAGCGTCGGATCCATGTAGCCAAAGCTTGTGGTAAATATCATATCAAAACCGGCAGTTGCGTATTGGCGGATGATGCGCTCTGCGTCAGGACCTTCCGGCACATTCTCAATGTACTTTGTTTCAATCTTATCGCCGAATTTTTTCTGTACTGCAAGACGTCCGCGCTCCTGCTCATAGGTCCATCCCATATCGCCAGGAGGTCCGATGTAGACAAATGCGATCTTAAACGGCTTTTTTGCCTGAGCAACGACCGGAGACACCACGGAAAAAACCATTGCCAATGCCAGCAACCCAAGGACAATCTTTTTCATCAAACAGTTCCTCCTCTTGATACGATTTTCGATCTCTGGGCACCAGCTAATCCAGGCAGCAGCGCTGCGAATGATTGCTGTCGCCCGACGACGAGTACAATGTGGATGAAATACTAAACTCGGTATTGGTTCCTGTCAAATAAATAAATCAAGTAACTTTGAAATAACTTTGAAAAACCCGACACGCTCGTTGATGTGCCCAGTTCACTGAGTAATAAAGGCCTGGGCGCTAACTCCTGGAACGGCGAGTACCGCCTTTAGAGACTGCTTGGCTTCGTCCCTTGTGGAGAAGGGACCGACCTTTACCTGGTAGTAACTGACACCGTCAATATCTTTTACGGAGACCTTGCCCTGGAGGTTCTTTTTCTGCAGGTCGCTCAAAAGCGAATCAGCTGTGCTCTTGGTTCGGAAGCTGCCTGCCTGAATGAAGTAACCGCCTGAAGTTGCGGAAGTGGCTGCGGGTTTTACGCTGGGCTTGGCTATCGGCTTTTCGGTTGCCTGTTTTTGAGGCGTAGAGGTAGTCGTCGTTTTAGTAGGCGTTACAGGAGGGGGCGTGACAACCGTTTGGGTAGTCTTCGTGCTTTGGGCAGGTTGAGATGTTGCCCCGGTTGCTGCAGCTTGGCCTTGAGCAGGAGAAGAGCTCGTTTGGTTGGTCTTAGTATTGTCTCCATAAAGAATTATTATGTCTCCGGACGAATTGGTCGTTGTCGTTTGGCCCGTAGCGGATGGCGTGGTACCGGATTCAGAAGGAGGCGGCGATACGGTTAGGTCGCCGGTTACGCCCGGTTCTCCCTGCAAATAGTCCGAAGGGTTTTCCGCCTTGGCCTGAGCTTTGCCACTCAGGTCGAGTGGGGTCGCCTGCGCGCTCTTGGAGGGTGCAAAGATAAAGATTGCTGCCCCAAACACTATGAGAACAAAAATACTTATCGCCAGCGCAATCCACAGACCTTTCTTGCCATTTCCGGACATATAACGCTCCACAGAAGTCCTTAATTTACTCGTTTGGCGTGTGCCAATCTTAGGCCTTCCTTTTGAGTATCGGATTGAGTATCGGAATTTTATAGCCTCAATGAAGAATTTTCTCTTCTAAGAGATCATCTACCTTTCTTTCGAGCTCTTCGGGAGTACCGTCGTTGTCCAAAAAGATGACTTCCGGGCCCTGCATCGTGGAAGGGCGCATCCTCCAAAGGTATTTCTGGCTCCTGACACGCTTGAGCACTTCTATTGTGTTGAAACCATCCCGAATCTTGCCTCGTCTTATTCTGTTTAAGAGCGATGTTCTGACCTCGATGATAAAGTCGCACTTGGCTACTTCGTTGGGGTAGCGATACAGGAGCGTGGCATTTATACAGGCTTTTTCGCTCCGGGCAAGTTCCTCGTCCATCAGCTTAAGAATGACAGGGTGAACGATAGACTCGTGAAGTCTCAGTTTGGCCTTGTCGCTGAATACTATTGCGCCAAGCGCCCGTCGGTTGACGTTGCCATCGGGGTTGAGAATGCCCTGCCCAAAAACCTCGGCAAGTTGAGGTGCACAAACGATTAATGCCTGGTGGCCCAGAACATCGGCATCGATGACGTTGAACCCATAGGTCGCAATCCGGTTTCCTACTTGGTTCTTTCCTGAGCAGTAACCGCCTGTGAGACCGATGACGAAGGGCTTTTTCAATGCATTTCTCCCCAGGAAAAAGCAGTTTCTATACTGACTTTGAGAGGAACTATGAGCTGGGCAGCGTGTTCCATCCTTTGTTTTATAAGCGCACTGGCCTTTTCCACGCTCGCTTTTGGCGCTTCAAAGACGAGCTCGTCGTGTACTTGAAGCAGCATCCTTACCTCG
>Ga0209098_1002455_pt1 | contig 16327 bp, 14 predicted proteins | sample AD_JPNHW1_MetaG_FD_184429 | JGI IMG/M metagenome (GOLD analysis project Ga0209098, IMG submission 184429) | Active sludge microbial communities of municipal wastewater-treating anaerobic digesters from Japan - AD_JPNHW1_MetaG (SPAdes) (version 2) | ecosystem: Engineered > Bioreactor > Anaerobic... | reverse complement strand
CCTGGGGTTGAATCCCCCCAGGGCTTACCGAATGATATTCACCGCGTGATTCGCGCGAGGTAACAATAGGCGCGCGTCAGGCCTTTGCCGGCGCTAACTCCTCTTGCCGTTCGCTCTCGGGGTCTCCGGCGGATATTCCTCGCTGCGCTTCCTCGATCTCCTTCTCGGAGATGATCCCGCCGATCGAGAGTATGGTGATGAAATCCCCGTCGACGTGGCCCATGCCCTCGATGAAGTCGGTGTCTATCGCGAGACCGATGGTCGGCGCGGGCTCGACGTCCTTCTTCTCGATGGTGACGACCTTGTGAACGGCGTCCGCGAAGATGCCGAGAATCTTGACCTTCGCGCTTTCCCCCTGCGCGGGCGGCAGCTCTATGACGATGACCGCCGTTTCGGGGGACACCTCTGTCGCCCCGAGCCCAAGCTTCATCTTGAGGTCGATGAGCGGCACGACGCTTCCTCTCAAGTTTATGACCCCGATCATGAAGTTAGGCATTCGCGGGATCCGGGTGATGCGGGGAACCTCGAGGATCTCCTTAATGTGCGAGACGCTGAGGGCGTATTCCTCGCCGTCTATTCTGAAGGTAAGGTATTGCCGTATCTCTTCCATGCTGGTTACCGCTCCTTAGAATTGCTTAAAGTCGCCGTCGCGCTGGTCGCGCGCGTCATGCGCGGGGTCGTCGTCGAGGTGCAAATCGATGCCCGTCGGGGTCTTCGCCTGAACCGGTGCGGCCTGGGCGAACTTCGGCGGATGGTTCACGTGGATTACCCGATGGCTCGCCGGCGTGGGCGCCGCTTTTGCGACGCTTGCGGTCGTCGCGGCTATCGTTGCCGGCTTTCGCGCGGCATGCGACGAGCTGCCGCTCTCGTCGATCCTGAAGAAGGATAGCGTGGCGTGCATCTCCTCGGCCTGGCTCGCGAGCTCCTCGGACATGGACGCCGATTCCTCGGACGCCGACGCGTTCTGCTGGACTACCTGGTCGAGCTGCATGATCGCGGCGTTGATCTGCTCGGCTCCCGTATTCTGCTCGGCGCTCGCGGCGCTGATCTCCTGCACGAGCTCGGCGGTGCGCTTGATCTCCGGTATCATGCCGTTAATCGTCACGCCCGCGCGCTCTGCGACCTGAACGCTTTCCGTCGAGAGCTTGCTGATCTCGCCCGCTTCCTTCTGGCTCCGCTCGGCGAGCTTGCCGACCTCGGACGCCACGACCGCGAATCCCTTGCCGTACTCGCCCGCGCGCGCGGCCTCGATGGACGCGTTGAGCGCGAGCATGTTCGTCGACCGCGCGATCTCCTCGATGATCCCGATCTTCGACGCTATGAGCTTCATCGCGTCGACGGTGTCGTTTACCGCCTTTCCGCCCTCTTCGGCGATCTGCGAGGACTTGTGCGATATCTTTTCGGTCGTCATCGCGTTCTCGGCGTTTTGCCTGATGTTGCTCGTCATCTGTTCCATGGAGGAGGATATCTCCTCGAGGGAAGCAGCTTGCTCGGTCGCGCCCTGCGACATCTGCTGGGACGTTGAGCTAAGCTGCTGGCTGCCCGAGCTGACCTGCGACGCGGCTCCCTGGATTTGCTCGACGATGTCTCGGAGCCGCTCGCTCATGGTCTTGAGCGCCGTCGCGAGCTGGCCGATCTCGTCCTTTTGGTCGATGTCGAGTTTTGCGTTGAGGTTGCCGTTTGAGATCTCCTCGGTGAACGCGACTCCGAGCGCCATCGCCTTGGTTATCGCGCGCGTGACTACGATGGAAAGGAGCGTGCCGACGATGAGCGAGCAAAGCGTGAACATGATGATGAGTGCTCGCGTTGAGTTCATCGCCTTGGTTAAGAGCGAGCTGCCGCTCTGCGCGAGTTCGGTCGCCTTCGCGACGGAAACCTCCGCTTGCTTGGCTGCCTTACTCTGAACGTCCGCCTTTTTGAGGTTGATCGTCCGCATCTCGTCGAATATCGTCGAGTACTCATGGATGTCTTCCTCTAGCGTCCCAACTGATCGGGCGATCTTTGTCGCTTCCTCGAGGGACTGTACGGTCGTGTTGTAGGCCGCGTCCGTGCTGTCCATGACGTAGGTTCTGCTTGAGAGCCTGAATTGCGAGACAAGCGAGAGGAGGGAATAAAGCTCTTTGTTTGACCCTCCTTGCCGCGCCATGATGGCGGTGAGGTCGTCGTTGATCTTGTTTCCCGCGGTTGCGAGCTTTGCGGTGTCGGCAGAAAGCTCTTTATTGAGGGATACGTAGGCGTTAAAGTTTTCTTTGTACGAGGTAACGGATTCGACGATCTCGTCGATGCGCTTGACGTTCGCGGGGTCCTTGACCTGGACTTTGATCTTTTCGCAGATCGTGACGACCTTGTCCATCGAGGTTCCTATGGTATCGACGTAGGAATCGCTCTTGGTAATGACGTAGTTCTTCCCCCCGATGACGCCGTTGCGGATCAGGTCGATCGCCTCGTTCGCCATGGCGCTTCGTGAGGCGCTTCCCGCGACGGAGGTGAGCCCCCCTATCGCGATCGTCGCCGTCAACAGCGAGAGGGCGAGGACACAGGCGAACCCTCCTCCGATCTTAAATGCTAGCTTGAGATTCTTGAACATCGAGCGCTCCTTATTAAAATAACTTGATGACGTGTATCAGCCTCGTTAATCCGAGGGCGGCCCTACGACCTTCTTGACCGTTTCGAGCAGTTTGTCCGCGTTAAACGGTTTGACGATCCATCCTGTCGCGCCGGCTTTCTTCCCCTCGTCGATGATCGATCCCTGCGATTCGGTGGTGAGCACCAGGATGGGCATGAACTTGCTGGCGGGCGCCTCGCGTATCTTTTTCACGAGGGTGAGCCCGTCCATGTTGGGCATGTTGATGTCGGTGATCACGAGGTTCGCCTTGGCCGCCGAGAGGGACTTGAGCGCCTCGACGCCATCGCTCGCTTCGCGTACCGAGTAGTTGCCCTGCTCAAGGATGAAGCGCGTGCTTTGACGAATCGACAACGAATCGTCAACAATGAGTATTGTCGTTGCCATTATATTTACCTCCGTTGTTTTTTGCCGTTTCGAGAATTTGCTCGACGTCCACGATGAGCGCGATAGAGCCGTCTCCGAGTATCGTCGCGCCGGAAAGCCCCTTCGCCGTCCGATAGAGCGAGTCAAGGGGCTTGATGACCGTTTGGTTCCCGCCGAGTATCGTGTCGACGAGGATGCCGTACTGCGCGCCTCCGACGGTGACGATGACCGCGTGGCGGAAGGGCGAGGCATCTCCATCCGCGTGGAAGAACGAGCGGAGATCGACGTACGGGATTAACTGCCCTTGGTAGGCGATCACGTCGTCCCGTCGGTCCTTGGCGCTTGACGGAAGTTCCATGCATCCGACGACCGCCGCGAGGGGAAGGACGAAACGCTCGCTTCCGACGGTCACGAGGAGCCCGTCGATGATCGCGAGCGTGAGGGGTATGCGAAGCGTGAAGAGCGTCCCCATTCCCTCGACGCTCTCGATACCGACCTTGCCGCCGATCTCTTCCATCTGGCGGTTAACGACGTCCATGCCGACGCCCCTGCCCGAGATGGCGCTGACAATTTTCTTCGTCGAGAATCCGGGAAGCATGATGAGGCGGAATATCTCGTCCTCGGGGAGGGTCTGACCCTTCTGCACGAGCCCTTTCGCGATCGCCTTCTCGAGGATCGCCGCGCGGTCGAGCCCGTTCCCGTCGTCTTCGATCGTTATCTCGACGTTCGCACCCGCCTGCGCGGCGCCGAGCCTGATCTTGCCGCCTCGCGGTTTTCCGCGCGCCTCGCGCACATCGGGCGTCTCGATTCCATGGTCAATGCTGTTTCGCACGATGTGCACGAGCGGGTCGTGGAGCTTATCGATGACGGATTTATCGAGTTCCGTTTCGGTCCCGAGGGTTTCGAGCTCAATCTCCTTACCGAGTTCCGCCGAGAGGTCGCGGACGAGCCGCCTAAAGCCGTTGAACGTCGGCCCGATCGGGACCATGCGGATGCTCATCGCGACGTTCCTGAGGCTTTCGCTGAGCCTCCCGAACTGCTCGACGATATTCTCGAGCTCGCCGCCTTCGTCGAGCCTGCTTGCGGCCTCGCCGACGCGCGCGTGCACGGTGACGAGTTCCCCGACGAGCGCCATGAGCTCGTCGAGCTTTTCCGATTTTACCCGTATACTTCCCATGTCGGTGTGCACGGCTTTGTCCGCTTGAATCTTTTGGAGCTGCCGCTGCGTCTCAAGGGCGACCTTGACCTCGTTCGGGGACACGAGCTTTTCCTCGACGAGCGCCTCGCCGAGCCGCTTGTGCGAGGCGAGAACCCGCTCAAGGTCCTTCTCCGTGATGCGCCCCCGCTCAATGAGTATCTCGCCGAGTTTCTTCACCCGCGTCTCATCGGCGCCCGCGTGATCGGGTTCCGAGATGCATTCGACGAGTAACTCGCAGTCCCCCTCGATAAATATAAAGACGTCGCGGATCCGGTTCTCGCTCGAGTTCGTCGTTAAAAAGATATTCCATCCCTCGCGATAGTCGTCGGGGTTAAGGGTCTCGATCGGCGGCACTTTGGCAAAATCGGGAATGCACACCGCCTCGCCGAGGCTCGCGAGTTCCCGCAGTAAGGTGAAGGGGTTAATCCCTCGGGAGTAGATGCTCGGCGAGGGCTTAAACTCCACGTGCCAGGTTTTCCGCGACGCCTCGCCTTCTGTTTTCATGGTGGTCGGCGCATTGGTTTGCGTGTTCGCGGACACGGTCGTCGCCGCTGTGCCTTTGCCCTCGCTTGTCGCCTGCGGGAGTCCAGAGGCCGCGCGCATCTCCGCGAGAAAGGCCACGAGTTCCGGTGCGAGCTCCTCGTGCTCGGCGCTCGCCTTCGCGAGCATCGAGTCGATATGATCGCGCGCGATGAGGACATTTCCGATAAGATCCTTCGTGAGGGGAATCGCGCCATCGCGAAGCGCGGCAAGGACGGACTCGACCTCGTGCGCGAAGCGCGAGATATGGGTTAGCCCAAACATTGCCGCCGATCCCTTGATCGTGTGCATTACGCGGAATACCGCTGAAAGGAGCTCTTTGTTTGATGGGTTGGTCTCGAGTTCGAGGAGGTTGTCCTCAAGGCTGCCGAGTAGCTCAAACGACTCTTCTTTAAACGTAGTAATAAACTGTTGGTTGACGTCGCTCAATTGTTTTCCGTGTCCTTTTAACGATGCTTATTCATTAATTTGCGATATACCATGAGTTATAGTTTCTGAACTATTGGATGTCAAATTTTCAAGAAGAAAAAAGTAAGTTTTGGCAAATTAAAAAAACTTGACAGCATGAGAAAGTCATGTCCTCGAGCAAAAAAAAGCACCGAGCGAAAAGGCTCGGTGCCGAAGCCGCTTCCATTCGGTTGAACGGAAGGCTACCTGAGAGAAAAATCTTATGGGGGAAAGATTCTCCCTCTCAGGCGCTCATTATTTTCTTACCGCACTTATTTATATAAGGGGCGCTCGACGTACCTCGTGTGGAGGAGGTGATGCGCTTTCTCGGAGTTCGGTTCCTTGAGGAACTCCGCGTATGCCTGCTGGACGCTCGGGTTTTTATGGGAAACCCGGATCGCGCTCTTCGCGTCGTCGGCATACAAGCCGCCCGCGCGCTGGCTGCGGATCTCGTCGTTCGCGCCGTAGGGTTGGCCGCCTCCGGCGACGCAGCCGCCGCGGCACGCCATCACCTCGATGAAGTGGTAGGGCGGCTCCTTTTTCGCGGCGAGCGCCTCGCGCACGGAGGCGAGCACGGGCTCGACGTTGCCGAGCTGGTGGACGACCGCGATGCGCACCTCGGTGCCGCCGACGTCGACCTTCGCTTCCTTGACGTCCTTAAGGCCGCGCGCGGGAATGAAGTTGATGTCGCCGAGCTCCTTGCCGGTGATGACCGCGTACGCGGTGCGGAGCGCCGCTTCCATGACGCCGCCGGTCGCGCCGAAGATCGTTCCCGCCCCGGTGTAGGGCCCGAGCGGGTTATCGGCCTCTTCCTCCTCGAGGAGGTTGAAGTCGATGCCTGCCTGGCGGATGAGCCGGGCGAGCTCGCGGGTGGTGAGCACGGTGTCGACGTCCTGGAAGCCAGAGGCCTTCATGTCGTCGTTCCGCTTGCACTCGTACTTCTTCGCGGTGCAGGGCATGACGGAAACCGAGTAGACCTTCGCGGGATCGACGCCGGCCTTGCCCGCCCAGTAGGTCTTGATCATCGCGCCCATCATCTGCTGCGGGCTCTTGGCGGTCGAGACGTTCGGGAGGAGGTCGTGCGCGTTCTTCTCGGCGTAGTCGACCCACGCGGGGCAGCACGAGGTGAAGAGCGGGATCGCGCCCTTACCCTTGAGGAGGCGGCCGATGAGCTCCGTGCCCTCTTCCATGATGGTGAGGTCGGCGGAGAAGTTCGTGTCGAACACGTACTTGAAGCCGATGCGGCGGAGGGCTGCGTAGATCTTCTTCGTGGTGAGCTCGCCCGGCTTTAGGCCGAACTCCTCGCCGAGGGCGACGCGGACGGCGGGCGCGATCTGGACGACGGAGGTGATCTCCTTGTCGGCGAGGCGGTCCCAAACCTTGCGGGTCGAGTGCGCCTCGTAGATGGCGCCGACGGGGCAGTGCGCGGCGCACTGGCCGCAGCGGACGCACGGGGAGTCCGCGAGCTTGCTCATCGCGGCGGGCGCGATGACGGTCTTGCCGCCGCGCGCCTGGTATTCGATCGCGTTGACCTTCTGCACTTCCTGGCAGACCTCGACGCAGCGGCCGCAGCTGATGCACTTGTTGCGGTCGAAGACGATCGCGTCGTTCGAGTCGTCGAGCGGCCGGTCGATGATGTAGTGGTCGAAGCGGATCTGGCGGAGCCCGAACTCGGCGGCGAGGCTCTGGAGCTCGCACTGGTTGTTGCGGGTGCAGGTGAGGCAGTCCTGCGGGTGGTTCGACAGGATCAGCTCGAGCACCGTGCGCCGCGCCTTGACGATCTCGGGGTCGTGGGTGACGACGCTCATGCCCTCGGTCACCTTGGTGCAGCACGCGCGGATCATGCGCGGGGTGCCTTCCATGCGGACGATGCAGATGCCGCACGAGGCCCACGCGGGAAGGTCCTGATTGTAGCAGAGCGAGGGGATCTTCACGTTCGCCTGCTTCGCGGCGGCGAGAATCGTGGTCCCCTCGGGGACCTGTATGGCCTTGCCGTTTATCTTTACGTTGATCATGATTACTCCTTGAAACTACGTAGGCTCAATGCCTTACTTAACGTCGATAGCCGCGAACTTGCAGGTCTTCGCGCACTCGCCGCACTTGAGGCACTTCGACTGGTCGATGACGTGCCTTGCCTTCTTCTCGCCCGAGATGCATCCCGCGGGGCACTTGCGCGCGCAGGCGCCGCAGCCGATGCACTTTTCGTTGATCGAGTAGCTGATGAGGTTCTTGCACTTGCCCGACGGACATTTCCTGTCGACGATGTGGGCGAGGTATTCCTTCTCGAATTTCCTGATGGTCGAGAGGGTCGGGTTCGGCGCCGACTGGCCGAGCGCGCAGAGGGAGCTCTTCTGCATCGCGAAGCCGATCTCCTTCATCTTGTCGAGGTCTTCCATCGTCCCCTGGCCCTTCGATATCTTGTCGAGGATCGCGTGGATCTGCCTCGTGCCGATGCGGCAGGGCGAGCACTTTCCGCACGACTCCTCGACGCAGAACTCCATGTAGAACTTGGAGACGTCGACGACGCAGTCGTCCTCGTCCATGACGATCATGCCGCCCGAGCCCATCATGGAGCCGAGCTTGGTGAGCGCGCCGAAGTCGATCGGGGTGTCGAGCGATTCCTCGGTGATGATGCCGCCCGACGGCCCGCCGGTCTGCACGCCCTTGAACTTCTTGCCGCCCTTGATGCCGCCGCCGATCTCGAAGATGATCTCGCGGAGGGTCGTTCCCATCGGGACTTCGACGAGTCCCGAGTTCTTCACCTTGCCGGTGAGCGCGAAGACCTTGGTTCCCTTGGAGTCGGCGGTGCCGATCTTGGCGAACCATGCCGCTCCCTTGTTGAGGATGACCGGGATGTTCGCCCAAGTCTCGACGTTGTTGATGATGGTGGGCTTTCCCCAGAGCCCCGCCTGAGCAGGGAACGGGGGCTTCGGCGTGGGCATTCCGCGCTTTCCCTCGATAGAGCGCATGAGCGCCGTTTCCTCGCCGCAGACGAAGGCGCCCGCGCCGAGCCTGATCTCGATATCGAAGTCGAAGCCCGAGCCGAGGATGTTCTTGCCGAGGAGCCCTGCCTCGCGGGACTGGGCCAATGCTATCTTGAGCCGGTCGACGGCGAGCGGGTACTCGGCGCGGATGTAGACGAAGCCCTGGTGCGAGCCGATCGCCTTTCCGCAGATGATCATCGACTCGATGACCGAGTGGGGGTCTCCCTCGATCGTCGAGCGGTCCATGTACGCGCCCGGGTCTCCCTCGTCGGCGTTGCACACGACGTACTTCACGTCGCCGGGGGCCTTGAGTCCCGCCTCCCACTTCATGCCGGTGGGGAATCCCGCGCCGCCGCGCCCGCGGAGGCCCGAGGCCTTCACCTCGTCGACGATCTGCTGCGGGGTCATCTGGAAGAGCGCCTTCTCGAGGGCGAGGTAGCCGTCGCGCGCGATGTACTCCTCGATGTTCTCGGGGTTGATGACGCCGCAGTTCCTTAAGACGATGCGGAGCTGCTTCTGGTAGAACTCGATGTCCTGGACTGACTCGAGGCTCTTCTTCTCCTTGTTGTACAGGAGTCGGGTAACCTCGCGGCCCTTGACGATCTGCTCGTTGATGATGTCCTTCGCGTCGGCGGGCTTGACCTCGACGTAGAAGGAGTCCTCGGGGAGGACCTTGACGATCGGGCCCTTCTCGCAGAAGCCGAAGCAGCCGGTCTTGACGATCTGGACCTTGTCGATGACGCCGGCGGCCTTTGCCTCGGCGAGGAGGTTGTTGTAAATCCCGTCGGAGTTGCTCGACTCGCAGCCGGTTCCGCCGCAGACGAGTATGTAGTGGTTATATGCCATTCTGGGACGCTCCTTATTTCTTCAGGATGTCGGCCGCGGGGCGGTCGATGATCCGGTCGTTGAGGAGCTCCCGCTTGATGAGGTGCTTCTCGACGATTTCCTTGGCTGCGGCCGCGTCGACGCGTCCGTAGATGATGCTCGGCATGTCCTTCATGATGACCTCGACCGTGGGCTCGTTCTGGCAAAGGCCCATGCACCCGGTCTGCCTGATCATGACGTCGCCGCCCATCCCGCGCGCGTCGAGTTCCTTGACGAACGCGTCGAGCGTGGCCTTCGCGCCGGCGGCGATGCCGCAGGTGCCCATGCCGACGACGATCTGGGCTTGCTTGCCCTCCGTCTCTCGCTTCTTAATCTGCTGCTGCGTTGACTCGCGCAGCTTCCTCAGGTCCTCAAGGGACATCTTAGCCATGGTCTTCCTCCAATGATTCCAGATACTGCCCGACGAGCGAGAGGGCTCCCGCGTCCGTGAACGCGCCTGCCTCGCTGAGCCCGAGGGCGTCCAGCAGCTCCGAGCGGCGCACGGTGTACCCCGCCGCGCCGCGTCCCCGATCGCGAAGGCGCGAGATTTCCATCTCGTATGCCCCGTCGAAGGTAAGGATCTGCCGGAAAAATCCGGGTACGTCGCCCACGGGCGGCGTATCGATGTTCGTCAGGTCGAAACGGGCCTCGACCGTCGTGCCGGAAGCCGCGCTTCCCGCCGGGTCTGCCTTATTCGACTTGATGCTCCAGCTGCCGCCGGTCGATTCGGCGGTCTGTATCAGAAACGGTATTCCGAGCCCGACCTTGCGTCCCGGGTGCTTAATCCCGTCGGTGTAGAAGGGGTCCTCCGCGCGCTTGAGTTCGGCCGGGGTCATTCCCTTGCCGTTATCCTCGATCGTCGCCTGGAGTTCCCGGTCGGTCTCGCGCACGGTTACCCTGATGGACGACGAGCCGGCTTCAACCGCGTTTTGGGTGAGGTCGCTCAGCATGTCGCAAAGGGTAAAGTGCATACCGGTCGTTACGATTTATATTTGGCGATTATGCCGTCCATCTGGTCGCGGGTGAGCTTGCCGTACACCTCGCCGTTGACGGTGCATACCGGCGCGAGGCCGCAGCAACCGATGCAGCGCACGGGCTCGACGGAGAATTCCCCGTCCGCCGTGGTGACGTCCGTGCCGGAAAGTCCGAGGAGGCTCCGGGCCTCGTCGAAGAGGTCCTGTCCGCCCTTCAGGTAGCAGGCCGTGCCGAGGCATACGGATACCCGATTTTTGCCCGGCTTGACGGTTTTAAAGAATGAATAGAATGACATCGTGCCGTAGACGCGGGCTAATGGATTCCCCGTACGATTTGCCACTTCCGTGGCGGCCTCACGGGAGATAAAACCCTGCTCTTCCTGGACCCGGTGAAGGATCATGATCAGGTTGCCGGGCTTCATCTTCCATTCATCGATGAAAGAGTTGAGTTCCTTTGAGAACTCGCACGCAGTAGCCATGTAAAACCCCCAAAATTTTACTCGATAAAATTATATCGATTAGTGCTGTTAAAGTATTGTAAACCATTAAAGAAGATTTTATCAATAACAATTTATCGGGAAGTTGGTATACCTACCGGTCGGTATAGTAGTAGGTTTGTATACCTACCGGTAGGTATACAAAAAAAACGAGTTTTCTACCTATAAAAAACTCGTTTCCTGGTTTTATCGTCTCGTTACCAGGAAGCCTCGGCGACGACGGGCTTGTCGAGGACGAGGAGGGTCGCGAGCGGGATGCGGAAGACCGCGGCGTTCGACGCCTTCGTGACCGTTCCGGGGGCGCTTACCGAGGCCGCGGTGACGGCCGCCGGGCATTGGACGGTCAGGATGAAGGCCGAGGCAGAGAGTTCCGAGGCGAGGGTTTTACCGTAGGCCGCCGCGATGACGTCGCGATACTCGGGGACGGTCATGCTTTCGCCGGTAAAGGCCGGGGCCATGAAAAGGTCGAGGTAATCGCGGGTATCCGTCGGCATGAGCTCAAGCGCCCGGGCGAGGGTGTCGCGGGAGATCGTGACGGTCATTTTGCGGCTTTCTTTCGAGACCGAAAGGGCGTTGCCGAGAAAGCCGTCCGACTTTAAAAGGGTGAGGGTGAGCCGGATGCCGGTCTTGCCGGGAAACTCGAGGGTGTCTGCGCGAAGCCCCGCGTTCCCGAGGCTTACGAGGATCGCTTCCCGGTTATAGAGCGAGGCCGGGGCTCCCGCTTGCGCCGTGTCCGCGCCTGAACCGGCGTCGTTTTTGTCGGTGAGTTTGCGGACGAGGGCTTCGGCGGTCGGGGTGAGGCTCGCCTCAAAGGTCGCGCTATCGCGGGAGGAAGGGCTGATCTTGAGGGTGACGGCGGGGGAGCAGCCCGAAAGGGCAAGAACGGCGAGGGCGAGGGTCACGGGGGTGAGGCTGAGGGCTGCTTTTTTCCTGAAGCTGAACGAGTTCATGGGGTTATTCCTTATTATGCGCGGGAATCTAGGATTCTTCCGCAGAGCGGCTTTGGCCCTCAGATATCGTAGCTGAAGGTGAGTCCGGTATCAAACCGCAAACCGGCGTTGAAGGTTTCATCGTCGAACCAGGAATACTCCGCGCTTTGGTAGAAGCGGACCTTCTGCCCGGCGACGGCCACCGGTTTCGAGTTCCAGGAAAGGCCGATGATGCCGGGGAATTTCGGCGACTTGTCGAGGTCCGGGTCAGCCGTGAGGTGAATCTGGGTTCCGAGGAAAAAGCGAAAACCGCTTTCGGTGGTGAGCGACGCGGTGATCGGCACGCTAAAGCTCGACGAGCGCTCGTCCCACGATACCCCGACGCCGAGCCCGGGGTAGGCGGAAAATCCCTTAACCCAGGAGATTTCGGCGTTTGCCATCCCGCCGCGGACCGGGATCTCGTTCGGCATAAAGTCCCACAGGACGCCTCCGGTCAGGTTTAGCCTGAAGCCGATCTCGCCGCCATACGGGAAGGGATTCGCCTCCGGTGCGCGTTCCTCCGGGGTATCGGGCATCTTCACGCCTTCCGCGCGGAGAATCCTGCCCGCGTAGCGGTAGCTGCGCTTCCAATAATCCTCGGAGATGTCCGAGATGATGACCCCGGTGCGGGGGCCGTCCGAGGCTGCGTGAATGAAGGTTCCGCCGCCGAGCCAGATGCCGACGTGCGAGATGCGACCGGTCGTATTGAAAAAGACGAGGTCTCCCGGCTCGCGCGCCAAGTCGGTGATGCGCTCGCAACGAGCCGAGAGGGACGAGGCGGTTCGGGGCACTTCCGCGTTGAAGGCATCGAGCGCCGCGCGGTATACGAGCCCTGAGCAATCCATTCCCGCCGCCGTCGTTCCCCCGCGGGCATACGGGGTCCCGAGGTACTTGCGCGCGGCCTGGATAAAGAGGTCCCTGCTCGACGCGTCGTCTGATTTGAAAAAGCCCGGAATTTCCGCCTGAAGGGGGAGCGAAAGGGCGAGAAGTACGCACGTGAGCGGGAGAAGGGCAGGTTTTTTGCTGAAAATACCGGTCTTTAGCAACCCGGCACCGTGATTTTGTGTCATAATTAACGCCATCATAATACACTTGTACGGAATCGTTGAAGAGGTCTTGAATGAAATTAGCGGAAAGAAAACCCTGGGCATTTTTGGATGCGTGGCGCGGAACCGCCTTTACCGGCGAATGGCCGACCCTTCCCGAGATGTTTCGCATTACGGTCGAGCGGTTTCCCGATCGTCCCTGCTTTACTTCTTTCGATCCTGATCGCGTCTCGCTCACCTATCGCGAGGCCCTCGCGAAAATCGAAACCCTCGCCGCGTGGCTCCAAAGCCAGGGCGTCCGGAAGGGAGACCACGTCGCCGTTTCCGGAAAGAACTCCCCCGAATGGGCCGTCGTGTACCTCGCGACCGTCTTCGCGGGCGCGACCATCATCCCGATCGACTACGGCCTTCACGATCCCGAGATCGAAAACCTCCTCAGGACGGCCGAACCGAAGCTCTTTTTTGTGGACGAGGAGAAGTTCGCCCATTTCAGTGTCTTCCTCGGATCCAAAAAAGTATATTCGCTTAACAAGGCCTTCCCCGAGGTTTACGCGTATAACCTCAAAGGCGGCAACTTTTCCAAGATCGTCCCGCCCGTCGAGGGCGACCTCGCCGCGATCATGTTCACCTCGGGCACGACCGGCAACCCGAAGGGCGTCATGCTCACGCACCGGAACCTCGTGTCCGACTGCTACATCGCCCAGTCGAACCTCTATATCGACTCGAACGACGTCTTCTACGCGCTGTTGCCGATCCACCATTCCTACACGATGCTCGCCGTGTTCCTCGAGGCCATCGCCGTCGGCGCGGAGGTCGTGTTCGGCAAGAGCATGGCCGTCTCGCGCATGCTCAAGGAGCTCCGCGAGGGAAAGATTACGATGCTCCTCGGGGTGCCGCTCCTTTTCAACAAGCTCCTCGCGGGCATCCTCAAGGGCATCAAGGATCGGGGAATGCTGGTCTATTGCCTCATGAAGATCCTCATGGGCATCTCGTATCTCGTCAAGAAGGTCACCGGGATGAATCCCGGCAAGCGGATATTCAAGGCGGTGCTCGACAAGGCAAGCCTCTCGACGGTGCGCATCGCGATCTCGGGCGGCGGGCCGCTCGCCTCGAGCGTCTTCCGCATGTACAACGAGCTCGGCATCGACTTCGTGCAGGGCTACGGCCTCACCGAAACCTCGCCGATCGTCGCGCTTAACCCCATCGAGCGCTTTAAGATCGAGAGCGTCGGCCGCTACTTCCCCCCGCGCATGGAGATGAAGATCCTCGACCCGGACGAGAGGGGCGTCGGCGAGGTGTGCATCCGCGGGCCCATGGTCATGCAGGGCTATTACCGGATGCCCGAGGAAACCGCGAAGGTGTTAAGCGCCGACGGATGGTTCAGGACCGGCGACCTCGGCTGGATCGACAACGAGTATTACCTCTATCTCTGCGGCCGCGCGAAGAACATGATCGTCACCGAGGGCGGCAAGAACGTCTATCCCGAGGAGATCGAGAACGCGTTCCAGCTCTACTACAACGAGATCGACCAGATTACCGTGCAGGGCTACATCAAGGACGAGGCGACGAAGAGCGAGGGCATCGAGGCGCTCGTGTATCCCGCGGACGAGCTCCTGAAAAAGCTCGACGTGATGCGCGGCGACACGACCGAGGACGACCTCGTGACGCAGGCGATCGGCGACATCGTCGATACGGTCAATAAAACCCTTCAGCCCTATCAGCGCATCTCGAAGGTGACGATATTGGCTGAGCCGCTCGAGATGACGACGACGCGAAAGGTTAAGCGCGTCTACAAGAAGTAATGCATACCCGCGCGCTGCGCGAATAAAAAAAAGCCTTTCTGCGGCGAGTCCGCGGGAAGGCTTTTTTTTCTGTCTCTGTCTCTGTCTCGCGCGGGGCGCCGCGAAAAATCTGATCGCGGCGAGAGGGCTCGTTACCGCGGGCGCCTGAGGAGCGCGGCCTTGATTACCTCGAGGTCGACGCGCCCGCTATCCGTAATGAGGCGGTCATCGGCGATGTCGAGGTCGAAGGCGCGGCGCGCGACGTGTTCGGGGAAATGCGCGTCGCTCGAGGTGATGAGCGGGTAGCCCCGCGTGTCGACGCTCCTTGGGCTATCGCCGTCCGGCATCCGCACGACCTCGAGCGCGGCCCAGGGACCGTCGGGGATGAACCCGAGTTGGCTCGAGAGCGAGAAGGACGGTCGGTCGACGTGCGCCGGGATCACGATCCCGCCGAGCGCGATAACGCGGGCCGAGAGCTCCTCAAGCCCGAGCTCGGCGCTCGTGATCAGGTACTTATCAACCTCTCCCGCGATATCCTCGTTCTCGTCGACATATACCTGGTCTCCCATCTTTTCGGGGACGTTCATCACGGGCGGCATGAGGTCGTAGAGCTCGCTTCCAAGCATGAGCGCGGTCTCGGGTCGCGCGAAAAGGCACAGGATGTGGCATTCCTCGCGCGGCTGGGCCTCGATGCCGAAGAGGGCCGTAATGCCCGCCTCGCGGGCCGCCGCGTCGAAGGCCGGGCAGTTGAGCGCGCTGTTGTGGTCGGTAAGCGCCGCGAGCCGGACGCCCCGCTCGGCGCATCGGTAGGCGATTTCGCGCGGGGACATGGAAAGGTCCCCGCAGGGGGAGAGGCACGAGTGGAGGTGAAGGTCCGCCCGTACGATCATGAGCCGAGCCGCTGCCAGAGCTTGCCCGAGACGGTGAATTGGTTTTCCTTGGTGACGAAGATCGCGATCCCCTCGGCGCGGGCGGCCTCGATCATGTCGTCGGGGATCGGGCGGTTGTTGCATACGACGATGGCCGCGAGGTCCTTGAGGGTACCGACCGCGACGGTGTTTTTGTGCGCCTGGATCGTGATGAGCACGCCGCCGTCGACGGCGTTCGCCATCGCGTCGCTCAGGAGGTCCGAGGTGTACGCGCCGGCGATCTCCTTGTTCGCAAAAGAGTCCTGGACGCAGACGGCTCCGAGAAAGCCTTGAAGTTCGCTCGTTTTCATGCTGGTTTGTTTCCTTTTAAATTAAACGCCGCGCGGACCGCGGTTCCGTTTTCCGCGCTCGACTCTATGCTGAACTCGTCCGATACCCGCTTCGTGTTCGGCAGGCCCATGCCCGCGCCGAAGCCGAGCGAGCGGACGCGGTCCGTCGCCGTGGAGAATCCCTCGGTCATGGCCTTTTCGATGTCGGGTATTCCGGGGCCGACGTCGATCGCCTCGATGACGAGGCGGTCCGGGGTGATCGCGTAACGCATGACCCCGCCCTCCGAGTGGATGACCTGATTGATCTCGAGCTCGTAGCTCGCGATCCCGATTCGCCGCGTGATCGCCGGGTCGACCCCCGAGGCCTTGAGTATCTTCTTGATCTCCGTCGAGGCTTGCCCCGCGGCCTCGAAGTTGAAGGGCTCCGTCCTGAACTCGATGACGCGGCCCGCCTCCGTCTCCCGCGCGGAGCCAAGTATCCCCGCGCGCTCGGGCGTGATCCGCTCGAGCCGCTCGACCTCGCGGTTGAGCGCGACGAGGAGCGTCGAGATGACGTCCGACGCGGTGACGATCCCGACGAGGCGCATGCCTGAGTCGAGGACGGGGAAGCGGCCGAAGGAGTATTTGTTAAAGTAGGAAACGCAGAAGGAGAGGCTCATCGTGTCCTGGAGGACGATGACGTTCGTCGTCATGTGAAGCCCCGCAGGGTCCTCGATCCAGCCGCCGTCGAGCGCGCTCACGATGTCGTCCATCGACACGATCCCGAGGAGGGCGTTTCCCTCGTCCGCGATCGGCACCCCGGTGATGTGGTTTTTCTTCATCACGCCCTGGATGTGGCGCA
>Ga0209098_1002453_pt1 | contig 16340 bp, 17 predicted proteins | sample AD_JPNHW1_MetaG_FD_184429 | JGI IMG/M metagenome (GOLD analysis project Ga0209098, IMG submission 184429) | Active sludge microbial communities of municipal wastewater-treating anaerobic digesters from Japan - AD_JPNHW1_MetaG (SPAdes) (version 2) | ecosystem: Engineered > Bioreactor > Anaerobic... | reverse complement strand
ATTCCGGCCATTAAAAGAATCATTTTCAGCCATGGGCATTATGATCATACAGGCGGACTGCTCCCGGTTCTTAAAGAGCACGGAGGGACTATGCCTGTTTATCTGAACGGTTCTGCATTTAATGAAGAATTTGCACTTCTTCCGTCGGGTACGGCTGTCCCTATCGGGATGAGACAGTCCCGTGAGGCATATGAAGAAAACGGAGCAAAATTTTATGAAGTAACAGACGGCATGTGCAGAATTATAGAATCAATTACATCTCTTAGCGGAGTAAAGCATGAACCGGAGTGGAGGCCATGGGATAAAATGCTCAAGATTAAATCCGGTTCCGGCATGGCAGATGATCTGTTCAGCGATGACCTTTCACTTCTTCTTGATACTCTGTCTGGACCTGTTGTATTGCTGGGCTGTGCACATGCCGGTATGGTTGAAATACTTGACCGGATTTCGGAAAATACAGGAATAAAAAAATTTCACGCGGTCATAGGCGGAACCCATCTGGACAGCGCACCTGAAGAATATGTTTTAAAAGCAATTGATACTGTAAAAAAATATGATGTTGATAAAATTGCTGTTTCTCACTGTACCGGGTTCAGAGTGGCTGCACGGTTCGCTTCCGAGTTCGGTAATAAATTTGCAAACGCCTCAGTTGGAAAAGTTTTTGATTTTTAAATTAATGCAGTTTCGGCTGCGTTCAGCAAACGCGTGTTTAAATTATTGCCGGACACAGTATACCAGACGGGAGATTTTCAGATGATCTTGGAAAATATTAACAATTACTTTCAGATAAAAAAATTCAAGGCGGCAATGACGAAAAAAAAAGTTATAAATAATAACCTCTATCCTGCCATACAGATGACTAACGCCTGCAATAAACAGTGCAAAGCCTGTCTCCGCTCCGCCAATTCAGATATTGCTAAAATTGAGTACGATGTTTTCGAAAAGTATCTGGATGACCTGATAAACATTTCCGAATCTTACAGACTGGAATACCAGTTTGTTACAGGAGGTGAGCCGACAATCTGGAAGAGCCAGGGGTATGATATCGTAGAAGTACTGGCATCACTCTTTGAACTGAATTTTATTAAAACAATCTCCATGCCGAGTAACGGAAAGATGTTTGAAGATATAAATTTCGCACGCGATTTTTTCACGAGATTATCATCCCGTATAAACAGTCAAATGATAGTGGGAATAAGCATCGCAGAATACCAGGAGAACCTCACCGAATCGGGATACATAGCCATGGATAACCTGATCCGCCTGAGCCGGGAGCCGGGAATGAAAATACTCCCCGTTATCCTTGTTACTCTTTCAGTTAATGACGATACAGACAAAAGATTAAGCAAGATATATCCCGGTGTTTTTCAGAGAGTTACACCTCTTGCACCGCTTGGCGATGCTTCAGACATGAAGGATATTTCTCCATCTTTAAGCCTTAAGGGAAAGAAGAAAGATCCACTCGGATCTTTTTACCCTCACTACAAAAAAGATGTGATGAAAAAATTGAAGATATCAGGAACAGAATTCGACAGGCTGCCTAACTCGGTGATCATTGACAGAATGTCATTCCATACCCATTGCGGAATGAGCCCGTTCATAGATGATAAATGGCACTATTGCCTGCCGTTTAAGGACGATCCGAGATTTGATCTCTGCAATATCGGAGAGATGAGAACAGGTACTATACCGGATTTTCTCGAAAACGCAGGAGTTCTGAACTGTATACGTGCGGAAGGCCTGATTACTGCGGTAAATGACCATAAAAAAAATCTGACTGAAGAAACGAGGGAAAAACTTGAAGACCTGTTTAAACCATCATCAAAAGTTTCAATTGCCTATCGCGGATGTATGGTATGTAAAGCGTTGTACGACATTGGGGTAGTGGAGGAATTACTAAATGAACATAGCGGTTGCAAGCGGTAAGGGAGGGACAGGTAAGACTACTATTTCCCTATGCCTGGCTTCGTACTATGCCGACAAAGAGATTTCGGTAGCGCTTCTCGACTGTGATGTCGAGGAGCCTAATGTTAATCTTTTTCTTCAATCCGAAATCATGGGAAAGGTAGAGGCACATGTACTTATCCCTTCAGTAGATAATTCACTCTGCTCAGGATGCGGTAAGTGCGGCGAAATATGTCAGTATAGCGCCATAGTGCTGATAAAAGGGAAGCCTCTTGTCTTAAAAGAAATGTGCCACTCATGCGGAGGATGTTTTCTTGTATGCCCGGAGAAAGCGATCAGTGAAGTAAAACGAACAACAGGAGTAATTGAACTTGGCGAGTTAAACGGCATTCAATATGCAGGCGGAAGGCTAAATATCGGAGAAGCTATGTCGCCGCCTCTGATAAAGGATGTTAAAGAGTATTATTCCGGCGCGGTGATACGCATTATGGATTCACCACCCGGAACATCATGTCCGGTAATTGAATCAGTGAAGGGATGCGATTTTCTTGTTCTTGTCTCTGAGCCTACGCCTTTCGGACTGAATGATCTTAAACTTGCCGCTGAAATGGCCCGTGCAATGAAGATACCGTTCGGAGTTGTAGAGAACAGGACTTCGCCGGGAAATAACAGTTTAAGAGAATTCTGCAAGAGTGAATCTATTCCGTTAATCGCGTCAATACCAGACACGAAGGAGATCGCCGTTCGTTATTCACGGGGAGATTCTGTTTCGTATATTAAGGAGAACTACAGAAATGAACTGGATAAAATCGCAAATCATATCAGCAGTTCTGTCAGGGCTGATATGACATGATCAAAGAACTGGTTATTTTAAGCGGTAAAGGCGGGACCGGCAAAACAAGCATAGCAGCATCATTTGCTGCACTTGCTGAGAATAAAATAATGGCAGACTGTGACGTTGATGCCGCTGATCTGCATCTTGTTTTAACGCCTGAAAATTATAAAGAGGAGGTTTTCGGCGGAGGGAATAAGGCTTATATAAACAGCAGAAACTGCGTATCATGCGGAAAATGTATAAATTTATGCCGGTTTGATGCCATCAGCGATTTTTTTACTGTGGATACTCTTTCCTGCGAAGGATGCGGAGTATGCGCTGTATTCTGTCCGGCGGATGCTATTGAGATGAAGCCTCATCAGTCAGGGAAATGGTTTGAATCTGAAACAGAATACGGCCCGCTGGTTCATGCGAGGCTTGGAATCGCAGAGGGAAACTCAGGCAAGCTCGTTACAATTATAAGAAATAAAGCAAAAGAGATTGCAAAAAATGAAAATATTAATCTCATTATTGCAGATGGTTCACCGGGAACAGGATGTCCGGTAATAGCAACTGTTACAGGAAGTTCATTTGTACTTATTGTAACAGAACCTACAGTTTCAGGTATCCATGACCTTAAAAGGGTTCACACACTTATAGAACATTTCAGGGTCAGGTCAGCGGTGTGCATAAACAGGTATGACATCAATCTGGAAAAAGCTGACGAGATAGAGGAATTCTGCCGCGTAAAAGAAATACCATTATTTGGCAGAATACCATATGATGACGACGTAACGAAGGCCCAGGTTGCGGGGAAAAGCATAGTTGAGTATTCATCAGGGCCGGCAGCGGAAGCTGTTAAAGTAATGTGGAATAAAATTAAAAAAGAAATACTAACAGAAGGAGTTTAAATAAAGCATGAATGACAAAAACAATAATAAGCCGTCAGCCTGCACGTCGCATGGCAGCAATCCGGGCGGTGACCAGAACGACCTGATTCTAAAGGACAATATGGGAAAAATCAGGCACAAGATAGTTGTCCTCTCCGGCAAAGGCGGCGTCGGAAAAAGTACTGTTGCGGTAAACCTTGCTGTCTCGCTTGCAGCAAGAGGACTTAAAGTCGGGCTGCTCGATGTAGATATTCACGGACCAAGTGTTCCCAAGCTGCTGGGGCTTGACGGTACAATGGCAAGGGGCGGAGGTGACAAAAAGATTTATCCCGTAAAATACAGCGACAATCTCATTGTAATGTCAGTCGGGTTTCTCATGGAGAACGCTGACGAGGCTGTTGTATGGCGCGGGCCTCTGAAATATGGAATTATTAAGCAATTCCTGTCAGACGTTGTCTGGGGAAATCTCGATTATCTCATAGTCGATTCGCCTCCCGGAACAGGCGATGAGCCTTTATCTGTCTGCCAATTAATTGAAAATCCCGATGGTGCGGTTATTGTAACTACTCCTCAGGACGTAGCACTTGCCGATGTGAGAAAATCTGTAACATTCTGCAGGCAGCTTAAAATGAATATAATCGGGGTAATAGAAAATATGAGTACTTTTGTATGCCCCCATTGCGGTGAAACTACGGATATATTCAAGACCGGGGGCGGTGAATCCATGGCGGAAGACATGGGGGTAAACTTCCTGGGGAAAATACCGCTTGAGACTCACATAGTACATAGCGGAGACAGCGGAAATCCATTTTCAACAATGGCGGCGGACAGTAAGTCATTCGCAATGGAAAAATTCAGCAAAATCGTAGAATCAATAATAAATGGAGAAATTAAATGAAAATAGCAATACCTGTAACAAAAGGAAAACTATGCATGCATTTCGGGCATTGTGAGGAATTTTTACTCTTCGATGTGGATATTGACAAAAAAAGTATAACATCAACATCATCCGTTACACCTCCCCCTCACGAACCGGGAGTTCTTCCGGGATGGATTGCAGACCGTGGTGTAAACTTTGTGATTGCCGGAGGGATGGGCGCACATGCTGTAACTCTTTTTAAAGAACGCGGAGTTGATGTAATCACAGGTGCTCCGGTTGGCGATCCTGAATCAGTTCTACGGAGTTATCTTAACGGACAGCTTGTCACAGGTGAAAATGCCTGTGATCATTAATAGAAAATGAAGAAAGTCTCCATTCAGCTCAAAACCGGAAGCTGCTGCATTCAGAGTGCCGCAAAAAGAGAGCTACGGCGTATTTCTCTTGAAATACTGTACTCTGCTGAAGAAAATGTGTCTCCGGTTTTATCAGAACAATTTGAACTTCTTGAAGACTTTCTCAGAAGTGCTGACTTTAATAAACTCCGTGCTTCTGACGAGAGGTTTGCGGGAATAAAAGATGGTCTCTGTACCCTCCAAAGAGATGATGATGATGATGATAAACCGGTGATAACCGTCAGAGATAGTTTCAATAATTAAATTTTTACAGAACGGTAAAGTCCGGCCATCCGTGTATGAGGCCCGTTGGGATGCCGGATTTAAAACTTTGTGAGGCACCATGAAAAAAATACCAATCGTTGACCAGTCAAAATGTGTAAGATGCAATAACTGTGTTGATATCTGTCCGGGGAATGCAATTTCTGTTATTTCAAACAGCTGCTGCGCGAAATGTATTAAATATTGTATATCATTACCCGTGCCGTGTCATCCTGAATATTTAACATTTGATTATAGTATCTGCAACTCATGCGGTATATGTATAGACAGCTGTAGCCATGGTGTGATATCATGGACTGATCCGGAAACGTCACATTTAAAAAGAATTGAACAGCAGTAAATTATATATTGAAATCAGGATTTGACTTATGAAAATAGAATTCTCGCCAATCGGAATTATCCACACGCCTTTTAAAAACGTAAACAATATGCCGGTCCAGCCGACAGCTGATGCGTCAGCGGAAGGATGGATCGAAATATATGACGAATTTTCAGAAGGACTCGCTGATCTCGGCGGATTCTCTCACATATATCTTATCTTTCATCTTCATGAGAGCAAAGGCAGCAGACTGAAAGTCATCCCTTTTCTTGACACAGTGGAGAGAGGAATTTTTTCAACAAGATCCCCTGCCCGGCCGAATCCGGTTGGATTGTCACTTGTAAAACTTGTTTCAGTCACCGGGAATATCCTCAAAATACAGGGGCTGGACATTCTCGACGGTACACCGTTAATTGACATCAAACCTTTTGTACCGATGTTTGAAGATGCCGGTGATGTACGGACAGGATGGTTTTCCGGAAAAGAAAAAGAAATACAGGGCAAGCTGTCTGACGGGAGATTTGACGATTGATTTAACAATACAGACTCCCCTGCTGTGAAACATCCTCTTCCGGCAATTTGCCGATTCGTCTTAGTACACTCATTTGCGCAGCCGAATATATTAAACTATTGATACAGTACTTCAGGCAGTCCTGGCACTTTGTACAAATTATCTCCTTTAATACAATAGCATTCGCGAAATTACGGATTCCGCAAAAAAGTAAAAATCTGTAACCTCCAGCAAACCGTAATATATGACTCCACCAAAAAATCTGTTATTCCTCAGATTTTATTTATTGACAATATTAACCATAAATTAATACACTACCAATTAAATAGATTAAGTAGTATATTAATTTCTTATCAAGAGCGGTTGAGGGACTGGCCCGGCGACACCGCGGCAACCTCCTTTAAGGAAGGTGCCAATTCCAGCGGAACTTTAAGTTCCGGAAGATAAGGAAGAGGGATATCCGATTGATACAAATCCCCTTCCGCCCCCGGTTGGGGATTTTTTATTTAAGGAGGATTATCATGAAGATATCCACACAGGCTGTTCAGCTGGGAATTGGCCGGGACTGTAAAACGGGATCAATATCGGTCCCGATCTGCCAGAATGCCACATTCCGTCACCCCGCGCTGGGTGAGACCACGGGATTTGATTACAGCAGATCAGGAAATCCCACACGTCAGGCGCTTGAGGAAGGGATCGCTAAACTGGATAACGGTTCACGCGGATTTGCATACTCTTCAGGAATGGCTGCGATCACAGGCATCATGACTCTCTTTAAACAGGGAGACCATCTTGTTGTTACCGAAGATATCTACGGAGGCACGAGGAGACTTTTCGACAGAATACTCACGGAGTACGGCCTGACTTTTACTTATGTTGATACGACAGATATCAGCATGATTGAATCCGCTCTCACTGAATCAACAAAAGGTGTATTCATCGAAACCCTGACCAATCCGCTTCTGAAGTTTGCAGACATTCCGGCAATTTCAGCTTTATGCCGCGAAAAGAATCTCCTTCTTATAGCGGACAACACTTTTCTTACACCTTATCTTTTGCGTCCGATTGATCTCGGCGCGGACATTACAATATACAGCGCAACAAAATATCTGTCCGGCCATAACGATACTGTCGCCGGGCTTGCGGTCGTGAAAGATCCGGAACTGGCGGAAAAAGTTTATTTTCATCATAACGCGACAGGTGCCGTGCTGGGGCCTCAGGATTCATGGCTTGTTATACGCGGCATGAAAACCCTCGGTGTCAGGATTGACCGTCATCAGGAGAATGCAATCAAAATAGCCAGGTGGCTGAAAACTCACCCTAAAATAAAAAAAGTTTTTTATCCCGGGCTGGAGGATCATCCAGGGCATGAGCTGATGAAAAAACAGTCAAAAGGATTCTGCGGGATGATCGCATTTGAAGTTCAGAACCACGAACTTATACCGCAGATTCTTAAAAAAACCAAACTGATATCATTCGCAGAAAGTCTTGGCGGAGTAGAAAGCCTCATTACATTTCCCGAAGTGCAGACTCATGCGGATATTCCCCTCAAACTTAGGGAAAAACTCGGAATAAACAATCTGCTTCTAAGGCTTTCTGTCGGGATAGAAGATGCTGAAGATATTATAGAAGATATCGCTTCGGCATTACAGGGATAGAGATAATCTCTCTATCCTTTTCCAGGTATTTCTTTAAATAACCAAGCATTCATATACAATATGAATATTTTATACAGGCAATTACACTTTTTTCTTAGTAATTCACTACAATTGATATTTTTTAAAAAAAATTATGAAATTCATTGACAAATTTTCCATATACTACTATTTCGCTAGAATTACTAGTATATTAATTAAGGAGGCTTTATATGAAAAAATCTTTTTATGTTTTACTCGCTTCGCTGGTGTTTTCAATCGGTTTTTCTTCTGAATCGTGGAGTCAGAAAAAATCAAAATTAATAATAGGTGCTTCCCCTGTGCCTCATACGGAAATTCTCCAGAAGGCAAAAGAAATCCTGGCAAAAAAAGGCATTGAACTTGAGATAAAAGTTTTCACCGATTATGTGGTTCCAAATCTCGCGCTTGCCGACAAAAGCCTTGATGCGAATTACTTTCAGCATTTACCGTATCTTGAAAGTTTTTCAAAAGAAAAGAAACTCTCTCTTGTATCAGCAGGAGCAGTTCACTTTGAACCTCTTGGATTTTATTCCAGAAAAATCAAAAGTTTAAAAGAGCTGAAAGCAGGCGATAAAATTGCTGTCCCGAATGACGTTACAAATGAGGCGCGGTCGCTTATACTCCTTCAGAATGCCGGACTCATTACTCTTAAAGATCCGTCTAATCTCAAATCAACCAGGGCTGATATTATTTCTTATAAAGTAAAAATTGAGATAGTTGAGCTTGAAGCGGCTCAGATAACACGTTCACTTCAAAGTGTTGCAGGAGCAGTAATCAACGGGAATTATGCCATCGACGCCGGGCTTAATCCCGCAAAGGATGCCATTGTTTCAGAAAACGCGAAGTCCGCTGCTGCAAAAACATACGCTAATATTGTTGCCATACGTAAAGGTGACGAAAAAAGGCCGGAGATCGTCGAGCTTATAAAAGTTCTCAAATCAAAAGAGATCAAAAAATTTATCGCTGAAAAATACAAAGGCGCAGTCAAAGCTGCGGAGTAACACTATGGATATTAATTAAAGAAAAGGATATGAGAAATATGAAAGGACAGCCGCTTCGGCGGTTACCTTTCACTATCAGGATGGATTTAAAATGGTAAAAATTGAAAACGTTTCAGTTCAATTCAGAACAAAAAGCGGCATAACAGATGCTGTGCGGAATGTTTCACTCTCAATAGAGGATGGTGAGATATTCGGCATAGTCGGGGCAAGCGGCGCAGGGAAAAGCACACTGCTCAGGACAATAAATATGATTGAAAGGCCCGCGGAAGGAAAAGTCTATATCGGTAAAACAGATATAACCACTCTCGCGGGGAGGGACCTGAGAAGGATGAGACAGAAAGTTGGAATGATATTCCAGCACTTCAACCTTATGCATACCAGAAATGTTTATGAAAACGTAGCCCTTGCAATGAAAATCGCAGGGAAAAGCGTTAAAGAAACCGAAGTCCGCGTACCGGAACTTCTTGCGCTTGTGGGACTTTCGGAAAAAGCATTATCATACCCGTCACAACTGAGCGGCGGGCAGAAGCAGCGCGTCGGTATTGCACGGTCGCTTGCGAATGACCCGGAGATACTCCTCTGCGATGAACCGACATCGGCACTTGACCTTGAAACAACACGTTCGATACTTGACCTTATACGCGACATTAACAGACGCTTCGGCATAACCGTTATACTGATTTCACATGAAATGGATGTTATAAAAAGCATCTGTGCCAGGGTTGCCGTAATGGAAAACGGAAAAGTTGTAGAGACAAATACATCATACGGCATCTTTTCAGAACCTGTACACGAAACATCAAAGGAACTGGTAAGGCACTCACTGAACATCGAAGTTCCTGAAAATATACTTTCTTCAATGAATGGTTCGGTTGTAAAAGTAGTTTATCTAAATGAAACAGCACTTGAACCGGTGCTTTCAAATGCAATTAAAAAATTTACTGTTAACATCAATATCATCCACGGCAAGATTGAATATATTGCAGGCCTCCCTATAGGAATTCTGATTCTGAACCTCAGGGGTAAAAAAAACGAAATAAACGAAGTAATAGAATATCTGAAAAAGCGCACTGCTGTAACGGAGGTAATATATGGATAACCTGGCAGTTCTTGTACCGGATCTTACAAAAGCATTTATTGAGACATTCCAGATGGTTGGTATTTCACTGGCATGCGCTGCATTATTCGGGATACCTCTTGGACTTTTTATATTTACTACCGACAGGGGATTGTTCTTTGAAAACCGGGTTGTCAACTCTGTGAGCGGGTTTGCTGTAAATATTATCCGTTCAGTGCCCTTTGTCATTCTACTGGTGCTGTTGCTTCCATTCACCCAGATAATGACCGGTACAACGATCGGCCCGGTTGCTGCATCAATCCCGCTGTCTGTCGCAGCAGTCGCATTTTATGCCAGGCTTGTTGAAGCTTCGCTGCGGGAAATAGACCGGGGTGTAATTGAGGCATCAAACAGCATGGGCGCCTCTCCCTTACAGATAATCCGTTATGTGCTTCTGCCTGAATCTATGCCCGGACTTTTAAGAGGGCTCACTGTAACTGCAATCAATCTGGTGGGCTATTCAGCCATGGCCGGTATTGTAGGAGGCGGCGGAGTCGGTGACCTTGCAATACGTTTCGGTTACTACCGGTATCAGACTGATGTAATGATTACAACGGTTATTGCCCTGATAATTCTCGTTCAGGGAGTGCAGAGTGCAGGAGACTATGCTGCAAAAAAGAAAGATCATGCTTAGATAAAAAATACAGCATAATATTAAGAGGAGATTGATATGAAAATCGCAGTAGTCGGAGGTATAGAACGGAACGAATCGATGATGGCAAAAATGGCTGCAAAATCAGGCCACATTCTTGAGAGTCATTCAGGCAGGATCGGCGGGCATGGTTCCGGCGAACTGCGGAGGCTCATAGAAAAATCATCCTTTGTCATCATCCAGATTACAGTTAACAGCCATGGCGGAGTACAGCTTGCAAAACGTGTGGCGAAGCAGAGCGACATCCCTTCCATAGTTGTGCCGAGAATTGGAGCGACTGCTTTCAGGGAATTGCTCGAATGTATTGACCGTCACCCGGAGCAGTTCCGCAGAGAGGAAAGCGGACGCCTCTCCAGGTTTAACTATGCACTGAATGTGAAAAGAAAAGTTTTAAAGACAGAACTTTCATACTGAAGGAAATTCTGTTTTTTACAGGCTGGAAAACAGAATAATTTTATTCACTGTAAATACCATTCAAAAACCGGTGTTTATTGCGGGAAACGGTACTCAAAAGCTGCAAAATATTTTATAAACATCTGACAGGAGAGAAGATATCTATGAGCAATATATCATGGTCACAAAATCAGGATTCAACATGGAAAAAAAAAGCCGGGCTGGCGGAAATGCTTAAAGGCGGAGTGATAATGGACGTGGTCACTCCCGAACACGCGCGCATTGCGGAAGACTCCGGCGCTGCAGCTGTTATGGCCCTGGAACGTGTTCCTGCCGATATCCGGGCAACCGGCGGAGTGGCGAGAATGTCAGATCCTGAACTGATTATAAGAATCCGGGAGGCTGTAACGATCCCTGTAATGGCAAAGTGCCGGATCGGGCATTTTGTTGAAGCACAGATACTTGAATCACTTGGAGTCGATTTCATAGATGAGAGTGAAGTTCTCACACCGGCCGATGACAGGTTTCATATTAAGAAACATGGATTCAAAGTACCCTTTGTATGCGGCTGCCGTGATCTTGGCGAAGCTTTGAGGAGAATCGGCGAAGGAGCCGCGCTGATCCGTACTAAAGGCGAAGCCGGTACAGGAGATATAGTTGAAGCCGTACGGCATATGAGAACACTAAAAGATGATATCAGAAGAATCAGCTCTCTTCCGGAGGAGGAACTTATGACTGCTGCGAAAGAACTCGGAGCACCATATGAACTTATTCTCGAGACTGCCGCTACAGGCAGACTTCCTGTGCCGAATTTTTCCGCAGGAGGAGTTGCTACTCCAGCTGATGCCGCGCTTATGATTTATCTCGGGGCTGAATCTGTATTTGTAGGATCAGGAATATTTAAGTCGGGAAATCCCGCGGCACGGGCGCAGGCAATTGTTGAAGCAGTTACATATTACAATGATCCTGCGAAACTCGCGGAAATTTCGCGTAATATCGGAGAGCCGATGACAGGGATCGGAATGACACAGCTTAAGGATACAGAAAGGCTGGCAGTGAGGGGGTGGTAAATGAATTTTGTAAAAGTCAGAACTGTTGGCGTCCTGGCGATACAGGGCGCTTATCACAAGCACTCTGAAGCCGTGCGTAAACTCGGAATAAATTCCGTCGAAGTCCGTACAACAGAGGACATTGATGTTATAGACGGCCTTATAATTCCCGGGGGCGAGAGTACAACTATAGGCAAACTTCTTGTAAAAAACAATCTGCTTGATCCGATAAAAAAAAGGATTGATAATGGTATGGCTGTTTTCGGTACATGTGCCGGGATGATTCTGCTTGCCAAATCTGTTACCGGGAGGGAACAGCCGCTCCTCGGAGTAATGGATATCTCTGTTGAACGTAACGCCTACGGCAGGCAGATTGACAGCTTCGAAGCGGTATTTCCAGTTAAAGGTATCAGCGGAAATCCTGTAAACGGCATATTTATCCGTGCTCCGAAAATTATAGAAGTATCAGAAAACGTTGAAGTCCTTGCCTCGTACGAAAATGTTCCGGTCCTTGTAAGGCAGGGAAATATCCTTGCTTCAAGTTTTCACCCGGAACTTTCAGACGATCTGAGAATACATTCATACTTCATTTCAGCGATGTTGTGTTAACTCTTTCGATTCGCCGGCCTATGATTCTCTTATTCGTTAACCTGAATTTTCTATAATGAAAATACGGATTCAGTTCAGGTGCGTTCCTGTAATATCTGCAATTTCAATTTCTCTACCGCGCGCGGCAGTGCTTCCTGTATCAGGACTATTGTTTTCACGTTATCGTGATATTAAATCCGCTTAATGATTTTTCAGAAAAATAAATTACTTCTTCAGCATTGCCCGCATGATTTATTCACTTTCTGCGGCAGGCAACACTTCTTCCGTAACTTTTTTTTCTGCAAAAATTGAACGCAGAAGATAAATGAATGCCGCAGCAGCAAATAATATCAGCAGGCCGAAAACAAATTTTTTAGCTCCGCCTCCAAGCATCTGACCCGCGTATGAATATATAAGTGTGGCTGGAAGCTGCCCTATGCCTGTGGCAATAAAAAACGGCCAGAAACGCATAGACGTAAGGCCGGCACCGTAACTCACGATATCAAATGATATAAACGGCAGAAGACGGGCGATAAGTATCGCGTTGCCTCCATGTCTTTCAAAAAAATCTTCAACAGAAGCAAGAGCCCTTTTACCTGAAAGTTTAATGACAGCATTACGGCCGTAAAGCCTTGCTATACCGAAACATACAGCCGCTCCGGCCATAGCGCTTGACCACGAAAGCAGTGCTCCCCATGCCCATCCGAATACCGCCGCATTGGCAAAAGTAATAAGGAATGCCGGAAGAGGTGCGGCAATTGATTGAAATACCATAAGAAAAAAAGAAATAACTACAGCAAGGGCGCCGAAGGAACGGATATAATCTTTAACCGGACCGGGATCAATCGAACTGAAAAGCCCGGCAATTTTAAAGATCCACTCTCTCCCGGCAGGTGTCATAAACAGAACAATTATGATAACCGGTATTGCTATTTTAATAAATCTTGTAAAATATTTCATATTGTAACCTCACTATTTTCTAAACTCTTATTATCCCGCTGTTTTGAAATAGCCCAGTCGAGACCGCCTGCAAGACTGAAAATTGAAACAAAAAGAGCAAAAAGAACTGATATTGTTAAAGCATGCGATGAAGAAAAGCCATAAGGCTGGAGGAGAATAACATATGCACATTCTCTTAGTCCATACCCGTTTATCCCGGCAGGAATCATGGCAAAAACAGACGATGCGCTGGTGATAAAAAACATATCCGCCATCCCCGGAACCGGCAGGCCCAGCCCCCGGATAACAGCTGCCGCAACCATAGCCACGCTGATCTGAAACGCCAGAGATAAAACCAGATTCACAAGCAGGGCAGACTGTTCATTCTTCAACTCCCCTGCTGCGGTAGAAAAAGCAACCCATGAATCACGGAGCCTGCCTTTTCTTTTCTTTATAAAGCCCGGTGTCCACCCGGTGAGAAGTGTTAATGTTAATGCAATTCCCGCTATAAGAACAATAGTCAGCGGCCATACCGCAATCACAAGCGGCTTAACAGAGAACAGAAAACCTGCCAGGCCCAGAAGCGAAAGGGATATGGTTGCGATTGCCCGTTCAACTACAACTGATGCTGCCGCTGAAGAGGTTCTGTTGTAATGCTTACCCGCGAGGTAAATCCGTACACCATCCCCCCCTATACTCGAAGGAAGAAAGTTATTAAAAAAAAGAGATATTACATATATTCTGAACAGCCGGATTAAACCGATTCTGTTATTCTGTGCATCAAGCAATACTTTCCACTTCAGTGCGCTGATGAAAACCGACAGTGCAATAAGACCGAAAACCAGCGGAAGGCATGAACCGTTAAAACCTGAAACGGATTGTTTTATTTTTACCGGATCTGCGGCCGAAACGAGGACTGCAAGCAGTACCAGTGAAATAAGCACACGCAGCCAGGTAAATATTTTACTGTTTTTATGGCCGGACCGGATATTGTTTCTTTCGCTTATTTCAGAAGGAACAGAATTTTTAATTAATCTTCTTTTGAGTTTTAACCGGTTGAGATATGTAAAGGGTGAACGTGTTACTTTCACTTTACCTGCAAGTAAATTTTCAGGTTCAGAAATCAGGTCAATCAGGTGAACTGCGGGAACATGCGGTTTTAAAAAATTTTCGCATCCGGCACAGTAAGTAATAACTTTACTCTCTGTTATTTCTTCTTTTATTTTTCGGGCCCATTTCCCCCCGAATCTGTTGTCTACATAATTTACAGAGCCGCCTTCTCCGCAGCAGAAACTTTTCTCTTTACAGTGTACTGTCTCAACAACAGTAAGGCCGCTCTTTCGGATTATATTACGGACAGCATTATATGCTTTATTATTGAACCTCACTCCGCAGGGATCATGTACATTTACAGAACCTGTTAAATTATTCAGTTCAGACAGGTTGTTTTTTTCAATAACCTCATACGCTGTTTTCACTTTAATTGTATCGCCGTATTCTGAAAATATTTTATAACAGTTCGGGCATGCAACAATTACCTCAACAATTCCCCGTTGCGCAAGACAGCTTTTTAATTCACCAAATTTTTCATTGAAAAAACCGGATCTCCCCAGGTCGTGGGATGGTTTTGTGCAGCAGTCAAGAACGATGCCGAGGTTCGGAATACCTTTTTTTAATCTTTCATACAGATCATAAGTTTTCCCGGACCTTGTTCCTGACAAGGCACATCCCGGGAAAAAAACAGTGTTACAATTCTCGGGTATCAGATAGCAGGAATATTTTTTTGAAATGCCGCGCTTTTCGTAATTTAGAATCCGTGAATAAACATTGTAATTAATTTTTTCCAGCCTGTTCAACTCCCTCCGCATGCCGAGGAACATATTTTTCGGGTTCAAACCCTGAGGGCACACTGCAGAACATAAATTACACAGGCTGCACTCAAAAGGCATTAAACAGCCTTTTTTACTGTTTATATCAAATGATCCGGCAATATCTTTCGGCAATCCGTAAAATTTAAGAAATTCACAATCTTTGCTGCAGAGGCCGCATTTATTACATTTTTCAGAAATCTCTTCCAGCACACTTTGAAAAGATTCTGAAAAATTCTTCTCTTTAATTACATTCATAAACTGACCTTTTTAATTCAGGCGTAACGTGGAGCCGAAAAGAATATTTACTGCCATTCATTAAATCTACCGGATACTTCAACTTTCATCCGGCTGCCTGACAAACCAGGTGCTGACAATTCCGGAGTCCCGGAATATTATAAAGTTAGCAATGACAAATATTAATAAAATAACCGCGTTAACTTCTCCAAGGCTAAGGGAGTTGAGATGGAAACCTTCTCTGAACATTGATGCAGGAATTATGCGATATGATTCTACACTGAAATTGTATAACAAAAAAACCAGCAGCCCGAAAATAAGCTCCAGGAAAAAGATAACCGTCAGATGAAATTTTATGCGGCTGAAATGGTAAACAATTAATACGATGAATGTGGAGAGAGGGATAACAAGAGCGATGTTAACCCTCATCTCTAAAAAAATCCATTGATTGAATATCATGGCAATTATATTACCCGCAATAAAGCCTGTGAAAATCGATTTAAAATATTCTTTTGCCATGATAGAGCCTGATTAAATTATTTTTTTAATTTTACCGTAAATGTTACCAGCGTTTTGTCCGCCGGGAGAATATCTTTATTTCCCGTAAAAGCTACCTCTTTCCTTTTTTCAACAGCACCAAATGTGTAGTTGCAGTTGCTTACTATACCGACGGGGCAGCTGTCCAGACAAAACAGGCATCCTGTGTTCAGTGACATGGCTTTTTCAAGATTACCGCCAAAACGCATTAATATAGGTTTTTTGTTACTGTCATTTATAACTTCATCAAGCGTGTAACTTTTTGGTGCGCCTTTCCATGTAACAGTAAC
>Ga0209098_1002452_pt1 | contig 16342 bp, 11 predicted proteins | sample AD_JPNHW1_MetaG_FD_184429 | JGI IMG/M metagenome (GOLD analysis project Ga0209098, IMG submission 184429) | Active sludge microbial communities of municipal wastewater-treating anaerobic digesters from Japan - AD_JPNHW1_MetaG (SPAdes) (version 2) | ecosystem: Engineered > Bioreactor > Anaerobic... | reverse complement strand
TCACACGGAAATTATATCAGCTGATTCTCGCCAAATTTTCAGGGAGCTTCAAATCGGCACGGCAATACCCTCTTCTCAGGAACTTCATACTGTTAAACACAATATGATCCAAAACCACTCGATCCACGAATATTATAACGCCTCCCAATTTGAGATCGAAGCTCTGCAAATCATACAAACACTCTTTGAAACGAATGATGTGGTCGTCATGACCGGAGGATCCATGCTATACATTGATGCCGTTTGCGATGGGATTGATGATTTACCTACGATCGATCCGGAAGTTCGTTTCGAAGTAATTTCAAAATTCGAAAAAGAAGGAATCGACTCTCTGCGTATCGAACTCAAAAAAATTGATCCTGAATATTATCAGGAGGTCGACTTGAAAAATCACAAGCGGATCATGCATGCCATTGAGATATTTTACATGACCGGGAAAAAATATTCATCGCTTCGCAACAACACAAAAAAAGTGAGAGACTTCAATATTCTCAAAATTGGGCTTGATACCGATCGGAAAAAAGTTCATGAAACGATAAACCAACGGGTAGACCAAATGATTGAAAGAGGCCTTGTTGAAGAAGCTCGCTCAGTCTTTCCGTTTAAACAATTAAATTCATTGAATACCGTAGGCTACAAAGAATTATTTTATTACTTTGAAAACTTAATCACGTTAGAAGAAGCCATCGACTTGATTAAACGAAATACTCGTCGATATGCCAGGAGACAATTAACCTGGTTTAAGAAAGATCCAATGATAACTTGGTTTCAACCCGGCAATACCGATGAGATTTTAAATTTTTTGGACCACAAAATTAATTGCTAAATGAAAGTAATCATTGCCGGAAGTGCACACCCCCTAAGAGGAGGGTTAGCCAGCTATAACGAGCGTCTCGCAAACGAATTTCAAAAACACAACGATGAAATTACCATTGAGACATTTAGCTTACAATATCCCAGGCTATTATTTCCTGGCAAGACTCAGTATTCAGACTCTCCTGCCCCGAAAGGACTATGTATAACCCAATCAATCAACTCAATAAACCCGCTTAATTGGATAAAAGTGGGTTTAAAAATTAAGAAAAGCAAACCCGATTTATTGATCTTCAAATTTTGGATTCCACTAATGGCCCCCTGCTTTGGTACCATTGCCAGAATAGCCAAAAAGAACAAACACACCAAAGTGATCACCATTCTGGACAACCTGATCCCACATGAAAAAAGACCCGGTGACAAAATACTTACCAACTACTATGTAAAATCTTCCGATGGTTTTCTGGCCATGTCAAAAAGCGTATACGACGACATTAACTATTTCGACAAACAGAAGCCCCGTTGTCTCTCCCCGCATCCCATTTTTGACAACTTTGGAGAAAAAATTGAGAAATCAAAAGCGCTGGAGAACCTTAGGTTAAGCAATCAATTCAACTACATCCTGTTTTTTGGTTTCATCCGCGATTACAAAGGACTTGATCTGTTAATTGAAGCTTTTGCCGATGAAAGGTTTCGCCAGATCCCGGTAAAATTGATCATTGCCGGAGAATTTTATACCGATGGAAATAAATATCTGTCGATGATCGAAGAAAAAGGGCTGAAAAATGACATCATACTTAAAACCGATTTCATTCCAAATGAGGAAGTTGGTAATTATTTCTCGGCCTGCGATATCGTTGCCCTGCCCTATAAAACGGCGACCCAAAGTGGGGTTACACAAATTGGATTTCATTTTGAGAAGCCCATGTTAGTAACCAATGTTGGCGGACTAGGCGAAATCATTATCAATGGGAAGATTGGATACGTGACCAATCCCGACCACAATGAAATAGCAAATGCCCTCTTCGACTTTTTTAGTTCTGATTTAATCAATACATTTGAAGCAAATCTCAGAGAAGAAAAGAAAAAATATTCCTGGGAAGTGATGTACAATAACTTAATAAAGTTAGCCAATCAAATAAAACAATGATTATCCGAAGTAAAGCTCCGTTACGAATTGGTCTGGCAGGCGGTGGATCAGATGTTTCACCGTATTCCGACATCTATGGAGGCGCCATTTTGAATGCCACCATCAATCAATATGCGTATGCCTCTCTGGAACCTACCAACGATAACAAAATCATCTTTCAGGCAATAGACAAAGGAACCAGCATTGAATATGATTCTGCAACCGAAATCTCCATATCTGAAGAACTACCACTTCATTCGGGCATTTATAACCGAATAGTAAAGCAATTTGTAAAGAAGCCCCTTTCGTTCAGGCTGATCACGCATGTAGATGCCCCTCCGGGTTCCGGGTTGGGATCATCATCTACACTCGTCACAACCATCTTAGGCGCTTTTGCGGAATGGCTCAAACTCCCGCTGGGTGAATACGACATCGCCAAACTGGCTTATGAAATTGAACGAATCGACTTAAAACAGGCCGGAGGTAAACAAGATCAATATGCTGCAACTTTTGGTGGCTTTAACTTTATGGAATTCTATGCCAATGACAAGGTAATCGTAAATCCCCTGCGAATTAAGAATAACATTCTCAATGAATTGTCCTATTCAATGGTGTTGTATTTTACCGGAGCCAGCCGTTCATCGAGTAATATCATTGCAAAACAACAGCAAAGCGTAAACGAAAATCAGATCTCGAAAGTAGAGGCCATGCACAAAATAAAAGAACAGGCCATTCTTATGAAAGAAGCTCTGTTAAAAGAAGATCTGAACGAAATTGGACCGATCCTTGATTTTGGATGGAAAAACAAAAAGCAGATGGCCGACGGAATCACCAACACCATAATTGATGAAATCTATCAGGCTGCTATAAAGGCAGGATCTACCGGAGGAAAAGTTTCGGGTGCTGGTGGCGGTGGCTTTATGTTCTTCTACTGCCCCAATAATACCCGGCATACGGTGATCGAGGCGTTGACCTGCTTCGGAGGCGAAGTGAGAAATTTCAGTTTTAGCAAAACAGGACTAACAAGTTGGATTATAAATTATTGAAATGATTTCTAAAAGAATAACCGAATCGATCCAAATTAAAGAGGAGATCCTTAAGGACGAATCTTTATTGAATGAAATTCAAAAAATAATTGGTGCTATTACCGAAACATACCAACAGGGCGGCAAAGTGCTGTTTTGTGGCAACGGAGGCAGCGCTGCCGATGCGCAACATCTTGCAGCTGAATTATCGGGAAAATTCTATATCAACCGGGATCCTCTGGAAGCGGAAGCCTGTCATGTAAACACCTCGTTTCTAACCGCAGTTGCGAATGATTTCGGTTATCAAAAAGCTTATGCCCGTTATGTAAAATCTACCGGGAAAAAAGGAGATGTACTGGTTGGGCTTTCCACATCAGGGAATTCAGAAAACATCCTGGAAGCCATTAAAGTGGCTCAAACCATTGGAATGAAAATCGTAGCATTCACAGGCAAATCGGGCGGAAAGATGAAAGAATTTGCTGATTTTCTGATCAATATTCCTTCGAACGATACACCTCGAATCCAGGAAGCTCATATTCTGATTGGGCATATTATCTGCGAAATGGTGGAAAAGAACATTTTCGATGATGAAAAGTGAGGTAATTATTCTGGCCGGTGGACTGGGAACACGCCTTCACCATATTTTGCATGGCATTCCAAAACCAATGGCTCCTGTCAATAATCTGCCATTTCTTCAATACTTGCTCCAATACCTGCAAAAATTCGAACCACCCCGGATTATTCTTTCGGTTGGATACGAATACCAGCAAATAACCAACTACTTTGGAAATCAATTTTCGGGGATCGAATTAGTCTATTCCATTGAAGACACCCCACTTGGAACAGGCGGAGCGATAAAAAAATCGCTTGAAATTTCCAACACAAATAATGCACTCATTATCAATGGAGATACTTTTTTCGATATCGATTTAGCACAAATGGAAAAACAGCATCTTTCAACAAAGAAAGAGGTTACAATCGCTGTCAGGGAGATGCAAAATTTTGACCGATACGGTACATTGAAAATTGAAAATGATCGGATCACTGAATTCATCGAGAAAAAAGAGGTTGACAAAGGCTTTATTAACGCAGGAATTTATGCAATCGATCGAAAGGCATTCCTTTCATGCAACTGGCCTGAAAAATTCTCATTCGAAAACGATTTCTTTGAGAAATATTCCAATCAATTTTTCTTTTCACCTTTCTTCTCCGACGGTTATTTTATCGACATTGGAATTCCCGATGATTACCATAAAGTACAGGACGACTTCAAAAAGTTGTTTCGATCATGAACAAAGGATTATTTCTAGACCGTGATGGGGTTGTAAATCAAGAGATAAACTATCTCCATCGCATAGAAGATGTCGTTTTCATCGATGGAATATTCGAGATTTGCCGTTTTTATCAAAAAAATGGGTTCCAACTATTTATCATCACCAATCAGGCTGGAATCGCAAAAGGTTATTATAAAGAGGAAGATTTCTGGTCGCTGACAGCCTGGATGAACGAAGAATTCAAGAAGAAAGGAATCGTGATAACCAAAGTATACCATTGCCCTCACCACCCTAATTTTACGGGCGATTGCAACTGTCGAAAACCCAATCCGGGTATGATATTGAAAGCCCGGCAGGAATTCGATCTCGACCTGAGCAGATCGATTCTGATAGGAGACAAACTTTCGGACATCGAAGCCGGACAGAATGCTGGTATTCAAGACAATTTTTACATCGAGGAACTTCTCAAAAAAATAAATAATCTTCCATTGCCCGAATGATTTGCCACCAATTGATAAAAGTTAACCAAAAAAAATTATTTTTGAGTAATTCATCTAAATTACTGGTTTTCTGGAATGGCATTACAATCGGAACTCGACAAAAGACAAATTCAGGAGGCATACGATAATTTGTTAAAATCGTGCAGGCACACGCTTACGGAAGAGAATTTGCGTCTCATCCATAAAGCGTTCGACTTTGCAAACAGTGCTCACGAAGGAGTCAGAAGAAAATCAGGAGAACCCTACATTCTTCACCCACTTGCAGTTGCCACTGTGGTAACCAAAGAGATTGGCCTGGGCACCAAATCGATTATCTCATCCATTTTGCACGATGTGGTTGAAGATACCGATTACACGCTTGACGATATCCGGAATTTGTTTGGTGAAAAGATTGCCACCATTGTGGACGGTTTAACCAAACTGGAAGGAGATTTTGACCACAAGCAAGCCGTTAATTTCCGAAAGATGCTGTTAACCCTTTCGGACGATGTGAGGGTAATCCTGATCAAAATTGCCGACCGGCTTCACAACATGCGCACCCTCGATTCGATGCCGCCCAATAAACAGCTCAAAATATCAGAAGAAACATTTAGCATATACGCTCCCCTAGCCCACCGATTGGGCCTTTACGCCATCAAATCGGAGCTGGAAGATTTAAGTTTAAAATACAAATACCCAGAACAATACCGCGAAATTTCGTTACAGCTCCGGGATAAAGAAGAGCACCGCAGCTATCTCGTCAATCAGTTTATAAAACCCATTGAAGATGAGTTAAAAAAAGAAGATTTGGAATTTTCAATTTTTGGTCGTCCGAAATCGGTTTATTCAATCTGGAAAAAGATGCAGATAAAAAAGGTTTCGTTTGATGAAGTTTACGATTTACTGGCAGTCCGTATCATTTTCAAGAATAAGGAAAATGTAGATGAACGCCGGAAATGCTGGGAAATATTCTCAATTATCACTTCCATTTACAACTACAAACAAGACCGGATCAGGGATTGGATTACCATGCCCAAAGCCAATGGCTACGAGGCCCTGCACTTAACGGTAATGGGACCGGAAGGCAAATGGGTCGAAGTGCAGATCCGAAGTGAACGGATGAACGAGATTGCCGAAAGAGGATTTGCCGCGCACTGGAAATATAAAAGCGGAGCGGTCCACGAAAGCGAACTGGACAAATGGCTGGAAAGGATCCGCGAAATACTGCAAAACCCGGAAGCCGACGTAATTGAATTCCTCGACGACTTTAAACTAAACCTGTTCAGCTCCGAAATTGTGGTTTTTACCCCATCGGGCGACATGAAAACCCTGCCCAAAGGAGCCACGGTTCTTGATTTTGCGTACGAAATACATACCGATCTGGGTAATAAATGCATTGGTGCCAAAATTAACCATCAACTGGTACCATTGAGCCATGAACTCAAAAGTGGAGACCAAATTGAGATCTTAACTTCTGAAAAACAAAAGCCACAGGCACATTGGTTCGACATTGTGACCACCGCCAAAGCCAAACAGAAAGTTAAAGATTCTTTCAAACTGGAGCATAACCAGCACATTGAAAAAGGAAAACAACTCATTGAAGACGAACTAAAAAAATTAAATAAAATTCCATCGGGAGAAACGCTCGATATCCTTCTCAAACATTTCAACCTAGAATCAAAAATTCAGTTATATGCACAAATTGGTTCCGGACTAAGCGCTCTCGACCACTTGGAAGACATCTTTGTAGAAAAAAAGGAAGAAAACAAACTGATCAAATATTGGAAACTAAGCCTCGGCAAAAAGAAAAAGGCCCCCAATACCGACGAAACGCCCATTCAGACCATCGACAAAAAGAAACCTTATATACTGGCCGAAGAAAACCTGGAGAAAAATTTCAATCTGGCAAAATGCTGCAATCCAATACCTGGCGACGATGTAATCGGCTTTATCGACGATCAGAACAAAATCATTGTTCATAAAAAAACCTGCAGCGAGACCGCAAAAATCATGACCTGCGAAGGCGACCGGATTGTTTCCGTAAAATGGAAACAATTCACCATAAGCTCCTACCTGTGCCATATTCTCATGAGAGGGATCGACCGTATTGGGATTGTTAGTGAAGTTGCCGGCATTATTTCAAAAGAACACAATATCAACATGCGATCGGTTCGATTCGATACCACCGACGGAGTGTTCACCGGAAACATCGATGTCTATATCCACAACACCGATGACCTTGAAAACATTATTTCTCAACTCATTAAAATTGAAGGCGTTGAAAGCGTTGAGCGGATTGAAGAGACTTAAAGATCCGTTCCAATATTTTTTTACCTTTGAAACAATTTAAAATGGGTTTAACTATGAATAACCAAAAACTAAAAATAACGGTTAAGCAGTTGTTTACTGATTATCTTGAGAATAATGGTTATCGAAAAACGCCCGAACGTTTTGCAATCCTCGACGAAATTTATTCAAGGAACGGACACTTCGATGTGGAGTCGCTTTATCTGTCGATGAAAAACAAAAACTACCGGGTAAGCCGGGCAACGCTTTACAACACCATCGACATCATGCTGGAGTGTAAGCTGGTCGTAAAACACCAATTTGGAAAAAATACAGCCCAATTCGAAAAAGCCTACGCAGCCGAAGCTCATGACCATCTGATTGATTTGGATTCCGGAACGATTACCGAATTCTTTGAACCAAGAATCAAACAAATTATCGAAGACATTTGCAAAGAGAATAATTTCAGGTTATCGCACCATTCCCTTTATATATACGGTACAAAAGAAAATTAACCGTTAAATTCCGACGTATCAATTCCCAATTCCTGTTATCATTTGACATTTTGCTTGTAGAGCGTTGATTTGTTTTGTACTTTTGAATGCCAAAACCGGTAACTGCGAAATTATGTGCGGTTTATTCCAACAAGTTTTGGAATAGACCTATTTTTTTGTCTAAAGAAAAAAAGAACGGATGAAAGTTGATGTATTGCTAGGCCTCCAGTGGGGCGATGAAGGTAAAGGAAAAGTGGTTGATGTACTTACGCCCAATTATGACATAATCACCAGATTTCAGGGTGGCCCTAATGCAGGCCATACGCTTGAATTTAACGGCATTAAACAAGTTCTGCACACCATTCCTTCCGGAATATTCCGTGAGAATAAAATCAACATAATTGGAAACGGAGTGGTTTTAGACCCATCGATTTTCAAGAAAGAGATTGAATCGATCCGCAAAATTGGATTTGATTTAGCCGATAAATTATTCATCTCGAAGAAAGCCCATCTGATTTTGCCTACTCACCGGCTGATCGATGCCGCTTCCGAATCTTCTAAAGGAGATACCAAAATTGGCTCAACGCTCAAAGGCATTGGCCCAACCTATCGCGACAAAATTGGCCGCGATGGACTTCGCGTTGGCGATTTACTCGAAGATTTTGAATTGAAATATCAATCCAGAAAAGCACAACACATTCAGCTATTGGAGAATTTCTATCATTACGACTATAAAGAACAACTCGTAAAGATGGAAGCCGAATGGTTTGAAGGGATCTCCGTATTGAAAAGATTTAAGCTCGTCGACAGCGAGAATTACATCAACAAAGCGTTAAACGAAGGGAAATCGATCATTGCCGAAGGAGCTCAAGGCACCATGCTCGATATCGATTTCGGATCCTATCCCTTCGTTACTTCATCGAACACCATTTGTGCCGGAGCTTGCACAGGCCTTGGCCTGGCTCCGCAAAAAATCGGAAACGTATTTGGTATTTTTAAAGCATACTGTACCCGTGTGGGCATGGGACCTTTCCCAACCGAGTTATTCGACCAAACCGGTGATGACTTGCGAAAATTTGGCAACGAATTCGGTTCAACAACCGGGCGTCCCCGCCGTTGTGGCTGGCTCGATCTGGTTGCACTCAATTATTCGATCATGATCAATGGCGCTACGGACCTGATCATGATGAAACCCGACGTGATGGACAGTTTCGATACCATTAAAATTTGTACTGGCTATAAAATTGATGGTGTGGTCACTACCGATTTCCCTTATGAACTGAATGACCATGTTGAGCCTGTTTATACGGAACTTCCCGGATGGAAATGTGATTTGACCAAAATAACCTCGGAAGCCGAATTCCCTGAAAAGTTAAAATCATACATCCGGTTCATTGAAGAAAAAACGGGTGTACCAATTACCATTGTATCGGTTGGACCGAACAGGGAACAAACAATTATAAGAAAGTAAGTTACCTTAGAATATAAAAAAATCCAGGAGAAATCCTGGATTTTTTTATTCTATCACATTGAGAAAGACTACCATCCCGAATATTGTTTCAGCACTCCGTTGCTCAATCCGATCTGTTGTTCTGGTATCGGGAAAAACTCATGTTTCCCTGGAACAAAAACAATTTCGTCACCATCGGCAAGCGTATGGTTTAAATATTTCGTTGCCAGATTCCACCGAACCAAATCGAAGAACCGATGGCCTTCACAACCAAGTTCCACCAACCGTTCGTGAACAATATCATCGTGAGATATTGAGGTTAAATTGGCCGGCGATCCGGTGTCGCCACTCATCCGAGCACGGGTACGAACCATATTGATGTATTCGAGAGCTTTATCGGTATTCCCCATTTCAAACTCAGCTTCCGCAGCAAACAAAACCACATCGGCATATCGAATAAGTTTTACATGAATAGGGCCATCCTGCCAGCCTTTTGAATTTTTCCAATATTCTTCGTAAGAACACTCATACTTCCTTGATAACGTATTTAACCCTGTTGCTGCCTTAAGAATATTGAAATTAACTGTTCTCCAGGCAACGCCCTTATCGGAGGCAACATTACACAACACGGAATCGCCCTCGGTCATCACAGTAGCTTTGTAACGAGGGTCGCCTGTTTCATAGGCACTGGTTAATGCCTTTGCCGGGCTCCACCATCCCCAACCATAGTCGACGCCATCGGTTGTCTCAGAATAGATGGTATTTAACTTTCTTGGGGCAGTCCAACGACACAAAGCAGTTCCACGGGTATAAAACCAAGCCTGGCCATCCTGAGTGTTCTGGATTTCAAAAACGCTCTCCTTTGAATTGTTTCCAGCCAACATAAATATCCACTGATAACCGCCGGTATTGTCACTTCGCCAGGTACTAAAGCGCTCACCATCGATCCCAACAAGTTTATACTGACCTGAATTTATAACCTTCCGGGCATAATAAGAGACAGAATCCCAATGCTGGGTGAGCCCTTCAAATCTTTCATCGCCGGTATAATATTTTGCATACGACGACTCATACAAATAGACCTTAGCCATGAGAGCATTAGCGGCACCTTTGCTGGCCCGTCCAATGTCGGCACCCCATCCGTCGCGTTCCGGAAGATCTTCAATCGCTTTTGCCAGGTCCGATTTGATCAACGCATAAACTTCAGCAATGGAGTTTCGGGGTTTGTTGTATTCATCAACTGCAAGGATTTTATCATAAACCGGAACACCTCCATAGATCTGACTCAGCGTAAAATAGTTAAATGCCCGCAGAAAATAAGCTTCACCCATTCTTTCTTTGATTAAAGTGGCATCGTACGTTGGATCACTGTCAATCGATATATCAGGGAGGCGGAGTATTGCCACATTACAATAGTTAATGGTTTTATACAGATATCCCCATGTCCAGTCAAAGATGTCGGCTTCCGAAGAGGTGTGCCTCAACTGATCGATATGGTTATAGGCCAGCACATCGGTTTTACCACCCGCTCCAGCTTCAGCCTCATCGGATGCAATACTTCCCATGCCCATCATAATGGTTAAATCCCACAACTTTTCCATACAGAAATTCGAATAACAAGCAGTGATTGCCTGATCGGCAGACGTCATTGTGGTATAGTAGGTCGCTTCACTTCCACTGGCGATAGGTTTCAAATCGACAAAATCTTCGCTGCAAGCCATCATGAGAAGTCCTAAAATTGCAGCGCTTATATATTTAATATTCATCGTCTTCATACAAATACTTTTAAATTGTTTCATATTCATAAACGCTTAAAATTTAAGATTGATACCCATCAAAATCATACGAGCTTGCGGATAGGAAGCTGCATGGTCAATACCCTGCTCCAACAAATTACTGGATCCCATTTCGGGATCAAATCCAGAATATTTGGTGAACGTCAGCAAGTTTTTAGCACCCAAGTAAATCCGTAGATATTGTGCCCCAATTTTCATACTGATATTGGTAGGAAGGGTATACCCTAACTGGATGTTTTTCAACCGGACATAAGAACCATCTTCGATAAAGATATCGGAAACACGGGTTAAGTTCTGGTTGTCTCCCTTCGGATCGAGGCGGAATAATGTTGCATCGGTATTTCCTTCGTCGATCAGATTTCCATTTGAATCATAAATTGGCAGCCGGTACTGATCGAGCACCGTTGCCAGGCGGTTTCCACCCACATCCTGGTTCATTAATTCAGCTTTAGCTCCATTGAAAATTTTATTACCCCAGGAACTTTGAATATTCATACTAAAATCGAAGCCTTTGTATTCAAAGTTACAAGCGACAGAGAATAAAAAAGTTGGAATTGGGCTACCTAAAAAGGTTTTGTCTTCATCGGTAAGCTTGCCGTCTCCATTCCGATCGATAAAACGAATGTCTCCGGGTTTAGCACGCGGACTGGCATAAACGGTATCGCCTTTCGCATTGAAAGAAAACGGTTGATTTGTCACATAGGGTATTCTATTCCCCTTCTTGTCTGTTTCCCAATAGGCATCATCCATGCTGAAAATGCCATCGGTCTTGAAACCCCAGAATTGAGACATCGGCATTCCTTCCACCGTACGGCATATATTTTTTAAACTATTTCCCGTTGTTCCCTGGCTGATGGTATCACCAGCAATATCTATTACTTTGTTTTTCAGGAAAGTCATATTGGCATCAATGCCCATTTTCAATTCGCCGAGCGATTTTTTATATCCCATGGTAATTTCCATACCACTGTTTCTGATTTGTCCCAGGTTCATAAGCGGACGGGCATCGCCCCCCAACTGGTACAAATAACTAGGGTTCTGATATACACCGGTTCCTGCCAATAAACTTTTATAATAAAGCATGTCAACATTTTCTTTTTCGAACAGGTCGATATTCAGGGTGAATGCATTCTTAAAGAATCCCAGGTCAACACCGGCATTTTTCATAATCATTGTTTCCCATTTCATACCCGGGTTGGCAATCTGAACACTGGCAGCACCCTGCGAAATGGTAGAACCATCGAAAATATAATTTAAACAAGCCAGGTTTTGTACCACTTCGGGTGAATACCGAAACCCTTCGGGCGCATTGGCACCTGTTTCACCATATCCAAAGCGGAGTTTTCCGAAGCTAACAATATCCTGATTTTTCATGAATTGTTCTTCCGAAAATTTCCATCCCAATGAGAAAGAGGTAAAATTACCTTTGCGGTTACTGGGTCCAAAACGAGATGAAACATCTTGCCGGAAATTAACCGTTAACAGATACTTACTTGCATAATCATAATTTAACCGGGCGAAATACGAGTAATTAGAGTTATGATCGCCTCCCCCGGTGACAATCTGAGCAACAGAAGAATTATCGGTACTGGCATCAAAGAATTGATTTTCATCAATTTCACTTAACACGTCATACCGAAGCCCTTTCATATTGCTGCTTTTATCGGCATGAGCCTCCATACCCACCATGGCTCCGATATTGTGTTTCTCACCGAGTGTTGTATTATAGTTCGCAAAATTCTGGAATGTCCATTCCGAGTATTGGGTTATTTCTTTATCGACCTCACTGTGATCGTTTTTCACCGTAGGGCTATAACTATACACTTTTTTAAATTCATCGGTCACGCCAAATGAAATTGCCCCTTTAATGCGGCTTGTAAAAACGAACCCTTTAAATGGAGTAATATCGAGATAGGCATTTCCATCGACAGAATAATTGTTTTTTTGCCTGTCCAACACATCTAAGGCAACAATTGGATTGCTCTCTCCGTTGGGTGAAATACTCCATTTCCCATTTTCATCATAAGGAGGCACATACGGGTACATCTTCAGAATTCCTGTAATCGGGCTATTGTATTCACTTCGGAATACCCATTCGTCGTACCCTTCGTTATGAGATTGGCCATAATTCACAATCTCACCTACCTTAAAGTATTTACCCAGTTTATGATCAGAAACAATCCTGAAGTTGTATTTTTTATACCCGCTATTGAGTAAAATACCATCTTGCCTTAAAATATTTCCACTAACAAGGAATTGAGAGTTTTCGTTTCCTCCGGAAATTGACAAGTCACAATTTTCCATGATCGCTGTCCGGAACATAATATCCTGCCAATTGTAATTGGGCAAGGTATCGGGTTGGGTTGTTAATGGCACATAACTGTTAGGATTTTTATACTTATTGATGTAATTGATCACCTCGGCATATTCCTGAGAATTTAACACATCAATTTGCTTCCAAGGATCCTGATATCCCCGGTAGTAATTGAATGACACATTGGTTTTACCAGCTTTCCCCTTTTTGGTTGTTACCAGAATAACGCCATTACCTCCTGATGATCCATAAATAGCAGCAGAAGAAGCATCCTTCAGAATTTCAATCGACTCGATATTGTCGGGGCTAATACCACTTAAACTACCCGGCATACCATCGACAATAACCAAAGGAGCCGTTCCATTAATGGAAGAAATACCGCGGATCTGGATTGAAATTTCGCCCCCGGGCATACCGGTATTCTGGATAACGTTTACTCCGGCAGCTTTTCCCTGCAACGCCTGATCGACGCCCGACACCGCAAGTTTGGTGAGTTGCTCGCCCGACACCGAAGAGACAGATCCTGTAAGATCGCTCTTCTTTTGAACGCCATAACCGACAACCACAATTTCGTCGATTTGTTTGAGATCCTCTTCCAACGACACGTTAATTACAGCTTGTCCCTTTACCGGGACATCCTTCGAGAGGAAACCGACCGAAGAGAATTGCAAAATAGCATCCTTAACTGCTACCCGAATGGAATATTTTCCGTCAAGATCGGAGATTACGCCATTCGTCGTACCTTTTACCAATACGGTTGCTCCAGGAATTCCGGCGTTTGATTTATCGACCACCGTTCCTGACACAACAAACCCCTGACTATAAGCCGACAGGGACAAAATGAAAAAAATCAGCAATGCCGCCATCTTATTAAACAGCTGCAGCTGATAAAATTTTCGTTTTCTAGTTTTCATACAGATGATTTAGTTATTAATTATTTGAAAAAGTAAAAATATTTTTTTCAATCGTCTTTCATAATCAAAATCTTAAATTAAAGGTTGTAATTTATGGTATCCATGAAGCATTAAAAGGATAAAGGGTATTTAAACTTGATTAAATACCCTTCTCTCATACTCATCATTTTATAAAATACTATTTTACAGGAACATTCTCCAAAATCTTCGCCAGAAAATCCCAGAAACGTTCTACCGATTTAATTTGAACCCGTTCGTCTGGTGAATGGGGCCACTGAATATTGGGGCCAATCGACATCATGTCCCAATTGGGATAAGTCGATCCCAAAATTCCACATTCCAATCCGGCATGAACAGCAACCTTGTGCAATTCCCGGCCGAAAAATTTACTGGCAGTTTCCTTTGCAATAGCAACAATTTCGGAGGAAGGATTAGGCTTCCAACCCGGGTAAGCTCCTGTTAATTCGACTTTTGCACCGGCCAGTTTAAAACAGCTTTCCAGTGAAGAAGCGATTCCATCGCGGGCCGAATCGACAAAACCACGAGTTAAGCATTTAACCTCAATGAATCCTTTTCCTGAATAGATAATTGAAAGATTGGTCGATGTTTCAACAATGCCCGGCATCGAATCACTCATGCGGATCGCCCCGTTTCTGGCGGCACAAATCGCATTGATCAAATCGTCCTGAATCATTTCAGGGATTAGCAGTTCTGGCATATCGACCTCAACAGCAGACAACTTCAGCGTTTGTTCAACCCGTCCCAGCTCATTAATCCAGGTAGCTTCGGTTTTCTTCACAAAATCGAGGAACGGTTCAACCTGTTCGTTGGGAAGGGTGATGATTGCAACACCTTCGCGGGGAATGGCATTACGCATATTGCCACAATTGATTGATGACAGCCTTACCCCGTAATCAGCGATCGCTTTCTTAAGGAAGCGGCCCATCAATTTGCAGGCATTTCCACGACCCAGGTTAATATCCAAACCGGAATGACCACCTTTGAGACCGGAAATATGCACATTAAAAGCTTTATCGCCAACAACATCCAAGTCATCTTCGAACGACCAGGAAGCATTTACATCGATTCCTCCGGCACAACCGACACTAATTTCTTCTTCGCATTCCGAATCGAGGTTAATCAGGATGTCTCCCTTCATCAATCCGGCTTCCAACGCCACAGCACCGGTCATACCAGTCTCTTCATCAATCGTAACCAGCACTTCAACAGGCCCGTGTTTGATCTCCTTCGATTGCAGAATCGAGAGAGAAGTTGCAACACCAATCCCATTATCGGCGCCCAGAGTGGTTTCGCGAGCAGTGACCCACTCCCCATCGACGTATGCGTCAATCGGATCGGTTTCAAAATTAAAGTTCGAATGGCTGTTCGCCTGAGGAACCATATCGATATGCGATTGAAGTATCACTCCTTTCCGATTTTCAAAACCAGGAGTAGCTGGTTTCCGAATGATTACATTACCAACAGGATCCTGAATCGTCTCCAAACCCAATTTTTCTCCAAATTCTTTGATGTAAAGAGCTGCTTTTAACTCCTTTTTTGATGGACGCGGTATTTGGGTCAACGCATAAAAATTCTCCCAAAGCAACCTGGGTTCCAATGTTTTAATTTCTTCGCTCATTTTCTATAGATTTAATGATGTGGTTGTCGAATATATGGTACTCGAAATTTTAACGTTGCAATTTACAAAAAAGGCTACCAATGGTAGCCTTTTTTTTTGAGTTCTTAAACTCTTTTGCGATCCCTTTCTTTGCGGATCAAAACCAACAATAACCCAATATAAATATCTAATTACTTCATATACACTTTGAATGAAACACTGGGTGAAATTCCGAGACCAGACAGATCGACCTCTTTGATCCTTCCCGTGCCGGAATCAATTTCAAACTCTTTATGCCACAAATTCTTATGATCACACACATTAAAAACGGAAAATCGGATGATTGCTCTCGCATTCCGTATATAAAAATGATAGTTGGCCGATAAATCCAACCGGTGATAATTACTAAGCCGGCAGGCATTTTTTCTACCTCCATGAAGGTAGTCAATCGTCTCACCATTCTCCAGCTTCAGTTTATAAACATGATCGGGTGCGGTATAAGGAGTTCCGGTTGCCAAAATCCAGATAAGTGAAAAATCCCAACTTTTATACGTCTCATTCAATACCGCTTTGATTTGATGAGTCCGGTCGTAACTTGCATAAAAATCGTGACCACCGTTCATCGCAGGGAAATTCGATATCACGCTACCCAACGAATAGGTAATCCATCCGGTAAAATTTCCTTCCGTCTTCTGTACAAAAAGGTCAATTCCCCTGGAAATCCCCGTTCCGTTATGAAATACGGTTTCT
>Ga0209098_1002451_pt1 | contig 16349 bp, 13 predicted proteins | sample AD_JPNHW1_MetaG_FD_184429 | JGI IMG/M metagenome (GOLD analysis project Ga0209098, IMG submission 184429) | Active sludge microbial communities of municipal wastewater-treating anaerobic digesters from Japan - AD_JPNHW1_MetaG (SPAdes) (version 2) | ecosystem: Engineered > Bioreactor > Anaerobic... | reverse complement strand
AATTAAAGCGCGTAGTTGTTACAGGACTTGGTACAATAAATCCAATAGGAAATAATATCCAGGAATTTTGGAACAACCTTGAGCAAGGGGTAAGCGGATCTGAACTTATCACAAGTTTCGATGCTTCTAAACACAAAACAAAGTTTGCCTGCCAGGTAAAAAACTTCGATCCAGGAAATTACTTTGATCGTAAGGAAGCAAGAAAACTTGACCCTTACGCTCAATTTGCCCTAGTAGCTGCATCTGAAGCCATGAAGGATTCAGGGATTGATCCTCAGGCTATTGATCAGGATTATGCAGGAGTAATTTGGGCATCTGGAATTGGTGGATTACAGACGATTACAGAAGAATTGAAAGGCTACTTCGCGGGAGATGGTACTCCGCGATTTAGTCCTTTCTTTATTCCTAAAATGATTGCCGACATTGGCGCGGGGCATATTTCGATGAAATATGGTTTTCGTGGTCCAAACTACTCAACCGTTTCAGCTTGTGCTTCATCAACCAATGCACTAATCGATGCTTTTAACCTAATACGTTTGGGTAAGGCTAATGTGATGATTGCTGGGGGATCTGAAGCTTCTGCAACAGAAATTGGTATTGGAGGGTTCAACTCAATGCAAGCCCTTTCAACCAACAACGATGAGTACAAAACCGCATCACGCCCCTTTGATGCAACCCGCGATGGTTTCGTTATTGGCGAAGGTGGTGGTGGTTTAATCCTTGAGGAACTAGAGCATGCCAAAGCACGTGGTGCTAAAATATACTGCGAGATGGTTGGCGGTGGTATGACAGCTGATGCTTATCACTTAACTGCTCCTCATCCTGAAGGACTTGGTGCTAGTAATGTAATGCGACGCGCATTAGAAGATGCTGGTCTTAAACCAGAGGATATTGATTATATCAACGTACACGGTACATCTACTCCACTTGGAGATATTGCTGAATCAAAAGCTATTCTGTCTGTATTTGGCGAAAGCGCTTATAAACTAAATATAAGTGCAACTAAATCAATGACAGGTCATTTGCTTGGTGCAGCAGGTGCTGTTGAATCCATTGTAAGTATTTTTGCCATTACGAAAGGGATTATTCCTCCTACTATCAACTTCAAGAACCCAGATCCTGAGATTGACAGCAAGTTGAACTTCACCTTTAACAAAGCACAAAAACGCGATGTAAGAGCTGCGTTAAGCAATACTTTTGGATTTGGTGGGCACAACTCATCAGCTATTTTTAAAAAATTCTCCTATTAGACTAAGTGCTTATTGACCTCTTCAGGCGGATTAAATTTTCAAGACTTCCTCTAGAGGATAAGAATTTCTATAAGCATCTTAAAAGTATCTTTGGAATTTCTCCAAACAATATTGCTATTTATAAACTGGCTATAGTCCATAAGTCAGCATCCATTCTATTACCACGAGGTAAACGTATCAACAACGAAAGGCTTGAGTACCTCGGCGATGCCATTCTGGACGCCATTGTAGCTGATTACCTCTTCTCAGAGTTCCCAAACCAGAACGAAGGTTTTCTCACCAAAATGCGCTCAAAAATAGTGAGTAGGGCTAGTCTCAATCAGCTAGCGCTAGATATGGGTATTGATAAACTTATTGTTAGCCAATCGGGGAACGGGAGCACTCAAAAGTATATTTACGGAAATGCTCTAGAAGCATTAATTGGTGCAATGTTTATTGATAAAGGATACCAACCAACTAGTAACAGTGTTGTTACATTTATCCTAGAAAAATATATCGACCTCGATAATCTTCAAACTGTAGAGAGCGATTTTAAGAGTCGGATATTTGAGTGGGCTCAAAAAAACCGGGTTTTAATTCATTTTCAAAGCCAAGAAAGTAACACAAATAGTAGCTACAACCCTCATTTTATATCAACTATTTCAGTTAACGACCGGATAATTGGCGAAGGCCATGGCTCATCAAAAAAAGAGGCTGAGCAGAATGCTGCGATGGAAGCACTTTTAAAAGTCGATGAAATTGTACTGATTACTCCAAGTAGCGACGATTTATAGCTTTTATTCTCAATATCCATCTTTTCTATTGCTAAAAAAGCTATTTTTAGCCTGATCAATTTAATAGTCAGTGGCTTCAAAAAAGATTCATAAACTAAATGGGAATCATGAACTCCCTTTTTCGCTGATAGCACTTTCATGCTCTGAAAGTCTTTTAAAAACGGCTTGGGGTATTAATGCAAAACTGCAAATCAACCTTAAAGAATCATTATCGCCAGTTACATCTAAGGATTCACCTTCAAACACATTCCCATTATTTGTTGATTGGGAATCTTCCGAAACAATCTCATTCAGCTTAATTGCAAATAAAGCAACAGGGAACTTTCTTGTTAAAGAACTTCCTAACATAGATTTCATTCTCGAATTATCTGGCAGTATAAAAAACTCAGAAATACAAAGAATCGTAAAAGCACTTAAGGAGATAAAAGGTATTGCTATAGCTACTGAAATAAACCCGGCTAAGATTAAAAGAAATTGTGCATTTAACCCACTATAAAAAAGAAGCAGGAGTTTATGCTCCTGCTTCTTTCACCAAATCTCCAAACCTATGAACCTTATCTATTTTTTTACCTAAATTTCCTCTTTTCTATTTTGTTGAAACAAAGGTACAATGAAGAAAAGCTAACAGGATTTAATGTCTGTTAAACTATGTTAAGCCTTGTAGTCTGCGATTCTTAAACACTAACTTTGTTGTTATGAGTCGGAAATTAATTTGGATTTTAACTGTTGTAATCTCGTTAGCCTCATTTGCGTTGATTTTTGTTCAATCTAAGTGGGTGAGAATAGCTATAGACGTAAAAGAGGAGCAATTTACCCAATCTGCAAATCTTGCAATGGGAAAAATAATAGAGGAAGTTGAACTCCAAGAAACGGTTTACCAGGTTGTAAGTGAAATCAAGCCTTACTCAACAATAAGCTCAACAGGGAAACCAAGGTTAAGCTATAGTTCAAATATATTAGACCAAACAAGAAGCGGTTTCAGAACCCTCCAAAAAGATCGAGAGGTTTTTACTATAAATCAACTCGATTCACTTAAGCTCCCATCATTAATGGGGGCAAACCCAATCGATTCAATTAATTCAAAGCAAAGCCAATCGCTAAATCTTGCCTTAAAGAGCGGAAAGTCATTCTCAGAGCTTGGCATTAACCTCGGGTTGGATAATAAGTTTAGAAACAAAACAGTGTTTATTGAGAAAACTATCGATAACCGTATACGCATTGAACAACCCATTGAGAAGAGAATTACACAAGAGGTACTTGATACTATAATTCGAGGAGAATTGCTCAAAAAAGGAATCTCAACAAAATACGAGTATCGTGTTTGCAACGAGCAGGATAGCACCATTTATCGCTCTAAACAATACAGAAAAAATGTTACAGGAGTTTTGCTTAGAAGCCAGCTCTTCCCAAAAGATTTCTTTTCAAGGAGGTACTTTCTAAATCTATACTTTCCTAATCAGAAAACATATATTGTAAGCTCAATAGGGTTAATGGCAGTATCAACGTTCTTACTTACAGTAATCATTGTATTCTGTTTCTCGGCAACAATTTTTATAATTTTTAGACAAAAACGTTTATCTGAAATTAAAAACGATTTTGTAAGCAATATGACCCACGAGCTTAAAACACCGATTTCTACAATTTCATTAGCAGCTCAAATGCTAAATGATAAAAGCATAGCCGTTGAGAAGAAAAACTTGGGTTACCTTGGTGGGGTTATTGCCGATGAAAGTAAACGACTAGGCCACCAAGTTGAAAAAGTTCTACAAATGGCAATTTTTGAGAAAACCAAACTCAAACTGAAACTCAAAGAGGTTGATTTGCATCAAATTATAAACAAAGTTGTATCAAATTTTTCAATTCAGATCGATAACGCAGGGGGTATCATCCAAACCGAACTTGAAGCAGCTGATGCCATCTGTATTGCCGATGAAGTCCATGTTACCAATGTAGTAACCAACCTACTTGATAATGCGTTGAAGTATAGAAACGGTCACCCTGTAATTATTTTATCAACTAAAACAGCAACAAACGGAATAGTTATTGCGGTAAAAGATAACGGAATTGGAATAAGTAAAGATAATTTGAAAAGAATATTCGATCAGTTTTACCGAGTACCAACTGGCAACGTTCACAATGTAAAAGGGTTTGGCCTTGGATTAAGCTATGTAAAAAAAATATCTGAGGCACATGGTGGAAAGATTTGGGTTGATAGTACCCTAGGAGAAGGAAGCATTTTTTCGATATACCTGCCTAAAGCAGGACCTAATGAAAGGATTCAATAACATTAATACAATGAATTATGGAAAATAGAATTATTAGAATTCTCCTTGCCGAAGATGACGAAAATCTTGGGATGCTGCTAAAGGAATACTTGCATGCAAAGGATTTTGAGGTTGATCTATATAAAGATGGTGAAAAAGCTTACCGTGGATTCCAAAATAAGTATTACGATATCTGCGTTCTCGATGTAATGATGCCCTTAAAAGATGGTTTTACTCTTGCCAAAGAGATTAGGATGTCAAATAGTACAATGCCAATCCTTTTCCTTACCGCAAAATCGATGAAGGAAGATGTAATTGAAGGATTTTCTCTTGGAGCCGACGATTATATGACTAAACCCTTCAGTATTGAGGAACTGCTGATGCGAATTGAAGCAATACTCCGTCGTACCCGTAAGGATTCAATATCATCAACCCAGAGTGTATTTCAGGTTGGAAAGTACAATTTCGATGCAGTAAAGCAAACTCTCCAGCTGGGTGATGATGTAAGAAAGCTTACCACAAAGGAGAGTGAACTTTTAAAATACCTTTGCGTAAACAAAAACGCCATTTTAGACAGAAATTTTGCACTAAAGACTATTTGGGTTGACGATAGCTACTTCAATGCCCGTAGCATGGATGTTTACATTACTAAACTCAGAAAATATTTAAAGGACGATAATAGTATTGAGATTATTAACGTTAGGGGTAAAGGGTTCAAATTGATCTCTTAGTTTTAAATACATTTGAAAACTCTGAAGGTTTTATAACCTTTCACTCTCTTTTTCGTTATATTTGTCAGAGCAATGTCATAGTTTCACCTTGCTATTACTTGTTTTTTAAAAAGATTTGTTGTATTATTAGCTAAGTTTCTGTATTTGGGCAAAATTTTAGAAAAGCCATGGAAAAAATAATTATTGATCCAACAAACGAAACCCCAAAAGTAATCCTCGATAAGGAAAGCAATAAATTTGAAATCTCAGGGAATTCATTACCCGAAGATGTCTCTTCATTTTACACCCCCATCCTTACTTGGTTTGATGAATACTCCATTAATCCAAACTCTAAAACTGAGATAATTTTTAACTTTGAGTACTATAATACCTCTTCGTCAAAAATGATTCTAAAGATATTAGAGAAGTTTAAAGAGATTCACAGGAAAGGCTTTGATGTAGAGATACATTGGCACTATATGGATGATGATGAGGATATGATTGAAGCCGGGGAGGATTATTCGGAACACATAAAGGTTCCTTTTAAATTTATATCACATCAACGTGATAGTTTTCTATAACCCCCGAAATATCTCACTCAATGGCTAATACACTACTTAAACTTAAGTTTCTTGCTATCAGGTTAACTGGTCAATTCCCAAAAACCGAAACCTTTGAGGCCAAGGAAAAAGCACTGCATAGCGAATTTGACGAATTTATTCAATTCGGGAGTTCAAAAGAATTTAATCGTTATCAGGAGCTAAAGACCTGGTTTGAAACAAAAGAGCACGAGAAAGTAAAGCAAGAACTCAAAGCCCTTACATACAAGTCATCACCTGAATTTGCTTCAGAGAAAGAGTACCAGAGCCTTACTAAAAATAAAGCCCTAAAAAATTACCTAGCCCTTTCAGAAACAAATACTCCAAAAGAGTATGTCGAAATGGAGAAATCTGGGTTGCCTCAGAAGTTTATCGAACTTGAGGCTTTTGTAAAAAGTCCCGAGTATAAAAAGGATCGTAAGCGCTTTGTTTCTGAAAACACCGATGAGTATAAGAAGGAACAAGAATATCTGGAACTTAAGAAGAACGATAAAATAGCCAACTACTTTAAACAGAAAAAGTCACAGGCATTACAGGACTATTTCCAGTTAAAAGATTCAGAAATACTATCAAAATACAACGATCTTAAGAGTAAAGTTGAATCTGTTGAATTTAAAGAACGAAAAGAGTACCTTCTTTCAAACGATACGTTTGAAAAAACTGAACAATACCAAAAACTTCAAGAGTACAACAAACTCAACCAATCCGAAAAAATCCAATGGTACCTTAAAGTACTAAAAACCGATAAGTTCAAAGAGCTAAAGAAATGGGAATTAACTTTCAGCGAAGACTTTGATGGCAAAAAACTTGATCAACAAAAATGGCTTACTAAGTTTTTCTGGGGTGAAGCACTAATGAGCAGCGGCTACTCAATAGCCTCAGATAGCCATTGGTACACAGAGGGAAATAATATCAATATTGATAACAGTGTACTTAAAATTGCAACCCGTAAAGAAAAAGCTAACGGTCTATCATGGGATTCGAGGTTTGGCTTTATACCAAAAGAATTTGAATATACTTCTGGGATTATTAGCACAGGAACCTCTTTCCGTCAGCAATATGGTCGATTTGAAGCAAAAATAAAAGTAAATGCTACTGCTGGTATCTACCATGCTTTCTGGCTAGTAGGTGATAAAATGCTCCCCGAAATTGATATTCTTAGAAAAAAAGGAGAAGGTTCTAGTAAAATACAAGGAGCCTATTTTTGGGAAAATGGACAAAGTAAACCATCAAAAAGCATAACATCTATAGGGGGACTCTCCTTAGATTCTAATTTTTATATTCTTGGAATTGATTGGGATGAGAACAAAATTACCTGGAAAATAAACGGTATCCCCTTCAAAGAAGAAACAAATAAACTACCCCAAGGATCAGTTTATATGGTATTCTCATCAGGAGTTAACGGTAAGGCAGATGACGCAAAATTACCTGCTACTATGGAGGTTGATTGGGTTAAATGCTGGGCTCATAAAAAAGAATAAAACAAAACGCAAAATATAAAGGAGGGATAATCCCTCCTTTTTTTATAGTGTTAGGGCTAATACCTTTAGTTTTGTTTTACAATCATCTTTATAAACCATTTTTGTATCAAAACTCCATAACCACTCACGTTGATTTTTCCCTTTTGGCAAATCAATATAAACCGTAGGTTTTGATCCAATAAACCGATCATCTTCATCATAGAACTCCTCCTCAATATCAGAAATTAGCACTGAACGGCCTAATGGTAGTGATTCAACATGTTTCTGCTGAATAATTTCAGAAATAATAGTAATCTGTTGCCCGTTGATTTTAACATTTTTAGCGAGGTAATCGGTTAGCATTACACTCGACTGGCTTAAAATATTCCCAGAGATAATCAGATCTTCAGAGAAGGTTCGATTATTAATTCTATTTAATTGATCAATAAACGCATCGAGATTAAAATTTCTTTTTTTCTGTTTGTAACACAGGTCAACACCTCCATTTGTGATATCAGAAGATTCAAACCTAATTTTACTGACTTTAGAGAACTTGTTTACAATTTGGGTTGGGTGAATAATATCCTCCAGAACAATGGTATCACATTGTTCTAACATTTCCTTAATAGGTACATCAAGCAACCAACCACTCCCAAGTATTCTAACAGATTTTGGTCTTACTTCACTTAGTACCTTTAAAATATACTCTCTTGAATTGTTCAAATGCGATCCCCACGCACCCTCTTCCCTTAAGAAACGTCGCATTATACCTGCTTGAATAGGACGAAAGCCCATTCGAGTTTCTTTTATATAGTTAGCCAAAACGCTCATTCCAAATCTTTACAAACTATTCCTAAAAACTCATATTTAATGCAAACCCAAAAGTTTTTACGCTAGGAAGATATCCGCCCTCAATCCCTTGAGAATTACTCCCTGCCATTTGTTGGTATTCTGGATCAAAATTCTTTGTAGCGGCACCCCATACAGCTAAATTCCTGCCATAAACAGAAACCCTAAACCCTTTAATGAAATGTATAAACTTAACGGGAACATTATATGCTAAAGAAACTTCTCTTAGTTTAATATAATCAGTGCTAAAAATATTTTGACTAGTTGGACCATTGTAAAAACCTTGCCCCCATTCTTTAGCAGTAATTACTTTAGAATTTTCAACAGGGACTGAACTAGGATTGCCATTCCCATCAACATAAGAATAAGAACCAGGATCTCCATATACCCCATCAAGTACTATACCTGATTCACGTATATCCACTCCATTAATAACCGCTGTCTCTTCGAACAAACCACCACTCATCCCAAGCATATTAGATGTATAATACATATGGCCACCCTTTTGCATATCAACAAGTATACTAATAGAAAAACCCTTTATGGTTATTACGTTAGAGAACCCGGCAGTAAAATCAGGCGTAACCTTAGCTAAAGGTTTGTAATCGGATTGAATATATTGATGACCATCAGCAGAAACCAACCTATTCCCTTTATTATCATAAACATAATCGGTTCCGTATATCATTGGATAAGAATAACCTGTACATGCTACCAGTTCGGATTGTCCCAATGCCCCTGAAGCTAATTCTACCGCATCAATTCCCTCGGGTAAACTTGATACCTTATTATTTAGAGTAGCAATATTTAGAGCCACAGACCATTCAATATTATGCGATTTAATTGGATATCCAGATATGGAAACCTCAACGCCCTTGTTAACTATTTCGGCAATATTTACCTGTTTGTAGTCATATCCAGTAGCCGGACTAATTGGAGTAAATATGGTCATATCCGAATTGACATTATAATAATAGCTAGCATCAATCCATAATCTATTTTTAAATAACGAGATGGATGTACCTATTTCTGAAATTTTTTGTGTTTCATTCTTAAGATTCGGGTTAGGCATTTGTAATAAATATTTACATGTTCTAGAATCTATATTGTAACTGGTTTGACTAGCAAAGACTTTCCAATAGGAAAGAATCCTATTACTCTTGAGAAACTCTAAGTTTGAAAGAATGGCACTAATACCAATTGATTTTGTTTTCGAAGGATTAGAAGAAAAGTCTAATTTCCCGTCCATAAAATCTTCTCTTCCAATCAAATTAATAAAAACCAGTTTTTTATAATCTAACTCAATATTTGTATAAAGACTTTTTGTTTTCTTTTTAAATTGAGAACCATAGATAGTTGCAGCCAAATTTGAATTTGAAACACTGTATACATTAGGGATAACAAGGCCTCCATTAGTATGAGCTCCATTGATTTCAAATTTGTTATTCATTGTTGAATATCCAACTATAGCATTCACGCCATAATCATTTCTAAAAAATCGTTTAAAGGCATTAAAGGAGAAATCCAAATTTGATTCTTTGAATGAGTATTTATCGTATGAATAATAGGATTCATCGGCTGATCCAACGGCAATTTGGTTACTTGCATCAAAATCATATTTGTCTATACCTAATCGTCCAGCCCCTGTCAACCATTTAAAAATATTAACTTGTAATGACGTAGTAAAAAAGTAACGATTATGAGAGTCGTCCTCTACGTTTTTGTACCTAGACCAATATGGATTATCCTGATATAAAGGCGTTGAATTATTCCATGAAACCCTATTCCATGCTCTTTGGCTTCCATCCGGATTTATATAGGATTTTAAAGCAGAATAATCTAAAGAGGTTTGTGAAAACTGCCACATTTTGGCAACGACGTTATTACTACTATAACCCGTTGCTGGTCGACCAGTGGTTTTATTGTCAACATATGTTAATCCTATGTAAAGGTTGGCGAATTGCTTAACTTTAATATTGGAGTTAACGCTAATATTGTTTCGTTTTTGCTTGCTATTCGGGTAAATTCCAGTGTTTTGGAAATTAGTATATGAAACTTGAGCTGCGATAAATTTATAAGAACCATTTAAACTAACATTGTTCTGATACCCATTACCTGTTTCAAAAAAACTGGTATAATCGTTTTTAGGATATACCCATGGAGTTGCCTTCATATAATTAGCATCGTCCCACGAATCGTATGCGTTCCATTGAAGAACTTTGGTATTTGAATTATATTTTGGACCCCAACTTTCGTCAATATTATATTCAGGTGTCAGATAATCCACACCTCCAATATTTATAGTATTAAAATTACCACTCGAGCCACCTCCGTACAACTTTTGTAGTTTAGGAAATATGTCAACTTTTTCAAAACTCATAGTGGAATTTACGTTTACCCCTATATTAAATGAATCGGAGTATTTTCCATGCTTTGTTTTAATGGATATTACTCCATTTGTACCTCTATATCCATATATTGCTGATTCATTAGGTGTAAGAATTGAAATAGTATCGATATCATATAAATTTAAATCGTAAGCCATGCTAGCCATATCATACCCTCCCCTTCCTGATGCTCCTGTAGAAAAGTCAAGGTTACTATATGGTATCCCATCGACAACAAATAGGGGTTGATTATCGTTAAGTAAAGACCTTAAACCCCTTATTGTTAATCTTGTTCCACCGGAGAAGTTTCCTGTAGCAGTAGTTACTTGCAATCCAGGGAAACGTCCAGATAGAGATGAAAGTGAGTTTGATGGGCTAGCAATATTAAGTCTATTACCACTGATAGTTCTGGCATTTGACTTAGCATTATTAGTAGTTGAGTCTTTTAACGGAGTTTGATTTTCTTGTGAGAATAAACTGTAGCATATTACTAATAACCAAAAAGATAATAAAAGCTTCTTCATTGAAATTAATAGGTTTGGGTTAATTTTTTGAATTTTTCGTATTAAATTTAAAGTTAGAACAATTAACTAAAATAAAAAATCCTGCAGATTATGCAGGATTTAGTGATATGAAAAAAAGATTAGTCCATCTTAAGCACAGCAAGGAATGCTTCCTGAGGAACTTCTACTGTTCCAATTTGGCGCATACGTTTCTTGCCTTTCTTCTGTTTCTCCAAGAGTTTACGCTTACGGGTTATATCGCCACCGTAACATTTTGCGGTAACGTCTTTTCTCACAGCCTTGACGGTTTCGCGGGCAATAATCTTTGCTCCGATTGCAGCCTGAATTGCAATATCGAACTGTTGCCGTGGAATTAAATCCTTTAGCTTCTCGCACATCCTTCTGCCAAAATCGTAGGCATAATCGCGATGTATTAGCGAAGATAGCGCATCAACCATTTCGCCGTTAAGCAGAATATCAAGTTTAACAAGTGTTGCTACCTGAAATCCGTCGATATGGTAATCGAATGAGGCATAACCACGCGAAATAGATTTAAGCTTATCATAAAAATCGAAAACAATATCGCTAAGTGGCAAACGGAATGTTAGCTCAACCCGATCGGATGTTAAAAATACCTGATTTTTAAGAATTCCACGTTTATCGATACAAAGCTTCATTACACCACCAAGATACTCGGATTTAGTAATAATTTGAGCATTGATAACCGGCTCTTCGATATGATCGATTATAGTTGGAGCAGGTAATCCACTAGGGTTATGAACCTCTATTATCTCTCCTTTGGTTGTATGAACTTTATATGAAACGTTAGGTACGGTTGTTATAACATCCATATTGAACTCCCGGTACAGACGTTCCTGGATAATTTCCATATGAAGCAAACCTAAGAATCCGCAGCGAAAACCAAATCCTAGTGCTAATGATGATTCAGGTTCATATGATAGGGATGCATCATTTAGTCTGAGTTTATCCAACGAAGCACGAAGATCTTCGTACTCATCGGCATCAACAGGGTAAACACCAGCAAATACCATAGGTTTAACATCAGCAAACCCAGCAATTGCGCTTTGACATGGATTTTCAATATGCGTAATGGTATCCCCTACTTTAACCTCTTTGGATTCTTTTATTCCAGATATTATATATCCTACATTTCCTGCACCGAGCGATCCTTTTGGTATTAGCTTTAACCTAAGAATTCCAACTTCATCGGCCTCATACTCCTGACCGGTATTGAAGAACTTAACCTTATCGCCCTTTTTAATAGTACCGTTGAATATTTTGAAATAGGCAATAATTCCTCTGAATGGATTAAATACCGAATCGAAGATTAAAGCCTGTAAAGGTGCGTTTGGATCGCCTTTGGGAGACTTTACCCTAGTAATGATTGCTTCAAGAATTTCGGGAACTCCTTCTCCTGTCTTTGCACTTACTGAAAGAATTTCGTCACGCTTACATCCAATAAGATCAACAATCTGATCCTTGACATCCTCAACCATTGCAGCATCCATATCGATTTTATTCACCACTGGAATAATCTCGAGATCATGACTTAACGCTAAGTATAAGTTAGATATAGTTTGTGCTTGTATGCCTTGAGTGGCATCAACTACTAGTAGTGCTCCCTCGCACGATGCAATTGCACGTGATACCTCATATGAAAAATCGACATGCCCAGGAGTATCAATTAGGTTTAAGGTATAGTTTTCCCCTTGATGCACATACTCCATCTGAATGGCATGACTCTTAATAGTAATCCCTTTCTCCCTCTCAAGATCCATGCTATCGAGAACCTGATTTTGCGACTCACGTTCAGTAAGAGTATGAGTAATATCAAGTAATCGATCGGCAAGGGTGCTCTTTCCGTGATCGATATGGGCAATTATGCAGAAATTTCTGATGCTGTCCATGCTGATTTTTAATTGGTTTGCAAAGATATTCAAAAATAGCAAATTGATTATAGGTTAACCAAATGAAAGTTGAAATAGAAATAATTACTCACCAATACCTCATAATATATTCAAAACTCGCAATGTTTATTATTCATTATCTTTGCAAAAAAGAGAATATGCTCAGTAAAATAAAGGTAATCGGTTTTGATGCAGACGATACACTTTGGGAGAATGAGCCCTATTACCGCGAAACCGAAGATAAATTTTGTGAACTTCTAAAAGAGTTTTTGCCAAAAGAAAAAGTAACAGAGGAACTTTTTAAAACCGAGATAAATAACTTGGAACTTTATGGTTACGGTATCAAAGCTTTTACACTTTCATTGATCGAAACTGCCATTAGAATTTCCAATAATAAAGTATCCGCTGCAACCATCGAACAGATTATTGCTCTTGGCAAAGAACAACTGGAAAAGCCCAACCACCTGCTTGATGGAGTGAAACAAGTTCTGGAGACGTTAAAGTCCAACTACAGGTTGATTGTTGCAACAAAGGGTGATTTACTTGATCAAGAACGGAAGTTGAAAAACTCAAACCTCCTTGAGCACTTCCACCACATTGAGATTATGAGCGACAAGCAAGAACAAAACTATAAAGACTTACTTAAACACCTTGATATTGAACCTCAGGAATTTTTAATGGTTGGAAATTCTTTAAAGTCAGATATACTTCCTATACTTAATCTTGGAGGATATGGGGTTTACATTCCTTTCCATATAACATGGCAGCATGAATATCATGATGAAGGGGAAATCAAAAATGATAGGTTTTACAAAATTGATGCTATCAGCGATTTGCCCAATTTGTTAGGATAATTGTTTAAATAAAACCAAAAAAAACGGAAAGCCATAAGCTTTCCGTTTCTGTTTTATGGTATATACGTTTTTACATCATACCGCCCATTCCACCCATTCCTGGGTTACCCATTGGGGCTGGATGTTCTTCTTTCTTCTCGGTGATTACACACTCGGTAGTTAGAAGCATACCAGCAATTGAAGCTGCGTTTTCAAGTGCTACACGGGTTACCTTGGTTGGGTCGATAACACCGCTTTGGTATAGATTCTCATACTTATTGTTTTGAGCGTTGTATCCGAAATCACCCTTACCTTCTTTAACTTTCTGAACAATTACAGAACCCTCAAGACCAGCGTTTTCAACGATTTGGCGTAATGGCTCTTCGATAGCACGCTTAACAATCTGAATACCAGTTGTTTCGTCCTCGTTAATACCTTTAAGTTTCTCCAAAACTTCAATAGCACGGATGTAAGCAACGCCACCACCAGGAACAATACCTTCTTCTACTGCAGCACGAGTAGCACTAAGTGCATCGTCAACGCGATCTTTCTTCTCCTTCATCTCGGTTTCGGTAGAAGCTCCAACGTAAAGTACCGCAACCCCACCCGCTAGTTTAGCAAGACGTTCTTGGAGTTTTTCGCGATCATAATCAGATGTTGTATTTTCAATCTGAGTCTTAATTTGAGCAACTCTCTTGGTAATAGTTTCTTTTGTACCAGCACCGTTTACAATGGTAGTGTTCTCCTTGTCGATGGTTATCTTTTCTGCTTTACCAAGCATTTCCATTTTAGCTGCATCTAAACGAAGACCTTTTTCCTCGCTGATAACAACTCCACCAGTAAGGATTGCAATATCTTCTAACATTTCTTTTCGACGATCGCCAAAACCTGGAGCTTTTACGGCAGCAATCTTTAATGAACCACGAAGTTTGTTAACTACTAATGTTGCAAGAGCTTCACCTTCTACATCCTCCGCAATGATCAATAAAGAACGCCCAGCTTGAGCAACTGGCTCAAGAACAGGAAGAAGATCCTTCATGGTAGAAATCTTACGATCTGTGATTAGAATGAATGGAGTTTCAAGATCTGCCTCCATTTTCTCTGGATCGGTGATGAAGTAAGGTGAAATATAACCACGATCGAACTGCATACCTTCAACAATTTCAACGGTTGTATCAATACCTTTAGCTTCTTCAACTGTGATAACACCTTCTTTCTTAACTTTCTTCATTGCTTCAGCAATAAGTTTACCAATTTCGTTATCACCATTAGCTGAAATAGTAGCAACTTGCTCTATCTTCTGATAGTCATCACCTACTGAAACAGATTGTTTCTTTAAGTTTTCTACAACTTTAATAACTGCCTTTTCAATACCACGTTTCAAATCCATTGGATTTGCACCAGCGGTAACGTTCTTTAAACCAACTTGAACAATTGATTGTGCAAGCACGGTAGCAGTTGTTGTTCCATCCCCAGCATCGTCGGCTGTTTTAGAAGCAACCTCTTTAACCATTTGAGCTCCTACATTCTCGAAAGCATCTTCAAGCTCAATCTCTTTTGCAACGGAAACACCATCTTTGGTAATTTGAGGTGCGCCAAATTTTTTCTCAATAACTACGTTACGACCTTTTGGTCCTAAGGTTATTTTAACTGCATTAGCGAGCTGATCAACACCTTTTTTGAGCTGATCGCGAGCATCAATATTGAATTTTAATTCTTTTGCTGCCATTTTTTTACGTTTTTTCTGTTTACTACTAGAATTATTCTACAAGGAAAAATTAAACAATTGCAAGGATATCTGATTGTTTCATCATTAGGTAATCCTTACCATCAACGTTAATTTCAGTTCCGGCATATTTACCGTATAAAACAACGTCTTTTACTTTAACCTCCATTGTTACATCTTTTGTACCAGGACCAACAGCAACAACAGTTCCTCTTTGTGGTTTTTCTTTTGCTGTATCGGGAATATAAATCCCGCTTGCGGTTTTTTCTTCTGCTTCCATTGGTTCAACAAGAACCCTGTCAGCTAAAGGTTTAATCTTTACTTGTGACATCTTTGTTATAATTTAAAGTTAAACATATTCGATTTTACGACTTGCCAAACATCATAAGGTATGCCAATCCGTTTTTCTGACATTTTGCCCTTTTTGAAGTAGACAAGGATAAATAATTTGCTTCCGTTGAAATGCAGGAAAGGGTTACAAATTTAACCAGATATATTGATTTTCAAGGAATAAACCATTCAAAAAAATAAAATAAAAAAGGTGTCAGCATTTGACATCCTGACACCTTAATACTATGGTAAATAGATTTTCTACTTTTTAGTTGAATCGGCTGAAGCTTGACCTGGGAGTTGATTTCCGCTTGGAAAGTTTGGCAACCCATTAGGATCCTGAGTTTCATTGATATTCTTCTCGATAGCAGAACGAGCGGCATTTGTACGTTCCTTAGGCATTGTCATTGCAGCCAAAAGGCTAAGTACTAAAAGGCTAACAGCCAGGGTCCAAGTTGCTTTTTCGAGAAAATCGGCAGTTTTTCGAACTCCCATAATCTGGTTTGAACCAGCAAAGTTAGAGGCTAATCCACCCCCTTTTGAATTCTGCACTAGTACAATCAATACTAGGAATACGCAGACAACAATAATTAGAACAGAAATAAGAATATACATCGTTTTGGTGTTTACGTTTATTTATTTAACTGCTGTTTAATTTCCTGAATTTGACCGGCAAAGTAACTACTTTTTTCTGGATATTTCAAACTTAATTTTTCATAAATTGAAATTGCCTTATC
>Ga0209098_1002448_pt1 | contig 16379 bp, 6 predicted proteins | sample AD_JPNHW1_MetaG_FD_184429 | JGI IMG/M metagenome (GOLD analysis project Ga0209098, IMG submission 184429) | Active sludge microbial communities of municipal wastewater-treating anaerobic digesters from Japan - AD_JPNHW1_MetaG (SPAdes) (version 2) | ecosystem: Engineered > Bioreactor > Anaerobic >... | reverse complement strand
GCGACAGCGTGGTACACTTCACCGATCAATCTGCCTCGGGCGGAGGGTCGATCGAAAGCTGGGTATGGGACTTTGGCGACGGTACAGCGCCGCTGGTGATCACGGCCCCGGGACCGGGCAATACCTCGCACGAGTACGCTCAACCCGGAGACTACGCGGTGACGCTGACGGTGACCAACAGCAGCGGATGTTCGGCGACCTATAGCGATCATGTGCAGCCATCGTCTTGTCTGACGGCTGCTTTCATCCAGGCAGCCCCGCAGACCTGCGCCGGCAGCCCGGTGACCTTCTACGACCAGTCGCAGCCATCCACCCTGATCGGCAGCTGGCATTGGATCTGGGGTGACGGCAGCGACACGACATACAGCAGCAGCGCCCCCGAAGTACAACACCGGTATGCATCGCCGGGAGTGTACCCGGTGATGCTGGTGGTGAGCACGACCTTCAACCAGACGACGTTCACCGACACGGCGATGATCCAGGTGATGATCATAACCACGCCCAAGGCGCTCTTCACGAGCAACGTCGCATGCCTGAACCAGCCGTCGCTGTTCCAGGATAAAACGATGACCTACGGCGAGCCGCTCCTCTCCTGGAGCTGGGACTTCGGCGAGACGGGATCAGTAACGGATACCTCATCGAACCAACATCCTACTCATCAGTACCAAGCAGCGGGACAATATGAAGTGAAGCTGGTGGTGACGAACCAGGCGGGCTGTACCGACTCGTTGACCAAGCCGGTGAGGATCTACGGCAACCCGCGGGCGGACTTCATCACCTCGCCGGTATGCGCCGGCAACCCGACCAACTTCTACGACCGGTCGATCGCAGCCGACACCCTCACCTCGGCCTGGAAGTGGAACTTCGGCGACCCGACCGGCTCAGGCAATACCTCGCTGGAAAAAGATCCGGTACACCGGTATTATGACGCGGGTGACTATCACGTGAGCCTGCAGGTGAAGGATGAAAACGGCTGTTCCGACACGGTCGACTCGACGGTGCGGGTGAACCCCTCGCCGGTGAGCCTCTTCCACCTGACGGACAACTATGATGGTATGCCCGGGAAGATCCTGCTGAACAACGAGTCGCAGGGAGCGGATTACTTCTTCTGGGACTTTGGCAACGGCCGTACCTCCGAAGAAGAAAACCCGGTAGTGACCTATTCCGAAGACGGCAACTACCTGATCATGCTCATCACCGGGAACACGTTCGACTGCATGGACACCACGTTCTATCAGCACGAACAGCGGTTCAAAGGGCTGTTTGTCCCCAATGCCTTCGCTCCGCTCAGCACAAACCTGGGAGTCGCGCTGTTTAAGCCGGTAGGAATGAATCTGAAGAAATATCACGTACAGGTGTTCAATACCTGGAACCAGCTGTTATGGGAATCCAACTTGCTGGACGATAAGGGAAGTCCGACGGAAGGTTGGGATGGGAAATTCAATGGCCAGGTATGCCCATCAGGTACGTACCTGTGGAAGATCGATGCGGTGTTCATTGACGGAACGATCTGGGAAGGTTCCTCGGTCGGCTCCGGACAGTCGGGCACTGCGGGGCTGGTCACCCTGATACGTTGACAAACGTTCAACACGGCGCCTCTTTACCGATATCCCAGCCTTTCGACAATATCCCGAGCATATTTATTTACGAGGTAATAAATTTCATCGGGGATCTCGTAATGATGGTTCAGCATTCTGGGATTGTCCATCAGGTATTTTTCCCAATGTGCCCTGACCTGCGCTGACGAACCTACCTGAAGTTTTTCGTAAATCATTTCCAGTGTCCCGATCTTGTCGGTAATAAAATCTTCCATTTTGATTTCGACGAGATCGGAGGGAGGGACGACAGAAAAGCCGGCGAAACAGGCCCGCATGATCCTGGCGTAAAAATGTACCACTTTTTCCCGGTTGAAATCGGGAGGAACGCGTTGTAACTGAACTCCCGGAAAAATCGATAAAGCGAAGCGGTAAAACGATTCTGTTGCCTGGTACGGGTTCCGGTAAATAAAAATGAATTTTGCATCCGGGAACATCTTTTTTAACAATCTCACCCTTACCATGTTACATGGATTTTTGCTGATAAAGCGCGTCCCTTTCGTGTTCAGCAGGGCTTTGGCCATGAGTCCGGTGTACTGTTGTTGCCAACGGATCATGTCGCGGGCAGAAAGATCCTCCGGAAACATTTCTTCCCGGACAATCTGATCGAAATTCTCCGGGAAAACAAAAAAGTGATACAAACTATGTTGTTGCAGGTTCACCATCCCGAATTCTTCTTCCTGCGGGAAATCCATATCCATATGAATGTTATCGAACGGCCGGTTAGCCGGAACAACGATATTGGCAACCGGTTTCAGCCACCATGATTGGGTGAGCAGGATATTCGGAAAGACATTTTGAAACGTGGTTGTGTACGCTGCCCCGGGATCGCAGCAAAGGAGATTGTGCAGCAGGGTGGTACCGCTTCGCCAGAATCCCACCACGAAGACAGGGGCTTTTTCTATTTTCACGGCTTTCACCTGCCGGCGCCGGGTAAGATGTTCCCACAGGTTCAGGATCTCCAGGATTCCCGAAATGATGACCGTCAGCCCGGCTTTTACATAGTATCGCGGCGAAACCCGGTATCTGCCAAACAGCGCCAGGATGTTGGAGACATGACTCCCGATCAACGCTGTCACTGCAAAAGTGAATTTCTTTGATCTCATCAGATTGCAATATAATACTTTTTGCAACGTAAAGCAAGTCTGCCGCGGTGGTGTTCTTTTACCCTTTACTCCTGCCGGGGAAGATCTATACAGAATGACAAGAAATGATATCCGGGCACTTCTACAGGGATTATGCTTGTGATTTGCAGAAAAGTGATAATTTTACCATAGGAATTGGTTTTTATCGTTAGTGTAAAATTACCTATTTCCGGGGTAGCTCCAATCCCAGCTTTTTTTCATGAAATTTATTTTGGACGGATGTGATGATGGATAAAATCTTCAGGCCTGTAGTTTTCAACAAATATCAGCTATGAACAAAGAGAATAAAGAAGCAAAAAGAAATAAAGCTTGATTCAAGGTAAATCTGCAAGTTTCCTCCCATCCCAAGCTTTGTTAACAACAGCTCTTTATTTATTACTTTTGTTAAGTGGTGTTCTTCCCTAATAGAAATACTGGTATACTTTTCAATTGTAAGATACACTGAAAAATGCAGGTTGGGTCATTTTGACAATATGGGAATGCAAAATACTAACTACTATTTAAACTTATATTAAAAAGATTAAATCACACTTAAATTCTCGACGAAACAATAAAATTCACTAACAGAAATGAATAATTTGACAGTATTGGATCTTTTTTGTGGAGCAGGGGGATTCTCAGAAGGTTTTAGACAGCTCGGATTTCAAATACAATATGGTATAGATTTTTATCAACCAGCAATCTCAACTTTCAATCATAATTTTAACCTTAACTGTAAACCAAAGAATATTTTGGATTTCAATAACTCTATTGATGAGATAGAATCTCTACCAGATACTGATGTGATAATAGGAAGCCCTCCATGTGTATCATTCTCTAATTCTAATAATTCCGGAAAGGCAGATAAACAAAAAGGTATTTTATTAACGGAGATTTTTTTAAAAATAATAGCAGTTAAAAGATTTAAACAAAACTCTATATTAAAAGCCTGGTATATGGAGAATGTACCAAATTCAAAGAAGTATTTGAAAAAATCATATAGTTTTTCAGATTTAAATCTTACGGAATGGGCAATTAGCAATAGCCTGGATCCAACCAGTAAAGCTATCATCTTAGAGAATAATCAATTTGAAATTAATTCCGCCGATTATGGTTCACCTCAAAAGAGATTTAGGTTAATATCTGGAGTAATAGTAAAAAATAATGGCCTTCAAATTCCACCTTATACGAACAAGGATTCAAATATGTCAGGAAACCTGGAAAATTATCTTACTTTAGAATTTATAAGAAAGAAACTGCCGTCGCCTTATTCACAATTTAGCAAAAGGTCAATTTCTGATCCTTTATATCCTTGGATTAAGATCAATGCCAATGACCTAAGTGATCATTTTTATGACACAGGGTTGTATAAGTGTGAATGGGAACAAACCAAATACCTGAAAATGAACCATCCCTACATGGGTGTAATGTCCTTTCCGGAAAATGAAAGCAAACCAAGTAGAACAATTACTGCCACAAAAATTGGAACCTCTCGTGAAGCTCTCATATTTAAATCAGAGCATCATCGGTTTGGTGATGGAGAGTTCAGAACACCTACCGTTCGTGAAGCTGCAACCTTAATGAGTTTCCCAATTACATTTCAATTTAATGGAAGCGAAGGAATAAAATGGAAATTAGTCGGTAATGCAGTATGTCCTTCAGTTAGCAGAGCTTTTGCAAAACAACTTTGCATTGAGTTGGGTGTCAATGTAAATAAATATCTACAGACACAAAATACAGTTATTAAGGATGATATCTGTAATCTTAATTCCTATAAATTGAAAGACTTTTCTAATCCTCCTAAAAGAATAAAGAATTCTCCATTTAGACGCCATCCATTTAAGGATGGTAACATTACGGTAACTCTGTCCAATTATGATATTAATAAAAAAATAAAAACTGTAAAGAAATGGAAAACCTCTGTACAGTATGGTAATGGAGATGGTTTCCCTACTTATAACATTAGAAATAATTACTATGAGAGGATTGAGTCGATAATACAAGAATTTAGTTATGGCAAAAGATTCATTGATATTTTGAAAAATGGTTTCTCCGCAAAGATTGCTGATGCAAACACTTTGCAGAAGATGCATGAAAGCCATACATCATTAGGTAATTATCTAGAACCTTCAGAACTTGTACACGAAGTTGCTAATCTGATTAATTCTTTGGAAATCAAAGAAGAGTATTATCAAACACAAAAAATCATTTTTCGAGGCAAGGATAAAGTTCCTCTCAAGCAATTATTTGCACTATATGCCATAAATAAAATCTCTAGCAAGGCAAACAAAAAATAATATGCCAGTTTCTTTTCATCCAAATAAGCCAATAGTAGCACTAGAAAGGTTGATCGTGAAAGATGATGGATCACCACTACAGGGGGAGATTGACATTTATAGAAAGCTATACGAGGACCTTGATGCGAGTGATATTACATGGGATGTATGGCATAATCTGAGATTACCAGAACACTCAGAGGCGTTTAACTATTATCATAAAACTAGTGCTCAGATTGATTTTTTGATCTTAAGCAAACACGGCATATTAGTATTAGAAGTAAAAGGGGGATACATTTCCCTCAAGGGCAATCAATTTTATTATGGGAAGAACTTCGATTCTGAAATGAAACAAAATCCTTTCGAACAAGCTGAAGGGTATAAACACACGATAAAAGATAAGATTCTTGATAATTTTAAAAGTTGTTTTTTCTGCGAGGCTGTTGCGTTTCCTCATGTTAATTATTCATTTAAATCAAAGATTTTTGACAATACGCTGTTATGGACTGAATATACCTCGTCGACTTTTAATAATTCTATTGAGTGCTTCTTGTTAAATGTCTATAGATACACAAAAGAAAAGCATAAGAGGCACTTTAGGACTTATACTGATTTGACAGCGAATGAGATTATTGCAGTAAAGAAAATATTGAGTCCAATTATTGAGGATAAAAGCGGACTGAATGAGATCGATACACTTAATTGGCTTCGAATTCAGAACATAGAGATTCTTGAAGGCTTGTACAAAAATCCCCGAATAATGCTGGAGGGCCCACCTGGAAGTGGAAAGACAACGATGGCGAAAGCATTTATTGATATGCAATTGGGCAAGTCTGGAATTTATCTGTGCTGGAATAATTTATTGATGCATTACACTAACGGCTTATTGAAAACAAGAATAGATCATTGTAATGTCGAAGTAACCACATTTTTTAGGTTTTTTCAGAAATACAATACTCATCTGAGCTATGAAAATCTAATTTCCCTAAAAGAAGAACAATTCTATAACCTTGTCAAAGAGACTATTGCAAGGCTTGAAAATCAAAATAAAATAAAGCCTTATGATTTTATAGTTATAGATGAAGGTCAAGATATTTTCGATCGCGGATTGGATATGTTTGTTGAAAAGTTCTCTGGCCTTGGTGGCCATGGCCTGGTTAATGGGAAAGCTTTGATTCTTTATGATATTGATCAAAGCTATGCTTCAAGTGGGAGAAATGTGTGGAATCTGTCCGATATATTGACACAATATTTTGCACATTTCAAACTAAATGAGGTCAAGAGAAGTGCCCAGAATCCAGACATTCGGAACCTGTCATTAGCATTTTTAGAAGAGCCAAAAATTCTGAACCAGACGAATTTGAATATTGAATATCCAAAAATAAAATTGAATCGGTTTCGTAATTTAACTGAGGTGAAAAATCATTTAGTAAAAAATCTACTTGGATCAATCAGAACACATAACTCCTCACTCAAAGGAGAAAACTGTATTGTTTTAGTAGAATCTTCTCTTTTAAAAGGTAATTACAAAGGGCATCCCGATATGAATTATCAACTCATTATAAAAGATGTGGAGGAGCTGACAGAACATAATATCATGGACAATTCTAATAGACTAAGATATACTTCGATTTTGAGATATAAAGGTTTGGAAAAAATGAATGTTTATTTGGTCATTACCGAACCCACTGAGGATAATAAATATGAGATTTATGTCGGGATGACGCGTGCAATGTTGAATCTGGAAATAAATGTTGTTGATTGATGAAAATAGCAGAAAACCATATTATTGAATATCTAGACAAGTTTATCGGAACCAGAGATGAATATTTTGAAACTGTTTTCAAAGAAATTAATGAACCTAATAAAAATAGACTAGAGAGACTCTTACGATATGTTTTCAGAATAATTCAGATTGCCAAAGATCAGAATAATGAAGGATTAAGTATTCTGCATCTTCATTTTCAAGAGGATTTTGAGGATGATTTTAAGATTTTGTTATCTCGTTTTTTAATAATATACCAATTCAAGGTTGCCTTAGACAAAGAAGTACCTTCAATTTTAGTGAATGAAAAACTTATTTCAATAAAGGATAGTCTAAAGATCGAGAAACGGAACCTGTCGTTATGTCCGGATGGCGCATGTGGAATTAATGGAGGGAATAAGATTTTTAGGGATTGGTACAATAAAAAACACAGAATTACTGAATTACTCCATTTTTATGAATCCCTAAATGAGACCATATCTTTATCCCCATCCACACTGTTTAATTGCCAAGTAAGGTTGCAGAAACACCTATTAAATATTTTCCTAACGAACCCTTATGCGAAAAAACCAGATCCAAATGAATTGGATGCGTATGTATTGCTCAACACTGATTCAATGAGTTCATTGAGAGATATGAAGATCGGTGACCAATTTCTTTTGAGAATTATTGAGGATGTCATCTTTTTCGATTGCGAAAATAGAGTAAAAAAATTTGGTGATTTTAGTGCTGAACGATTGAATAATCTTAATAAAAGCTCAAGCACCCGATTTAAGAATTTAATATTATTGACATTTGGAGGTGGTGCTGAGACTATTAATGAAATTAAAAATAAAATTGAATTAGTGAAAGGAAGGTTTAAGATCAATGATTACTCTTCATACTCAATATTATCAACTGAATCAACTCATCTTTTAAGATTAACTCCTCAAACTAATATCAAAATAGGTTTTATAGGAGAGATTCATTCGGACTTGTGGGATTCATTTTTATCGGAAACCAGCGAAAAAGAATTGTATGAATTAAGATCAATTAGACTAATGAATCTCTATTTTCTTACATTTAATGAGAAAATCAAAGAATATATTTTAAATGAATTATTTTCCAACCAGTCAACAAAGTTGATAACACCTGAAACGAAACTTGCAATAAAGGAATTAGATGAAATAGATATTAAATCACTCAAAGACTCATTGTCTTACTTATTGGAGTTGATAATTAACGAGAATATAAAAGATCATATTATTGAGATTTTGAAACCAGAATCTGAGATCATTATTTCGGATCTATTATTCAAAGATCGTTATTTAAAAACTGAAGTAACTAATGCACTTGGGCTGTCAAAAGAACAAAAACTCAAATCATGGAATGATATTGATCTTCACACCAAATTGCCTATACTGGTTTTAGCATATAGGGATCCTGGAAAATTTCAGCATCATTTTGATCGCAATTTATTAGAAACAAAGTTTTTTTATTCAAAGGATATTAATGCTCTTTTTCTTTCTTTCTTTTTTAAAATTCACCTTGACTGGGCTTGTTTCAATTTGGACAAAGATATTTATAAAAATTTGTTGCATCCCATAAGATCAAAATATTTTGGATGGAATGAATTGCAAAAGAATATTTTAATGAACAGACCACCAATCATCGAGACAATAAATTGGAACCTGGAAAACGAATTGGAATCTGAATATTCTGATAATAGAGAGGTGGTAAAAGTAAAATTCACAACTTCTACTAGACCTAAGAATTATTTGCCTTCCGATTTGTTTATAACTAAATTCAATGGCATCAATGGGTTTAAGGTTGAAAGATTGGCTGAGTTATGTAAAATGGATTTGAAAGAAGATAAATTAGCGATTCAAAGTCTTGAGGAAATACAAGAGAGCATTAACATTTATGAAAAATTAATTGACAAGAATCAACAAGAAACAGAGTTAAAAATTATTCAAAGTCTTTTTCATATTGAAAATTCGAAACCTGAAAAATTGTGGAAGGTTTTGCTGAGACAGCAGGCTGATCTTAAAGGTGATGATTCGTATTATAACGAATTAAAGGCATTTTTAAAGGCCAAAAGCCTTGGGATTGTATCATTCTCTCATTTTAAAAGCAACTGGATAAATGCCAATAGTGATTCTTTGGCACCGATAAATAATAAAGTTTTTCTTGCCTTGTGTAACTTACTAAAGATTCCGCGTGCTTATTATATTATAATCCAGAGAATTAAAAATGCAACTAAACAAGCATCAAGACAGAGCACTAGGCAAATGAACTATTTGCTAAAAGATCTTTTCAATGATGGATGTTTCGACGATTTATCAAAAACTAGGGATATACTTAAATTAAAAGCTCATCTGTACAAAGCGAATCACCCAATGGACGAGATTGGGATTGAAGACGTCGCCATGGAAGCAAACCTTGTTACATTAGTCGAACTAATACACTCTGAAATATCATTACTAGATGTTGAATCATTTGAAATAGTCAAACCATGAGCATTATTTTAGAGAAAAGGAACTCATTGGAGCGTTTTATTCGAGAACAGGTTTGTGGGCCTGGAATAAATGGCTACCGGTTCATTGATTTTGAGAACACTAGTTTAGTTGAAAAGAATCTTTACCATCAATTACCAATTGAATATAAAAACGAACTTATTGATATAGTACCTGCAGCTGTATATAGTACTGGAATTCTATTTCCGGAAGATAAGACGGGCACCGGTTCAATAGGTACTGCATTTGATAACAATGAGCAAACGATAAATGATGGAGGAGAGGAAGATGGTACTCAAGACAATAGTGCTGAATGTGTCGACTCTGACGATTCCATCGAAATAAATCAGCTTTATCCCAGAACAATGGGATTCACTTGTTGCCTCGGTGAGAATTACCTCAATGAGAAAAACATTGAGATAAAGATTACGGCGAGGTACTACAATAAAGTTGAGAAAGATAAGGAGGGAAAATTTTATAAAAAATATGGTCTCCTTTGTGAAACAGAATTTGAAGTTGCTAAAGTTTTCATTGAACAGGAAGGACTGGAATCATTTGGGCTGATAAACATTGGTGAAAACATATTTTTCACTTTAAAGAAACTGACAAATGAGCAATATAAAGCAATTAAAAGTGTAATATATGTAATCCAAAAACGAAATGCTGAAGCTTTATTTGATAGAGCTAGCAACATGATACATTTACCTCAATTAAAGAGGGAGACATGTTATATGAGCAATCTGAAATCAACTTTATATTATGAGTTGAAAAACAAGATTACGGATGATAATTTGAGAAGACAGATCTATGATATTACTCAGGAAATTGAAATAAAGGAAAGTATTGCTGATCATTTACAAAATTTGTTGGATGCTTATTCAGGCAGTTTTGGTCTGTGGCAATCTACACCAATAGAAAGAATTGTAAGAATAGGAAACATTGATTTTCCGAAATTTCAAAGAAAAAAGTCTTTTTTATTCAATAAGATTGATTATTCGGAAACAATAAAGGTTTTACTTAATGATGGTACAGTGGTTTCAGAAGGACTTAAGGATGTTTACAAACAGGTACTTGATGGGAATCCAAAAGAATATGCTTCACTTTCAATGAACATTCAGATTAGTAGGGATTCTCGAAAAGATAATAACAACATTTTTCTTAAAATTCAATTAGTTAACACGAGCACAGCGTTTGATGAAACTAAACAAAACGATAATAGGTACTATTCGACTTTCAATGAGTTGGTAAATAGAAAATCGTTTTTTGGTGTTAAACTTTCATTTTCAAATAAACATCTGGTTCCTTATAATTCGATTTCAATCGATCGAAATGCCGATGGGATTTTTGATGAGGATAAAACAACGAAATTTATATACAGACAATTTAGAGATTATGGCATAGGCCATGGCTGCTCAGTTCGTTGGGATGAAGGATCAAAGATGATTGAAACAGAATATATACCTTCTTGTGAAACCCCGGATGTTGATTCAAGACCTAGAGATAAAAATGGTAAGGCAATAATCGATGTTGGTGGAATTATTTTGGATCCTTTATTTTTAGAAAAAGAAAAAGCGCAAGAATTTAAATGGTTATCTATTTTTTCTGATGCATCCGACAATCAGGTTACAGAAGGACTATTGCGATTTGTAACGTCATATGGTGAATGGATATCAAATAAGAAAATAGAATATGATCAAAATCCTGAATGCAAGGATTTAGCTTATCAAGAATTAGATAAATGCCAAGCAGATTATCAAAGAATGAGAAACAATATTGATTCTCTGTTAGCAGGCGATGAAAACAAAGAAAATTTACGATCATTCAGGCTTATGAATGCTGCCATGTTTATGCAGCTTTGGCATTCTGTAAAGGTCAAGAAGAATGTGGTAAAGGACTTCCTTCATAATGAAGATTTTACAGGTTTTGATTTTGGTTTTTATAAATTTAGAGCCGATGATAAGCTTTTTTCTATAGATGAGTCAGCTTCATGGCGAGCCTTCCAATTAGCATTCATTCTTTTGAATTTAGATGGTATTTTTAGACCTACTGACGATAAAAATTGGGAAAGAAGAAACGAATGGGTAGATTTAGTTTGGTTCCCTACTGGTGGTGGAAAAACCGAAGCCTATCTAGGTTTAATTGCCCTTACTATTATAAACAGGAGAAAGTTACATGGTGTTTATGGTGGGGGAACTGCATCGCTGATGAGATATACATTACGGTTGCTAACAATGCAACAATTTCAGCGAGCAACGCTTTTAATAATGGCTCTTGAGCTTATTCGGAGGTGGGGGAAATATGGGTTGGGAATTGAACCTATATATATCGGATTCTGGGTTGGTAATGATTCTATTCCGAACAATTTGACCTACAATCCAAAAGATACTGACAAAGATTCTCTTCAATATGAATTTGAGAAATTACTCAATGGAAGAGAAAACAAAATTCCTTTTTCACATTGCCCTTGGTGTTCCTCGAAATTAAGTCCTGACACTACTAAAGTTATTGAAGAAACCGATGTCTTCAATTATAATCGCCTTCATCTATTTTGTGATAATACCAAATGTTCGTTTACACGACCTGATTATTTTGATGATAATCCTTTAAAGGGGCCAATTCCAGTAAACCTTTGCGACGAGTCAATTTATCAACATCCTCCAGCTCTGTTATTTGGAACTATGGACAAGTTTGCTCAACTAGCGCATAAAGTAAATGCGACTCCTACTGGTCGAAATGCAGATTCAAGACGACTATTTGGAGCTGGGAATTGGGAGAAAGGCAAACCCAGAGAAGGCTATTTACCTCCTGATTTAATAATTCAGGATGAACTTCATCTTTTACTTGGGCCTTTGGGCTCTGCAGTAGCTTTATTTGAATCTGCCGTAGACCAACTATGCACGCAAAAAGATGGAACCAGACCAAAAATAATCTCATCGACAGCTACAACAAGGAACACAGAATTACAGATTGCTGCTCTATTTGATAGGAAGGTCGATCTATTTCCAAAACCAGGAGTTGAATGTGATGACTCATTTTTTTCCTACTACAAAAGAACTTACATAAATGAATCAAAAGAATTGCCAACCTATATTTCAAAGCGCAAATACCTTGGGATTCTTCCAACTGGTAGGACACAGATCTGGATGCAGATGCGACTTGCTGCAATTTTCTTAACTCACAGAGCTATTTTTGAACTAAATCAATTAGGTAGTAATAATCCTATCGATTTTGATTCGTATAAGAGATTTTCAAAAGCAATGGACTATTACCATACAATTATTTCATATTTCAATAGCCTTAAAGAAGTCGGTAAAACGCAATCGCAAATCCAATCCTACATTTTAAAGGAATTAAGAAGAGTATTTGCAAGGACAGTCCGCCCAAGAAAGTTAATGCATTCATTTTATACTTATGGGCCAATTCAAGAATCTGAATTGACCGGAAGGCTATCTGGCGAGGATGTTAAGAATGAATTGAAAAATGTAGAAAGACAATGGAATGCAAAAAATAGATTTGCTCATATAGAGGATGAAGAAATAATCACAGGTAGTATCCCGCCAGAATTTTTAGTAGCTACCAATATGATATCGGTTGGCATTGATGTTTCGAGGTTCAATGCGATTATAATGAATTCGATGCCAAGAAATACTGCAGAATACATACAAGCTAGTAGCCGTATTGCAAGAGATGAATATGGATTAGTAATCACCGTGCACCACCCTTTCAGGGCCAGAGATGTTTCTCATTTCGAGAGTTTCATCGAATTTCATGAGAAAATGTATAGTTATGTGGAGCCTATATCGATAACACCCTTTACTCAAAAGGCTGTCGACCGGTATCTAGCCTTATACCTAGCAACGATGATCCGGCATAAGTCTCGATTTGTAGATAGGAATTCTGCTGCAGAAATCTCAACGATACAAACAAACGAATTATTATCATTAATTGGTGGTCTGGGTCAGTATTTTAATTTAAGGAAAGGGAGATTGGTAAATTTTAACAAATCCATACAGAATTTATTGAAGGATAGTAATGTTAAATATATTGAACACTGGATTAATGATGCAATAGAAGACTGGAGAAAGGAATGTGATAAAGTACTTTCTGAAAAAAAAGCATTTGTCTTCAATAATCGTTCAGCTAGGGCCATACCAGCTCAAGAACAGCTATATGTCGATATTAGTGAATATGAGGGCAACATACATAGTGAAAAATGGCAAATACCGATGTCCTTGCGAGTAATTGAACCTGAAGCAGCCATAAAAATAAATCTGGAATAAAATGAACATTTTAACAGAAAATCAATATAATCAAAGCGTTGGTAAATACAAGCTTCTATCTTCTGCTTCAGGTGTAGGTTCAATTATTGCCACAAAGATGGGCTTTTATATCCTCATATCAGATATAAATAAGTGGAAGTTTATAAATGAACTCAATTCTAGGATAAATCAGATAAGAACCCACGAATCCAACGAAAAGAATATTTATAATCAATCCAAAGGTGAAGCAGAATATGTTGGTCTTGGTTTTGTAAATGACATTCGTTTTGTTAAATTTTTGAAAGAGGAGAAAAATCTTTCCAATTTAGTATGTCTTGTTAATATTCCCCAAATGAGTCTGAATGAAAACATCAACACTCCTAAATGGAAAGATCACCCAATAAATAAGATTCTAAAAAATAAAAGCCTGGATAAGAAGGCCTCGGATTATATGGTTCAAGGCACTCATTTTCCCAAGTGGTTTAAGAACGACCAGGGTGAACTGAAAGATATAGAAAAATGGAAACAACTTTGGAGTAGTAAATCGCTGAAATATTGGTTCTTCGCACCTCCAAGGGATGCAGGGACACCGATGAAAAATTCAAAAGGAGAGCTAATAACTGTAAAAAGGAAAGATGAGAATGGCGTTACTGAGAGCATACAGATTTACAAGGAATTAACCCAAACCAACCTGATTTTAATATGTCCCAATGGTCATTTATCTGATGTCCCTTGGCCGAACTATCTGAAATGGAAAACAGATAAGCAGCTTCGAAGGAGACCCGAGACTGATCATGGGGAGTTACTTTTTTCAAAAGATCAAGTAGGCCCTTGTTGTAATAGTCCAAAATTAAAATGGACAGAAAGTAAAACAAAATCTGAAGGTTTTGCAAGTATTTTTATTGAATGCTCAAATTGTGGATTAGGAACTGGTGCTGATAAGGAAAAGCCTAAAATAAATCTGGAAGGTATCAATAGTCTGCAACCATATTGTATCGGACAAAAACCCTGGGAAATAGGCATTAATAACGGATCTACTATACCAACAGAACCTTGTTTTGCTGAAGATAATTCGACACGAAAAAGAGAAAAAATGAGAGTTGCATTAGTTACAGCTAACAATGTTTATTATGCAACTGGATTTTCAAGCATCTTTATTCCACTTGACCTGTCAGATTCTAAAGCACCTGGTTTTCATGATGTAATAGATTTGATCCAAGATTTATATAATCATCCCTTTAATAAAAGCAGAACCAAAGTGCAATTTTGGAATCAGCAAGTTTCGTTAGATGGATTCAAGGCATTAATAAACGATTCCGCAATTGAATGTGACAATATTGAAAGACTCTATGAAGAAGTTAGAGTAGGGTTTTTAAAAGAAGAAACGATTAGTACAATCATCGATAGACATGAACATTATAGATGGCAAGAATATCAATGTTTTATTTCCCATACCTCTGTGCCAGATACTCGAAAGATTGAAGGACTGAAATTTAATGAAATTGATCTACCTAAAGATTTATCATTCTATTTTACAAAAATCCAACAGGTTGAACAACTTAAAGTAACAAATGTGCAACTGGACTTTTCTAGGGTGAGTCCTAAGGAAAGAATAGTCGTGAATGGGGAAGTAAAAGAATCCAAGAGGGGTAAAAACATTTTTTCCTGTGACTCAAATGAGCTTTTCGTATTACCAGCTAATGAAACATTGGGTGAAGGATTATTTTTTCAATTCTCTGACAATCAAATCGAAAAATGGATTTTGGATAATAAAGAAATTCTAAGTAATAGGTTTACAAGATTACTAGTTAATGAACCAGACCTGTCAGGTCAAGGAGTAAGCACTAAAAGAAAGATTTTTAACAATGGAGTGAAGCATTTTCTAATACATACATTTTCTCATATACTGATGAGAGAATTGGAGTTTTCTTGTGGATATCCAACAGCAAGTCTTAAAGAGCGATTGTATATTTCAAGTAATCCTGAGAAATTGATGTCTGGCGTTTTGATTTACACTGCAGAAGGATCAGAAGGAAGTATGGGCGGCCTTGTCTCACAAGGAGAACCTGATAGGATTCGGGAAATTATTTTGAAAGGGTTGGAGAGATCCTATGTATGTTCATCAGATCCTCTATGTTGGGAGTCTGAAGGGCAAGGTATCTTTGATTTAAACTTATCCGCTTGTTTCTCGTGTTCTCTTGTATCTGAAACTGCTTGTGAAGAAATGAACTTAGGCTTAGACAGAAGAGTTTTAATTGATCAAGATTTTGGTTTTTTCAAACAAATGTTTCCATCTCTTTGATTCATTATCAATTTTTTAACAAATCATCTTCTTCTGTGAAATAAAATATTGGGAAATAGAACAATTCAAATGAAATTCAATGATTAGATTTTTCATGTTGTGTAAAACTTATTTGGTTTAAATGGATATTCCGTAGCATACTGACCCCCTCAAATCCGACTTTTTGCAGATAATTTTCTGATGCTAAAGCATGATATTCCGGTAGAAACTAAGCTTCCCAAATCAAAGCTCTCTGCTAGTTTAGCCCATTTCCTTACTCCCGCACCAGTTTCCCCGTTAACACCCTCTCTCCGGTAGTTGCTTTCACTAAATAGATTCCGGCTGGCAGGGAGGTGATATCCAGGGTCGTGCTGGCGCCGATCATGGTGATCCGCTTGATTTCGGCGCCGGTCAAAGCGCTGATGGTTACGGTTATCCGGTTGCCGGTTTGACTCCCGGGTTCGTTTATGACTATTTCGGACCAAATTGCGCCACTCATTTCGGACCAAATTGCGCCACCCGTTTCGGACCAAATTGCGCCACTCATTTCGGACTAAATTGCGCCACTCATTTCGGACTAAATT
>Ga0209098_1002447_pt1 | contig 16384 bp, 11 predicted proteins | sample AD_JPNHW1_MetaG_FD_184429 | JGI IMG/M metagenome (GOLD analysis project Ga0209098, IMG submission 184429) | Active sludge microbial communities of municipal wastewater-treating anaerobic digesters from Japan - AD_JPNHW1_MetaG (SPAdes) (version 2) | ecosystem: Engineered > Bioreactor > Anaerobic... | reverse complement strand
AGAACCTGTTCGGTCAGATGGCGTTCGGGCTGGACCATTCCGGCTGGCTGTTGCTGCGCGCGCCAAAAGCCACCTGCGTGTGCGCCGCGCAGAAAGACATGTTTCCGATTCAGGGAACCTATCAGACACGGGACGCGGTTAAAGCCGTGTACATGCGGCTTGGTGCCGCGGACCGTTTCTCACTGGCCGAATATGATGGACCTCACGCTTGGGCGGAGCCGCTCAAAATCTCGGCCGTGCGCTGGATGAGCCGCTGGCTGCGGCAGAAGGAGGAGATCGTGATTCCGCCCGAATCGGAAACGGGTCTCACGGCGGAAGAAGGGCGCGTGTCCGAGGCGGGACAGGTGATGAAACTCGCGGGCGCCCGTTCGGTATACGACATCATGCGCGACGAGTCGGTTCGGCTGGCGAGGCTCCGCGGCAATGTCGATGCGGTGACCTTGCGGAATTCGGTGCGGCGTTTGGCGGGGATCCGCGCGTTGAGTGCGATTCCCGTGCCGATCTCCGTGAACCGGTCGCAGACGCCTTTTGCGGGCGGCACGGTGCGGCGCGTCGCGCTGACGCAGGCGGGCCGCACCGCGGTGTCGGCCGTCTTCTTCCAGCCGGCGGATCCGCAAGGAGCTCCCGTTTTGGTGGTGGACGGCCTGGGCAAGACCAATGCCATCAGCACGGTGTCGTCGCTGGTGCGCGAAGGGTGCCCCGTGCTGGCGGTGGACGTGTGCGGCTTCGGCGAGACCCATGGCTCGGCGCACAAGTTCTACGGGGCGGAGAACGGCGACGAGGGCGCCGCGATGACGGCGTTTTTATTGGGGCAGTCGCTGGTGGGCCTGCGCGCTGAGGACGTGTTGCTGTGCGCGCGGTGGCTGTCGGTCGCCTGCGGTTCGCCGAAGGTGGATCTGCGCGCCGCGAACTGGGCCGTGACGCCCGCGCTGCACGCGGCGGCGGCCGAGCCTCAGCTTTTCGCCCGCGTGAGTGTGTCCGATGCGCCGTTGGCCTGGGAGGATGTCGTCGCGCAGGGCGACCGCCATCGTTTCTCCGACCTGGTGCACGGCGCGCTGCGGGAGTATACGATCGGTGATTTGAAAAGGGCCGCGGCGGAGCTGAAATAACCCGGCTTTACGGACGGTGTCCTGCAGTCGGGCCCACCCATGCGCGTCGTGCGCGGCGCCATGCCGTTTCCTGCTCCGGTTAGGTCGTCCGAAGATCTTCGCGGACGGACGCGCCGAGGAAGCGTAATTGGGGAACAAAGTCGGGGAACGACTCGTTCAGGATTTCCGCGTGATGAACGGTGATGGGTGCGGGTGCGGCCAACCCCGCCAGCGCGAGCGACATCGCCAGGCGGTGGTCGCCGCAAGCCTCGCAAAAGCCGCCCGTGAGTGTGCCCCCGAAGATCGTGAAGCCGTCGTGATGTTCTTCAAGTTTCACGCCGAGTTTCTTGAGCTCGCCGCACAGGACGGAAATCCGGTCGGTTTCTTTATAACGCAGTTCCCCGGCATTGCGCACTTCCGTCTGGCCGTCTGCGAAGCAGGCGGCAATGGCGAACACGGGCAACTCGTCGATCATGCGCACGACGGTGTCGCCGCCGACGCGGATGGCCTTGAGCGGGGCTGCGGTCAGACGGATGTCGCCGACCGGCTCGCCTGCGACCAGACGCTGGTTTTCCACAATGATGCGGGCTCCCATCGCTTGCAGAACATCCAGAATGCCGGTGCGCGTGGGGTTCAGCCCGACGTCGCGGATGCAGACCGAGGAGCCGGGGACAAGCGCGGCGGCCACGAGAATAAAGGCGGCTGACGAGATGTCTCCGGGCAGAGTGAGCCGCAGTGGCAAGAGAGGACGTGTGGGCGGTCTCACGGTGACCGTGAGCCCTTCCGTGCGAATGTCCGCGCCCATGGCGGCCAACATGCGTTCGGTATGATCGCGCGAGGGGCCCGGCTCGCGCAACGTGGTGACGCTGTCAGTGCCGAGCGCTGCGAGGATGAGGCATGATTTCACCTGGGCGCTGGCGACGGGCAGCGTGTAGTCAATCGCGCGCAGCGGGTGGGCCGCGTCGCGTGCGGCGAGCGAGAGAGGCGCGCGGGCGTTGGGCGTTGAGATGGGGACGCCCATGAGTTGGAGCGGCCCGGTGATGCGGTCCATCGGACGTTTGCGCAAACCTTGCGAACCGTCGAGTACGCAGGGCGTGCCGGCCGCGGCGAGCGCGCCTGCCAACATGCGGATCGTGGTGGCGGAATTGCCGCAGAAGAGCGCCTCGCTGGGCTGCGAGAATCCGCAGAGGCCTTTGCCGTGAACGGTGAGGCGTGAGCCCTCGAGCCGCCACCCGATGCCCAGGGCGGTCAGGACGTCCAGCATGACGCGGGTGACACCCGAAACCAGAAAACGGTCGATGACACTTTCGCCCTCGGCGAGAGCGGCAAAGAGTGCCGCGCGGTGCGAGAGCGATTTGTCGCCCGGCATCAGGAGATCGCCTGCCAAGGGGGCAGCTGTGGAAACAGAAAGGTCAAGTTTGGATTGCATAATCAGTATTTTTAACATAAAGCCGCGCTGACACGAAGGGAGAAATAGTGCCGGCGTCTTTTTTTAGCGCGGCACAGGCGGTAAAGACGGACGGAGCGGAGTAGCCGATTGACGGGCAAGGGTTTTTCCGTATAGAATTCAAGAACAAGGCGCGATATTTGCGGCGCGATGCAGCGGCAGGTCGAGGAGGCGGAAATGGGAAACGATGATAAAACCGGGGGCCAACGGTTGCGCTCGCTGGATGCGCTGCGTGGCTTTGATATGTTCTGGATCGCCGGCGGCGGCACGCTCTTCGTCGCGCTTGCCAACTTGACGGAATGGCCGGTCCTGCTTTGGTGGAAAACGCAGCTGACGCATGTGGCATGGCACGGGTTCCGCTTTGAAGACATGATTTTCCCCCTTTTCCTGTTCATCGCGGGATTCTCTTTCCCCTTTTCCATGGCGAAAGGGGACAGCGGTTCGGAAAGTAGGGGCGCCCTCTATCGCCACGTCGTAAAGCGGGGCCTCATCTTGGTGCTTTTGGGCGTTATCGCCGGCAATGGCATTCGTTTCAATTTCAGCGAGTTGCGCTACGGAAGCGTGCTGGGGCATATCGGGTTGGCGTGGATGTTAGCCGCGCTGATTTTCATGAACTGCCGTATCAGGAACTGCCTAGTCTGGGTCGGAGGCATCCTGGTGGGATATTGGCTTCTGCTGCGGTTTTCTCATGCTCCCGATTTAGGGTCGACGGATCCCTTCTCGATGGAAGGGAGCATCGTGGGGTATGTGGACCGTCTGTTGCTGCCGGGTAAGCTCTACCGGAAGATACATGATCCGGAGGGAATCCTGAGCACAATTCCCGCGATTGCGACCGCGCTTCTCGGCATGCTGAGCGGAAATTTCATACTGCGGCAGCAGCGCTCCGAGGCCGTACCCGCCCACACGGCGCTTAAGATGGTTCTGTCGGCCATCGGTCTGCTGGCCCTCGGCTGGCTGTGGAACTTTGTTTTCCCCATCAACAAGAATCTCTGGACCAGTTCCTTCGTCTGTTTCGTCGGGGGGCTCAGCCTGCTTCTTTTCACGCTGTTTTACATGGTCATCGACGTCTGGAAGGTAGATAAATGGTCGCGGTTCTTCGTGGTCATCGGCATGAACTCGATCACGATCTATCTGGCGCCGAAGGTCATCGATTTCAACAAGCCGGCGCAGTTCTTTTTTGCTAGCCTGATCAGTCTGTTTCCAAAAGAATGGTCGGGCGTTCTGAACGCAGCGGCGTATTTGGCCGTCGTTTGGGCATTTCTCTATTTTCTTTACCGGAAAAAGATCTTTCTTAAAGTGTAGATGACGGAAAGGGCCGAATGAAGTTTCCGATATTTGAAGCAATCATGCTGGTCTGCTTCGGCATGGCATGGCCGGTGTCGATCCTGAAGTCGTGGCGGTCGCGGACGAACAAAGGGAAAAGCGGTTTTTTCCTGTTTATCGTATTAATGGGATATGTTTCCGGCCTGATCCATAAGCTGTGGTGGCAGGACAAAATCGACGGCGTAGTCTGGCTGTATGTGCTGAACGCCGTGATGGTAGTGGCGGATGGGACGCTTTATTACCGGAACCGCTGGTTCGACAAACGGCGCGCCCGACACGTACGTTAATACGGAAGAGAGGGGGGGCTGATGGGGGACACGAAAAAAGAGCGGATTCTCGCGATTGATGCGGCGCGGGGTTTCGACATGATCTGGATTATCGGCGGCAGCGAATTGCTGACGCGCCTGGCGGCTGCCGCCCATCCCGGGGCGGGGGCGTTTATCAAGACGCAGATGCAGCATGTCCCATGGGAGGGATTCCATTTCATGGATCTGATCATGCCGCTCTTTATTTTTCTGGCGGGCTGCTCGCTGCCGTTTTCCCTTGCGAGCCGGAAGCAGCGAGGTGACTCGATCGCCACGATCTATCTGCACACGGTTCAGCGGACGCTGATCCTGTGGGTTTTCGGCATGATGCTTCAGGGGCGGTTGCTGGAATATGACTGGTCGCGGCTGGTCTTCTACAGCAATACGCTGCAGTCGATCGCCGCCGGCACCTTTTTCGGCACGGTCTTTCTTTTGCACTTCGGCAAGAAATGGCAGATTGGGGCCACCGTAGCCTGCGTCGTTCTCTTCGGGCTGCTGCTCCGCTTTGCGCCGGTCCCTGGGCACGGGGCAGGGGTTCTTACGGCGGAAGGGAATTTCGCGCACTATGTCGATGTGCTTGTCCTGCGGACACTTGACGCTCCCGCCTACACGTGGGTGCTGAGCACATTGGGTTTTGTTGCCACCGCCATGCTCGGAACGTTTGCCGGCGACATCCTGCGCTTGGAATGGCCTAAGGCGCGCATCGCGCAGCTGCTTTTCGCGGTCGGGGGCGGGTTGACGCTGGCGGGGTGGGCCGGAAGTTTCTTCATCCCCATCATCAAGCATATTTGGAATGAGACTTTCGTCTTGTATTCGGGCGGCTTGTGCTTCCTTTGTCTGACCGTTTTCTACACGCTGATCGATGTGTTGGGGTGGCGGCGGTGGTCGCTTTTCTTCGTCGTCATCGGAACGAATGCGATCTTCATCTATATGGCAACCCATCTTTTCAATTTCGGTTTGTTCGGCGACCGGTTCGTCCAAGGGCTGAAGCATCATACCGAGACGTTTTATCCGCTGATCAGCGCGTCGGCCAAATTCGCCGTGGGTTATGCGTTGTTGCTGTGGCTGTATCGGCGCAAAATTTTCTTCAAAATCTGAGACGGGAGAATTAACGCGATGGAACCTGTTCGGCCTTGCGATTTGCGGATAATGATCATCGGGGCGCACCCGGACGATCCCGACATCACGGGGGGCGGCATCGCCCTAAAATATGTGAAAGCGGGAGCGACCGTCAAGCTGGTCTCGATGTGCAACGGCGATAAGGGCCACATGACGATGTCGCCGGAAGCCTTGGCGGCGCGGCGGTACCTGGAGGCGCAGCGATCGAAAGCGGTCCTCGGCGTGGATGAGTATCGGGTCGTCGCGCATCACGACTGCGAACTTGAAGTGACGCTCGAGATGCGAAAAGAGATGACGCGGCTGATCCGCGAGTTCGCGCCGCATGTCGTGTTCACGCACCGCACCTGCGACTACCATGCGGACCACCGGGCTGTGGGAACGCTGGTGATGGATTCCGCTTATCTGCTGGGTGTGCCGTTGTGGTGTCCGGAGATGCCGGTCTCTGCCGTGAAGCCCGCGATCTATTTCCTTCGCGACGCTTTTACTCACCCGGCGGCGCTCCGCCCCGACATCGTCGTTGACATCGACGGAGAGATGGATCAATTGCTGACTGCGCTTTGTGCGCATGAGTCTCAGTTTTTCGAGTGGTTGGTGTTCGACAAGCGGATCGCGGAGCCTGTTCCGGCCACGCTGGAAGGGCGCAAGGCGTTCATTGAAAAATACTGGATGGTGCCGCGCAAGAAGTATGACGCCGAGCGGTTCCGCTCCCGGTTGGTGGAGGTCTACGGCCAGAGTCAGGCGGCGCGGATCAGCCACATTGAGGCCTATGAGCTGAGCGAATATGGCTACCAGCCGTCCGCCAAAGAGGTGGATCAGCTGTTCCCTTTTCTATCTAAGGCATCTCTGTGACCTTGGCTGCAGTTTTCGGATTCTGCTGTATAGTGACAAAATTAGGCCTGCCTTGCTCGAAAGAGAAGGCAGGCCTTTTTGTCGACAGGAACGGATTGCCGTCGTTTATTTGCAGAGCGTGTAGAGGACGCCCGCGACGACGGCGGAACCGATGACACCGGAGACGTTCGGTCCCATGGCGTGCATCAGCAGGTAGTTCGTGGGGTCGGACTCGAGGCCGACCTTGTTGGAGACGCGCGCGGCCATAGGCACGGCGGAGACGCCGGCCGAGCCGATCAGCGGGTTGACCGGGTCCTTGCAGAACTTGTTCATGATGCGGCCCATGATGCAGCCGCCGGCCGTGCCGAACGAGAAGGCGATGAGGCCGAGCACGAGGATGCCGAGGGTTTCGGGATTGAGGAACTTCTCGCAGGCGAGCTTGGAGCCGACCGCGAGGCCGAGCATGATCGTGACGATGTTGATCAGCGGGTTGGCCATGGTGTCGGCGATGCGCGAGACGGAGGGGCCGACCTCGCGGCAGAGGTTGCCGAGCATGACCGCGCCGATCAGGGGCACCGAGCTGGGGAGCAGCAGGGCGCAGAGCAGCAGCACGATCAGCGGGAAGCAGACCTTCTCCATCTTCGAGACGGGGCGGAGTTGCTTCATGACGATCTTGCGCTCGCGCTCGGGCACCAGCAGCCGCATGATCGGGGGCTGGATGATCGGCACGAGGGCCATGTAGGAGTAGGCGGCCACGGCGATGGCGCCCAGCAGGTGCGGGGCGAGCTTGGTGGTCAGCCAGATGGCGGTCGGCCCGTCGGCGCCGCCGATGATGCCGATCGAGGAGGCCTCCTTCAGGCCGAAGTGGATGGTGTCGGGGAAGGCCATCGACATGCCGAGCGCGCCGAGCAGCGCGACGAAGATGCCGAACTGCGCGGCCGCGCCGAGCAGGGCGGTACGCGGGTTGGCGATCAGCGGGCCGAAGTCGGTCATCGCGCCCACGCCCATGAAGATCACGATCGGGAACACGCCCGTGTTGATGCCGAAGTCGAAGAAGTAGTAGAGGAACCCGCCGGGCTCGATCACCATCTTCGTCGCCGCGTCGACCAGCGGCGGAGCCGCCACGTTGGCGAAGGGCATGTTCGAGAGCAGGCCGCCGAAGCCGATCGGCAGCAGCAGCAGGGGCTCGAAGTCCTTGACGATCGCGAGGTAGAGCAGCACCAGGCAGATGAGGATCATGAGCGCCTGCCCGACGCCGTACGGCATGCCGCCGACGACTTTGATGTCATGGCCCTTGACGAAACCGCCGGTCGGGGTCGCGTAGCCCTTGGTCAGGTACTCGGGCGCGTCCTTCTTCAGAAAACCCGCGATGCCGGTGTCGTCCTTCAGCTTCTTGACCTTGCGGACCATGCTGCGCCAGTCGCCGGATTCGGGGGCGGCTTTCGCGGCCTCGGCCGAAACCTCGGGAACGGATGCGGCCGGCATTGCCTGTTGCGCATGGCTCAGCGTGCCGGAAAATAGCAGCGGACAAGCCAGAGAGAGAATCAGAAATGATTTTTTCATGAGAGAACCTTTCATCTTTGAAGAACGTTACGCGATCAGCGCGAGGACGTCGCCGGTGTTCACCTTTTCGCCGGCGGCGACGCGGATGGCGGTCACGATGCCGGCCTTGTCGGAGCGCACGGGCGTTTCCATTTTCATGACGTCGAGCACGACCAGCTCGTCATCCTTGGCGACGTGGTCACCGACCTTGGCCGTGATGCGGAGAACGGCGCCGGGCAGGGCCGAGCGGACCTCGGTCGCGTTTGCGGACGGAAGGCTTTCGGCCGCCGGATACTCAGCTTGCGCGGCTGGCACTTTACGGGCAGGACGGCTCTTCTTCTTCGGTTCCTCGTCCGGAAGAATGTGGTTGAAACGCGTGATGACGACAGCGGTGTGGTTCAATACCCACACCATCAGCATAAGAAACACATAAACGATGCCCATGCCTGCGACCAGCAGGACGAGGCCTTGTAATAATAGACCAGACATGAATACTCCTAAAGGGACGACGCGAATGGCGTCGAAACGAGGGATGCACACAACGGAAAACGTGAGATACAGCTCAAGGTCGGTCGTCATCTTGACGAAACCAACTGCGATAGCCGGTTTTGAGACGCGAGACGCTATATAGCAATCAACACAATGCCACGGAGACGTGCGCAAAGAGGTGATGATGCGGAACTGTCCATAAGGGTGAGCCGCCACAGCAATGCGCGCCTGGCGACTGAGCCGTCCGGCAGCAACGGTGGCTATCGGCCTGTCGGGCGAAGGGCTTGGCCGAAGTGCTTGGCAAACCGATCAGCGCAGGAGGACGGCAGTCGGGGAGAAGCGCCTCACTTGTGAAATCGTCACATACGGTCGCCAGCGAGTCACCTGTTGCTCCCGTGTGATCCGTTGCGAGCAGTGAAGCTCCGGGCAGCTCGGAGGAGAAAAGAAGCGCCGAACAGAGATTGGAACCGAGATGTTGAGCGGTCAGCAGGCTGAGACCGGTGACGAGAGCGGCCAAGCGGGCCGCTCTCGTCATTCGATTCAACTGCTGGCTGAACCGTTTCATGACACTACTTGCAGAGCGTGTAGAGGACGCCCGCGACGACGGCGGAACCGATGACGCCGGAGACGTTCGGCCCCATGGCGTGCATCAGCAGGTAATTTGTGGGGTCGGACTCGAGGCCGACCTTGTTGGAGACGCGCGCGGCCATGGGCACGGCGGAGACGCCCGCCGAGCCGATGAGCGGGTTGACGGGCTCCTTGCAAAACTTGTTCATGATGCGGCCCATGATGCAGCCGGCGGCCGTGCCGCAGGCGAAGGCGGTCAGGCCGAGCACGAGGATGCCGAGGGTCTCGGGATTGAGGAACTTCTCGCAGGCGAGCTTGGAGCCGACCGCGAGGCCGAGCATGATCGTGACGATGTTGATCAGCGGCCCGGACATGGTGTCGGCGATGCGCGAGACGGAGGGTCCGACCTCGCGGCAGAGGTTGCCGAGCATGACCGCGCCGATCAGGGGCACCGAGCTGGGGAGCAGCAGAGAGCAGAGCAGGAGCACGATCAGCGGGAAGCAGACCTTCTCCATCTTCGAGACGGGGCGGAGCTGCTTCATGACGATCTTGCGCTCGCGCTCGGGCACCAGCAGCCGCATGATCGGGGGCTGGATGATCGGCACGAGGGCCATGTAGGAGTAGGCGGCCACGGCGATGGCGCCCAGCAGGTGCGGGGCGAGCTTGGTGGTCAGCCAGATGGCGGTCGGCCCGTCGGCGCCGCCGATGATGCCGATCGAGGAGGCCTCCTTCAGGCCGAAGTGGATGGTGTCGGGGAAGGCCATCGACATGCCGAGCGCGCCGAGCAGCGCGACGAAGATGCCGAACTGCGCGGCCGCGCCGAGCAGGGCGGTACGCGGGTTGGCGATCAGCGGGCCGAAGTCGGTCATCGCGCCCACGCCCATGAAGATCACGATCGGGAACACGCCCGTGTTGATGCCGAAGTCGAAGAAGTAGTAGAGGAACCCGCCGGGCTCGATCACCATCTTCGTCGCCGCGTCGACCAGCGGCGGAGCCGCCACGTTGGCGAAGGGCATGTTCGAGAGCAGGCCGCCGAAGCCGATCGGCAGCAGCAGCAGGGGCTCGAAGTCCTTGACGATCGCGAGGTAGAGCAGCACCAGGCAGATGAGGATCATGAGCGCCTGCCCGACGCCGTACGGCATGCCGCCGACGACTTTGATGTCATGGCCCTTGACGAAACCGCCGGTCGGGGTCGCGTAGCCCTTGGTCAGGTACTCGGGCGCGTCCTTCTTCAGAAAACCCGCGATGCCGGTGTCGTCCTTCAGCTTCTTGACCTTGCGGACCATGCTGCGCCAGTCGCCCGTTTCCGCCTGTGCGGCCGCCGGGGCCTCCGCCACGGTCGCCGCCGCGGCCGCCGGCGCGGTGGTTGGCGTGTCGGCGAACACATGGGAGAGGCCGAGCGTGAGCGCCGCCACGCAGGTCAGGATCGTTTTTTTCATGAGCATTTCCAAAAGGGTTGGGGGTGGAGGGCAGGCACGGATGCCTGCCCGTGATGCGATTAACCAATGATGACGAGCACGTCGCCGGTGTTGACCTTGTCAGTCTGGGCGACGTGGATCGCCTTGACGAGTCCACCGCGCGGAGCGGTGATCGGCGTCTCCATCTTCATGACGTCCATGACGAGAAGCTCATCGCCCTCTGCGACTTCCGAACCTTCTGAAACGCTGAGGCGCAGGATCACTCCGGGGACGGCGGCCTTGACTTCTGTCTCAGAGCCGCCTGCGGCCTGTGCTGCTGCGGGGGCAGACGCCGGAGCGGCAAGGCCGTCTGTCACGCTGACGGCGTATTCCTTGCCGTTCACGACGGCTTTGCCACCCTTCATCTCGACGGCATACGCTTTGCCATTGACGGTCACCGTGTAGCCGGCGGGCTTCGCTCCCGAGGCGGCCGACGGTGCTGCGGGCTTGCCCGGCGCATTCTTGCGGATGCCGAGCGTTGCCTTGCCTTCCAGGAAGAGGATGCCCTTGTCTTGGCAGGCGGCGGCGATGAAGATGTTCTCATCGGTCAGCGGCAGGCTCTTGTCGGTCAGCATTTTCTTGAAGGTGTCGAGCGACTTCTTGGGGTCGGCGTCGTTGATCTCGAGAACGGTCTTGGTGGTCGGGGGCAGGCCGAGTTGCTCCGAGGCGATCTTGACGATCTCGGGGTCGGGGGCGACCGGCGTCTTGCCGAAGTAACCGAGGACCATCTTGCCGTAGCCGGGGGCAATTTTCTTCCACGGGCCCTGCAGCACATTGTTGAAGGCCTGCTGGAAGTAGAACTGCGAGACCGGCGTGACCGAGGTGCCGAAACCGCCGCGGCGGACGACTTCGGACATGGCGGAGATCATGTCGTTGTAGCGGCTCATCAGGTTGTTGTCGCGCAACATCTGGGTGTTCGCCGTGAGGGCGCCGCCGGGCATCGGCGACCAGGGAATCATCGGCTCGACCTTGGTGGCCTCGGGCGGAAGGAAGTAGTCCTTCATGCACTCGCCGAAGACCTTCTCGGCTTCGCGCACCTTGTCGATGTCGACGCCCAGATCGTAGTCGCTGCCGCGCAGCGCGTGCCACATGACGATCACGTCGGGCTGGCAGGTGCCGCCGGACGTGGGGGCGAGCGAGAGATCGATCGTGTCGGCGCCGGCATCCAAAGCGGCTTTGTAGGCCATGACGCCGCAACCGGCGGTCTCATGCGTGTGGTACTGGATCTTGGTGCCCTGCGGAAGCATCTTGCGGGCGCGCTTGACCGTCTCGTAAACATAGGCGGGAATGGAGGTGCCGGAGGCGTCCTTGAAGCAGACGGAGTCGAAGGGTATCCCCGCATCGAGGATCTGACGCAGCGTCTTTTCATAGAAATCGGGGTCGTGCGCGCCGGTGCAACCGGGGGGCAGCGCCATCATGGTGACAACGACCTGGTGCTTCAGCCCGGCTTCATGAATGCATTTGCCGGAGTAGATCAGGTTGTTGACGTCATTCAGCGCGTCGAAGTTGCGGATCGTGGTGATCCCGTGCTTCTTGAAAAGCTTGGCGTGGAGCTTGATCACGTCCGAAGAGGCGGAGTCGAGGCAGACGATGTTCACGCCGCGGGCGAGCGTCTGAAGGTTGGCGTCAGGTCCGGCGACTTCACGGAACCGATCCATCATGTGGAAGGCGTCCTCTTGGCAATAGAAGTACGGGGATTGGAACATGGCGCCACCGCCGGCTTCGAAGTAGGTGATGCCGGCTTCCCGCGCGGCGGCCACGGCGGGCATGAAATCTTCTGTGAGGACGCGTGCACCATAGACGGACTGGAAGCCGTCACGGAATGCTGTGCACATGAAACTGACTTGTTTTTTTGACACGGTAGAACTCCTTGGGGTGAGGATGGGGGGTATCGTGAGAATGGTTACGCGTTGTGGGCTCTGGCTGCGGCGACCGCAACGGCGATGAGGGCGTCGTCATGACGAACAACGGCTTGAGCTGCCGGACGTGCCTTTTTCTTCGGCTCCTCATCCGGCAGGATGTAGTTGAACCGTGAGACGATCTGGGTCGCACGGTTCATGACAAAAACGAGCAGGATGAGAAAGAGGTAAACGATGCCCATACCCGACACCAGCAGAACTAAACCTTGCAAGAAAATGGCCATGTAAAAACTCCAAAAGTGGGGAATAACAATATGCCGATTGATTATAGTCTGGTTGAGGGGGCAATGTATAGCCTAAAAATTTGCTTTTTGCGGTTTCCGCATGGCCGTCCTGGGGACTTTACAAGGGCGGGTGAAGGTGGAACAATACGCTCGACATGAGCAACCGACTGGCAGAGTTCACGATCGAGTCGCCGTTCCGGCCGACAGGCGACCAGCCGCAGGCCATCGCCAAACTGGTGTCGGGGCTGGCATCGGGTGCGCGGCGTCTGACGCTCGAAGGCGTGACCGGTTCCGGCAAGACCTTCACCATGGCCAACCTGATCCGCGAGTGGGGGCGGCCGGCGATCATCATCTCGCACAACAAGACGCTGGCCGCTCAGCTTTTTGCCGAGCTCAAAGGGTTCTTCCCTGCCAATGCCGTCGAGTACTTCGTCAGCTATTACGATTATTATCAGCCGGAAGCCTATATTCCTCAGACGGACACGTATATTGAAAAAGACGCGTCCATCAACGAGGAGATCGAGCGGTACCGGCTGGGGGCTACCAACGCGCTGCTTGGCCGGCGCGATGTGATTATCGTGGCGTCGGTCTCCTGCATCTACGGGCTGGGGTCGCCCGAGGATTACCGGGAGATGCTGGTGGATATCGTCCCGGGCGCGAGTCTGGGCCGCGACTTGATGCTTGAACAGCTCGTGACAATCCAGTACGCGCGGAACGACTACGAGCCGCAGCCCGGCACCTTCCGCGTGCGCGGCGACACGATCGACATTTTTCCCTCGTACGAGACGACGGGGGTGCGCGTCTCGTTTTTCGGCGATGAGGTGGAAGAGATCCGGACGCTCGATCCGGTGAGCGGCAAGACCGGCGTCAGACTGTTGCGCTCGGTGATCTCCCCGGCCAAGCATTTCGTGATGCCCAAGTCGAAGATCGCGTCTTCGATCGGCCGCATCAGCCGGGAACTGGACGAGCGGCTCGCGGAGTTCGAGCGCCAGGGCAAACTGCTAGAGGCGCAGCGGTTGCGGCAGCGGACGGAGTTCGACTTGGAGATGCTGCGCGAACTGGGGTATTGCAACGGCATCGAAAATTACTCGCGCCATCTGGCGGGCCGCGCCGCGGGCGAGCCGCCCGCCTGCCTGCTCGACTACTTCGATTCGGAGTTCCTGACGATCATCGACGAGTCGCACGTGACGCTGCCGCAGCTTCGCGCCATGTACAACGGCGATCAGGCGCGCAAGCAGACGCTTGTCGATCACGGCTTCCGACTGCCTTCGGCAAAAGACAATCGCCCGCTGAACTTCGAGGAGTTTTTGCGGAAAGTCGGCCCCGTCGTGTTCACGACTGCCACGCCGAGCCAGTACGAGCGCCAGGTGAGCGAGGTGACCGCGGAGCAGGTGATCCGGCCCACGGGCCTTTTGGATCCGCCGGTCGAGGTGCGCCCCCTGCGCAACCAGATCGACGATCTGATGGAGGAGGTGCGACGGGCCGCCGAGAAGGGCGACCGCGTGCTGGTGACCACCCTGACCAAGCGGTCGGCGGAGGACCTGACCGACTATCTGCGCGAAACCGGCATCCGCGTCGAATACCTGCACAGCGACATCGACGCGATCCAGCGCGTGGAGATTTTGGGGCGCTTGCGCAAAGGAGCCTTCGATTGCCTGGTCGGCATCAACCTCTTGCGCGAGGGGCTGGATCTGCCGGAAGTGGCGTTGGTGGCGGTGCTCGATGCCGACAAAGAGGGGTTTCTGCGTTCCGGCACGTCGCTGATCCAAACGGCGGGCCGGACGGCGCGGCATCTGGACGGTCGCGTCATCCTGTATGCCGACAAGGTTACGGATGCGATGAGGACAATGATCGAGGTCACGCAGGCGCGCCGCGCGAAACAGGAGGCCTACAATACCGAACACGGCATCACGCCGCGCAGCGTGAAACGCGCGATCAACGAGTCGCTGGTGCTCTACTCCGAGGCGCAGCGGGTGGAAGAACGCATGGTGGCGGCGGAGTCGCACGAAGAGTACGACGTGCACCGGGCGATCGGTGAACTGGAGTCAGAGATGCTTGAGGCGGCGGACGCGCTCGAATTCGAGCGCGCGGCGCTGCTGCGGGATGAGATCCGCGAACTCAAACGGATGCTCGAAGGGAAAGGTGCGCCTGCCACGCCCGCGCCGAAGACCGCTAAAGCGAAGAAGGCGCGTGTGCCTTGCGCGCGAAGCTGAGCCGGTGACCGCTTCGGCATCGTAATCCTAGGCCTATTCTTGTTATGGGCCGGACGGGCCGGGTGATAGGGAACACATCTTCGCGCAACTGTTCTGCGCGCATTGGCGGACATCCGCAGGTTCAATCCTCGGACGAACTCGCTGCGCGCCTTTCGCTGGCGTTCGTCGAGGAAATATAGCGGGCCACGTATTGGGTCAACGCCCGCGCTAACGCATTCGCTGTTTCCGGGAGCGTTTTCTTCGCGGTGTAGACGCCGCCGAACTCCAGTTGGACGGCGTCGATGCCGTAGCTTCCGTCCAAGCCGTATCTGGCCGTGATATAGCCGCCGTTGAAGAGGGTCTCTTTTTTGTCCGAGTCAGACGCAGGAACCATGTTGAAGCCCTGCGCCTCAAGCAGGCCTTGAAACCCGTGGGGCCCGGTGAGCGCCCGGTCTCCGAATTTGTTCACGAGAAACTCTGTGGTCGCGCCGTTGCGGGTTCCGCGGAAGACCGAGTCCTTGCGCACGCTCTGGCCGTGGAGGTCGAGCAGCAAGCCGCCGCCCCATTTCTGTGCGGTCTGGCGGCAGTGTTTCTCAAGTTCGGAATGGTAGGCAGCATAGACTTCCCGCAACGGCGGACTTTCGAAAGCGTCCTGCTCCACCCGGTTGACGTCGACGTATTTGCGGCTGATCCGCGCGACGACCAAGGAGGGGGCCTTCCCCGTCTCGCGTTGCAGGGCGGTAGACAATTGTATCGCCAATGTGTCGGTGCTCACGTCGCGGGCGACGGCGAATTGCTTCACCACCTTGCCTCCCGTGCGGACGGGCACGCCCGGAAACGCGAGCGTGCCGCCGTGGGGGGCTGAAATGATGATGGGAAGCTCGCCTGCCGCCGAGACGATGTAGGACGCCAGATCGCGTGGGGCCGTGTCCGCGGATGTCGCCGTACCACGGATCTCGTCTCCTTCCGCACGCGTCGCCCCGTTCGTTCGGCTCAGCCAGAGGACGGCCTCAGGAATCATGGCAAGGTTCCCGTTGGTCGATGCCAGTTCTGGGTGTGGGCTGAAGAGAATGACTCTTCCATGTCCGTAGAAATCGGTGACGATCGCGGGTTTTCCGCTAAAAAGGTCGCCTCCGTATTTATCCGTGCCCGTTGCCCCTGTGTAGGATGCCAGGACGCGGCATGCCGGTCTTGCGCTGTCCGGTGGGGCGGGGGTCCACAGCGGCCCGTTATGCATTTCGATGATTCGTCGGCCGGGAGGCAGATAGCAGGCGGATGAGAACACGTACGAGGCGTCATGTTCCATGGCCACTTCCAATCCGCCTACGCCGACATACCAAGGTTTGCGCCCCTCGATGTTGGCGAGCCCCAAATATAGCTTGGAGGCCAGCCATGCTCCGGCGCAGATGCCCAGATAGCCGCCGCCTCGGCTTACGAATTCTTTGACCGCCTGCTGTCCTCCGGGGCCTAGCCTCTTGAACATCTCTCCGCCGGATCCGCCTGGGAAAACGACCACCTGATAGCGGCGCAGCAACTCCGACCACTCGCGGGAACTCCAGTTCGTGCCGGTGTGCTCCCAGAGGATGTCCGTGACCGAGAACCCGGGGGCTGTGAGAGACGCTTTGACCGATGTCACGCCCGGAAACTGGGCGACGGCGATGGGCTCTGCATCGAGAGGTAGACAACACATCAGCCAGCCACTCATGAGCGGAGCGAGGTGCGCAACGAGTGTGTTCGGCAAAACAGACATGTTTCTGCACTACTGTCCGGTTAAATTCGAGCCGATCACCAGATCAGCCCCGTAAACACTGGTTAAAATCGATGTCATGAGTTTTTTCGATTTCATTTTCAAAGTCGTTTCCTCCAACCTCCTCCCTCGAACAA
>Ga0209098_1002445_pt1 | contig 16396 bp, 14 predicted proteins | sample AD_JPNHW1_MetaG_FD_184429 | JGI IMG/M metagenome (GOLD analysis project Ga0209098, IMG submission 184429) | Active sludge microbial communities of municipal wastewater-treating anaerobic digesters from Japan - AD_JPNHW1_MetaG (SPAdes) (version 2) | ecosystem: Engineered > Bioreactor > Anaerobic... | reverse complement strand
CGCGTCTTCAAGATCGGCGACGTTGTCACCGGCACGATCTCCAAGATCACCTCCTTCGGCGCCTTCGTGGAGCTCAAGGACGGTATCGACGGCCTGGTGCACATCTCCCAGATCCAGGAAGAGCGCGTCGAGAAGATCAAAGACGTCCTCAAGCCCGGTCAGGAAGTCACCGCGCGCGTCGTCAAGATCGACCGCGAGGAGCGCCGCCTTGGCCTCTCGATCAAGGCCGCCAACTACAGCATCGAGCAGATCCAGGCGGAAGCCTCGGCCTACGACTCGATGAAGACCGGCAACGAGCTCACCAACCTCGGCGACATCCTCGACGAGGCCACCAAGGGCTAAGCTTCGTAGCCGGCCTTAGTGGCCAGCAACTCTCAAGGCGCCCGGTTTCGACCGGGCGCCTTTTTCGTAAGTCGCAACCTCGCGCTGAACGCTGCCCACGCCTCACGACTTCGGTTGCGGCGCACTACGCTCGCCGCTTCGCACCGGTTCAGTACCCGCGTACGTGCAGCCAGCTCCAGATGGTCGACTGTTGGTTCATTTCCTCCGGCATCGGCTGGCCGGCGGCATCGTAGAGGATCACGCTGGGGATGCCGCGCTTCTTCACATCGAACTGCGCCGAGGCAGGCGAGTCGCCATCCATCCATTTGATACCCGGTCGGTTGATCTCGACGAACACAACAGCCACATCGTCGCGCTGCGCGTGCACCTGCCGGCATTCATCGTGGAATTGGGCGCCGAAGGAGCCCGTCAGGTTCGTGACGACAAAAACCGTGATCCGCCCGGGGACTAGGTGTTCGGCGATCTCCACCCGCTCGCCATTTCCGATCACGGGCGGCTCCGCCGGTTTGGCCCCGGCCGGCGAACCTGCGGCGGCGCCGCCGGCGTCGGGGACGAGCACCGCCGGTGCATCCATCGCGCGCTCGACAACAGCGCTGCCCGCGACGCCGATCGTGATCGGCACCCGCACCAGCACGCGGCCGTCGCGGAACACAACATAGCGAATCTCGTAGGCGCCCGGCTCGGCCGGCGTCTCGATTTCGAGCGGCGAGCCGCCCATCGTCCAGGCGCGCACGCCGACCGTGTCGTCGGAGGAACCGGCGGGGACGATGGTCAGGAAGTCGTTCTCGCCGTCCGGTCCCGACCACCGTGCCGAAACCGTCGCACCTGCCGGCACGCTCGCGGGCGCGAGCACCCATGCGCGGGGCTCGACCAGAGCAAGCGGACGACGCGCAAGAATCCGCCCATCGGCGCCGGCCACGTACCGGATCTCCGCCGCGCCCGGCACCACGGGCAGTCGCACAACGGACGGCGAGCCTCCCGCGGTGTAGGCCGTCTCACCACGCTCGTCCGACCCGGTTGGCACGACGGTGATGAAATCGTTCTCGTTGTTCGGCCCCTGCCAGGCGACGGACACGCTACCGCCCGCCATCGCCTGATCCGCCGCCACCAAGGTCGCTTCGCCGGCGACGGTGCGCAGCGCTCGTCGCGCCAGGACAGAGCCGTCCTGCCCGCTCACGTAGCGGATCTCGCACTCGCCCGCGTCGATCGGCGTCGTGATCGGGAACTTGGTCACGCCGCCGGTGAAGCCGAAGCCGGCGCGCGCCGTGTCGGGTGCGTCCTTCGCCACGATCGTCACATAATCATTGCGACCGTTCGGGCCCATCCAGGAGACCACGACCGTGCTGCCGGCCACGACCTCGTCGGGCGCAGACAGCTCGATCTCCGCCGCCGCAATCGTGATCGGGCGCCGGCCGAGCACGCGGCCGCGTTGGCCGCTCAGGTAACGGATCTCGGCGGCGCCAGGTTTCATCGGAGCCGTCACGAGTGCCGGGTCGCCCTTTTCGACCGGGCAAATCTCCGCCTCGTACTCCTCGCCTGCGCCTGCAGGCACGATCGCGAGGTAGTCGCCGTCGTTGCCCGGCCCCTTCCAGACTACCTTCACCTCCGAGCCGGCGATCGCCGCGGCCGGGGCGTCGAGAGTGACCTCGACGCCGAGTACCTTCACCGTAGCGCGTGCGCGCACCGCGTGCTCGCTGCCGGAGACATAGCGGACCTCGACTTCGCCCGGATCAACCGGAGCCGTCATCGCCAGCGGCGAACCGCGGCGGGTGTAGGTCAGATTGCCGTCGTCGTCGTCCGCCGTTCCCTTCGGGACCACGGTGATGAAGTCGCCGGAGGCATCGGGCCCGGTCCAGGCAACATTGAAGGTGGCGCCGACATCGACCTTCTCCGGCGCCTTGAGCTTGACCGGAATCGGCGCCGCCACCGGCTTTGGCGTTGGCTCGGCCGGTTTCGGCACCGCTGGCGTAGCCACTGCCTCAACGGCCACGACGGCGAGGGCGTCCTTGAGCGAAGCGGCATCCTTGGCCTGGAGGAAGCGGCCGCCGGTGGCGTTGGCGATGCAGGCGATGGATTTCGCGTCGCGCGAGGAGAGGTCGAAGGCGACCGCATGCACAACGAAGGACACGCCGGCTGCCTTGAGCTTGGCGGCGGTCTCGCAGGGGTTTCTCCCGCAGGTTTCGAGACCGTCGGTCACGAGGATGATGCTCGCGGGCTGCTTGGTGTATTCGAGCTTCGCGGCGGCGAACTCCAGCGAGGCTGCCAGGGGCGTGCGGCCCTTGGGCTTGATCGCATTCACCGTGGCCACGAAGGCCTTTCGATCGAGCTTGGCCGGCGGCAGGAGCAGCTCGATGTCATCGCAGTCCTGCGGCTTGCGGTGCGAGTAGACGACGAGGCCGAGACGTACCTCGTCGGGCAGGCCGGCGACGAGCTCGCCTATGGCGCGTTTGGCGATGTCCATCTTCGATTTGCCGCCGATGAGCTCCTTCATGCTGCCGGAGGCGTCGAGGACGATGAGGGTTGCGGCAGGGGGAGGTGTGGCGGGCGCGGCGGCCGGTTTGTCGGCCGCGGAGGCTAGGGTGATGCAGAACGATGCGAGCAGGGCCGTCAGGGTAGTTTTCATGGAGTGGCGGTGTGCGACGGTTGAGGTAAGTCAGCGGATACGTTTTGGCACCTTATTTGTTTTGCCGGGCCGCCGGAGCGGGCGAGCGGGCTGCACGGTGCGCATGCCGGGACGGGATGCAGCCGGAGCCCATCGTTTTCCCCTATTGCCACGGCGGGGGCGACCGCGTGCCATGGCGGCATGTTCGGACTGAATTCTCCCCGCATCAAATGTGGCGTCGCCGGCGTCGGTTCGCTCGGCCAGCACCATGCCCGCATCTACGCCTCGCTGAAGGGCGCCGAGTTGACCGGTATCTTCGAGACCAACGACGCCCGGGCGGCGGAGATCTGCGGCAAGTACAACTGCAAGCGCTTTGCTTCCATCGAAGAGCTGGGCGAGGCCTGCGACGCTGTTAGCGTCGTGGTGCCGACCGACCGCCACTGCGAAGTCGCGCTGCCGCTGCTGGCCAAGGGCTGCCACCTGATGATCGAGAAGCCGCTCTGCGCCAGCCTCGAGGAGGCTGAGCGCGTGCTGACCGCCGCCCGCGAGAAGGGCTGCCTGGTGCAGGTCGGGCACATCGAGCATTTCAACCCGGTGATGAGCTTCCTGGAGAAGGAGGCCGACCGGCCGCAGTACATCACCACCGAGCGACTCGCCCCATACACGCCGCGCGGCACCGAGGTGGGCGTCGTGCTGGATCTGATGATCCACGACATCGGCATCGTGCTCGCGCTGGTGAAGTCGCCCATCGCCCGCATCGACAGCGTGGGCATCAACGTGCTCTCGAAAACTGAGGACATCGCCAACGCCCGCATCCTCTTCGAGAACGGCTGCGTCGCCAACCTCAGCGCGAGCCGCCTGAGCCTGAAGAAGAACCGCGAGATCCGCGTCTTCCAGGACAACGCCTACATCTCGCTGGATTTCATGAACCAGTCCGGCCACCTCGTGCGCAAGAGCGACATCATCGCCTACGGCATGAAGGCGAAGCTCGGCCTGGTGAAGGCAGGCGACGCGAGCTCGATCCCCGTGCACGAGATCCCGATCGAGAAGGGCGAGCCGCTGGCGCGCGAGCTGGCGTCGTTCGTCGAGAGTGTGACCAAGGCGCAGCAGCCGAAGGTCGGCGCCGCGTTGGGCAAGAGCGCGCTCGAGGTCGCCATCGCCATCACCGACCAGATCCGCAACGCGAAGAAGTGATACGAGTCCGATGGCCGCGCCCAAACAACTGCCGTTCTCGCTACCGTCGCCGGAGGGCGGGGCGGTGGATCTGCTGATCGTCGCTGCCGAGCATTCCGGCGACCAGCATGCGGCACGGGCGGTGCGGGAGCTGAAGGCGCTGCGCCCAGAAATGCGCGTGTGCGCGGTGGGCGGGCCGGCGTTGGCAGCGAGCGGGGCGCAGCTTCTGTTCGATCTCACGGCGCATTCGGCTCTGGGGTTTGCCGCCGTCATCAAGATTCCGTTCTTCCGCCGGCTCATCGCCGACATTGTGCGCTGGGTTGGCGAGCACCGGCCGAAAGCGGTCTGCTTTGTCGACTCCTCCGGGCTGAACCTTCGGATCGCCAAGGCGCTCTTCGCCCGCGGGCTCACGTCGAAGGCCGGCGGGCCGACGAAGGCGCTGTATTTCATCAGCCCGCAGATCTGGGCCTCTCGCGCCGGGCGGCGCTTCGCCATGGCGGCACATCTCGACGGCTTGGCGACGATCTTCCCGTTCGAACCGGAGTGCTATGCCGATACGAAGCTTCCGGTGACATTCATCGGTCATCCCTTCGTCTCCGCCGAGCATGTCGCGCCTGTGCGCTATGATCCTAACGGCCCGATCCTGCTGCTGCCCGGCAGCCGCAAGGGAGCCGTGGCACGGATCTTCCCAGCGCTGCTGGATGCCTACCTCTGGTATCGCAACGACGGTGGCGACCACCGCGCGGTTGTCCTCTATCCCAGCGACAAGATTCTTGCCGCGCTCCAGGCCGCGAAGCCGCCGGCCGAGGTGGAGTTGCGGCACCTTGCCGTCGGGGCCGAGCCGGTGGCAGCGTCGGCAGTGCTGACGTCCAGCGGCACGATGTCGTTGGAGTGCGCACTGGCGGGCATCCCCGGAGCGGTTGTGTACCGCACCGATCCGTTCACCTACATGATTGGCCGCTGGATCGTGAAGGTGCCTTACCTCGGAATCGCGAATCTGCTGCTCGGCGAGGCGATGTACCCGGAGTACATCCAGGGCGCGGCGACGCCGGCACGACTGGCGGCACAGTTGACGGCATCCCTTCGCGAGCCGGATCGGATCGAACAGACGCGGCTGCATGCCGAGAAACTTCGCGCGCTTCTCGCCCAGCCGGCGACGAACAGCATCGGTGGCTGGCTCGCCGGACACATCGGCTGATTCCCCGACGTTCTGCCTTGGGCCCATCTGTGGCCGCAGTCCGGCTCATGGGGCAGCACGTGGATATTTTCCCTTCCGCTCAGACGGACGAACGGCCAACGTGTACTCGATGAGTGCGCTCGTTGCCCTGCAGAAACAGATGGAGTCCGGTGCCGATCTCACGCCGGCGCATGTTGCCGATGCCGTGCGGGCCTTGGTCGATGCCGAGGTGGCGGCCGAGCAGAAGGAGGCGTTTCTCACCGCGCTGTCGAACAAGGGCGAGAAGCCGGCCGAGGTGGCGGCGTTCGCCACGGAGTTCCGCAAACTCGCGCGCGATCCCGGCGTCTCGCAGTGGTCCACCGAGGCGATCGACATCGTGGGCACGGGCGGCGACCACGCGGGCAGCTTCAACATCTCCACGGCCACGGCGTTCGTGCTCGCCGCTGCCGGTGTGAAGGTGATGAAGCACGGCAACCGCTCGATCACCTCGAAATGCGGCAGCGCCGACCTGATCGCCGCCATCGGCGTGCCGCTCGACGCCCCGCTGGAGCGCATGCAGCGCTCGCTCGCCGAGCTGAACTTCTGCTTCTTCTTCGCGCCCGGTTTCCATCCGGCGTTCAAAGAGATCGCGCCGGTGCGCAAGGCGCTCGCCGCGAAGGGCTGCCGCTCGGTATTCAACATCCTCGGACCGCTCATCAACCCCGGCCGTCCGGCATTCCAGCTCTTCGGCGTCTATGCCAAGGACTGGGTCGAGCCGCTCGCCGGAGCGCTCCACGACCTCGGCCTGACCGCCGCGCTGGCCATCCACGGCCGCGTGCCTGGCACCGACCGCGGACTCGACGAGTGGACGACCGCCACGGAGAACTTCTGCGCTGGCGCTGGCCGTCTCCGCGGACCGCTCACGCCGCTCGACCTCGCTACGACCGGACTGAAGTCGGGCCGGCTCGACGAACTTCAAGGCGGCGACGCCACCGTGAACCTCGCACTCTTCGAAGCGCTCTTGGACAACCGCGCCCCGCAGACCATCGCCGACACCGTCGCCCTCAACGCCGGCGCCGGCCTCTGGGTGACCGGCCGCGCCAAGGATCTCGCCGCCGGTGTCGCGCAAGTGCAGGAGCTTCTCATCAACGGCACCGTGAAGCGCCACGTCGAGCGCACGCGGCAGTTCTGGAGAGGGTGACTGTGCCAGCCGATTCGGGATGCGTACCAGTGCTTGAATATACCGAACTCGACGAGAGCGCGGTCGCGGAGCTTGCGCCCGTGATGCGTGAGGCATTCGACGACGACTCACGCTTGCACGGTCGCGGCGAGAAAGGCGGACCGCACGGCTATGCCGATGGTACATTTCTGCGGCAGTGGGGCATCGACACCGATTCCGAGGCCTTCGTGATTCGAGAGAACGGCTTGGCCATCGGCGGACTCATCGTGTTTCGAAGGCCCGACAGCAGCAACTGGCTCGGTAACATTTTCGTAGCGCCCAGCCATCAGAACCGGGGAGTCGGCCGTGCAGCATTGGCATATGTTCAGGACCTGTTTCCCGCACGTATCTGGAGGCTCGAAACTCCCCGATGGGCGACGCGGAATCACCGGTTCTACGAACGCAGAGGCTTCGTTCGCATCGGCCTTACCGAAGACTCGGTCATCTATGAGAAGGTGATTGGCCACTGATCGCTACACGTTCCTCACTCCTTGCGGCTTACCCTCCTCCCCATGAAACGACTCTACTTCGGCACTGACGGTGTGCGCGGGCGCTTCGGCGACGCGGTGATGAATCCGGACTTCGTCCGCAAGTTGGCCAACGCCGCCGGCCGGCACATGGCCGCCAAGCTAGGCGTCGCTGCGCCGCGGGCGTTGATCGGCCGCGACACGCGCGGCTCGGGGCCGGCGCTCGAAGCGGCCGTGGCCGAGGGGCTCGTCGCTGCCGGCTGGGCCGTCGAGCTGCTCGGCGTGGTACCGACTCCGGCGGTGTCGCTGGCGGTTCGCTCCTCCAAGTCGCAGTTGGGCGTCGTCATCACGGCATCGCACAATCCTGCCGACGACAACGGCGTGAAGTTCTTCGCCAGCACCGGCCTCAAGCTGCCCGATGCCGAGGAAGTCGCCATCGAAGCGCTCCTTGAAAACCCAACGTCGCCGACCGCGCAACGCGGCGCGATCCGCGAGGTTGGCGAGGTAAAGATGCTCTACATGGGCATGGCGGCGCACCTGCTGCATCCCGGCGCGTTGTCAGGCTGGAAGATCGTCCTGGATACCGCTAACGGGGCGACCTGCGAGACATCGCGCGAGGTGCTGGAGTCGCTCGGCGCCGAGCTCGACCTGCTCGGCAACGCGCCGGACGGTCGCAACATCAACGCCGGCGTGGGCAGCGAATACCCGCAGCAGCTCGCGGCGCGCGTGCTCGCCACCGGGGCTCGGCTCGGCATCGCGCACGACGGCGATGGTGACCGTGCGGTGTTCTGCGACGAGAAAGGCGTGGCGCTCGACGGCGACGAGGTGATGACATTCCTCGCGCTGGGCATGCTCCACCGTGGCGAGCTGCCGGGGAAAACCTTGGTCGTGACGGTGCAGAGCAATCTTGGTGTCGATGCCGCGCTGGCTGCCGCGGGTGGCCGGGTTGTCCGCACGAACGTGGGCGACCGCTACGTGAGCGAGGCGCTCCAGCGCGAGGGCGCGGCGCTCGGCGGCGAGTCGTCGGGGCATTTTATCTTCCCAAAGATTTCTCCGGCCGGCGACGGGTTGCTGGCGGCGCTCTCGGTGCTGCGTGTGATGCGCGACACCGGCAAGCCGCTCTCGGAGCTGCGCAAGGCGCTGAAGAAGTTCCCGCAGGCGCAGAAGGCGCTGAAGCTCGCCGCCAAGCCGCCGCTGGAGTCGTTGCCCGGTGTGCAGCAGGTGCTGCGCGACGCGGAGGCGGCGCTCGACGGCACGGGCCGCGTGATGATCCGCTATTCGGGTACGGAGCCGAAGGTGCGTGTCCTCGTCGAGGCGCAGACCGATGACGCCGTGGCCGAGTGGATGGGCAAGGCCGAGGCGGCCCTGCGCGCGGAGCTCCAGGTGCTCTGAGGCGGTGGAAACAGTCGAGCGACGAGGGTCGAGAGACGAGATCCAGACCGCCAGTTGGGATTCCGATGCGTAGCTGGACGGCGGAGCCGTTCAGCTGAATCGCTTCGCGATCCAGCTACGTCGAGCCTCGCGGAGCAGGAGAGGGCGCCGCAAGACGGCGCCCCTACGCCGAGCTTGCATGCCACCTTGCGCGGTAGCTCGCAGTTCAGAACGCCTTGATCGCGCCGGCCATCACTTCGCAGGCGCGGTCGAGATCGGCACCGGCGTGGGCGGTGCTGAGGAACCCGGCCTCGTACGGGCTTGGCGCGAGATAGACGCCGTGGTCGAGGCAGGTGTGGAAGAACTTCTTGAAGAGCGCGGCATCGCCGGTGAGTGCGGTGGCGTAGTCGCGGACCGGCGTGGCGGTGAAGAAGAGGCTGAACATGGCGCCGCGCTGGGGACACTGGAGGGCGATGCCCTTGGCCGTGGCGGCGGCGAGCACAGCGTCGCGGAGCTGGCGACCGAGGGCGTCGAGGCGCGCGTACGGATTTTCCTCCTCAAGAAGCCGGAGCGCGGCGATGCCGGCGGCCATCGCGAGCGGGTTGCCGCTGAGCGTGCCGGCCTGGTACACGGGGCCGAGCGGCGCGAGGTGGTCCATGATGTCGGCCCGACCGCCCAACGCGCCGACGGGCAGCCCACCGCCGATGATCTTGCCGAGGGTGGTCAGGTCCGGGGTGATGGCCTCCAGTTCCTGGACACCGCCATTGGCGAGGCGGAAGCCGGTCATGACCTCGTCGAAGATGAGCACGGTGCCGTGCCTCGCGGTGATCTCGCGCAGGTACGCGAGGTAGCCGGCGTCGGGCATGATGAAGCCGACGTTGCCGCAGTACGGCTCGATGATGACGCCGGCGATCTGGCCGGGGTTGGCGGCGAAGGCGGCGTCGAGCGCGGCGCGATCGTTGTAGGGAAGGACGATGGTTTCCTGTGCGAACGAAGCGGGCACGCCGGCGCTGTCGGGGTGCCCGTGGGTGAGGGCGCCGGAGCCGGCCTTGATGAGGAGCGAGTCGGAGTGGCCGTGGTAGCAGCCGGCGAACTTGACGATCTTGTCGCGCTTGGTGAAGCCGCGTGCGAGGCGGATGGCGGACATCGTGGCCTCGGTGCCGCTGTTGCACATGCGGACCTTCTGGATCGACGGCACGAAGCTCACGATGAGCTCGGCCATCTCGACCTCGTAGGGGTTCGGCGTGCCGAAGCTGGTGCCGTTCTCAAGCGCGGCGGCGATGGCGGCGCGGATGCGCGGGTGGTTGTGGCCGTGGATCGCCGGGCCCCAGGTGCAGACAAAGTCGATGAGCGTGCGGTCGTCGGCGGTGATGAGATGCGCGCCCTCGGCGCGCTTGACGAAGAACGGCGCCCCGCCGACGGAGCGGAACGCGCGCACGGGGGAGTTCACGCCACCGGGCATGAGCTGCAGGGCGCGGGCGAAAAGAGCGTCGGAGGTTTGGGAGACGGACATGGGCGGAAGGGCGGAGATGGAACCACTAATGCACACTAATGGACACTAATACTAAGGAGGAAATCAGAGGATCATTCGCTTCCATTGGAGTTTCGGAAAGGCACCAAAGTTGACCAGGTAGCCGACGCGTTTGCGGGTGGCTTTGAGGTAGTTGATTAACTGCGCCTCGTGCTCGGGGGCGAGCAGGTGAACGGCCTTCAACTCGACGATGATGCCGTCGGTAACGATCAGGTCGGCTTCATACGTTTTGCGGAGTTGGTGGCCTTTGTAGAAGATCGGAAGCTTGGGTTTCGCGACGAAGGGAATGCCCCGGTCGGTGAGCTCGAGCTCGATCGCCTCTTGGTATGGGTCCTCGAGAAAACCTGAGCCCAGCTCGTTGTAGACTTCGAACGCTGCGGCCATGAAGTCGTAGCCTTCCTGCTGCAGTATCCCGTCGTTATCGCTCATGATGTGCTTGTTCATCTGGGTTGCGTGGGGATTTGGAGAAGCATGCCGCGGCAGGCTCTGCCGCCATTAGTGCCAATTAGTGTGCATTAGTGGTTCCACACTTCCGTTCCCCGAACGTCCGCAGCCCACCTCAGCTCACGTAGCGTTGAACGATGGGGATGCGGCGGCCGACGCCGAAGGCGAGCGGGGTGATCTTCAGACCCGGGGCGGCCTGCTTCCGCTTGTACTCGTTTAAGTCCACCTTGCGGCAGATGTCCTGGACCATAGCGGGCTCGAAACCACGGGCGACGAGATCGCGGCGCGAGAGACCTTCCTCGACATAGCCTTCGAGCAGACGGTCGAGCACGTCGTAGGGCGGGAGGGAATCCTGGTCCTTCTGGTCAGGGCGGAGCTCGGCCGACGGCGGCTTCTCGATCGTCGAGACGGGGATCACGCCTCCGTGGACGCCGAGGGAGCGGCTGTACTCGCCGTTGATCCAGCGGGCGAGGGCATAGACCTGCATCTTGAAGACGTCGGAAATCACGGCGAGACCGCCGCACATATCGCCGTAGAGCGTGCAATAGCCGACAGCGACCTCGCTCTTGTTGCCGGTGGTCAGGAGGAGGGCGTTGAACTTGTTCGAGAGCGCCATCATGAGCACGCCGCGGGTGCGCGCCTGGATGTTCTCCTCGGCAACATCGCGCGGACGCCCGGCGAAGAGGGGCGCAAGGGCAGTTTCCGCGGAGGCGACGGTCTCGGCGATGGCGATGGTGTGAAACGGTATCCGTAGGTTGGCGGCGAGATCGCGGGCGTCGTCGCGCGAGTGCTGGCTGGAGATGGCGGAGGGCAGGCTGACGCCGGTGACGTTCTCCGGTCCGAAGGCGGCGGCGGCGAGCACGGCGACGACCGCGGAGTCGATACCGCCGGAGAGTGCGATGAGCGCGCGCTTGAAGCCGGTCTTCTGCGCATAGTCGCGCAGGCCAAGCACGAGCGCCTCGAAGATGTCCTTCATCTCCTCCTGGGCGAAGGTCGGTGTAAGCTGTGATGCGGCGACGGCTGGGGCTGGGTACCCGACCGGCACTTCGACGATCGCGTTCGCCTCACGGAAGGCGGGCAGGCCGGCGAGGAGCTGACCGGCGGCGTCGGCGACGAGGCTGCGGCCGTCGAAGATGAGCTCATCGTTGCCGCCGATGGCGTTGCAGTAGACGACCGGGCAGCCGAGCGTTTTGGCCGATTCGGCAACGAGGTGCGCGCGGATATCGCCTTTGCCGTTGTGCCAGGGGCTGGCGGAGAGGTTGAGCATCAGGTCGCAGCGTTGAGCGGCCAGCTGGGCGACGGGGTTCTCGCCGCGGTAGAGCCGACGCGTGGCGACTGAGGGATGTGTCCAGATATCCTCGCAGATGGTGAGTCCGAGGCGATGACCGGCGAACTCGACGACCGTTGGCGCAGAGGCGGGCTCGAAGTAGCGGTCCTCGTCGAAGACGTCGTAGGTCGGAAGGAGGCACTTGTGCGCGGTGGCGATAACCTTGCCGCGGTGGCAGAAGGCCGCGGCGTTGAAACAGTCGCGGCCGACGCCGGTATGGTTGGCGACGACGCATCCGATCAACGCCGGCACGTCGCCGATCTCGGCGGCCACGGCAGCGAGGGATGCTTCGGCGTCTTCGACGAAACGCTTGCGGAGGAGGAGGTCGCGTGGTGGATACCCGGTGACGACGAGTTCCGGGGTGATGACCAGCTCGGCCCCCTGGGCGACGAGTGCGCGATAGGCTTCGAGGATGCGGCGCCGGTTCCCCTCGAGGTCGCCGACAGTGGTGTTGAGCTGCGCGAGGCCGATTTTCATCTCGGCCGGATTCCACAGAAGTAAACGGAGGGAACCAAGACTGGAAAACGGGAGCGTGGCAGTGCACGCCGGCCGCGGAAAATCGCTGGCGGGATGGCACTGAAGGCCTGTAACGTGGCCGACTGTTCTTCCGTCCTAACCGTCGTCCATGCATCAGCCGCTCATCTTGGCCTCCGCTTCGCCGCGCCGTCGCGAGATTCTCTCGCGGCTCGGCTTCGTGTTCGCCGTGGTACCGGCGGAGGTGACCGAGCATGAGCCGGTGGCAACGGAGACCCCGTGCGATATGGTCACTCACAACGCCGCGCTGAAGGCTGACTGGGTTGCGGCGCGCCACAGGGATGCGGTGGTGCTCGGCGCCGATACGACGGTGTTTCTCGACGGCTTCGTTTTTCACAAGCCCGTCGATCTCGCCGATGCGCGCGCGATGCTCCTGCGGCTCTCGGGGAAGACGCACTCGGTTTTCACCGCGGTGGTGGTGCGTTCGAAGCACTGCAACGCCGAGATCGGCATCGAGAGCCGGGTGACGTTTCGCGCGCTCGACGATGCGCTGATCGAGCGCTACTTCGCCGGCTGCCATCCGCTCGACAAGGCCGGCGCCTATGGGATCCAGGACGGCGGCGAGCTCATCGTCGAACGCTACACAGGTTCGCTGACCAACATCATCGGACTTCCTGCGGATGAGACGAAACAACTGCTCGCCCGTGCGGGTCTAGAGCCAACGTTGTGAGACCTGCCCGATGATCGACACGCTGCCCCCACAGACGCCCGAGGAGATCGCCATCCAGCGCATGCGCCGCGATGAAGCGACCGCGGCGCGGTGGCCGATAACCGTTGGGTTGGTCGGCACCATTCTTTTCCACCTGCTGGCCTACTGGTGCGCGGGATCGCAGCTGTTCGGCAGGCTTGGTGACACCATTGAGCTGGCCTCCGACGCCGGCGCCACGCTGCGGGACAAGTATGAGCAACAGGAGCTCACATTCCTTCTGGCGGACGACACGCCGCCGGCGTTGCCGAACCGGTTTGTCGAGGTCAACCCAGAGGCTCCGGAAAACGACCCGGGGAAGACCAACAACTTCGGCGCTCGCAATCAGCAAGCGGCGCAACCTGTACCTGGCAGCGACCACAGCGACCGACCGAAGACCAGCGGCGAGCTGGAGGAATCGACAGCGATCGTCACGGGTTCCCGCGAGTTGCCGGTCGAGGGGACTCCTTTCTCCGGTGCCAACGGACAGAACGGAACCGGCATGCAAGCTGTCGTGGTCGGCGACACGACGAAGCCGATGGCCACGGCTCCGCTTCCCGGCCTCGAAAAGATCACAGGCGAGAATCCCGAAGGCATCGGGACTAACATCGGCAAACTGCCGCAAGGCCGGGCGGAGGACGAGAAGCAGCAGGAAGGCCGAAAAGACGGAGATAGTTCAGGTCAGGCAAAGCTTGCGATCAACGGCGGTGGCGCGCCGGGCATGCCAGGCCGCCCCTCGCCACGTCCGCGGCCAAAGCTTCAGCCGGTGCGACCGGCGGTGCTCGCCAATCAGCCGATGTCCGCGTCGAACGCCGGCGTCATCGGCGTCGATGCGAAGTTCAGCGAGTTCGGAGACTACCTTCAGGAGTTGATCGATACCGTGGATGCGCAGTGGCAGAAACTCATCGGGGATATGACGACCTATCCCCCGGCACGGTCCGTGGTGACCGTCACCTTCAAGCTCAACGCCCAAGGCGAAGTCGAGATCCTCAATGTGATGGGGGAGGAAGCTGCCGGGCGGCTTGCCACCTACACCTGCCTGGATGCCATCCGCGCACGCGCGCCTTATCGGCCGTGGACAAAGGAGATGGTCGCCGTGCTCGGGGTTGAACAGGAAATCCGTTTTTCGTTCCGCTACTGGTGAGCATGCCGACGAAAACGCACTGGGAAACACTTCCGCTTGTCGGCGCCGTTGCGTTGCTCGGCCACGACGGCAACGGACTTGGCGCGCTCTCGAAACCGGCCGGTGTGCTGTCGCATCCGAACGAGCGGGGCAAGGACCGCGGGCGGGCGTTGCTCGACGCCGAGTACGATCTCGATGCCGAGTGCTTCGTATGGACCGATGCGGCGAGCGGCGATGTGCGCCGGCTTTGGCTGCTCAACCGGCTGGATTCGGCGACCTCCGGCGTGATCCTCGTCGCGGCCGACGGGAAGCTGGCGGCCGACGTGAAAGCACAGTTCCAGAGGAAGGCCGTCGCCAAGACCTATGTGGCGCTGGTGTTCGGCACGCCGCGAACCCCACGCGAACTCTGGCGCGACCGGCTAGCCGTGGAACGGAAGGGCGGGGTGGTGCGTTCCGGCACGGCCGGTGGCCATATACCGGCCGAGAGCGAGTGCCGCGTGCTGCGCGCGGTGCGCGGGCCTCAGCCGTTGGCGCTGTTGGAACTCAAGCCGCACACCGGTCGCACGCACCAGTTGCGAGTGCAGTGCGCAAAGCGGCAGCTACCGATCGTCGGCGACCAGACCTACGGGGATTTCCGGAAGAACCGGGAGTTCGCCAAGGCAGCGAAGACGAAGCGGCTGTTTCTCCATTCGCTGGAGACGCAGGTGCGTTATCTCTGGGCCGGACGCGAGTGGCGGTTTGCCGCGAAGGCAGCTTTGCCCGCGGAGTTCGAGGCGGCGCTAGGCGCGTGAGCCGTCGCCCGGAAGGCTGGATTGCTTCGCGATACAGGCACGGTTTCGACTGCATGCACAGGCGCCGGAAAATGAAAAGGGCGCTGCAAGGCAGCGCCCCCACGGGGAAGGCCCTTTGCATATGGGCCATACGAGTCTTCAGCCCTCGATGGCCTTGATGCGACGGATGTGGCGCGGGTCGTTGCTGAACGGAGTCTCCAGCCAGAGCTGGACAAGCTTCAGCGCGAGTTCGAGGGAGATCATGCGCTCGCCGATGGCGAGGACGTTGCCGTCGTTGTGATCGCGGTTGGCACGGGCCGTCTCTTCGCTCCAGCACAGGCCGCAGCGGATACCCTTGACCTTGTTGGCCACGATGGCCTCGCCGTTGCCGGAACCGCCGAGGACGATGCCACGGTCGAACTCGCCACGCGCCACGGCCTCGGCCGTCGGACGGATGTAGGTGGGGTAATCGCAGGACTCGGCGGAGTAGGTGCCGAAATCGCGGACGGTGTACCCCTGGGCGAGGAGCATCTTTTTGATCTCTTCCTTGTAGCGGAAGCCGGCGTGGTCGGAGCCGATGGCGACGGAGAGCTTAGGCATGGTAATGAGAGGTGAAAAGCTGCTGGTGCGTGGGCCGGTTGGCAATGCCGTGTTGCAGGCGAACAATAGCGCGGCATGGATGTCGGAAACGGTACGACGGCCGTGCGCCGCCGTGCAGCCCCGTTATCCCATGACAAAACAACCTGTCTTCGCCGTGTTGGCGCTCGCGCTGGCCTTGGCCGGCTGCTCGACCCCGGATTCGCGCATCGAGAAGAACTCCGCCGCATTCGTCGCCTACACGCCAGCCGTGCAGACCAAGATTCGCGCCGGTGAAGTCGATGTGGGGTTCACGTCCGAAATGGTGCAGATGGCCCTGGGCAAACCAGACCGGGTGCTCCGGCGGCGGACAGCCTCCGGCACGACCGAGGTGTGGGTCTATGCCGACAATACGCCAACCATCGGATTCGGCGTCGGCATCGGTGGCGGAGGCCATCACTCCGGTGGCGGTGTCGCGGTGGGAACTTCGACCGGTGGTGATCGCGAAGACCGGCTGCGCGTGATCTTCGATTCGGGCAAGGTGTCCGCTGTCGAGCGACGTGACTAGGTTCGCGCCGGTTTCTCCGGGGCTGCTCAACAACAAAACGGCCGGCGCCGAATGTTTCGGGCCGGCCGAAGCACCTTCGAACGCAAGCAGGCTTACTTGCCGCGGAAGACCGGCGGGCGCTTCTCTTTGAAGGACTTGATGCCTTCCGCGTAATCGGTGCTGTCGTAGACCTTGCGGCGGATCGCCTGGATCTTCTCGGCGGTCTCGGCATCGAGGAGCGCGCCGCGGGTGAGCAGGCGGAACTGCGCCTTGATCGCGCGAACGGCCAGCGGGGCGTTCTTGGCGATGCGACCGGCGAGATCGTAGGTGAACTTCTCGAGGTCGGCGGCGGGCACGTGGTGGTTCACGAAACCGTTGTTCCACGCTTCGGTGACGGGCGTGGGCCGCGCGGTGAAGAACATCTCCTTGGCCTTGTTCACGCCGATGTGGTTGATGAAGTGGATCAGGCCGGAGGCGTTGTAGGGGATGCCGATCTTGGCGGGCGTCATGGCGAAGGTGGAGCCGTCGG